>Ga0194055_10002165_pt1 | contig 15689 bp, 8 predicted proteins | sample SepL449m_MetaG_FD_155482 | JGI IMG/M metagenome (GOLD analysis project Ga0194055, IMG submission 155482) | Anoxic zone freshwater microbial communities from boreal shield lake in IISD Experimental Lakes Area, Ontario, Canada - Sep2016-L442-9m | ecosystem: Environmental > Aquatic > Freshwater >... | reverse complement strand
AGGTTCCACTTATTGGCGAAGTAGTCAGCATAGGCTGGCGAATCCAGCAGTTTGTCGATCACCTTGGCTCGCTTGGCGGGGTCTTTGCTCGCCAGGAATTCTGCGTCTTCAGCTTCTGTGGGAAGTGTTCCGGTGATGTCGATGTAGATTCGTCGCAGGAACGTTCCATCATCACAGACCGGGGAAGCAGGGATCCCCAGGACATCGAGTTTGCCGACCACGGCTTCATCGATGAAGCTCTTGATCGCTGGTTTCTGAGCGATTTCAGCACCCAGTGGAATCGTCGATCGGAAGACGGCGACCTGACCTTGATATCGAGCCATGACGGCGACTTCACCAGCCAGGTCGAGGGTTTTCACCAATCCGGTCACGGTGACTTCGGCCATTTCTGGATCGTTGGCTTCGAACAGTGCCATCCGAGTGACGTCTTCTGTCGAACCATCGCTGTACGTTGCCATCACGGTGATCTGCTGATCGGTACCGCGATCCATCACGCGGCCTTCGGGGACACACTTGATGCCAACGACAACGGGATCCGTTGCGGCACCGTAAGGCATCCCTTGTTCGATCCAGCGGTAAATCAATCGGTATTCGTAGCTATCAACTTCCATTCGCTTACCACCGCCATGTGGCGACTTGCCGACAGGCTTCGTCAGCAGCAGGCTCTGGCTGGGTGATGGCGGGAAGACGCGACGACCACGACCTTCCTTGACGAGAAACTCATGATCTTCGTCCGGGTAAAAGCCCAGAAGCGACAGTTTGAAGCCGTTCTGGCCGCTCGCCTTGCCGTGACAGCCACCGCTGTTACAGTTCAATTTCGTAAAAATCGGCACGACTTGATTGGGGAAGTTGATGGGCACATCAACGGCCAGTCCAGTCACTTCGACGGGAAGCTGCGCCGAGATATTTCCGGAAGCAACAGCGGTCACGACCGTCTTGCCATCTTTCAGCGGGGTCATGTACCCGGTGCTGTCGATCTGAACGATACCGGCGGGTTCCGTCTTATACTGGACGGCACGGGTTTGGTCCCGGAACTGGCCACTGGAGTAGACGCCGGTTGCGAACAGTTGCTGACGACCGTCACGGCTGCGAAGCAGAACGCCCTTCCCGGCTGCGTTCGGTTCCAGACGCAACTGAGTGAGGTGGCCGGGGTCACCCAGTCCCTTTGGAGCGGCCGCAAACGCCGCAGATCCCATCAGCGCAGTGATGGCCAGTGCCATCGCGCCGCCCGAGAATCGCCAAGATTGCAATATTCTCTTGAGCATCGTCAACTCCTCGTGCCGCAGGGCGTGGAACGAATTGGGGGTGTCGTTAAGGTCGTCCAACGGACATTCCTGTCCGCGTTTCTGTAATACGGGAGACCATGGGAACTCAATGAATTCGACCAGTTCGAGTCATCGAGATCGGTGGGGTCGGCAGTGGACTAAAGGCAGGTTCGTTGAGGCATCGCAAACACCAACATATCGGTATCGGCTTCTTTGTCAAGCTGTTGCGGTCAAGTCTGTCGCGCTGAAGGCGTCGACTTTTCCAGTTCAGGTGGGATTAAGGCGAGATCTTTCTGTCGTGGCGATTGTCCGATTTGGGCCGGATGTCAGGCTTTTTGCGGTTTGTCAGGGGCATTCAGTCTCGACTTTGCAGGAAATTGGCAGGGAAAGCCACCGAATCCTGCCGTAGATCCCCGGCCGCAGGTATCCCGCTGTAGCCGGGACGCCGCGTCCGTCGAATTTCTTTTTGCCCCTCTTCTCTTATTCGGCAGGCAGCCACCATCCTGAAGGCCGTCTGTCGAATTTCCCGGGCTGCGGCGGGCGACTTCATGGACGAATCGCGTACAATCGGATTGAACGTATCCGTTGGTCCAACTGACTCTCTTCACAGATTCCACCAAACAATGAGCCCTTCCGACACCAGTCCCGACTCGTTTCATCCGCTCGAAGAAGCCCTGGCGGCACTCAAGGCCGGGCGACTGGTCATCGTGGTCGATGCGGAAGAACGCGAAAATGAGGGAGACTTCATTTGCGCGGCAGAAAAGGCCACGCCTGAACTGGTTGACTTCATGCTGCGGCGTGGTGCCGGTGTCCTTTGTGCCCCGATGTTGGCCGAGGTCGCGGAACGCCTGTCGCTGGCCCCTATCGTTGACAGCATGCGCAATACCGCTCCGAATCAGACTCATTTTCTCACCCCGATTGACCACCGGGATGCCGGCAGCGGCGTCAGTGCGGACAATCGAACCAAGACGCTGCTGGGCCTCGCTCGCCCGAACAGCCGTGCCACAGAATTCGTCCGACCGGGACACATCAGCCCCTTGCTGGCCAAAGACGGGGGCGTGCTCAGACGAGCTGGTCACACCGAAGCGACCGTCGATCTGCTCCGGATGGCCGGGATGACGCCGGTCGGCGCCTTGATCGAAATTTGCAGCGATCAGGGAACCGGGATGGCCGACATGCCTGAACTGCGAGAACTTTCCAGTGAATTCGATATCCCGCTGATTTCCATCGAGCAGATCATCCGCTACCGCCGCCAGCGCGAACAACTGGTGAAGCGAGAAGTCGAAGTCCCGTTTGAAACACGCCAATACGGTAATTTCAAGGTGATTGCGTATTCTGTACAGCATGAAGAACAGCAACCGCTCGCGATTGTCTGGGGAGATCTTTCCAGCGTCCCTGCCCCGCTCGTTCGAGTCCACTCATCATGCTTTACCGGGGACGTTCTGGATTCGCTACGATGCGATTGCGGCGACCAGTTGCACATGGCCATGCAGATGATCAAGGCAGAAGGGACAGGCGCGGTCGTCTACCTTCCGCAGGAAGGCCGTGGTATCGGCCTGTTAGCCAAGTTAAAGGCGTACCAGCTACAGGACCAGGGGTATGACACGGTCGAAGCCAATCACAAGCTCGGCTACAAAGCCGACAGCCGCGACTACGGGATCGGCCTGCAAATCCTGAAAGACCTGGGCCTGACTGCGGTACGGCTGCTGACCAACAACCCCCAGAAGGTGAATGCATTCCCAGGCTTCGATCTGTCCCTGGTCGCACAAGTCCCAATCATCGCCCCTCATGAAACCCAGCGTGAAGGTTATCTGGCCACCAAGCGAGACAAGATGGGTCACATCCTGCCGGGTGGAGCGGCGGAATAGGAACAATGCTGGGAGGTCCCGACCGATCTGCCACTGTAGAAGTGTCTCCGATTTCTCCTCGCGTTATTTTGCTGCGCGAAGAAAGGGTAACGCGTCTCGGAAAAATGCTCCTCATCCGCAAGTTCTGAGATGGGAAAGCGGAGTCACCTGAGTATTTATTCAATTCCCTAAGGCGGGACATTTGAATCAGGAGGCAGTCGAATTCTTGTTGTTCTCAGAGTTCGGAGTCTCCGTGTGACAACGCGTTTCGGTCCAGATTCGATGCATCTCCGATGAGCTCCGATGAGCCGGTGAACTTGACCTGCAGCCGATGGCCGCTCAAAGTATGCTGCAGTGGCCGTTTGGCAGAAGGCATCTGGAATCTCGCAATAATCAAGTGACTGGTGAAGCCTGCAGTCTCCGAGGTATCCATGTTTTTCTACTTTAACGTCTCCACTACTGCATCGGTAATCCGAAGCAAGATCGTTTCCGTATCCTGCGAGAAATGCGGTTGCGCGTACTTTTACGAGCTGACACGCATTGGCACCGGAGTCAGCACTATGGAATTCCGTGGCACTCTCCGGGTTCTACGGCCGAAAGACAAGCGATGTCCGATGCCAAGAACCGCTTGATCAACGAAGCAGACCTAGTTCCGTGTCCAAAGTGTCGATGGATCAACGGCGATTTGGTCAGTCGCTATCGAAACGCTCGCTTTCGAGGACTGGAAGCACTCGCAATCTTGTTGGCGTTTGGTGGCATTGCAGTCACGCTCATTTGGGCTCTGCTGCTTTACATTGATTATCCGGCTGAACGTGGGAGCGTTCCATATGTCGTCGTGCGTGGGACGTTTGTCAGCATCATATCTGCGGTCGCACTTTCGGTCCTTCGTATCTGGCTTCGACATCGAATTCAGCCGAACCGCTTCTATCCGCAGGCACCTGATCTGCCTGCGGGAACTCCGCCGCCTCTCATTCTGAATGAACGAGAAGAACTCGTCATCGCTTTACCGGTCAAAAATCGGAACGGTTTAAGGCTTGATGCGACTTCGATCGAATTCCAAATTGGAAGGCATGCGTTTCCGGACTTGTGTTGTATATGCATGGACCGTGCCGACCCGAAATCCGCATTTTCGATCGAACCTATTCTGGGCATCTGTCTCCCGATTCCGATCTGCACTCGATGTGCCCGAATGGCATCGATCACGAAACTGATGCGCGGAGCGATAGCGGCAATATTTATAATACCTGTCATTTCGATGGTGCTTTTCATTAGCGGAGCAAACAATCCGGAAGCCTTTTTTATTTTCTGCAGCGCTTCGGTAGTCCTTGGTTGGTTTATCGGGAAAATGTCATTCCGTCCCATTCGGGCCAAAGTCATTGACGCATCGCGAGGTACTTTGCAGCTCTTTTTCGAAAACGCTGCTTTTTGTTCACGGATTTACAAGGTTGAGCCAATTCAAGAGGAGACTCCCGACTTTTCGTTCCTCAATCAACAAGACTTCAAATGACGGTGTTTGGCAGAACTGCTGTGGAAGGGTCGTGATTGATTCCCGAATCCCATGAGCGAGATCGCGGCGAGGAGGCAATGACGCCTGTGTTCATGATTAGAGAGGCAAGCACAAATAACGCCGCGTGACTACGAATCGCTTCTAATGGACGTCGGTCGCGCGAACCGTGGACAATGCGGTCGACGCGATCAATTTGCTGGGGCAATGGATTGACGACCCAACTGATGACCGCTTTGGTCAAATCTGCTCAATCATTTTTGAAGAAGACACTGCAGACCGCGACCCGTTCGACGGCTGGATGGCATTGCTTTCGCGCTCAATGTGACGTGAATGTGCCACTGCTTCAGAGTCCTCGGAGAAGCAGTGCCGTTTGCGGTACACGGCCGTCCGAAACTCTCTTCAAACGGACCGTGATAAGAAATCCTGCAGGTAACCTCAACTCGCACCCGCACTGCTTGACCCAAAGCGGTCAAGCAGTGGCACGTCAGTCGTAGATTGAAGCGTGATAGGGGAGCGACCACTATCCGTTGACTGGTTACTTTACAACCCCGCCGATGCCACAGACAACGTTGAACAAGCCGCCATCCGATTAGAAACGGAATCCGGCTCGAATCATTCCCGTGTTGCTGATATCGAAGTTGGGCGTTGGTCCGGCGAACTTCACCTGGCGGTTGAAGACGTAGCCCCCTTCGATAAAGATCGAATGGCGACCGGAATCCCAGCGCAGGCCCAGTGAGACTCGATCGTCAGTCAACTGGATTCGGTCTGCTACGACGGTTGGATCGCCGATATCGGCCTGCCATGCCTCAGCACAGTATTCGGCTGTTCCATAAACCCAGAAATCCGTCTTCCCTTTTCGTCCCAGGAAGTAGCTGATCCGCGATTTCGGATAGAGCAACCGCAGTTCCCAGTGAGTATCAGGGGTCCAGATCACTCCCGCATGCGGAACGACCATCAAGTCGACACGGTCCCAGATCCCTACCCCACCCACGAAGCTCCATTCGGGTGACGCCATGTAGGTCGCGATTGCCCGGCCATCGAAATTGAATGCATAGCTATTCAACCGCGATTCATACCCATCGACGATCTGGGGATGAAAGGCAACCTGGGCACTCCAGGGACCGTCATTGAAGAAACCGAGTTCCAGGTCGGTCGAAAGCTGGTCAACCTGTCCTCCCAGATCAATTCCTCCCGGACCGTCCCAGTAACGGGCGTTGAAATATCCCGTGATATTGAGCAGGACACCGGGAGCGATAAGTTCCGACAACTTCAGATTGGAATTCCATTCCGTGATCTGCATCTGGCCTGTTGTTCCGCCTGAAACTGGTGCCATGGGCAACACAGCGACTTCATGAAACAGACTCCAGCCCAGCCGCCATGATTGGTAACCATTCGTTCCGTAACTCGCCTGCCAGCCGAACGGATCGTAGTATCCTGGAAGGACTCGAACCGTGGCCTTGGACATGGGATTAAAAGTATCGAGCAGTTCGTAAGCCAGATCCCGATGGATACCACGTGGACACGGATCGGCGAGGATGAATTCCGGGGCCTCATCGAATCCCGGACCAGGCGACTGGGCTCGAATCAGTCCATCCCGGCGATGCATCGAGAAGTCGTTGTCCTGTCGCCCGAATGTGTCGACCTGAGGAGCGACCGAACGGACGGATTCGTCATACGCCGTCGCCAGTAGCGGCTGTCCAAAAACCGCACCAGAGGTGGGTTGGATCGATGGGCTCAGATCCGGCCCCGTCCCCAGAAGGGAGAGCCAGAACAGGAGTGGAGTGACGGACATCATGTCGGCGTTGTAATGAAAGTCTGGCATCATGCCGAGACGAATTTAAAGTGCGTGGGGACGGCACTTTCTGCCGATCTCCGAGCTCCATTAACGACACGTCAAATGGTGGTAAATCACGATCCTGGCAATGCCAGAATCCGAAGTTCGAGATAGCCCGAAACATCGTCGCGACGAATCGTGCTGGCTACTTTTGTCGGTTTCGCTGTTCTAACTCTTACCGGAAGCATCCATTTTCACAAATTTTGAAATTTGAGCCCAATTGGGATGCGGAACGATGTCGCTCGGGGTCCCTTCGGGGCTCCGAGTTCTCTTGGATCTTGTTCCCGGGGCGTTGCCGGCAACGCCCCCCGCCGAACAAAGGTGCGATTCGTGCATCAGCGCTCGGCTTGAGGTTTCTTGTGCTGCGCACCCAGCTTGAAGCAAACTGGGCCACCCCGCGTTTTCCCGTTCCTGGGGCGATAGCTGGGATTCAACCCTTTCGATCGGGGCAAGAATTTAACGCAGAGACGCCAAGGCGCAAGGACGCAAAGGTAAGAACGGAAGCGAGCAATTCCCCTGCGTCTCTGCGCCTTGGCGTCTCTGCGTTAAATTCCTTTTCAAAAACGGCGTGTTGCTCGGGTGCCGTCACGAGTCATTCGATATTCGTCATTCTGGTGCCACCTCAGATCTCGCAGCCCATTTCGTAAGAGCATCCCTATCTCTGAAAAAACCGGCGAATGAACGCTGACCACCGCATTCGCGATGCTCAGGTTTTCTTAAGGTACAACGATCCCGAACTGCACGAATTTCGGTATCATTTCGGCCCTGTCACCTTTGTTATAAGCTGTGGCCTTCATGTTCCACATTCTGTCCGGCTGCCTGGAGAAACCTACCGTGATGCGGAAAGCTCAAGAGCTGATTCGATTCTTCGTTCCGATGTTTTTGACAACCGTGGCGATTTCGGGGAGTACGTTCGCTCAAGAGAGCAAGGTCGCTTCCGCTGTCCGACCCTTTGTGGAAAAGAATGAACTGGCCGGGGCAGTCATGCTGGTCGCAGACAAGGAAAAAGTTCTGACCGCCGAGGTCGCGGGCTGGGCGGATATCGCGGCGAAGAAGCCAATGGCATTAAATTCGTTGTTCTGGATCGCCTCGCAGAGCAAGCCGATCACGGGGGCCGCCCTGATGATTCTGGTGGACGAAGGGAAAGTGAGCCTGGATGATCCTGTCGAAAAGTATCTGCCCGAATTTCGTGGGCAGATGGTTGCTGCTTTTCGATCGGACGATACGGTCCTGTTACGAAAGCCGAAGCACCCGATTACAGTTCGCAATGTCCTGGCTCATACCAGCGGACTTCCGTTTCAGTCAGCGATTGAATCACCGACGCTCGACATGTATCCGCTGCACATTCGCGTTCGCAGTTATGCAATGCCGCCGCTCGATTTTGAACCGGACAGCAACTACCAGTACAGCAATGCCGGAATCAACGTCGCCGCCCGCATCATCGAAGTGGTGGCAAAAACAACGTTCGAAAAGTTTCTGGATGAACGCTTCTTCCAACCGCTCGGGATGAAGGACACAACTTTCTGGCCGAACGAAGAACAAGCATCACGCATTGCGACTGCATACAAACCCGGCAAGGGGAACATGGGCCTTGAACCGACCACAATCGGACAGTTGTACTATCCTCTCACGGATCGGACTCAACGATTCCCGATGCCAGCCGGAGGCCTGTTTTCGACGGCTCACGACATGGCTCGTTTCTACCAGATGCTGCTCAATGACGGCCAGTTCGAAGGGAAGCGGTACCTATCAGTAGACGCGGTCAAGGCTCTGACCAGTCGACAGACCCCCGCAGCACTCAAGAACAGCTATGGCCTGGGCTTTTCCGTCAGCGACACGACGTTTGGGCACGGTGGTGCCTATTCCACCAACAGCAACGCCGACAAGCAACACGGTCTGATTGTGATCTGGCTCGTTCAGCATGCCGGATTTCCGGGTGAAGGTGGCAAAAGCCAGGAGGCTTTCAAAAAAGCAGCCTATGAAGCGTTTTCGAAGTCGAAGTAACTCTTTGCTATTGAGTCTGAGTGGTTTCGTTGGTTACGGATCGGCGTTGTGATTGACTGAGGTTCCTATGTCACCTCGCTTCATGCACGTGTTGCTTATCATCGCCTCATGTTTGCTCACGGCCGATGCTGCGGAACCTAAGTCGCGTCCATCGAACGGAAAAGGGGGAGCTACCGGAACTTTTCCCGATGAATCCATGGAGATTGCCGGGATCAAGCGAGAGTATCGACTGGTTGTTCCAAAATCCGCCGACAATCGTAAGCCTATCCCCATCCTGTTTGCGTTTCATGGGTTTCTGGTCGACAGCAAAGATCTGATGCCCAAGTATTCGCAACTGGATCAATTGGCGGAAAAGGAAGGGTTCGTCCTGGTCTATCCCAATGCGGTCGACAAGGCGTGGCGGATCGTTGCTTTCCTGGCGAAAGATGATTTCGCATTCTTCGACAAGCTGCTGGCACATCTCTGCGACCGTTACAACATCGATCGAAATCGCGTCTACCTGACGGGAATGTCCAACGGTGCGTTTTTCGCGCACCTGCTGGCATCGCAACGCAGTGACGTTGTCGCGGCGATCGCCTGCCATTCGGGAGGCCTCGGCGTCCTCGCTCGACGGCCGCCGCAAGTCAAGCACAAGTACGGAGTGATGATCATTCACGGTGATAAGGATTCAATCGTGAATGTTGACGAGGGACGTAAGGCACGCGATCAATATCAGTCGTGGGGTTTCCAGACGGAGTATCTGGAAGTCGCGGGGCTCAATCACCTGTGGGCCGTCAATGCGGACGTGAATACCCGCCTCTGGAAGTTTTTGAAGGAGCATCCGTTGAGTGCGGATTGACAGTCATGTTGCTCCCCTCGCTCTGTTTCAAGAGCAAATCGGTGGAAACGCAGAGGTCACAGAGATCGCAGAGGTAAAGCAGGAGGAAATTTAAACCCAATCCGGGTGACGAAACTACTTACAGCTCGAAGTCGCAATTGGCCGGGTGACAAAACTTCTTGTTATCCAGCCGCTACTTGTCTGAACTCAGCGACCTCCGCGATCTCTGCGTTTCAAAATGAAGATCGAATGGGGCTAAGAGGGTTCCCTGCCCTGCGATGCACGCTTGATCTCTCGATCTGAACAGGTTCTGATTCCTGCAGTTACGCCATTGGCAATCTCATCGCTCTTGTCTGAAGGATCACCCGTGCAACTCGGTTTTGTCACTGCCATTCTCCCGGAATTGTCTCTGGCTGAGGTCGCTCAAGTTGCCAAGGCCTCGGGGTACTCGTGCATCGAAGTCATGTGCTGGCCTGTGACCAAGGCCGAACGTCGTTATGCCGGAATCACGCATATCGATGTGACTGACTTCACGCCGACTCAGGCTGATGATGTTCGAGCCATCATGGCTCAGACAGGCGTTGCCATCAGTTCACTCGGATACTATCCAAACCCACTCGCACCGGATCTGGCGGAAGCTCAACGGTATGTTGAACATATTCGCAAGGTGATCCGGGCCTCATCGCTGCTGGGCCTGGGCCGGATGACGACGTTTATTGGACGCGACTGGACGAAATCGGTCGACGACAATTGGCCTCGCTTCTGCGAAACCTGGAAGCCGCTGGTTCAATTTGCTGAGGATCACGGTGTGCGGATCGGGATCGAGAACTGTCCGATGCTGTTCACAAAGGACGAATGGCCCGGGGGAAAGAACCTGGCGACCTCGCCTGCGATCTGGCGGCGGATGTTTGAGGAGATTCCCAGCACTCATCTGGGACTGAACTATGACCCGTCACACATGATCTGGCAGCAGATGGACTACCTGCAGCCGATTCGTGAATTCGCATCGAGACTGGTCCATATCCATGCGAAGGACGTGCGGCTGGACCGTCACAAGTTGAATGATGTCGGGATTATGGCTCATCCGAATCTGTATCATACTCCTAAATTGCCAGGCTTGGGGGATGTCAACTGGGGGCAATTCTTCAGTGTGCTGACGGATGTCGGGTATCGCGGTCCCGTCTGTGTTGAAGTCGAAGACCGGGCCTATGAAGCGACACTCGATTTGCGGAAGGAATCATTGCGGCAGAGTGCTGCGTATTTGAAGCAATATGTCGTGGGGTAATTCGCAGATTACGGTAGCGTCATCGTGCCCCGAGGACGAGCATCACAAAGGAATCATGAGATGTCGCGTGAATTGCTGGCAATGGTGATTGTACTTGGTACTTCAGTGGCTGTTGGTGCCGAGCCACCACAGGTCGAAACACCGAAGAAGTCAGACAATGCTGTTGCCAGTAGCGGTCTGTTCAAAAATGTGATTTCGCCAGAAATTGCGTATGCGTGGCAGTCCACTGAGAAATACCTTGCACCCGACTCTGAGAAATTCTTTCCCGTGAACGCCGAAGCGGGAACGGAACTGGACCGGATCTTTTTGCAGCGTGGCCCGGAATTTAAGCCGGACGATGCCGTTCTGAAACTGATCCGCCAGGGTCTGCGAAGTACGCGAGCACACCGCACAGTCATCGTGAGATGGGTTGGGAATACCTACATCTGGGGAAAAGACGAGCAGAACGCCGATGCCATCGAACTGATGTATCACGCCTCCGATTTTCGAGGCCCCACCGCCGATCCGTTTGGAACACGTCACTACGCCGTGTACTTCGGACTTTCAGTCGTCCAGAAAAAGAGCCCGGCAATTTTGCGAACGCTGGTTGATCTGTCACTCGCGGTCGATGACCCGAATGACCTCGACCGAATTGCCTGGGGGAGCAAGACTCAGCGCGATGAACTCCTGGCGTTCGTTGAGCCTCATTTGAAATCAGATGACGCTGCCATCCGTGCGAAAGCCGACGTCTTGCAGCAAATCTTTCAGGGAAAGCTCAAGGCTTTTGCCTGGGCGGCAGAGCAAGCCCGCCTGCGTGCACTCGCAAAATATGGTGAGCAACTCCCGAAGTTCAAGACGATTCTGAGTGAAGGAACATCCGAGGAGAGGCTTCAACTCCTGGTGAAAATCGTCGGGGAACAGATCTTCAGAATCATGGACGATTCATTCCTGCCAGCCTTTGCAAAATGCGCTGAAGACCCTGACGAGCAGGTTCGAAATCAGGTTGTCATAGTTTCCGGGGGACATTGGGTCTGGTGGCGGGAAAAACAACATCCAGATGCGATTCAATTGATGCTGAAGATGTCGCATGATCAGGACGATCAAGTACGGTACAACGCCGTGTACTACGGGCTGTCGACTGTTCGCAACAAGAAGGATGACGTGATAAGCAGGCTGCTGGAAATGGCCTTCGATGCTCCCCTGTCTGATCTTCCCGGTCGCATCACCTGGGGACTGAGTACTGACAAGCCACGAACGAAAGTCCTGTTAACGGACATGATCACCGGAAAAGATGAGGATCTGGCCCACAAGGCTCGCCAGCGATTCAAAGAACTGACAGGTGAAGAGTTGCCCGCGAAGTAGTTCTCCTCGCATCAGTCGAATCGCTACTCGGGCGTCACCGGGATCTCTTCTGGAGGCGGGTCTGTCTCCGCAATCTCGTTGGCTTCCTGAGCGAATTGCTTCAAATATCGCTGTGGATCGCGGAAGAATTGCGGTGTCCAGCAGCGAGTCAGATGCCAGCCCTGATCTTCCAGGATTGATGTCCGGAACAGATCCCACGCCACGGGATCGTCCGCATATTGAAACCGCGTTCCATCGCACAGCAATCCCAGCGTACGATCTTCGGGAAACTTGGGGTGGTGGAAGGCGATATCGACGCAGAACCCATCGTTTCCCCAATGAACGTCGCTGCCAACATTTTGCTGGGTTTCCATCAATTGCGCCAACTTCCCAGCGAAACGAGATGGCGAACGGGACGGTCGCTGGATGACACAAGTTTGAGTTACCCCATCCGTCGGATCACTACGCCAGTCGTTGTAGACTTGCGACAGCTTTTCGGCATAGGCCAGATACGCGAAGAGTAACCAGCCTCCCCCCGGTTGCTGTCCATCAGGGACCGCAGGAAGATTGCGGTAGTATACTGAGGGGATGGATGTCACCAGGTGAACTTCTTCGCGTGCCCGGGTCACCAGCACATTCAGTCGCCTCCCACCACCCACCTGCCCCAGCGGTCCGAACCGGCGATAGAACCGCCCCTGAGGATCGGGGCCGTACGTGGTGCTGATGATCATGTGATCACGTTCATCACCCTGAACGTTCTCCAGATTCTTGACGAACAACCCTTCAAACGCCCCCGCTCCAATTCGTGAACGAGCCACCGCCAGTCGCGCCGCGAAATCCGGATCTTCCGTCGCCATTTCATCGAGTGTTTCCAGGATCTTATCGCGTTGAGTCAGATTGAAGCAGGCAATTCCAATTGAAGGAGGTTCCGCTCGTTTCAGCAGATCAGCCACGATCTTGCAGACCTGTGTCGCTTCGATCGCGTTGGCACGGTCTTCATAGACCCCGTTGGCCGAATAAACAGTAATAGGTGCAAATCGAATCCTGTTGCGGGGATGCCCCGGAATTGCCTGCAACCGTGATCCATAAAACTGCTGATTGCTGAATTCGACCAGGTCGGCATTGCGCGAACGGTAATGAACGTCCAGATGGCTTTCCTGGATGTCCAGCGACAGTGCTGCCGTTAACAGATCTTCGACTTCACTCTGATGAGCTTCAAACAGTTCCTGTTCGGTTTCGACATCGGCATTGTCGCTCGTGATCACTGCCGTCTCGAAAAATCGCGTGGGAGGCAATTGTTTCGGATCACCCGCAATGACGACTCGCTTGGCACGCGTCAGTACAGGGAGTGCTTCTTCAAGCCGGCATTGCGAGGCTTCGTCGAAGATGACGACATCAAACAGGGCTTCACGCGGGAAGATCTGCGCGACGGTTTCCGGGCTGGCCATCCAGACGGGGCGCAAATCGAACAATGGATCGCCATCAGGAATTCGGCCACCGACCGAGACCACTTGTCGCAATCTCATCGCTTTTTCACCACGCGTTGTCAGACGCCGACGCAGATCCGCCCCCATGCTGCTCAATCGCGAACCGGTGGACGCCAATAACCGCTGTCTCTGACGATCCGTCCAGAGATCCAGAATCATGTCGCGCGTTGAAACTCGCCGCTCGGCCTCAAGTCGCTGAACTTCACGATGCAGGTTGGAAAGCTGGTTACCATCCAGTCCCTGCAACCTGGGATCAGACTTCAGCCATTGATCGATATCCGCCGTCAGAACCTGATAACGGACATGGTTCAGGATCTCATCGACACCGTCAACAGTCTCGACCGCCGTGACAATCGCTTGAGCCAATGGAGCGGGAAGTTGACTGAGCAGTGATTGAATGCGCAAGACTTCTTCGAGAGCATTCAGGCTTTTTTCAAGGTGCTGCAAATCGCCGACGATGGACACGCCGATGCAAAGTCGTTGAAACCGATCACGAAGCCAGTCGCGGTGAAAGATCTCAGATTCCACCATTTGTGAGCGTAGCGATTCTAAAGCTTCGGCACGCCTTGAGGACGCTTCCAGCGCTGCTGCAAATTCCTGATCCCCTTTCGCCATGGCTTGACGAACTTTGTCATTCCAGCTTCCCGGCTGAGTTGGTGACGCAAACTTCTGCGCGTCATTCAACAGAGAACACGAGGAAAGGTCGATCAGCAGATCAAGGCGTTCCAGGTCCTGACTCAGCGTTGCGTCGTCAAAGTTTTTCCATTCCGGTTTCTTCTCTTCCGTAACATCTTCCAGAACGGTGACGATCAAAGATCTCGCATTGACGCCGATCAGGAATGATCTCAAACGGACTGCGGATTCCTTTCCGGGTTTCAGGCCGTATGTCTGCAGCAAGGCCGCCGCCTTGTTACGAACGCCAAACGCAAACCACCCGTACCAGGCATCGCAGATATCCAGGTAAGCTTCGACGATCCCCAGTTGCAGTGCCAGATCCGCAACTGATGGCTGGCTCGCCCGGACGATCATGCGCAAGGCAGAGTCCAATGACCCGGATGCCATGGTTGTTCGAGCATCAGCGGCTTCACTGATTCGTTGGCGAGCCAAAGCGATGGTAGCGTCGGTTGCTTTCGACCACCGCTTTCGCCACACAGGACTGACACTCGCCAGGCATTTCTGTAACTGGATGGCGATTTTGTGCCGTTCTGCGGCCTGGTGAACAAAGCCGCCAATTGCATCGTCGCCTGACAAACGTCCTTCCAGATTGTTGGATAGATCGAAGGGAAAAAGAGGATTGAATGGGGCGGCATCAACGTCTTTTGCCTGCTGAATGATCGACAGCAGTTCCTGTTGAATTTCAGATTGGGGCCGCTGCAAATAGGCAGCCAGAGGCATGCCAATGCAACCGCGCCAAGGCTGTCTGGCAAATCCAGACTTCGCTGCACGGGCAATGGCCTCGCGTACTACTGAGGCATGGGTTTCAAGGAGTTCGACACTCAGTGTTCCAGAAGTTCCCTGGCTGGAAGTCTTGCGTGACTTCGAGGCCTGGGGGACGGGTGTGGGCGAGGCAAGGTATGGCCCTGCCGATTCAAGCCATTCACCCATTCGTTCGTGCAATGAGACCTTGTGATCAGGATGAGGAGCCATCACCAGCGACCATGCCTGAGCCAGTGGTGCAATCGTCGTTTCCCACTGCCGTTCCAGTGACTTTACCTGCGCTGCAGCACGAATGCCGACGGAGGTACTCGTCAACTCTTCCAACTGTTCCCGAACACTCATGTACAGGTTGCGTTGATCATGTTGCGGATCATGAATCAACGCGCAGAGGTGCCCCAATCCGAGATGTTCCAGGCGACGGGCCACGACATCCAGGGCTGTCCGCTTGTCGCAGACCAGCAGAACTCGTTCGCCTCGAGCAAGGTGGTCGCCGATGATATTCGTAATTGTCTGGCTCTTTCCCGTACCTGGCGGGCCATGAATGACGAGTCCTTGACAGTCGCGTGCGAGGCGAACGGCTCGCGATTGACACGGATCTGCCATTGTGACCAGTCGCACATGTTCGGGTAGCGGCGGGGCAACCGGAGTCGGTTCAGGCGGCGGCGCAGCAGTTTCGGATTCGATGTTCAACGATTCATCGACATCGGTTGTGGAAGATTCGTCGAGCGAATCATCAAGCTCGATGTTTGTCCTCAGAAAGTTCTTGACGGGCCCGGTCAACGCTTCGGGAGCGGCGGTCATTTCCTGCATATCACGCAAGAGCGACTGATTATTCATCGGAAACAGCCCCAGCACCGCTGCGGGGACAATCTCGGCACGCGAGTTT
>Ga0194055_10002164_pt1 | contig 15689 bp, 15 predicted proteins | sample SepL449m_MetaG_FD_155482 | JGI IMG/M metagenome (GOLD analysis project Ga0194055, IMG submission 155482) | Anoxic zone freshwater microbial communities from boreal shield lake in IISD Experimental Lakes Area, Ontario, Canada - Sep2016-L442-9m | ecosystem: Environmental > Aquatic > Freshwater >... | reverse complement strand
CATCGTGGTAGCGCTCCCACGTGGTGAATCCGGCAGCAGCGTCGAAACCAACAATGGTGAACAGATCGGCGCCCGGGTTCTCATCAGCAAGAATCGCCAGCGTGTTGGCGGTGTAACTGGGCCCGCCAAGGTCGATCTCGATTCGGCCAGCCTCAAGCCCTGGCACGTCGGCTACCGCTGCTTGAACAAGTGCAAAACGGTCCTCAGCAGGCGTGATACGGCGGCTGGATTCCTTTTGCCAGGGCACATTGGCCACCATCAGCACCACCACATCGAGTTGCAAAGCGTGTCGCACATTGACAGCCGTGACAAGGTGTCCGACGTGCGGGGGGTCGAATGTGCCACCGAACAATCCGATACGGGCAGGCACAATCGCCGAGTCTAGAAGAAGTCAGTCGCGAATCTGCGCCAGACCCCCGACTGGGGCGCACGACTCTGACATGACATGACTTGACGAATGGTGTACTCTGTCCTTCCCCCTACATAAGTACTCTTCAAGATCTGCCCAACACCCTCCTTGGACAGCAGATTTCGTTGCGACGTGCCCTTTTTGCGCGTGTTGACGAAGTTTGCCTCGGTGGGTGCGTAGCCCGAGACACACACCCGGTGTGTCGCTTGCCACGCCGCACCGCGGAATGCGAACTCAACCAGAACGGTTAGACAACCTGATATGAACGACTCCATTGGTCTCTACCTCAACGACATCGGCAAAGTTGCCCTCTTGAACGCAGAAGAAGAGCGCGAATTGTCCCGCGCTATCGAGGCCGGCCGTGAGGCAGCTGAGCGTATCGCCAACGGCGAGAAGTCGGCTCAGCACAAAGCTGCCGTCAGCGCCGCCGCCAAGGCAAAGGATCGGTTCATCCGCTCCAACCTCCGTCTCGTGGTGAGCATTGCTCGCCGCTACCCACTGCCCCAGGGCATGGACCTGCTTGACCTCATCCAAGAGGGCAACTTGGGTCTCGAGCACGCCGTCGACAAGTTCGACTGGCGCCGTGGCTTCAAGTTCAGCACCTACGCAACCTTCTGGATCCGTCAGGCCATCGGCCGTGCCCTTGACCAAAAGGCCAGCCTCATTCGCATCCCTGGCGATCGTTCGGCAAGCCTGCGCGCTGCATTGCGTCAGGCCAGCGGCGACGGCGAGACCCTCGACCTCGGCAATGCCGAGTTGCACCGCCTCACCACGCCAGTATCGCTCGATAAGACCATCGGCGACGACGGCGACGCCACCCTGGGCGATCTCATGGCCAACGGCGACGGCACCCCCGAAGACGCCGTGATGGCAATGGTCGACAGCGATCTGCTTGACGAGTTGCTCGGAACCCTTGACAAGCGTGCTCGTTACGCCGTCGAAGCCCGTTTCGGCCTGCTCGACGGCGAGCGCAAGAGCTTCCGCGAAGTTGGCGAAAACCTCGGTGTCACTGCCGAAGCGGCTCGCCGCCTCGTGAGCCGTGCTGTCGCTGGTCTTCGCGAAGACGCAGTTCGCATCCTCGCAGCCTGATTTCATCATGGCCAAGACGTGGACACCTTCTTCTTGGCAGTCATTTCCGGCAGCACAGCAGCCTGAATGGCCCGACGACGCGCTGCTCCAAGGCGCGCTCAAGCAAATCTCGAGCTATCCCCCACTGGTATTCGCTGGTGAGGCTCGCAGTTTGCAGACTGCGCTTGGCCACGTGGCCGCCGGCAACGCATTTTTACTGCAAGCCGGCGACTGCGCCGAGAGCTTCGACGACTTCTCTGCGGTAAACATCCGCGAGAAGTTGCGGGTCATCTTGCAGATGGCCGTGGTGCTCACCTATTCGCTCGGCGTGCCCGTGGTCAAGGTGGGCCGCATGGCGGGTCAGTTCGCCAAGCCTCGCTCGTCACCATTTGAGCGAGTCGGCGATGTAGACCTGCCCAGCTTTCGTGGTCACATTGTCAATTCTGAGCACCCATCGGCCGAAGCCCGTCGCCCCGACCCTGCTCGTTTGGTACAGGCATACAACCAAAGCGCCTCAACGCTGAACCTCGTCCGCGCTTTCGTCAAAGGTGGCTTTGCCGACCTCAACCGAGTGCACGCATGGACCCAAGAGTTCGTGGCCAGCAGCCCCGAGGGCCAAAAGTATGACCAGTTGGCCAGCGAGATCGATCGGGCGCTGCGTTTCATGCGTGCCTGCGGGGTAGACACCGAGTCGAACAGCCAGTTACATCAGGTGGACTTTTATACCAGCCACGAGGCATTGCTGCTTGGCTACGAAGAAGCGCTCACTCGGCAAGACTCACTGACCGGCGCTTGGTACGACTGTTCGGCACACATGCTCTGGATTGGTGAGCGCACCCGGCAACTCGACGGAGCCCACATCGAGTTCCTTCGTGGCGTCGGCAACCCAATCGGCTGCAAGATTGGGCCAACAACCGACGCCGATTTCGTGCTCGAACTGTGTCAGGCGCTCAACCCGTCACGCATTCCTGGCCGCATCACCCTGATTACACGCATGGGCGCCAACCAGGTTGAAGACAAATTGCGACCCCTGCTCCGCGCTGTTCGCGACGCCGATCACCCCGTGGTTTGGGCCTGCGATCCAATGCACGCCAACACGTACACCGCTGCGAGTGGCCGCAAGACTCGCGACTTCGATCAGGTATGCGCCGAAATTGGCGGCTTTGTGCGAGCGCACGCTGCCGAAGGCACATGGCCCGGCGGCATCCATGTTGAACTCACTGGCGACGATGTCACCGAATGCATTGGTGGCGCCGACAACATTCTCGACTCGCAGCTCGACGACCGGTATCAGACCGTGTGCGATCCCCGCCTTAATGGCCGCCAGAGCCTCGATCTGGCCTTCCGCACTGCTGGCTTGATCAGCAGCAGCGGTCTCGCCTGAGCGCTGCTGTGGGGCCGCTGTCACTCATCGACAGTTGGCCAGTGAACCACGCGGCTGCGGCCACGGTTCGCTTCGACGGCTCAATTGCTGTGCATGGCGACGCAACCCACCTCTTTCGGTTGGCGTCGCTCGCCAAAGTGGTAAGCGTTTGGGCGATGTTGGTGGCCGTAGAGGAAGGCTCGCTGAGCCTCGAATCACCGGCGGGCCAACCCGGCTGCACCATGCGCCATCTGCTGAGCCATGCGGGCGGATATGCCTTCGATGGTGTGGACCCAATTACCCCACCCGGACGCAACCGCATCTACTCGAACACCGGTATCGAGCTCGCCGCCGACACACTGGGCGAAGCCACGGGTATGCCATTCGGCGACTATCTCAGCGAAGCGATATTGCAGCCACTCGGCATGGCCGACACGCAGCTGCACGGCTCCCCCGCCTACGGCATCTGGAGCACGGTGAACGACATGGTGCGGTTCATCACCGAGATGATGCACCCCACGTTGCTGGCAGCGTCCACCGTGCAGCAGGCAACAACGCCCCAATTCGCCGAACTCGCTGGCGTGGTGCCAGGCGTCGGCAGCTTTCGGCCGTGCCCATGGGGCCTTGGCGTTGAGATCCACGGCGCTAAGTCGCCGCACTGGATGGGGTCGGCCAATAGCGCCGCAACCTTTGGTCACTTCGGCGGCGCAGGCACCATGATGTGGGTCGACCCAGCGGCTGGTATTGGCGTGGTTGCGTTGACCGACCGGCCGTTCGACGAGTGGCGCACCGAAGCACTGAGATTGTGGCCCGAGTTCAGCAACGCCGTGATTGCGTCAGCGAGCGCTTGGCCCTAGGCGCCGATGGTGGGCGGCCGACACGAATACGGCGGGGTCCATGGTCCACGACCACACGACACCCACAGATCGCTTGCGGCATCGGCGCAGTTATGCATTGACCTGCGCACCTTGGCCGGAGTCCAGCCGTGCCGTCCGAGCTCGCCAGTGGGCGCAAAAGTTCCCGACAGCACGTTGAGCTGAAATGCACAGTGTGAGTCATCGCGAGTGCGTTCGTTGACGGTGACCGTGTTGTACGTACAACCGGTTTCGCGTGACGCGATATACACGGCCCACTGCTGCGTGGCTTCATCGGCCCCATCACGTGCGAACTGGTTGGCGATGATGTTGGCGTAGCGCAACGAGCACGCCGGGCGACCGCTGAAAAATGGAACACCGTCGCTGTTCAGACTCCATTGAGGCTGACGTTGCGACGGTGCAGGCCATGGACCGGCCGGCACTGGCTCGTTGTCACCCGAGAGCGACAGCGAGCCAGGCGGCCCGAACATGAAGTTTGGAAAGAGACAGCAGAAAGCGACAACTACAACAAAGAGTCGCTGACGGCGGGTTCTTCGATTGGTCAGCTGAGGCGCTCGATGATCATTGCCATGCCCTGGCCGCCACCGACGCACATTGTCTCAAGACCAAAGGTCTTGTCGGCGGTCTGCAGGCCGTGGATGAGGGTGGTCATGATGCGAGCACCGGTCATGCCGAATGGGTGACCGAGGGCGATTGCGCCACCGTTCACGTTGAGCTTTTCCATGGGGATGCCGAGTTCACGGGCCGAAGGAAGAACCTGAGCAGCGAAGGCTTCGTTGATCTCGGCGAGGTCGATGTCGTTGATGGTCATACCGGCACGCTTGAGCGCCTGACGAACAGCGTCGACTGGGCCGAGGCCCATGATCTCTGGGTTGAGGCCCGACACACCCGAGGCAACGATGCGAGCGAGTGGCGTGAGACCCAACGCCTTGGCCTTGTCGAGGCTCATCACCATGACCGCAGCGGCGCCGTCGTTGAGAGGGCAAGCGTTGCCCGCTGTGATCTCGCCGTCGGGACGGAACGCTGGCTTGAGGCCAGCGAGGCCCTCGAGGGTGGTACCTGCACGTGGGCAGTCGTCGGTAGAAACCACGGTGCCGTCAGCAAGCGTGAGCGGGGTGATTTCCTGCTCGAACCAACCGTTGGCCACGTTGGCGCTGGCGAGGTCTTGCGAGCGCTTGGCGAATTCGTCCATGTCGGCGCGGCTGACGCCGGTGACTTCGCGCACGTTCTCGGCTGTCTGACCCATCGCGATGTAGGCATCGGGCAAACCGGCCTGCGGGGTCCATGTGGGCTGGCCGCCGGCCGAACGCTCGCGGGTGCGCTCGCCTGGAGTCTTGAAGATTGGGTTCGGAGCGGTGTCGCTGGCGCCGAACTGGTAACGGCTCACGGCTTCGACGCCGGCCGAGATGAAGCAATCGCCTTCGCCCGACTTGATCGCGTGAGCGGCCATGCGGATGGTCTGCAGGCTCGATGAGCAGTAACGGTTCACCGTGACGCCAGGAACGTTGTCGAGGCCGGCGAGGATGGCGACCATACGGCCGATGTTGAATCCGGCTTCGCCTGCTGGCTGGCCGACACCCATGATGAGGTCTTCGACATCGCTGGCCTGCACCGAGGGGACCTTGGCCATGAGCGCACGGACGATCTGGGCCGACATTTCGTCGGGGCGCAACGAGGTGAGCGAGCCCTTGTTGGCACGGCCAATCGGGCTGCGAGCGGTTGCGACGATTACTGCTTCAGGCATGGTTCCCCCTGGGGACGTGTAACAACAAGATAATGACGAGTCGTGAGCCTAGCGACAGGCCCGCACGATCTACGAATGAGCGCGATTTCTAGCGAGTGTCGACCACTCGAAACACTTCGGCCGAACGCCCCTCGGCGAGCCCGTATCGCTGACCAGCTGCGAGCAAGAACCCGCGAACGCGCTGCTCGGTTGCGGCGGGATCTTGATGTTGGGTCTTGTGGTGAAGCAACGCCCGAATCTTGCGCTCGACATTGTCGGTCACGTCTTCGACGTGCAACTCTTCGGCCGGATTGACCGGAATACCCATCACCCACATCTCAGACACAGCCCATGGCTCGAGGCCCTCGGCGAGCAACTCGGGATAGGCGAACGGGTTGCGAGCATCGGGATAGATCGCCGCGATCGAGGCCTGCCCGGCAGCGAGATGATCGGGATGGCTCGCATAGAGGCGAGCCAGATTGAGCTCAGGTGATTGCACGAGCACACGCTGCGGACGCACCTCGCGGATCACCCGCGAAAGCGCACACCGCAGCTGCAAGTTGTATTCGACACGGCCATCGGCCATGCCCAGAAAGATGAGTGATTCGACACCTACCTCTTTGCCCGCTCGGCGTTGCTCTTCGCGACGCATCAACGCCATCTGCGGACGGGCAATGGTCTGATCGAACCCGCCAGCATCGCCATCGGTGACGAGGCAGTAGGTGACCTCGATGCCCGCATCGGTCATATTCGCCACGGCGCCAGCAGCGCCGAAGTCGACATCGTCAGGGTGGGCGGTGATCACCAGCGCCCGTTGTACCTCGTGTGCTTCCAACATGCCCTGAAGACTACGGCCGACTAGATTGCCGTCATGACTTTGCCCACCGTTGCTGCGGATTCCTTCGACCTCTCTGACCCACTGTTTTGGGTTGCACCCCGCGATTACCGCGAGGCCGCCTTCAAGTCGCTGCGCGACGCGCCAGGCTTGCCGTTCTTCGCCGAGCGCGAAATCCCCGACGTTCCGTTTCCCGTTGGTCCCGGTTATTACGCGTTGACCCGCCACGAAGATGTGTGGGCCGCCAGCCGCAACGCTCAGTTGTTCTGCAGCGGCAAGGGCAGCAACATCGGCGACCTTCCCCAAGAGATGAACGAGTTCTTCGGCTCGATGATCAACATGGACGACCCGAAGCACTTCCGTCTTCGCAACATTGTTTCGAAGGGCTTCACGCCCAAAGAGATCGGTCGTGTTGAGGACTACGTGAAGATCAAGGCCAAGGCAATTGTCGACAGCCTTCTTGAGCGGTTCCCCGACGGCGAGTGCGACTTCGTCGAAGAGATTGCTGCTCCCCTGCCGCTGAAGATCATCTGCGAGATGATGGGCATCCCCGAAGAAGACGAACAGCAAATCTTCTCGTGGACCAACGTGATCCTTGGTGCGGGTGACCCAGAGTTCGGCGGCACGCTCGACGCGCTGATGACCACTGCGCTCGAAATGTTTATGTATGCGCAGGCACTTGGCGAGAGCCGTCTGGCCAATCCCAAAGAGGACATGACCAGCGCGATGATGCACGCCGAGGTCGATGGCGAGCGCCTGTCACCGCAAGAGTTCGGCAGCTTCTTCATCTTGCTCGTAGTGGCCGGTAACGAAACCACTCGCAACGCAATCAGCCACGGCATGCGTGCGCTGACCCAGCATCCCGATCAGCGCGCACTGTGGTTCAACGACTTCGAGGCCAACACCAAGACCGCTGTTGAAGAGATCGTTCGTTGGGCAACTCCGGTGATCCACTTCCGTCGTACCGTCACCGAAGACACCGAGTTGTCGGGTGTGAACCTGAAGGCCGGCGACAAAGTAGTGCTTTGGTACAACTCGGCCAACCGCGACGAGCGCGCCTTCAAAGATCCATACACCTTCGATCTGCAGCGTCCAACCCTGCCCGCTCAGGCCGGCTTCGGCGCCGGTGGACCCCACTTCTGTCTGGGCGCAAACTTGGCCCGTCGCGAGATCAGCGTGATGTTCGAAGAGATTCGCAACCGCTTGCCAAACATGCAAATCATCGACGAGCCCGAGATGCTGCAGAGCGCCTTCATCAACGGCATCAAGCGCATGCGGTGCAGCTGGAAGTGATGTGGCGTTGGGCTGCGGGTCAGCCCAACTCGCCGCTGGCGTAATGCCTGCGGCACAGCAACTCGTAACGCACCACGTCGCCAAACAGCACCGGCTCGCCCTCGTCGGCGGTATCACCCACCACAACGGTCTCGCCTTCGTACACCAGGTGGCCGTTGACGAGCCGAGCGTTGTGTGTTGCACGGCGCCCACACCAACAGCGCGCCTCAACCTGTAACGCAACGCGTTCGTCGGCAACCTCGAGCAAGCGCTTGGTGCCTTCGAAGAGCAGACCGCGAAAGTCGGTAATGAGACCGAACGCAAACACATCGACATCGAGTTCGTCGACCGTGCGGGCGAGCTGATCGCACTGCTCAATCGAATAGAACTGCGCTTCATCGCACACGATGAACGACAACCCGTCGGTGGCTTGCGCCAAGGCGAAGATGTCGAGTTCGGGATGCACCTCGATTGCGGGCGCAGAGACCCCGAGGCGGCTCGTGATTTGGGATCCGTCTCGGTCGAGTTTGGTGAGCAACAAGCCACTGAGATGGCGGGATTCAAGGTTGTGGTGAATCTGTAATGCGAGGGTGCTCTTGCCGCATCCCATCGTGCCGAAACTGAAACGCAACGTAGCCATGTTGTCGCAACCGTAGTCGGTGAGCGCTTACACGCGCCCTGCCGCGATTGCGGCTTCCTCAGCCGCTGTGAGTTGTTCGTCGACGATCGCTAATCCGCCCACCCAGAAGTTGGGGTCGGCGAGATCGCAGTCGACGATGCGCGCGAGTTCTTGAGGACTCATGGAGCCGCCAGCGCGAAGCATGTCGAGATACTGCGGCACGAAGCCTTCGCCAACCTGCTCGTAGCGGCGGTACACGCTGAGCGCAAGCAGTTGCCCATAGGCATAGGCGTACACGTAGCCAGGCGTGTGGATGAAGTGCGGTATGTAGCTCCACCAATTGCGGTAGCCCTCGGTGATGTCAACGCTTGGCCCGAGCATGTCGGTTTGCGTCTGCGCCCACAGTTCGTTGATGGCCTCAATCGCAAGCTCGCCTTGGCTACGTCGGGCTGTGTGCACGGCGTGTTCGAAACGGTTCATTGCGATCTGGCGGAACACCGTGGCGATCGAGTCTTCAAGCGTGGCCGCCAACAATGCGAGACGCTCGTTGGGATCGGTGAGCATGCCGAGCAGACGCTTGCTAGTAACTGTCTCGCCGAACACCGACGCCGTCTCGGCGAGCGTGAGCGGCGTGCTCATCTGGAACACGCCTTGCTCACGCGCGAGATAGCCATGCACGCCGTGCCCGAGTTCGTGAGCGAGTGTGGCGACATCGCGGGTGCGGCCGGTCCAGTTGAGCAACACATAGGGGTGATGCGACGGCACGGTGTACGAACAAAACGCGCCGGGTCGCTTGCCCGCGCGGTTGGGCGCGTCGATCCAGTTTTCACGCAAGAACCGCTGGACGATCGAAGCAAGCTCGCCACTGAACGACGAGTACGCGTCGGTGACAACTTCGGTGGCTACCGACCACGGCACTTGGCTCTCGGCGGTGGCTACCGAAGCAGATCGGTCGTAGTCGGCGATTGTGTTGAGCCCGAGGATCTTTGCCTTCAGCGCATACCAGCGGTGCGGAATGTCGTAGCGACCCACCACTGCGTCGACCAAGGCCTGCACGCTGTCGTCGCTGGCGTCGTTGGCCAAATTGCGGCTGCTCACCCACGTGGGGAAATTGCGCAGGCGGTCGTCGACGGCTTTGTCGTTGAGCAATGTGTTGAACACAAAGGTGCGCGTACGCATGCCGGGCTCGAGGCCAGCGTTGACGGCTGCGTGAGCGCGTTGGCGCACTGCGCGATCAGGGTGCTGCAACATTGCTAGGCCCTGCAACAGTGGCGCCATCGTGGTGGTGCCATCGGGCTGCTCGAGGGTGATCTCCATCGAGGCACTGAGTTCGTCGAACAGCCGCCCCCACGCGCTCTCGCCGGTGACCGTCTTTTCGGCGAGAATCTTTTCTTCGGGTTCGCTGAGTAGGTGCGGACGGTAACGGCGGGCCGAGCGCAGGTGATGACGGATGAAGTCGAGCGCTGGATCGGGCGTATCGATAATTGCATCGACGTGCTCGTCGGATGCGCTGGCCCATTCGAGTTCGATGAACAGCAGCTGGGTGTTGATCGCTGTGGCGCGCTGCTGCACATGCGCAACGCGTGCGCCATTGGCGGGGTCAACGGTGTCGCCAGCAAACATCAAACTCGCGTAGCTACCTGCGCGGCCAAGCAGCTCGATGAGTTCGGCATACCGGCGATGAAACGCGCTGAGCTCCGTGGCGTTCATTAATGCGATGCGGTCACGTCCGCTGCTGACCAGTTCGGCGCAGATCGCATCGGCAGCATCAATCAGCGCATCGACATTGGGAGCACCGTTCAGTAGCGGCGGGAGATCCCATGCAACACCGTTGGCTGCAAGGTCATCTGGGTCGTGAGAGCGCACAGCGCCGATGGGAGACGTCATCGCATGAGACTAGGCGCGGCACGCAGATGGCCGCACCAACGGGGACTGCTCAACCCACCGGCGTCATCTGAATGAACTGCTCGATGAGCGCCACGACCGCCTCGGGTGCATCTTCCTGCAAGAAGTGACCCACACCGGGCAACGTGACCACCGGACCCTTGGGCCACGTGTCGCGGAACATGCCGACCGCGAAGTCGGTGGGCACGGCGCGGTCTTCTTCGCCGTGGATGTACATCGCTGGCTTTGCGGCGAGCGCCGCGAGGTTCGAGAGGTTTTCGAGGATGACCATCGTTGCCGCGTCGCTCGCGATGTGCTGCGGGAATGCAATTGCGCCCTTGCATTCGGCGGGGGTCGGGAATGGTGATGCGTAGGCGCGAATCCAGGTCTCGTTGACCACTGCAGTGCGCTCGAAACCAATGCGCTTGAGTACCGACAGAATCGTCGCGCCGAGGTTCGACAACGTGGCAGCGGCCTCGTCGGTATGTACCCATTTGAACCACGGATAATCGGCAACGGTGGGCACTCCGGCGGGTGGCCGACCCGGCACGCCAGTGTTCATGAAGCACATCCGCGAGATCAGCTCGGGATGACGAAGCGAGAGCCCAGCGGCGATTGGCCCGCCCCAATCCTGAGCAACAATCGTGATGTTGTTGAGGCCGAGGTGAGTGACCAATGAGTCGAGATTGTCGACGTGATCGCGGATTGAGTAGTCGCGGTCTTGGGGTGTGGCGCTCTTGCCGAAACCCATGTGATCGGGCACGATCACGCGTCCATACTTGGTGAGCTTGGGAATGAAATTGCGGTACAGGTAGCCCCACGTGGGCTCGCCGTGCAAGCACAAAATGGTGTCGCCAGCGCCTTCGTCTACGTAGTGCATCGGGAAGCCGTTGCCCTCGTAAAAGTGCGCGGCGAATGGCCACGTGCCATCGAATGTTTCGGATGCCTCGATCATCGCGACAGCCTCGCACAGGCGGTAATTGCCGCTCTCATTCCGATGTGCGCCTGTCAGACTGATGCGATGTCAACATTCATAGAACTCAGCCACGACGTGCACGACGGGATGGTCACGTATCCGGGCTTGCCCGCCCCGCGCCTTGGCTCTGTGCTCTCGCGCGAACAGAGCCGCGGACGATACGCCGAAGGCATCGAATTTGATATCGGATCAATCGATATGTGCGCGAACACTGGCACCTACCTCGATACGCCATTTCACCGTTACCCCGACGGACATGATCTCGCCGGACTCACGCTTGAGCGCTGCGCCGACCTGCGCGCCGTAGTGGTGCGGGCCGCCGCGACTGGCGCAGTACAGGTACCGGCCGAGGTGTTGACCACCCTGCGCGGCGCAGCGCTGTTGGTGCACACGGCTTGGGACCAGCACTGGGGAACGCCCGAGTACTTCAGCTCCGAGCACGCGTTTCTCGACGAGGCCACGGTGCGCTCGCTGATCGATGCCGGTGTTGCCCTTGTTGGCATCGATTCGCTGAACATCGATTCCACAGCGGGCAGCGATCGTCCGGCACACAGCCTGTTGCTTGCTGCGGGCATCCCCATTGTCGAGCACCTCACGAATCTGCAGTCGGTGCCAAGTCACGGAGCCACCTTCACAGCTACCCCAGTGAAGGTGGCTGGCATGGGCACATTCCCGGTACGTGCATTTGCAACTATCCCCAAAAGGCCGGCCGTGTGCGAGGTGGTGTTCGACTGCGCCGACGTTGCGCTGCTCGCCAACTTCTGGGCCAACGTTCTCGGCGCAGACGACGCACAGATTCGCTCTGACGATTGGGCCATCGTTCGCGATCCTGCACCTGGCGGAGTCACCGTGGCATTTCAACGGGTGCCCGAGGGCAAGGTGGCGAAGAACCGCGTGCACCTCGACATCTGGTCAACCGACATTGAGGGCGATACGGCGCGACTCGTTGCGCTCGGCGCCACTGCCGTCGGCGTCATCATGAGCGACGAGGCCGGCTCATTTCAGATCTTGCTCGACCCAGAGCAGAACGAGTTTTGCCTCGTAAGCGACTGAGTCACAAACGAGGTTGCGCGCTAGTTCTGTGAGCGCGGTTGGGTGCCAGCGTCGCCACTTCCCTACCATGAGCACGACGTCACCCGCGGGGTGCGAACAAGCGAGGCAACCAATGTTCGAATGGAACGAAGAGCAGCAGATGATCCGCGATGCCGTGCGGCGATTCGTCGACGACGAAGTGCGTCCACACGTGGAAGAGCTTGAGCACGGCGACCTCGCGCCGTACGACATCCTGCGCAAGTTGTTCGCGACATTCGGCATGGACTCAATGGCCCGCGATCGTTTCGCCAAGCAGATTGCCCGAGAGAAGTCGGTGGCCGAGATGGTCGCCCGCGGTGAAACACCACCTCCCCATGTCGAGCGTTCGGGCGGCGATGGCGGCGGCGCGGCGATGTCGCTGATCCCCATTATCGAGTTGTGCCGTGTCTGTCCCGGCATGGTCACCGCGATGGGCGTAAGCATGGGCCTCACGTCGGCAGCGATCATGTCGAAGGGCACCATCGCCCAAAAAGAGCGCTGGGCTCTCGATCTGCTCACGATGGACAAAGTGGGCTCGTGGGCCATCACCGAGCCCGGCTCCGGATCTGATGCGTTCGGCTCAATGCGCGCCACCGCTCGGCGCGATGGCGACGACTACATCCTCAATGGATCAAAGACCTTCATCACCAACGGGCCATACGCCGACATCACCGTGTTCATCTGCAAGCTCGATGATGGAGGGCCAGTCGAGAATCGCAAGGTGGTCAGCTTTGTGCTCGACCGCGGCATTCCTGGCTTCGAGCAATCGAAGCGTCTTCGCAAGATGGGAATGCATTCATCGCCAACCGGCCAACTATTCCTCGACGACGTTCGTGTTGGTCGCGATCGCCTCATTGGCGAGACCGAAGATCAGCCAGCGGGCGGCCGTGAAGGCGCCAAGGCAACCTTCCAGCAAGAGCGTTCGGGCGTGGCCGCGATGGCTCTGGGCATCATCGAAGAGTGCTTGCAGCTCAGCGTTGCCTACGCCAAAGATCGCGTGCAGTTCGGCAAGCGAATCGGTGAGTTCCAGCTGATTCAAGACAAGCTGGCGCGTATGGAAGTGGCTCGCATCAACGTGCAGAACCTTGTGTTCCGCACGATCGAGATGGGCGCTGCTGGCAAGACGATGTCATTGGCCGAAGCGTCAGCGATGAAGCTGTACTCAGCACGCGCCGCAACCGAAGTAGCCCTCGAGGCAGTGCAAGTGTTCGGCGGCAACGGCTACATGTCGGAGTTCAGGGTCGAGCAGCTGGCCCGCGATGCCAAGGTGTTGCAGATCTATGCCGGCACCGACGAGATCCAGATCACGCACATCGCTCGCGAGTTGCTGCGCGCGTAAACAACCGGCGGTTGCGCCCCTACGAGGACATTGATCAGAACGGGTCGCGTGGTGCGCGCGCAAAGATCTCGCGAACCATGGGTTCGAAATGCTCAAGCGGCTCGTGCTTGTACGCGGGGTCGAAACAGTTTTGATCCCACTCGGCACAAAACCTGACGGTGGCTTCGTAGTACGGATGATCGATGTAACGGTCGCGCTCGTTGCGATCGCGGCCGTAATGCGGAAGCCAGTAGTAGCCCTGAAACAGGCCGTGCTGATTCACGATCCACCAGTTCTGCTCGGTGACATATGGCCGAATGAGCGCCGCAGCAACCTGCGAATGGTTGGCCGTACCGATGACGTCGCCGATGTCGTGAAGCAGCGCACACACAACAGTCTCGGTGTCTGCACCATCGCGCTCGGCTCGAGTGGCCGACTGCAGCACATGATCGAGCCGCGAGACTTGGTAGGGCGATGGGCCTTCCATCTGGCGCAACCAATCCATGATGCGATCGGCTTGCGTGTCGATCTGTTCTTTCTCGTGCTCGAACACCAACTCGTAATCGGCAAGCGTGCCGTCGGCCATCGTGGTGAACGCAACCTTGCGATCGTCGAAGTGGCTCATCAGTGAACCATCGCATTCGTCGCTTGTCCGGTGAGCAGAGCCAGGTTGGCAGAGAAGTCATCAACGTCGAAATACACATCTTGGAGATGACGAGGACCATTGGGCTGATACTCGTGACGGCCATGCATCACCCGGTAGCCGTTCACGAACAGCATGTCGCCTGCCTTCAAGCGGAACGAAACGAAGTTGGCTGGATCGGTGGCGATTGAGCCGAGCAAGCGATATGCGCGGTACCACTCTTCGAGATCGGGATGATCGAACGGCAACGGTTGACGAAGCTGGTTCGAGAACCGTAGGTGGGTGAACCGACCGGCGGCATCCATCGCTACCAGTGGGGCGCGGGTGAAGCCATCGGCCGTTTCAGAATACTGACGGAAACCAACCGAGACCCGAGCGAGCACGTCGACCGCGCGGGGGTCAACAGCGCGCAACTGTTCGAGCACGCTGAATCCGTCGACGACAAAACTTTCGCCACCATCGGCGTCGTTCACGAGCATCGCCAGCACTTGGCCGCTTGGTGGATGGGTGCGCTGGGCGTTGTCGTTGTGTGGAGGCAGACCCTCGGCCGTATACGCAATGTTGTAGCCCGTGGGGTCGAGCTTCACGTCGAAGATGAAACCCAACTGAGAATCGACCAACGCCACATTGATTGCCTTCGCGAATCCGATGACTGCGCCCGGTTCGGTTGGCGAGTTCGAGATGATGACAACCCCATCGCGCTGGAAGGTTGCGAACATCGCTTGACGCTGAGACATATCGGCAAGCACGGTGTCGTGATCGAACCACCCGAGGTCGTCGCCGTTGCGCCACAGTCGGGCGTTGTACGAGTTGCGGTGCATGGCTCGGTTGAAGCCATCGAATGCTGCGCGCGAGTAGACCGACGAGTGACCATCGCTCCACTCGATAACGAGTTGGCCGTCGACGATGGCAGCCGAATGTGACTCGGCTGGTCCGCTGGCGCTCCATGGCTGCCAACGGCGTTCGTCGGTCTGCACGATGCGACATGAAGCGCATGGACAGTTGTCGCGCAGCCAATCGGCAACCAAGGTGGCGGTGCCATCGACGCACTGCAGTTCGAGGCCCGATGGTTGCCACGACGCAGCCACAAATGCTCCAGCGGGAAGCGACTTCCCGGAGGAGCCCATGGCGATCTCATTGGGCGTGCTCATGCAACATTCCTTTCACAAATCAACCTCTGTACTTTGCCATACCCCGCAAGGGCCACCAACGATTGCGCTCAGTCGCAGCGCTCGAATCGGGTCACACGATAGATCGCCGCGTTCGAATCCTCGTGAGGAGCTCGCACCAGCGTGTAGGGATGAACGAATCGAGCATCGAACTGAGCAAGCAACCGTTGCTGAAGCACCTCTTCGCCAACGGTTTGCCAGGCAGCCATCGATTCCCACACGAACACGATCGTGACCTCACCCGGGCGTGAATTGTCGAGCCAGACCTCTTTTGACATAAACAGAATGCGGCTCAGACCATCTGCGAACGCCTCGCCCAGCGTCCACACTTCGTGATCGATGCGGATGAACTCGTCGACATGCTCGGGGGCCATCTCGAACACGAGGATCTCGATCGGCAACTTCTCGTTGGCCGTGTACACGTAACGGTTCGCTTCGGACACGCCTGCACGTTACGGGCTCTG
>Ga0194055_10002163_pt1 | contig 15692 bp, 18 predicted proteins | sample SepL449m_MetaG_FD_155482 | JGI IMG/M metagenome (GOLD analysis project Ga0194055, IMG submission 155482) | Anoxic zone freshwater microbial communities from boreal shield lake in IISD Experimental Lakes Area, Ontario, Canada - Sep2016-L442-9m | ecosystem: Environmental > Aquatic > Freshwater >... | reverse complement strand
TTCCAGTCGCGCCATTTTGCTGCTCTTAATTCTGTTTTGATATAGTAAACAAAGCCTTCTCGATTTGATTTCTCTTGTTTTCCTAAAAGAAATTGACTTTGATCAATTCCATCAATAATTCGATCCCTGGGAACCTCTAATTTGGCAATTTGGGCAAGAGTTGGAAATAAATCAACCACATGCATAATTTCATTGGTGACTTTGCCGGCTGGAATTTTATTGGGCCAGCGAATAATCAGTGGCACTCTTAAAGCGCCTTCCATGGCAGTATGGTAAGTACCTGTCCACATTCCTGCACTTCCTCTCCAGGGCCTTCGATATTCTGGGCCATTATCGCTAGCAAATATGAATATAGTATTTTCCGTTAAATTATTTTGAGTAATGGCATCTATTATTTGCCCTACTCTTGCATCCATCTCTATGAGTGAATCTGCAAAGTCTCCATATTTAGAGATTCCTTCGAATTCACGATGCGGAAGCGTCGGAAAATGTAATTGTGTTAGTGGAACATATAGAAAAAATGGTTTTTTATTGGCATTGCGCTTGATAAATTCACAACTACGCTCTGTTATTACAGCGTCAATCTTGCGCCGCATTTCTAAATCGTATAGCTCTTTTTTTTCTGCTGGTTTTCCCTTGATACCTTCCATGACGTAAGGGGGATCAACAATAGATTCATCATATCCAATCGAATCAAAAAACATACTTTCATTTGTTGTTCTGGGGATTCCATACCATTCATCAAACCCCTTATCTTTTGGATATCTACCTTCTTTATCGCCAAGGTGCCATTTTCCAAACATGGCTGTTGCATATCCAGCTTCTGAAAATAATTCAGCTATGGTCTTTTCCCAGGGGATAATCCCTTGCTGTAATCCGGCGGGTACAGATTGAATAGCACCAGTTCTTATTGGGTGTCTTCCAGTCATTAGTGCTGATCGTGTAGGTACGCAGTCGCTTTCTACATTAAAGTTTAGAAAACGTGTCCCCTCAAGAGCGAGGGCATCAATTCTAGGCGTTGGGGCTCCACGTATTGTGCCACCACCGTAGCAACCTAATTCGCCCCAGCCAAGGTTATCTGCCAGTATTAAAACAACATTGGGCTTAGTGTTCAGCTGTGTATTCATGATGTAATTAAGTCTATAAAATAAATTGGTTTTAATCTAAGGGGATTTGAAGCACTTTATTTAATTCTGTCCAACGTTGTATTGAGGCCTTTAAAAATATTTCAAATTCACCTGCAGGCATAGCTCTTGCGGTTAATCCAACATCTTGTAATTTAGCTTTAATTTCTGGTTTTTCTAAAATTAAACCAATTTCTTTAGACATTTTGTTGAGAATTGATGGAGTTAAATTCTTTGGAGCAACAATACCAACCCATTGATTAATGACCATATCTTTAAAGCCTAACTCGCTGAGTGTGGGCACGGTGGGCGCAGATATATTTCTTTTGGCACTAGTGACAGCTAAAATTCGAATACCACCTTTCTTTTCTTGAGAAATTAGTGGGGCGAAACCAAGCACTGCTGCTGGGGTTGTCCCACCGGTCAAGTCAATAATTGCCTGACCCCCACCTTTATAGGGCACGTGAATCCATTTGAAATTTCCCGACTTTGCAAGCCATTCGCCAATGAAATGTTGGTTTGTTCCTTGCCCAGAGGTGCCGTAAGAAACTGTATCGGGTTTGTTTTTTGCAGCATTAATTAGCTCAAGTAAAGTTTGGTAGGGTGTTTGGCTGGATACTGCTATAGCAATTGGTTGGTCGCCCAGTAAAGAAACTCCAATCAAATCTCTACCTAATCTCCAGCTTAAAGATTCTTTGGTTGCGCTCATAATAGCGATACTATCGGAGGCAACTGCAAAAGTATATCCATCAGGAGCCGCCGCGGCAGCTATTTGCATGCCGATAGCACCAGATGCTCCAGGTCTATTTTCCACAATAATGGATTGGCCTAAGACTTTACTGAGCTCTAAAGCAATTAATCTAGTAACGATATCATTTGTCCCACCTGTAGCCTGAGCAACAATGATTCGAATGGGCCGCTCGTTTGGCCACTCTTTAGCCCAAGAATCATTGGCAGATAGAATGTAGGCGAGCAAGATGCAGCAAGTAGCTATGTATTTTTTCACTCAGTTCCATTGCTATTATTTTTCAATAGTTTAGCTTACTGATAAAAATACCAACTCTAGGGTTGGTATTTTTTTGAGCGTTATTTTAAGTAACGGTTGTGGGGGGTATTACTTAATTTAATGTTAAAGCAAGGGTATACCAGCACAAATTAATACATATATAGGAATATAGTTTCTATAACCAGTTTTTTCCTTCGGCTTAATAGTCATTAAGCCGTGTCTGAGATTGTGAATACTTTTTGAGTATTTCTGCCACTATACCCGGTCAATTTAAGTTGTTACTGACTCTAGGGCTGACTTTTTTATTGAGCATTGCTTTAAGTAACAGTTGTGAGTGGCTTATAACTTTATTAGTAACTACATTAGCCCATAAATTGAGTGCGATGAATTTTTAGTAAAAATTAACGTAAAGATTGAGGCCTTAAATTTAAGTTATGATAATGAGAAATATTAGGAAGAATACTTAATGAACAGACGCGTTTTTACCTTTTCATTAGCATATGGGCTAGCTTTTAATCCGCGCCTTTCTTTTGCTCAAGAATTAGCTTGGCCAAAAGCTAGAGTGAACGTAATTGTGCCTTTTCCTGCTGGTGCCGCAACTGATATTACGGGACGGGTAATCTCTGCAAAACTTTCGCAAATTTGGGGGCAGCCGGTTACTATCGATAACCGGGGAGGCGGCAATGGAATTCCCGCTGCTGAAGCTGCGGCCCGAGCTAAGCCAGATGGATATACTTTATTTCTTACCTCTGCAATGACCCATGCAGTCAATCCAGCACTGTACCCAAAATTACCTTATCGACCCATTGAGGATTTTGAGCCAATTTCTCAATTTGGAAAGCTATCATTTGTTATTTTGGTTCGAGCAGATTCGCCAATTAAAACGCTTTCAGAATTAACTGCTCTATTAAAAGCAGAACCAGATAAACACAACTTTGGCGCCGGCTCATTACCAGCAAGAGTGGCCTCTGAACTCTACTTACAGCAAGCAGGAGTGAACGCAATGGGAATTGGCTATAAAAGCAATCCTCAAGCATTTCCTGATTTATTGTCAGGCCAACTGACGTTTATGACAATCGATACTACAAATGGTCGCTTGCAAATAGATGGCGGGAAAATGCGCGGTTTAGCGGTTAGTTTGCCATCGCGAGATAATTTAGTGCCAAAAATTCCTTCAGCAATTGAGGCCGGCCTCCCTGGATTTCAAATTTGGACTTGGACTGGTTTTTATGCGCCAAAGGGGACTCCAAAAGATATTGTGGCTAAAATTAATCGAGATATTGTTAGCGCCTGTAATGATCCACAAGTACTAAAGCAATTTGAGGGCTTGGGTGGGCCGCCTACAACATCATCACCCGAAGAGTTTGCTGTATTTACGGCTGCAGAAATTCAACGTTGGGCAAAAATTATTCAAAAAACAAATATAAAACTAGATTAGAGTAATGTATGCAAACAAATCAATTAAAAGGAAATAACGGCCCTAGGTACCGTCAGTATCAGACCTCTCAAGAGCCTTATGAAGCTATTGGAGTTAAAAAACTAACTCCTGTTATCGGTGCAGAAATAACTGAAGTTAATTTATCAAAACCTATATCCACATCTCAAGAGAAAGAAATACGTCGAGCATTATCTGAAAATCAAGTAATTTTTTTTCGAGATCAAAAGATTAGTAAAGCAGATCATATTGCATTTGGTAAATTATTTGGTGATCTACACATTCATCCATCTGCGCCACACGTTGATGAAATACCAGAGATGATGAGAATTTATGCCGACCAAAACTCACCAAGGGCAAATGGAGAGGTTTGGCACTCTGATGTTAGCTGTGACCTATTGCCGCCAATGGGAAGCATCTTGCAGATTACTCAATGCCCCCCTTATGGCGGAGATACTCTTTTTTCAAGTATGTATGCAGCATACGAAGCATTATCAGATCGAATGAAAACATATTTACGGGGATTAACCGCTATTCATGATGGTGAGCCTGTATACCGTGGGCTGTATAAAAATTTAGGAGTTCAAGATAAAGAAACCTATCCACGTGCTGAGCACCCAGTAATACGAACACATCCGGTAACAGGTAAAAACGCTTTGTACATAAATAAGGGCTTCACTACGCAAATTCTTGGAATTCCAATTGATGAAAGTGATGGACTTCTCACATATCTATTTGAGCATATGGAGAACCCTTTGTTCCAATGTCGCTTTCGCTGGGAAGAAAATTCAATTGCCTTCTGGGATAACCGGTGTGTTCAGCATAGGGCTATGTGGGATTATTGGCCCCACACTCGAGCAGGTAATCGTGTAACAGTTGCAGGTGATCAACCCTTTTTTAATGCTAACGCCGAGCCAAGCTAGGCAGTAATGCCTAGAAGGTGTAGAGACTGTACGGGTAGGTCGTAAAGACAAGAGACAGTCCAGACTACAAACTGGAAACAGGCAGTGAAAACTGTAGTGGTAAGCATAATCCTTTGGTCCCAGGTTCAAGTCCTGGTGGGCCCACCAGAAAAGTAAACCCTCATCAGCAATGGTGGGGGTTTTGTCTTTTATGTAATATGAACGAACTACATATTGCATTTGGAGATTTGTGACAAAACACCCCAACAGCCTAGCTCAACTATCACGAGCTCAATCATGGCTAATCAAAATGCAAGAACTTGCTGCAAGTAAGGGTGGAAAGTGTTTATCCAAATTTTATGTTGATTCACACACCAAGTTAATCTGGGAATGTTCGCAAGGACATGCGTGGGATGCAAAACCAAATAATGTCTCAAATGGTAGTTGGTGCCCCACATGCTCTAAAGGTCGGGTGAACGACGGGAAGCGAAGAACTATCAGTGATCTAAAGAATTATGCGATCAAGATGAGCGGCTTATGCCTATCTGATGAATTACCCGCTGCTATGTCAAAAGTAGAGTGGCAATGCAGTAAAGGCCATATTTGGAGTGCGACACCACAAAGTGTTTTAGGCTCTAAAAATTGGTGTCCAGTGTGCGGCAAGGAGCGAAATGACGAGCGCATCAAATCTCTAAGACCGGCTCAATTAGATGCAATGAAAAAGTTAGCTATTGAGCGCGGTGGTGAATGTTTATCTAGTGAGTATCTAAAACAAAAAAGTCCTTTACTTTGGCGCTGCGCCAACGGGCATGAGTGGTCAGCAAATCCTGACTCTATTCTTCAAGGTGGTTGGTGCCCAGAATGCTCTTCTCGAGTCGGTGAAAGAATCTGCCGTGAATTCTTTGAGCAATTATTTGGAGCGCCTTTTCCAAAGACAAAACCTAAGTGGCTTATATCTTCAACTGGATTTCTATTGGAGTTGGATGGTTATGCTGAATCTATTGGTCTTGCGTTTGAGCATCATGGTTCATATCACTACCAAGTGGTTCCACCTTTTACACCAACTATAGCATCACTTCAAAAGCGTCAAGAGATGGATTTTCTCAAGCAAGAAATTTGTCGTAAAAATGGCGTCAAAATAATTGAAATTCCTGAAGTGCCAACAATGACAAAAGTACTGGAGCTTAAGGATTTAATTCTAAGAATTTGTGACCAAGAGAAAATCAACATCCCTTTCAGAGAGGCGGTTGTTAATCCTATAAAAGCCTATCAACCGATTCCTGCATATCAACAATTAACAGAATTAGCTGGTGAAATTAACGGAAAATTAATCAGCAAGGAATTTATTAATTGGTCAATACCATTAACTTGGGAGTGTGAGGTAGGACATCAATGGGAGGCATCTCCTGCAAGCATTTTGTATCAAAAAACTTGGTGTCCTAAATGTGCTGGAGTAGTCAAGAAGACGATTGAAGAAATGCGGGAGCTTGCAATTAAAAAGGGAGGGGAATGCTTATCCACCCAATACCTTGGAGCTAGAGTCCCTTTAAGTTGGAAGTGTTCAGAGGGACATAATTGGGAGGCTGCTCCAGTCAATATTACTAGTCGGAAATCCTGGTGTCCGTATTGTGATGGTCAAAAAAGTGATCGTACCAATATTGCATATATGAGAAAGATAGCCTCTCAACGTGGTGGTGATTGTCTATCACCAACATATATCAATTCAAAGACAAAATTATTATGGCGCTGCTCACTGGGACATGAATGGTTGGCAATTCCATTAAATGTGATTAATAAAGGATCTTGGTGTCCGGAGTGCAGTAAATCTAAGAAAGGGCCTAGAAGTAAATCCTAAGCGTTACTTTAAGTAACGCTTATCCCTACATGCCACCAATAATTGCCACAATTAGCCACACTTTCTTTTGGCTAAATTAACCCCTATTTTTCCTCCAATCAGGTTGCTCTAGCTTGGTGTCAGAAGCTAAAGTATGTGTATGGCAACTAAAAAAGAAAGTACACATCAACTCATTCACCGCAACCTAACCCTCTATCAACGCGAGCATAGTGCCGTATGGCAATGTCGCTATAAGGTGGATAACAAGTGGATACGGGCCACCACCAAAGAGACCCAGCTTGATTTAGCAGTGAATAAGGCTAAAGAGCTATTAGTAGAAGCAGAGATTCGTAAACGCTCTGGCATTCCAGTGGTTACTAAACGCTTTAAAGATATCGCCATGCTGGCTATCGATAGGATGGAGCGAGATTTAAAGGGGGGCTTAGGTAAGTCAATCTACAAAGACTATATCCGCATTATTAACGAGCATTTCATCCCCAGTCTTGGCCAAAGGCTCATTACCAATATTGACTACGATGCCTTGCAGCAGTACTACGATGATCGCGAAGCTAAGTATGGCCTGGCAATATCCAATAGCAATCGTAAAACTCAAAATGCTGCATTTAATAGAGTTTTTGATGAGGCTATTGTTAGAGGTTACTTAACCGAAAGTAATCGTCCTAAGTTAGATGGCAAGACCAAAGAGAGTGTGCGTCGCCCAGCTTTTGAATTGCATGAACTAAGAGCCTTACTAAAACTATTAGGCCCATACATAGAGTCAGGCCGAACGAAAGATGTGCGTGAACGCCGTGAAATCCTTAGAGACTATGTAGAGATGCTCGTAGACACAGGAGCAAGACCAGGTATTGAGCTCTTAGATATGAAATGGAAGCAAATCCGTTTCATGATGAACCCCATTAGTACAGTCACAGACCAATTGGACGAAGAGGGTGAAGTTATTGAAGTGCATAGCCTTAACCGTAGTTGCGAGATGACGGTAAAAGGTAAAACAGGGCAAAGGCAGATTATTGGACGCTTGCCTAGTATCAGGGTCCTGGAGCGTATTGCCTTGCGTAACTATGGAGTAGCTAGCACTATAAAAGATCCATTGGCTGAGCTGATTAAGCCCACTAATGACGATTACATCTTTAGAACCAAGGAAGGTAGGGATTTAAGTGATGTCTTAAACCATATGTTTGACGGCTTCTTAGCAGACCATGGTTTGCTCATTGATCCTAAAACCACTCAAAAGCGAGTGTTTTATAGCTTGCGCCATACCTATGCCACGTTGGCACTTACTCACGATATGGTGCCTATTCATACTCTAGCCAAGCAGATGGGCACTAGCGTCTTAATGATTGAGCGGCATTATAGCCACTTACAGGTAATACAGGCTATAGAGCAATTAAGAGGGGCTAATACGAGAAAGCTGATTGAGGCTGATAGTAAGGCGGCGGATAACTATCCCAGTAAGAAGCGGGCAGAACGGGAGCTTCGGGCAGCTTAGTCCGGTCATAAGCGTTACTTAAAGTAACGCTTAGGATTAAGGACTCTCGTGACCAACGGATTAGGAAGTAAGTTGGCGTTGCTTAATAAGTTCTGCGGCTGGTATCCGAACAATCTTGCCATCAATAGTAGTTACGATTGCAGTATTAGTTTGGATTGCTAGATCAATCGCTGCTTGACCAGCGCGTTGCATGGCATAGTAGGATCCAGCGATATCAGGATCTGATGAATTACGTATGTCTTTGCTTGGAATAGTCATAGTTAACCTTGATCCGTTTGCTCCGGTGGCGTTTTATCACCATTTAACAATACCCATGATTTTACAGCCTTTTGATATTTAGATAAATTCTCAAGGCCTGCGGTGTAGCGCCTACGAATTACTTCTTCAGGAATATTATGCCCTCCCTGTGCCACCCGCTCTGCTACTCGGGAAATAGCTAATTCAGGAGAGCTTAATGCAATAAACCAGAGTTTGATGGTGTAGCCTAAATCTTTCCACTCTTGAATGCGTTGCAGGTAATGGGCTCCAGATAAAGTTGTTTCAAAGGCAAAGCTTTCACCAGCTTTGGTGTACTCATCTAATTCGTTTAGCATTAATCGGGCTGCTTTAAATGAAACAGATTCAGGATTAAATGGCGCTAATCCAGCGGCTATGAGATCAGCATTGATGAAGCGAAACGTATGTGCTTCTTCTGGCAAAAAGTTCTTGGCAAAAGTTGTTTTACCAGCACCATTGGGCCCAGCAATAATGATAATTTTTTTACTCAAAGAAGGCGTCATCTAATTTGATTTACAGCATGCCGTTGCTTGATTTCTTTTACTAATTGCGCAATACTCTTTTTGCCATAAATGTAATCAGCAAGGTTTTGCTCTAAATGCTTAGTAGGTGTAATGCCTTCAATGTGAGCGGGGGCCATAGCGTTGGAAACGCTGTATTTGCGAGCCTGAGATTGGGTGGCAAACTTAACTGGCATTTGTCTATTTTAGTAGATTCAAGACTGATTTCATAGTGAAATCACAGCTAAAATATACTTAAAATTACGCTTTTAAATAAGAAATTCAAATCCCCAAAGCCTTTCGCAAATAGGGATCAATATCCCCTTGAGTCAGTAACCACTGTTTGTAGTCACTGGGAACATCAGCTAACAATAAGCCAATAGCGGCCATCTGAAAGTGATGGCAATATCCGTCTATTTTAAATCGCCAGCCTAGTGCAATCTCTACTGGAAGCCTTTAAACCTTATGCTAAGATTTAGCAGTGGATAGTCCGCAACCTTTAAAATACAACTTAAATTAAGAAATAGTGAGCTTAATTTTTTTAAGCTAATGTAAATCAATCGGACGTTAAATCAAATGAAATTACTTTCTAATAGCATTTGCCCCAGCGTTATTGCTTTAGCAATCTTAACTACTGGTTGTGGTGGTGGAAGTAGCGATACTTCGTCTCCAGCCGCAATTACGTATACGACCATCAATTCCTCGACACCAGCTACTAATAGCACTAGCTTGACGGGAATTCGTGGGGTGAATAATTCAAGCAATGTTTACATTACTGGTGGTGCAGTTACTTCATCTAATGTTTGGTCAAACCAGCTTTATGTAGGCCCCATAACTGGTGGAGGCACCTATTACACGCTAAACGTTCCAGGATCTAATAGCACTACCAATGCTTACAGCGCAGATAATTGGTCCGGCAATCAAGTGGAGGTCGTAGGAAGCTCAACAATTAATGGGATCTCTAGAGGTTTTTTATATCAAGGACCAGTTGCTAACAATAATGGCGTGGGCACAGTAGGCACCGCTCCTTGGTACGACATTACTTACACTAGCGGAGGTACTGTCTACCCATCTATTCCACATAGCGTTATGAATAACATTGCTGTGGGCGGCTATCAGGCTGGAGGGGTAACGGCCTATATTTGCGATATTACTGCGCCGGCAACCCCGGTTTGTAACAATATGAATAGCATTTTTCCATCCACAACTTTAAGCAGTTCTGCTTACGGCGTCTGGTGGAACGGCGGTAATAGCTACACCATTACAGGTGGATATAGTACGGCCTTATATACCGACCTAACAACACCTAATCCCGTAGGATCTGAAGCCTTCATTGTTGACTATAATTCTTCAACCAGGACATATTCAAATTTTATGAGTTATTCATGGAAAAACGATACGACAGGGATTTACTCTAGCCATTTTGAAGGTATTACAGCAGATCTTGTTAAGGGTGGTTATAACCTGCCAGGTGAAGGCATCTTAGCTAATGGAACTATGTCTGTTGGTTTTGTGCACATAGCAAGGACATCCACTGGTGGCTTTAATCCTGTTGCAACTTGGATTCAGGTCACTTACCCTGGCTCTACAACGACAACAGCTGATACTGTTTATCAAAATAATTTATTAGGTGTTTATCAGCCCGGTGCCCAAGCTCTCAATGGATATGTTGCGAACATCCCAACAAGTCTTTATTGACCTAGTTGCAGTCTTTGGCTTTAGACCTCAAGATCAGCCACTCTTAGGAGTGGCTTTTTATGCCGATACTTAATCGGGCAATGTTTAAATTGATAGCCTAACGGATTAACAGCTACTAGCGTGGAGAGCGTCCGACAAATACTGCTCTTTGTCTGAAAGCAACTCTAATGAGGCCTTATCGACTGTCGGTTTTGGGTCGTTAGCTGCCTGTCGTTATACAAGCGTTACTTAAAGTAACGCTTAATTCCTTAAAAAAGTATTTGAGCAATGAGGTGTTTAGAGCATTGCTCCAAAAATCCTGTAATTTTGAAAATCAAAGAGTGAGATAGTGTTTCTAGTGATCTTAATAATGTAGTCACACAAAAGCTCACACACCGACACTGACCACCCGCAGACCCCCTGTTTATATGGGTCTACTTTGGGCTTCTGCTCTCATAGCGAAAGTTGTGCCTTATGCGTGGAAACTGCATAAGGGATGGTGTCAAATTCGGAGAAAGCTAAATGCAGCCAAAAGCTGCACAAGCTAACGCCGAGCCAAGCTTCAGCGTGAAAGTGCTGTTGAAGGTGGAGAGACTAGACGGCACCCATCTAAGTGCGAGAGCATATGATGAAGGCATAGTCCGGGAGTTGTGAAAGCAACACAAATCGGAATCCTTTGGTCCCAGGTTCAAGTCCTGGTGGGCCCACCAATAATCACGATACCAACTCTAGGCTTGGTATTTTTTTGAGCGTTACTTAAAGTAACGCTTGGGGGGAATCATTGAGTTCTATTTCTTAATTTTAGAAATCAATTGTTCTAATTGTGCTGGAGGCAATGCTCCAGAAATTCTCTCAATTTCTGATCTATTCTTAAAGATAGCGAGCGTTGGAATAGAGCGGATGTTGTATTGCTGACCTATAGCAGGATTAGCTTCCGTATCCAGTTTGAGATGGAGTATTTGCTCTCCATGCTTAGCGGCACTTGCTTGAAAGGTTGGGGCAAACATTTTGCACGGCCCACACCAGGGCGCCCAAAAGTCAACGATGACTGGTAGTTTGCTAGTTTTCAGAATTTCTTGAAAACTAGCCTGATCAGCTTCTATTGGGCTAAGAGCGAGGCTTGCTTTGCAAACGCCACAGACTGGTTTGTCATTGAGGCGCTCGAGCGGGAGTCGATTAAATTTTTGACATTGGGGGCACTTGATTAGCATGACATTTATTCCAAAGGTAACTCATTTTGCTGTAATTTTTATTAATACCATAAAGATATTAATCTTAAATAGGATCTTAACCCCGTTTTTATGATGTAGATCAATAACTTAATAGTTATATCAGCTTTACTTCAGTTATTCATTGACATTGTATGGACTAGGTATATTATATAAAATAATATATTATTAATTTATTAAATAAGGCTAATCAAGATGGTTAAAAATGCAAAGCTGGAGCAGCCAGCACCCTATATGAACCCACTTTTAGCGGGCATTCTTCTCGGCATGGTTTTATTGGCAACATTTATAGTTACAGGCCATGGATTAGGTGCGACTGGGTTTACTACTAGATTTACGGCATGGGTTGGCATGTATATAGCGCCAGTTGCTACAAATGCAAATGACTACCTGGGTGGAATGGTGGAGGAAGGGAAACCTTTAAATGCTTGGATCACTTGGCAGGTTATTGGCGTTGCTCTAGGCGCTTTGTTATCAGCATTTTTGGCAAAGAGAATTCACATCCAATTAGATGGCAAAAAGTTTCTGGGTGGAGCTAAGCGCCCCATTACTGCTTTATCAGGCGGTATGTTAGCTGGGTTTGGGGCACGTGTTGCTGCTGGTTGCACTAGCGGCCTAGGATTATCTGGCGCAGCTGTTCTTAGTTTGGCTGGGTTTGCCTTTCTCGCGACATTCTTTGCAACAGGTTTAGTGGTCAGTCGTTTTTTCAAAGAGGGGAAATAAGATGAGCGAAATTATTTCGGGGCTCATTTTGGGCGCAGCATTTGGTTTTGTATTAGAACGCGCTGGATTTGGTAATCCCAATAAATTAACTGGTCAATTTCGTTTGACTGATTGGTCAGTATTTAAGGTGATGTTTACTGCCATTGTCTTTGCAGCAGTAGGACTATTGATTCTAGAAAAGCTAGGTCTAGTAGACGCAGGTAGCTTATTTGTACCCCCTGCTTTTTTAGGGGCTGCAGCATTGGGTGGGGCTTTAGTAGGCGCAGGCTTTGCAATTGGTGGGTATTGCCCAGGAACCTCAGTGGTAGGTTTAATGTCTGGACGCATTGATGCCGCGATCTTTTTAATTGGCTTATTACTGGGTACCGTACTGTTTGCAGGGATTTATCCAAGTATTGAGTTATTAACAACGCTGGGTGAATTTGCCCAAGGTGATTCATTGCCAGAGGCGTTAAATATCTCAGCATTATCAGTTGATGTGGGTATGGTAATTGCCGCAATCGGTTTGTTTATGTTGGGCTCTTGGATGGAGAAGAAATCTAAAGGTCCAGTTAGTTCGCAAGTTTAATTTATCAAGAGGAAGATATGTCTAAGAAATCAACAGTAGCTGCATTAGCCCTTGCAATAGCTGGTTTGTCTGCGGCACCATTAGCGCAGTCTGCAAATGCACCAACACCGCCTACAGGTGCGGAGCAAAAAAATCCCTGTGGACCAAAAAAAGAATCCGCAAATCCTTGCGCCCCTGCAAAGAAAAAGGCAGCTAATCCTTGCGGTCCTGCAAATCCTTGCGCCCCTAAAAAGCGTAAAGCTGCAGAGTAATTTTAAAAATGCTTACGCAATCTAATCTTTGGTTGGCTGCTCAGGAGGTAGCAAGAATTCAATTGAGATACGCTGAATCTGGCCAAACTCTTAATGAAGCTGCTTTATGTGGCGCTAGTGAATTTATTGAGTGGCAGCATTATCCTCGAAATGACTTGGTTGATGAAGTGAGTGGATATGAGTTTTATTACCACGCTCATTCCGCTGATGAAATGCCAGATGAAGAGCATGGACATTTTCATGTAATTAAGCGTGACGAGCAGAGCTTTCATCATCTTATTGGGATAGCATTAAACCAGCGAGGGCTGCCAGTTCGCCTCTTTACTACTAATCAGTGGGTAACTGGAGAAGATATGGCGCAATCAACGCTGGTCATCAAGTCCGTGAGGGAGTTTGAGATGCTTGTGAAAGGACGTATGTCTTTAGCAAGTAAATGGATAGACGCTATGATTCAATTATTTGCTACAGAGATTGAAGAACTGATTTTAGAGCGAGACCAAAAGATTGCGCAGTTAGTAGCGAAGCAGGGCAATCGGGAGCTTGTGCTAAATTCAAGAGAGCATCATGTACTAACGGAAACTAAGATTGATTTGATGGGTCGTCTTTCAAACTATTTATTAGCTGTAAATTCATAAGGAATTAAAGATGAAAAAGATTCAATGGCTTTTAGCTTTCGCTCTAGCAAGTCTAGTGGGCTTGGCCCAAGCAATTTCATTGCCCGGTCCAGTTGTAAGTGCTGACTGGTTGACAAATAATCTCTTGGAAGTTCAGGTAATAGAGGTTAGAACGGATTTAGCCAGTTATCTCAAAAAACCAGAGTTCGAAACTGATAAAAAAACAGGTAAGAAATTTTTGGTAGAAGTAGGTGGCCACATTACCAATTCCACCCTACTGGATTTCAAAAAAGTGCGTGTTGAGCGTTTAGTCGATGGCAAGAAGATTAAGTTATTGATTCCAGAAAAAGCTGACTTTGAGAAGTTAGTGCAATCTTTAGGTATTAACTCTGATAAGCCCATTGTGCTCGTACCCATTGGCCAAGATATGTCTGATATAGATGAGGCCTTAAGAACTTATTGGTCATTCAAAGTTTATGGCGAAGATCGCGTAGCAGTATTGGATGGCGGTATTGCTGGGTGGTTGAGCGAAGGTCGTGAATATACTACTATCAATAATCCAAAGGCCGCTGGCAATTGGTCTGCAAATGCGTATCGCAAGGAATTGATTGCAAGTTCTGATGAAGTAGCGGCTGCATCTAAGGGGGGTAAGCCCCAACTTTTGGATGCCCGACAGCCTGCTCAGTATTTAGGTCTTGCTAAACGCCCAGATGTGATGACGTATGGCCATATTGCAGGCTCTAAAGAATTGGCACCTGAATTATTAGCAAAACCAAGTAATGGCGCATTGTATTTCTGGCAAAAGAATACCTATGAAGCGTTGATGGCAGCTAATGGCTTAAGCACGCAGAACCCAACAATCTCATATTGCAACACCGGTCATTTAGCTGCTGGCGGCTGGTTTGTGATGTCAGAGTTAGTGGGTAATAAATCGACTAAGTTATATGATGGCTCTTTATATCTTTGGACTCTTGAAGGTCGTCCACTGGTTGGCGTACCCCTAAATTAAGAATGCCAGCTGTTAAAGCCAACATTAGTCTAAAAAAGATACAGTCATCAGCCGATGCTGCTTGTCGGTTGATGAAAGTGCTATCTAATAGAGACCGAATGATGTTGTTATGCCAAATTAGTCAGGGCGAAATGTGTGTTGGAGAGCTTGCGGAATGTCTCGATATTTCTCAACCAACATTATCTCAGCAATTATCCATCTTGAGAAATGAAAAATTAGCCCAAACCAGAAGAGAAGGAAAGCAAATATATTATTCGCTCTCTAACCCCGCGGCCTTAGATGTGATAAAGGTACTTTATCAAAATTACTGTAGGCAATAGCTGGAACCGGCCCCCAAACCTACAGCATCAAAAGTGCCAGGGTTTATTGCTAGTGGGTTGCATATAACTGGCAGTGAAAACTGTAGTGGTAAGCATAATCCTTTGATCCTAGGTTCAAGTCCTGGTGGCCCCCCCAGAAATCACAATACCAATTCTAGGGTTGGTATTTTTTTGAGCGTTACTTAAAGTAACGGTGGTGGAGGGTTAGGATTGACCATCTTCAGCCTTGGCGGATTTCGCCCAACTTCACCAAGAAACACTAAAACCACCTGCGGGCGGACTTTTATTTTGTGCTACTTTTTATTTGTGATACCTTTACTTATCTAATGCGGATTATGGGCTTAAGGATGTTTAAAGAAAAACTAAAAATGTTTACAACCCCTTTTTGTGAGGCCACACCTGCGTGCTTACTTGTAATGGTGCAGGGCAATATTTTGTTGGCGACTATAGGCCACCTTCAAAAGGCAGTTGAGACAGGTTTTATCACCGGTGCTGGCGTTCTCATTCTTTCATTGTTTACGCATCGTTGGCTTAGTAATAAATATGTTGTCGCGGGTATTACGGGGGGGATGTGCTTTATAGCTGACTTTATTTCTCACCCAAGTCACTTTAGTGGAGTTACTACGGAAGCCCTCATAACGGGAGCTTTTACCGCTTTAATTTCTTTAGTCTTAAATGAGTTAGGAAAGAAACTATTTCTACATATGCGAGAGCATT
>Ga0194055_10002162_pt1 | contig 15698 bp, 16 predicted proteins | sample SepL449m_MetaG_FD_155482 | JGI IMG/M metagenome (GOLD analysis project Ga0194055, IMG submission 155482) | Anoxic zone freshwater microbial communities from boreal shield lake in IISD Experimental Lakes Area, Ontario, Canada - Sep2016-L442-9m | ecosystem: Environmental > Aquatic > Freshwater >... | reverse complement strand
ACTAAAGGGCTACTTGGACGGGTTTAAGATGCTCCCGCCATCGATCAAGCACATCGTCGTGCTGCGCGATAACCCGCGTGCCAGCCGAAAGACTCTGGACTGTGTGGAGCGAGCCGTTGCCGCCGGAAAACCGACCGCCGGGGCCTGCGCGCTGCCGCGTGCTGCGGTTCTAATCCCAGATCCGCTTGCAGCCGCCGCACGAAAGCTCAACAAGCCGAACATTGGTGTTGTAGACCTGACGCCGTTCTACTGCAGCGCGCGCTTCTGTTTCGTCGTGATTGGAGGAGTGCTCGTTTACTCCGACGAACATCATCAAACCGACCTTTGGAACCGCACCCTCGTGCCCTACCTACTGCGGGCGCTTGAGCGCGGAAAGTGGCTTGATCGCTGATCAGACCACACTTCGCCGCAGCGGCTAGCTCTCTCGCGCGGCGATGAAGTCGGTGATCCGCTCGAGCTGCTGGGCTCCTTGCGGCGCGGCGACGGCGAGAGCGCTTCGCGTCTGCGCGTGCGAGGCGTCGGCGAGCGCCTTGGCCTGCTCTAGCCCAAACTCGCTGACGTAAGTCCGCTTTCCTTGGCGCTCGTCGCTACCTGACGGCTTACCGAGCTCCTCGTCGGAGCCGGTGACGTCAAGAATGTCGTCGACGATCTGAAACAGCACGCCAAGCTCAGCGGCGAATGCTCGGTACGCGAGCAGGCGCTGCTCGTTCACCCCGTTCAGCAAGCAGACGCACTCGACCGAGGCGTTGATCAAGCGGCCGGTCTTGCGCGAGTGCAGCTCGCGCAACCCTTCGGGCCCATCGGCTGCGGCTCCCTCAACGTCGAGGTACTGCCCACCAACCATTCCGTTAACGCCCGTCGCGGCCGCCAGCTCCACCGCCGCACTCAGCAGTAACAGGGGATCGCCTTGCTGCTGACTGAGAATCAGGCGGAAGGCCTCGGCGTAGAGCGCGTCGCCGGCAAGGATCGCTACGTCTTCGCCGAAGGCGACGTGGCAGGACGGCTTGCCGCGACGGAGGTCGTCGTCATCCATCGCCGGAAGATCGTCGTGAATCAGCGAGTAGCTGTGGATCATCTCCAGCGCTGCCGCGAGCGGCATCATGCTCTCCGGCGCCTGGCCTAGCGAGCTCGCGGTGGCGAGCGCGAGCACGGGCCGAATCCGCTTGCCGCCGGCGAGCAGCGAGTAGAGCATCGCCTCTTCGAGCCCTTCTGTCGCTGGCGTGTCGCTGAAGCGCAGCTGCTGCAGGTACTCGTCGACCTGCTCGCGCAGGTCGTCGGGGTAGCTCACCGGCGCCTCACAGCAGCGTGTCCTGGCCCGGCGGCGGTTCGGCGGGGGTCTCTTTCGCCAAGCGATCGAGCTCGCTCGAAGCCTGGCCAGCGAGCGCTGCGCAGTCCTCAACGAGCGATGCCGCGGCGTCGGTCGTTAGATCTCCCCCACGGAGCTGCTGCGCGGCGCGACTAAGCCGCTCTACAAGTTCATCGATTGCAGTTGTGTCTAAATCACTCATCGCTCGGCGCAGTCTCCCCGATTTCGGCCATCGCCGCATTCAGGATGCCGTTAACGAAGCCGGGTGACTGCGCACCGCAGTACTCCTTGGCGACTTCCACGGCCTGATCTATCGCTCCTTCTGGTGGGATCGGCGTCTCCGCTGGGACCGCGTCTGGGAAGAGCATCTCGACTAGTGCAACGCGCATGATGCAGCGCTCGAGCATTGCGATCCTCTCAACGCGCCAATCGATCGCGTAGCGGCCGATGATCTCGTCAAGCTGCTCGCGCATGTCGTCGGCGGCGTGAACGAGCGAGCGCGTCAGCTCGCTGGCGCCTCGGTCGAGCAGATCACTAACAGGCGCGCCCGCAATTTCGGCCTCGTAGAGCACGAATGCTGCGTCGCGGCGCTGCTCACTGCGACGCGACACGGTCCGAGCAGCGCGCCTAAGCGCGCGACATGTAGTCGCCGGTATCGGTCTGCACTTTGATCTTGTCGCCGATGTTGACGAACAGTGGAACTTGGATTATCGCGCCGGTCTCGAGCGTCGCCGGCTTGTTGCCGCCGCCCGATGCGGTGTCGCCGCGCAGCCCCGGCTCCGTCTCGGTTACTTCGAGCTCGACCGAGGCGGGAAGCTGGAGCGTGCTTGGCTCGGAGTCGATAAAGAGCATGTCCACGTCGTCATTCGGCTTCGTCCAACGCAGCTCGTCCTCAACCAGAGCCACTGGCACTGCGATCTGCTCGAACGATTCGCTATCCATAAAGTGCGCGTCCGTTCCGTCGGAATAGAGGAAGCTCATCCGCCGCGCCTCAGAGCGAACCGAACGGAACTTCTCTCCGGCGCGGAAAGTTTTGTCGATCACGTTGCCATCCGAGGTGCGGCGCAGCTTCGTGCGCACGAAGGCGGGGCCCTTTCCAGGCTTGACGTGCTGAAAGTCAACGACCTTGAAGACCGTGCCGTCAACCTCGATGTGATTGCCGTTCTTAAGCTGGTTAGTGGAGATCATCTGAACGGCGAGGTTAGCGCGGGGCGCAGGCACGTGGTACACAGGCTCGCGCCGTGTGCTGTCGTAATCTGCGCCGGTGGCATTGCTTACAGTTTTTCTACTGGCCTGCGTTACTGCGCTGGCGACCGGCCTCGGAGCGCTCCCCGTCGCCTGGCTTGGCCCTGCACGCACCGAGCGCTGGCGCCCGCTGCTGTGGGGAATCGCGGCGGGAGTAATGACGGCAGCATCGGTCGGGCTGATTATCGAGCCAATCGATAAGGGCCAATGGGTTCCGCTGATCTTTGGCGGCGTGATCGGCGTGGCTTTTCTGCTGATCGGGCAGCGGGCTATGGCCGGCCGTGAGATGCATGTAGGGAAGTTGAGCGGCGTCCACGTGCGCCGCTCGGCGTTGGTCTTCGTCGTGCTTTTCGTCCACAGCCTGCCGGAAGGGTTCGCGCTCGGCTCGTCCTGGTCGGCTGACAGCACGCTCGGCGTCTTCGTCTTCATTGCGATCGCGTTGCAGAATGTGCCTGAAGGAACCGCGACCGCTATTCCAATGGCTCAAGCAGGCTTTAGCGGCTCGCAGCAGTTCTGGGCCGCCGTCGGAACGAGTGTTCCGCAGCCGATCGGCGCCGTAATTGCCTTCCTGCTGGTAGAACAGATCACGGCGCTGCTGCCCTGGTCGCTTGGCTTCGCGGCCGGGGCGATGTTGGCTCTGGTCATCCTCGAGCTGCTGCCAGATGCGGTCGGTCCGCGCGAGAACCGCCCGCTGGCAACAGTCGGAATAGTCGGTTCAATACTGGCTATGGCCGCGCTGGCTGTACTGCTAGGCGCCTAGTACGGCGCGCCGACTGCGTTTGCCCAGTCCTTATCCACGTGCAGCTCACCGTTGCTGTCGGTGGCAAGGAGTACGACCGTTGCCGGGTTGCGGTTACCGTTCGCCGGATCGATTGTGACCGAACCGGTGACGCCCTTCCAATCCTTTGTCTCATTGAGGCACTTCGTCAGCGCCGTTGAGCCATCGGCCTGGGCCGTTGTTGAGCCATCAGCGTTCGGCGTGTTATCGAAACCGCCGGCGCTCTTGACGCAATCCGCAAGCAGGTTGACTGAGTCGTATACGTATGAGCTCCAAGTTCCGGGACCCTCGCCGTATGCCTTCTGGTAAGCGGCATCGAACGAGCCGCCGTTCGGGAAATCACCTGGTGACGGAACGCCGACGACCGGGCAGGCCTGCGCCGCGGCCGTGCCAGCGGTGGTGACGAAGCCCGGATCATCGGAGGCGTAGTCGGCTACGCACTTGACCTTCGATGAGCTGGCGTTCATCTCCTTCGCGATCAATCCGCCCTCAGGGAAGTAGACGACCGAGTAGATCACGTCGGGGTTGGTTGCCTCAAGCTTGTTGACCGTGCTGGTGTAGTTCGATGCGCCCGGCTTCACTGCCTCATAAGCCGTGATCTTGACGCCCGCCTTCTCCAGCAGCGACTTCATCTGAGCGCCAACCGTCGCCGTGTACCCCGGCGTTGGGTCGTAGGCAATTGCTGCGGACTTGACGTCAAGCCAATCGGTTAGCGCCGTCGTCGCAACCGGGGCAATCTGGTAATCCATCGGCTGGAGCGTGTATCCCATGCCGTTGGTAGCGCTGTCAGAGGTCAGGCGAACTGGCGTTAGGCCGGCCGCTTCGTAGAGCGGCAGCGTCTTAATTCCAGCGCCGGAGTTGTAAGGGCCTACAACGCCGTCGAGGCCAGTCTTAATCGCAGCGTTTGCTGCCGTGACGCCAGTGGCTGGGTCTGCGGCGTCGTCGATCGACACGATCTCGATCTGCTTGCCGAGCAGGCCACCCTTGGCATTTAGCTTGTCGGCAGCCAACTGCGCACCATTGAGCATGCCGACTCCGGTCACCTTCTGATCTCCGGAAAGCGGGCCTTCCATGCCGATCCGCACCTTGTTGCTCGGCGTTGTCGCCGTAGAGGTGCTGTCGCTGCTGCTGGAGCTACCGCAGGCGATCAGCAGAGCCGAAGCAGCGAGAGCGAGGACGGTGGCGGAGGCAGGTTTTGTAAGCATCATCGCTTTATAACAGTCGGAGTGATTAATCGCTACGCGCCAGCGCCTCGGCGCCGCGCGCGTGCGCCCGCTATGTCGTAGCATCGCGGGAGTCAATCGGTAGAACAAGGAGCAAGACAGATGGAAACTTCGCGTTACGGGACAATCGTCGACAGGGTCATTCCACATTCCGAGACGCGCAGCAACGAGCTCGTCCGCGATCTCGTCCTCGTCCTCTGCGGCACCGCCCTAGTTGCCGGGTTGGCGCAGGTCTCGATTCCCTGGTACCCAGTGCCGTTCACGGGGCAGACGCTCGCCGTGCTTCTCGTAGGCGGCGTGCTCGGCTCGCGCAAGGGCGCGCTCGCGCTACTGCTCTACTTCATCATCGGCGCGCTTGGCGCCCCGATCTTCAGCGACCAGTCGGGCGGCTGGGACATCATCAGCGGCGCCACCGGCGGCTACATCATCGGCTTCATCGTCGCCGCTGCCGCGGTTGGCTGGCTCGCCGAGCGCGGCGCCGACCGCAGCGTGGTGGCGATGATTGGCGCACTGCTGCTCGGCAACATCTTGATCTACGCCTTCGGTGTGCCGTGGCTGGCGACTTGGGACCCAGCAGGCGACGGAGTCGCATTCGGCTGGACCGAGGCATACAAGACAGGCGTTCAACCGTTCATCCTCGGTGACCTCGTGAAGCTGGCCTTTGCTGCCGCGCTACTTCCGGGCGGCTGGGCGCTGCTGCAGAAGAGCGGCGTTGGCAAGAAGAACGAGCAAGACGGCCCGAAGGCCGGGCTGCTCTAAGGCCGCCACTCAAGCTGAGCCCGTCGCCGATCGCAGCTCAGATGAGCGAGCTGAACTACATCTCCGCAACCGAGGCGATCAGCCTGTTTCGCGCGCGGCAGCTCTCGCCGGTCGAGCTGATGGAGGCGACAATCGCGCGTGCCGAGCAGGTCGAGCCGGTCGTAAACGCGCTCTGCCACCGGTTCTTTGACGAAGCGTTGGCTGAGGCCCGCGCCGCCGAAGAGCGCTACGCAGACAAAGGCGAGCCGCCGCGGCCCCTCGAAGGGATCCCACTGGCAATAAAGGAGGAGGAGCCTGTAGCCGGACAGCCGCTAACCCAAGGCTCTCTGATCTATAAGGACCAGATTGCCGAACACAGCTCGGCCTTCGCGCAGCGCCAGCTCGACTCTGGCGCGATCGTCCACGCACGCACGACGGCGCCAGAGTTCTCGTGCTCTGGCTTTACTCAGTCGCGGATCTGGGGAGTGACGCGCAACCCGTGGAATACGGACTTCTCGCCGGGCGGCTCCTCAGGGGGATCGGCCGCGGCGCTTGCCAGCGGCACGACCACGCTCGCCAGTGGATCTGACATCGGAGGCTCGATCCGAATCCCTGCCTCATTCTGCGGCGTCGTTGGCTTCAAGCCGCCGTATGGCCGCGTCCCTCTTGAGCCACCGTTCAATCTCGACACTTTCTGCCACAACGGCCCGCTGGCGCGAACCGTCGCTGACTGCGCTCTCTACCAGAACCAGATTGCCGGCCCCGACCGAAGCGACATCACGTCACTGCGCCCAAAACTGACCCTCCCTGACCAGTTCGAGGGAATCAGTGGGATGCGCATCGCGCTTTCGGTCGACCTTGGCGGGTGGGTAGTCGATCCAGAGGTCAGGTCCAACACGCTCGCCGTCGGCGATGCCCTTCGCGAGGCAGGGGCAGTAGTTGAAGAGGTCGACATCGCGCTCTCTCAGACCGATGTCGCGCGCGCAGGTGCAATCCACTTCCGTCTGATCTTTGGCGATTGGGTTGCACAGACGATCGACGCGAATCGCGACCTGGTGACCGACTATGCGGTTGAGTTCGCTCGCTGGTCGGAGGAGGCTGGCGGCGACTCATCGCTGCTTGAAGCGCTGACCTTGGAGGCAAAGATCTACGCGCCGATCGCCGACGTCCTCGAGCGTTACGACGCATTGATCTGTCCGACGAACGGGATGAGCGGTCTCTTGGCCGACGACGACTATGTGGGGCGCGGGATCACGGTCGACGGGGCCGAGCTCCAGTACTACTTCGACGCCTTCTTAGCATCCGTTTTCAACGTTCTCAGCCGCTGCCCGGTGCTCAACGTCCCCTCCGGCTTTGCCAACAACGGTGTGCCGACCGGTGTTCAAATTGCGGGGCGCACTTACGACGACGAGACCGTCTTTCGAATCGGCAGCGCGTTGGAAGCTGTCCGCCCGTGGCTTGACACGCCTGAGCGCAGGCCAAAGCTTGCTGCCTGAGCAGGGGCCGTTCGCTACCGACTAAAGCGCGCCAGCGTCGAGCGTCTGGTTGACGAGAAGATCGGCGTGCTCGTTCTGGTCGCGGCGCACGCAGCTAATTGACCAGCTATCGAACCGGCCGAGCGAATCAATTGCCTCAGCGTAGAGCGGCTTCATGTCGACGTGCTTGACCTTGTACTTGCCATTGAGCTGGTGGGCGATCAGCTCCGAGTCGTTGATCAGTTCGATCTCTGTGGCGCCTAGCTCGAGCGCCAGCGCCACCCCGAGCAGCACGGCGCGGTACTCAGCGACGTTATTTGTTGCCTCGCCGATCATTTCACCGCGTTCGCCGACGACTTCGCCGTCGGCGTTCGAAGCGACCGCGCCGGCAGCAGCGGGGCCTGGATTCCCCCGCGAACCGCCATCGACGTGGACCGTCAGCTTCACTGCGCCTCAACTGCCGTGTGCAGCATGCCTCGCGAATCGGCTACCGCGTTGGGCGTGCGATCGACCTCGTCAAGCTGGTCTAACTCGGTCCCTTGATCGATCAAGCGGGCGCCAGCGCCCTCGTCGGCGAGGTCCACCTCGTAGCCGTACCAGGAAAGCTCCCACGCAATCACGACTGAGACGATGCTCCCTTCCTTGGCTGAAGGGCGAACGCTGACAACTGGAGCGCCGAGCGTCCGAGCGAGCGTTGCCACGGTTCGAGGGTGCTCGCCCACGTTGAACACCTCGATCGCGCGCGCGCCCTTCCTGTCGGCATGGGTTGGAACTGCGCGCACTGCACGCTCATTGACGGAGAGTTCGACTTTCGCCGGCAGATCAAACTCCGAGCGCCCCACGACTTCGAGCGGCTCTGTCTGCTGATCATCGAGATACTCAGCGTCTTCGCCGGAGTGCTCGACCAGCTCCTGAGCTTCAGGCGGAACCAGCAGTTCGCTCTCATCGACTTCGCCGCGACGGCCACGGCGACCCCCGGGAGACCGCGCCGCCGAACGGCGAATCCAGCCGATCCGGCCGCTGGCGGGCGCCATGTCGCCCGATTCACGGATCCAGCCGAGCTGCGTTGCTCGCTGGGTGCAGAGTTCACAGACGATCTTTCGCTCGCCACCGTGAAGGAAGGCGCTGTGATCTTCCCCGCGTAGCAAATTCCGCTCGCAGACGGAGCAGAACGATGGATCGCGAGAGGTCGAGATTTGACGGACGGTCACGGCCGCTTACGGTAGCGGAGCAGCCGACCTCGGACGCAGACGCGCGCTCAGGCCCGCGGGTGGCTCGAACTGTATGCGCTGCGCAGCCGTGCCGACTCGACGCGCGTGTAGATCTGCGTGCTTGAGAGGTGTTCGTGGCCGAGCAGCTCCTGGATTGCGCGCAGATCAGCGCCGCCGTCAAGCAGATGCGTGGCGAACGAGTGGCGCAGCGCGTGCGGATGCACCCTCCCCGGGAGCTCTGCGGCGCGCGCCCAGAGCCTCAGCCGGCGGCGCACATCTGAACTCTGAAGCCGACGACCCGACTTCGAAAGGAAGAGAGCGGTCTCGCTCGGGTCACTTAACAGTGCGGGCCGTGAACGCTCGAGATAGCCGACGATCGCGTCGCGTGCATACTCGCCGATCGGTACAAGCCGGGTTTTCGAGCCCTTACCTTCGACGCGGATCTGCTCGCCATCGAGATCGAGTGATTCGACGTCGGCGCTGACCAGCTCCTCGGCGCGCAGACCTGAGCCGTAGGCCAGTTCGATTAGAGCGCGGTCGCGCGATTCGAGCGCTGTGCCGGCCGGGATCCTGTCGATCAGAGCCGATAGCTCCGCCGGGCGCAGCACGCGCGGCAGATTCGACGGCCGCTTTGGCGCGGCGACTAGCTCAGCTGGATTCTGTTCGACGAGGCCATGCTCGCGCAGCGTCCGAAAGCAGGCGCGCAGCGCGGCAAGCTTGCGCGCGACGGTTGATGGCGCCAGCTCGCTCTCGCCGCAGAACGCCGCGTAGCGACGCAGCTGGCGAACGTCCACGTCGGTTGGCTCAAGCCGAGCCAAGATCGCCCACTGCACAAATTGCACAAGATCGCTCTGATAGGCACGGCGCGTTCGCTCAGCGCTTCCCCTGCGAACTAGGTCGTCGGCGACCAGCTCGAGCGCGGACGACCACCCCGGCGTGAGCTCTGGGCTCGTATCCTCGGTAGTTGTGGCGCTCTTCTTCATCAATACGGAAAATGGTCAGGTGGCTACTGCTGCCGGCCTCGAGGCCGATGGCGTCTGCTCAAGAGAGGATCAGCCACCGCGTCCCTGGCACAAGATCCAAGGATCTAGTGACGCAACAACGATGTGGTATTCGGTCATGCGCAGGCCTCAGCAGGATGTTTTTCTTGGATCATTGGTCTTTCGCCATAGTGACCATCATCGCCTGCTAGCCAAGCAAGGCTGGGAAGAGATTCCCATCGACGAGATTCGCGGCGGGCCCGAATCTCGCGGCGGTCCTCACCTCTAAGCGATAAATACAGGCGTGCCGACGCTTACACGGTCGAACAGGTCGATCACGTCAGGGATCGACATCCGTACGCAGCCGTGAGAGGCAGCCGATCCGAGCGAACCGGGCTCTGCCGTTCCATGGATGCCTGCTCCGCCGGCGATCCCCATCCAGCGAGCCTTGATTGGATCATCGGGGCCTGGTGGAATTGTTTTGCCCGCTAGATCGCCGGCCCAAGCGCTGTTGGGCACGTGCCAGCTCGGGTTAACCTGCTTGTCCTGAATCGAATAGAGCCCGGCAGGAGTCTCGAGTCCAGCGCGGCCGACCGCGATCGGATATGTCTTGACCGGTTTTAGGTCTTTGAACAAAGTCAGGCGGAAGTTCGAGCGGTCGACGGTAATCACGACCGGGTACTTGGAAGCGAGCTGCTTGGTCGTGACCTTTGGTTTGAGCACCCTTAAGGCAACCGCAACGTCGTGGCTTGCTCCCGGCGTGGCGAGCGCCTGCGTTACGTCCCTCTGGAGTCTCCCGACCTTCAGCGCGCTGCCGCGCTTGGATGGCACCGGCTCTACAGCCGAGACGGTGAACGCGAGTGACGCGTCGCGCGCGGGCCTGTCAACGCCCTTCGCGACTCGCGAAACGAAGCGTCGAACCGCCGGGCGCGAGAAGCTGACGGCCGGCTCGACCGCGGCATCAACCTCAGTGCCGGTCAGTTTGCGATAGGCGCGAATGATGAAGTTGTCGGAGTTGCTCTTTGCCAGCGCAGCGTCGACGCTGCCGTTGACGTCGACGCCGACCTTCGATTGCGCCGGCCCGAGCCGCCACGACTGCTTTCCGTTCTCAACGACGATCGGCGTCTCGAGCGATCCGAGCAGATCCTGTTGGAGTTTCGCCCGCGCCTGGTCGGCGGTTAGGCCGCCAACCTCCACACGTCCGACCGTGACGCCGTTAGCGATTGTCTGTGAGGTTGCGTTGTCATAGGCATACGCGCCACCGACGAGCAGTACGAGAAACGCGATTACGGCAATTAGTGGAATTAAATACTTGCGCGGCATGGAGGCCTAGAGATAAAGATAGATCGAGCGGCTGACCGATTGCGCCGGTCTGGCCATTCGTCTCTCTTTCGCCGCGCAGCCTTCGCCCCCTGCTGATCCCTCTACTTGCTGGTTTCTGCAAGCAGCGGTTCGAGTAGACGGCCTAGCTCTGGCCAATCCTCGGCGCTCGTGATCTCACTTGACTTGCAAACCTCAGCGTTCCACGGATGCAGCAGCGTGGCGCCGCGGATCCCTTCGTCGAGTGCGCTCTGGAGATTGACCGGGCTGTCGTCGACGAGCAGGTCGATTTCCAATTCGCGGCAACGCGTGATCTTGTCGTACGAGCAGTAGAGCTCATCGAACTGCAGCCCGATCGCCTCGAGCCAACGCTCGGTCGGAGCTGCGGCGGCGACATCGCGGTGGCTCGTGATGTGGACGAAGTGGCCGGCCTGCGACCAGCTGTTGACCACCTCGACGGAGCCGGGGTACGGCTCCGCGGCGCTGATCCATTCCTCACTGTGCGTCTCGGCTATCGTCTCGGCGAGCTGCTCCTGCTCAAGCTCGCTGATTCCCCAGGTGTGCTGCTGCTCGTATGGCAGGACAACGCCGTAGCGAAGACGGACAACCTCAGCCAGCTGCTCCCAGTAGTGATGGAGCGTTGAATCGATGTCAATCGCGATCCGCATTGCAGGCAGTTCAGCGCGGCTCGTCAACCAGCGTCACGGCGCCCTCGGATGCGCTGCCGACCTGATCGGCGTACTTCGCCAGCACGCCTGTTCTGTCGGGGTTTGCGGGCGGGATGTACGCGGCGACGCGTTCATCGATCTCAGCGACAGTGAGATCGACGTCTAGCGTTCGCTTATCGACGTCGATCGTGATTGTGTCGCCGTCGCGAACCGCGGCAATTGGACCGCCGCGGAATGCTTCGGGCGCAACGTGGCCGGCCATGAAGCCGTAGGTGGCGCCGGAGAATCGCCCGTCGGTGAGCAGCGCCACGTGCTCACCCAAGCCCGCGCCATTAATCGCGGCAGTGACGGCCAGCATCTCGCGCATACCCGGGCCGCCTGCTGGGCCTTCGTTGCGAATGATTACGACGTCGCCCTTCTCGATCTTGTCGCTGGTAACAGCTTCCATCGCCAGCTCCTCGCTTTCGAAGACGCGCGCTGGGCCTTCGTGGTGGCGACGCTCGTGGCCTACGAGCTTGACGACGCAGCCCTCTGGGGCAATGTTGCCGCGCAGGATTGCGAGTCCGCCGGAGGCTTTGACTGGATTGTCGAGTGGGCGCACTACCTGCTGGCCTTCGGCTTCGGTCGCCTTCGCTGCCTCTTCGCCGATCGACAGGCCTGTGACCGTGGGTGCGTCCTCGTGCAGCAGACCAGCTTCGAGCAGCCTGTTGGCTACCAGCGGCACGCCGCCGGCCTCGTAGAGATCAACGGCGACATACTGGCCGCCCGGCTTGAGATCGCAGAGCAGCGGCGTTGCTTCGCTGATCCGGTCAAAGTCGTCGATGTCGAGTTCGACCTTCGCCTCGCGGGCGAGCGCCAAGAGGTGAAGTACCGCGTTGGTTGAGCCGCCGCTGGCTGCGACGCCGGCAATCGCATTCTCGATCGACTTGCGCGTGATGATCTCGCTCGGCATTACGCCGCGGCGGAGCACGTCCATCACTAGTTCACCGATCGAGAAGGCTACGTCGGCTTTGCTGGCGTGCTGGGCTGGAACCATCGCCGAGCCCATCGGCGAAATTCCCATGATCTCGTAGGCCATCGCCATCGTGTTGGCCGTGAACTGGCCGCCACAGGCTCCGGCACCCGGGCTCGCGACTCCTTCGAGTTCGTGCAGCTCTTCATCGCTCATCTTGCCGGCAGAGTGTGCGCCAACCGCTTCGAAGACGTCCTGAATCGTTACGTCACGGCCCTGAAAGCGGCCGGGCGGGATCGAGCCGCCGTAGAGCATCACCGACGGAACGTTTAGCCGTGCGATCGCCATAACCGTGCCGGGGATCGTTTTATCGCAGCCAGAGAGCGCGACGACACCGTCGAAGAGATGGCCGCGGCCGACGAGCTCGATCGAGTCGGCAATGATCTCGCGTGAGACGAGCGATGTCTTCATCCCTGGTGTGCCCATCGTGATGCCGTCAGAGATTGCGATCGTGTTCAGCTCCATCGGCGTTCCACCGGCGGCGCGAATTCCTTCCTTTACCTTCGCTGCCAGCGCGCGCAGGTGGAAGTTGCAGGGCATCGTCTCGATCCAAGTCGAGGCAACGCCGATGATCGGTTTGGCGAGCGCTTCGTCGTCGTAGCCGATCCCCTTCAGATAAGCGCGCGCGGCGGCTCGTTCCGGCCCTTCGGTCAGCGCTGCGCTGCGGTGCTTCATGTTGAAGGTCACGGTGTCGGTCATTTCAGCGGGGCTCCATTAGTGGGATCGTTGAAAACGCGAACATAGGGCGATTATGCCAGCCTGCCCGATCGGCGGGCACACCGACAGCTAACGGGACCGGGAAGTTAGAGCCGGCGGTAGCTCCCATCGGCGCGACGCTCAAGCACACCGAGCAGTTCCAACTCAGTCAGCGGCCCGACGACCTCAGCGGCGGCGCCGCAGTATTCGGCGACGCTCGCGGCCGTCGTGAATCCGGCGTCGATAGCGGCGGCCACTGCCGCCTGGTCGTCGCTCAGGCTGAGCGGAAGGGGCAGCGGCTCACGGTCCGCACCGGCCGCCGGCTCGACGCCAAATGCGTCATCGAGAATGTCGCGCGCATCGCGAATGAGATATGCGCCGTCGCGCAAGAGAGCATTGGCACCACTGCTGTGCCAAGAGCCGGGATGGCCCGGGACGGCACCGACCGCACGCCCAAGGTCGGCCGCGATCTCAGCCGTGATTAGCGAGCCAGAACGTTCCGCTGCCTCTACAACAACAGCCATCTGTGCCAAGGCCGCAATGATTCGGTTGCGGGCCGGGAAGGCCCACCGGAACGGAGCGACCCCCGGAGGCAGCTCGGAGACAACCACTCCCCTCTCTGCCAGCTCGGTGTGTAGTCGCTTACGCCGCGCCGGGTAGGCGCGCTCCGGCCCACAGGCCAGCACAGCAATCGTTCGCCCGCCCCCAGCCAGCGCGCCTTCATGGGCTGCGCTGTCAATCCCCAGTGCCATGCCGCTTACGACGCTCACGCCACAGAGCGAGAGCGTGCGGCCCAGCTCACGTGCCAGCTCAAGGCCGTCGGCCGATGCACGTCGCGCCCCGACTAGGGCGACCGCTGGAGAAGGAGCGAGCAGTTCGTTGAGCCGGCCTGGCTCACCGTAGATATGTAAGACCGCGGGTGGATCGGGGAGATCGGCAAGCGACCGCGGGAAGCTCTCATTGTGGCGGCAGATTGCTGAGGTCGAAGCAGCTCTCCACTTTCGGCGTTCAGCTGCCGGATCGAGCCCGGCCCACTGAGCCGTGATCTTTGACTGCTCGCGGCCCGCCAGCGCCGTGAGGAGCTTTCGATCGCTGAGCGCCAAAACTCCACGAATCGCCGGTCGATTGCCACGGATCTGATCGAGATGGGACGAGAGCCGCCCGACCAGCCAGCTGCGGCGAGTGCAGCGGTCACAAGCTTCGCTCATCGCTTGCCCAGCCGTTCACTCTCGTGGCGATAACCGAGTGCCTGCGCCAAAGACTCGATCCCTATCTCGCGCTCCCCGTCTAGGTCGGCGATCGTCCGAGCTACGCGCAGCGCTCTGTCGCGGCCGCGGGCGCTTAGGCCGCCACCGTCATAAGCGCGCGCGAGCGCACTCGCCGCCGCCGCACCGCAGTCGACCGCGGCGACCATGTCGCGCGCGATCAGCTGCGCGTTGGCGCAGCCACCACGCGCCAGCTGAAGCTCCCGCGCCGCAGCGACGCGCTGAGCAACATCCGCACTCGTAGTTAGCGACTCCGCTGCGAGGGCGGCCGATGAGGGTCTCTCGACCCCGACCACGAGGTCGATCCGATCAAGTAGCGGACCCGAGAGCCGCTGGCGGTGGCGAGCGAGCTCCGGCTCACTGCAGCGGCAAGCTTTGCCGCCGCGACCACAGAGGCACGGATTGGTCGCCGCAATCAGTGCGAAACGTGTCGGGAAGTGAGCCACCTTCTGCCCGCGGACAATTGTCACCGCCCCGTCCTCGAGCGGCTGCCTTAGCGCTTCCAAGGCTCTCCTGTCGAACTCCGATAACTCGTCGAGGAAAAGCACGCCACGATGCGCGAGCGTCGCTTCGCCTGGGATCGGTACTGCCCCTCCACCAACGAGGCCAGCGGCCGAGATCGTGTGATGTGGCGCGCGGAACGGGCGCTGGTCGGCCAAAGCGCCATCTGCTCCAAGCCCAGCGATGCTCTGGATCCGTGTTACCTCTAGTGCCTCGGGGCGACTGAGCGGAGGCAGGATGCTTGGCAGGCGACGGGCGATCATCGTCTTGCCAGTTCCGGGTGGACCACTCAGCAGCAGGTTGTGGCCACCAGCAGCAGCGACCGTCAGGGCGTCAATCACGGCGCGGTGACCTCGCACGTCAGCGAGATCGGGGAGGTAGCGACTGGCTGGCACCGGTTGCGCGGGCAATTCGTCTTGGCTGCAGTCGGACGCGCCCGAGAGCACAGCGCTGAGGTCACTGAGTACTGAGAGCGCGCCGACGCGAATCGAGTCAACGAGCCGGGCTTCGGCGGCGCAGGCAACTGGGACGATCAGCGCTTCCAGCCCCGCCTCTTTGGCACCCTCGGCAACAGCAAGAACTCCGCGGCAGGGCCTCAGCTCGCCGCCGAGTGACAGCTCGCCGAAGAGCGCCGTGCGAGCCAACGAGTCGCTCGGAATCTGACCACTCGCGGCGAGGATTGCGCAGGCTATTGCGAGGTCGAAGCCGGGTCCGGCTTTGCGCAGGTGAGCCGGAGCGAGATTGACGGTCAAGCGGCGCATCGGGAATTCAAAGCCGCAGTTGACTAGCGCAGCTCGGACGCGTTCGCGGGCCTCGGCGACGGCGCGATCGGCCAAGCCAACGATCGTGAAGCTCGGTAGCCCACGGCGCAGGTCTGCCTCCACGGTCACCGCTTGCGGCCGCAGCCCGTCGATTGCGAATGTCAAGACCTCAGTAACCATCGGCTGCGACGCTACGGATGCAATTGCGATTTGTGAGCCTCGGTCTGCGCCAGATTCGGCCAGACCCAGCGCCGACTTCGCCGGTTGCCGTGGAGCCGTTGCATTGCTGCTACCTAGTTGCCCTAGAGAGCGCCCAATCTCGCTCCTAGTCTTCGCTCCATTCGACCGACTGCTCCCGACCCCCGTCACGTACTAGGCCGCGCCGGCGAGCGACTGGCGCTCGAACACCTCGAGCGGCTCGGCTACCAGCAGGTCGCCCGCAACCACCGAACTCGCTACGGCGAAATCGACTTAGTCATGCGCGTGGACTCAACCCTCGTCTTCGTTGAGGTCAAGACG
>Ga0194055_10002161_pt1 | contig 15699 bp, 13 predicted proteins | sample SepL449m_MetaG_FD_155482 | JGI IMG/M metagenome (GOLD analysis project Ga0194055, IMG submission 155482) | Anoxic zone freshwater microbial communities from boreal shield lake in IISD Experimental Lakes Area, Ontario, Canada - Sep2016-L442-9m | ecosystem: Environmental > Aquatic > Freshwater >... | reverse complement strand
ACAGCGATTCCATACATTCCATGCATCCATGAAACGGCCACAAGTGGTAGCGACATCACGCTCAGTGATTGATTCCCAGCAAGTACCGTCTGCGCCAATGAACCCCACCACAAAACCATCGCTATCAGTTTCACCCAAACGGACTGGGTTACCGTGAGAGTCCAAACCTTCTGTATTGAATGAAAAGTTATCCATATCCGCTTAGACCCTCTATTCGTTTCGATTCCAACAATTCCTGCTCTTATGGACACTATATCAGCTTTCAGCTGATGCAGCACCCGCCGAAGGCGGTTACTATATCAGGATGCTGCGCGTCCTGATCAGCGCCCAGCTGATATATTGTTAATATGACAAAGACAGCCACACAAAAGCCCTGGGTTGGAGCAGAAGTTTCTGTGACCTACGAAGGCCAGCGCAGGCGTGGCTGGATTGCCGAAAAAACAAGCAACTTCATTGTTCGCTTGTATCCCAAGGATGGCAATGATGACTTCGAGATTGATACGCCTCGGCAACTTAAAGTGCTTAAAGCGCAGACTATTCCGCAAGGATGGAATGCAGTGGATTTAACCAAAGCAGATGGAGCGCCTTGGATCTCACTGCGCTTTGATGACTTTTTCTGGGAAAGCTTACACAAACAAGCTGAAATCAACAATCAAAATGTTGAGCAGCAGCTGATGGATTACATATCCAAGGGTGCAGCAAGAGATGGCTTCGAGCCCAACCAGCTTTAAGTTGCCCGGGCTGATCTGCCTAGCATCCTGACCAGCAGCTTTCTCCTACGGGTGCTGCATCAGCCGAAATGAAATGAGGCTGATATAGTGCTAGTATGAAGATGAGCGACATCGAAGTAGGCAAGCAATATTCACTTGGTTATAAAACCGGAGTACTGGTACTAGAAACCAAAATGACACGGACCACCTACAGCGGCAAGACTCGTTGCGATGGAGTCAAAGTCAGAATCTTCCAAGGATATCGTGCGGGCCAAGAGCACATCATTGCTTCTCGCGATATCCAGATCTTGTGGGAGGAGCAGCAGGAGATACTGGCTGCTGATAAGCGCAAGCGCGATGTCATAGACAATGAAGTCAGACGCAATACCGCTTGCACTCAACAGCTGGTTTCAGAAATCGAGAAGTGCGGCGTCAAGATAGATCATTACTCCTCGGCGAGGCTTAGCAGGAAGATCGAAGACAGCAATTTCTCGATCAACCTTACCTTGGATTCCAATCAATTGAAGAAGCTGGTTGGAATGCTTAACGAGCAAGATTTGGATACAAAGTCTGAATCAAAGAGTGCTCTTGAAAACTTGTTTGGCTAAGAAAAGGATACCAATTGATCAGCAAAGAATCACAAACAGCAGTGGATAACATGACCGCTGGCTATATCAAAATGTTTACAGGCATTACTGCTGAAGTGACAGAGCCCGGGAACGTATGGCTGGACAAAAAGTTTGCTGGCACGCATAACATCAACATCGATACCGCGCGCAGCGGATCCGACCTAGTTTTACTGCTAACAGATGATGATGACCCTTCCATGTTGGTGGAAGAAGTATACAGCGATCTTGGACTTGTGGTAGAGCGCATCAAAGAAATTGATGAGCTTGCCAAAGAAGCCTAGTGCAAGGCAAAAAAAGACCCGCTCGTATTAGGAGCGGGTCTTTAAATTCAATCTAACTAGTTATTGGCTAAGACAGCCATCCTTCGACTTGGAACCATTTGCCTTTAACAAAAGCAGGCGCTACAAACCGAGCGGCGGTAGATGGACTACCGGTGATTAGACGACCATAACCTTTGGCGCCATGTTTATTCGCAATACCATTGCTGTGGCCTTTCTTCTTGAAAATGGTGTAATGTTGAGTTTCGGCATTACCAAGAATTACCACACAATAGTTGCGAGAACCCTGAGAACCAACACATACCAGTACTCCGCCATAACGCCCTGTCTTAATATCATAAATAAATACGGTCTTGGGGTTGTTACGACGACCCGAATTATGCATCACATGATTACGGCCTGCTACTCGCCAAACCAGACCGTATTCGCGACCTGGAGCAGAAGCACTACTCATGGCTCTAGCCAATGGGAAACGGCTTTCCCCAAAGCTCTCATTGTTGAGATTATAATAGGTGTTCAAAGCAGTCTCGGCATCACGAATGGTAGCAATAGCCGCCGAGTTAATTGCTGCGATGCGCTGAGCATCATACCGGCTTGCTTGTGCTGATGGAGCAACAACTGCAGCAAGCAGTCCAGCAACACACAATAGTTTCAAACTTTTTTTAAATGTAACTGTTTTTTTATTCATAAAAGTAAGTCTACCAAAAAAAAACATTTTGGTTGCTGGAAACTTTTACTACCAACCAGTATTGGATGCAGCAGCAGTATTGGCTGCTGGGATAGTTGTGCCCATACCAAAGCTAATTGGTTTTGTAGCTGAAGCGCGCATGTCAATAATCATGCAGTAAGCTTGAGCTCCAGTTGATACGCTACAAAGAGTGACTGCGCCATTAGCACCAGCCATAACAGGACCCATATATATTTTAGTAGCAACTGCCAACTTACCAGGAGCACAAACCCCCTTAGCATTACTACAAGCAACTGCAGCGGATACCGAATTAGAGACAGCTGTTATTGAACTATGGTTATTTGCATTAATATAACTAGCTAGCGCTACTGATGAAATACTAGAAATCGTATCGCCCAAGAAACCGTGTTCATTATAGTAGCCTCTACTAATCAAAGAATCTGCAGTAGTTATTAGGGCTTCCCTGGAGCTAGACCCAGCAACAGTAGTATCTGGAGCTACTGATACAACCATTGCGCGCGCGCCGCCAACTACTGAGCCAAGATACTGCCTTGCTGCCAGCTTATGAATTCCTGATGATAATACTCCAAGATTTACAGGGCTAGAGCAGTCACCCCATGATCCTCCGTCTATAGAGCAGCTTAAACTATAACCATCGCTCTGGTTACTTACTACAACGGTAGTAGTGCCATCCAGCTGGACTTCAGCAGCACCGAGGCGAGGTAGAGCTACGGCATATACTGTCCAGTTGACACTGGCTACACTTGAAACATTACCAGCTAAGTCAGTTTGTTTAACAGCAAAACTATGAGCTCCAATGCTCAAACCAGTGCGAGCTACTGGGTTAACACAAGCAGCATATGCTCCGCCATCTACAGAACAAACAAATATGGCCTTGGGTTCAATGGTAAATGCAATTGTAGCAGAGTTTGCAGTAGTGCTGCCGCTCGGCGCTCCGCTCAATACTGGTGCAGAGGGAGCTGTGGTATCTACAGTCCACGTAGCGGTTGACTGGGATGAATTACCAGACTTGTCGGCAAAGCGAACAATTAAACTATGGCGCCCATCGACTAGAGCGCTTAGGGTCTTGGAGCTTGAGCAAGTAGCAAAGTCTCCCGCGCCATCAACCTGGCAGGTTATAGTGGCGCCCGACTCAGGCGCAGCCCAGCTAGCCCCGACAGTAGTTAGTTTAGTATACAAAGCAGTGCCGCTGCAAGCTGGTGTGCAGGTTAGAGCAGGGGCAACTGGAGCAGTTAAATCAGTGGCCCATGAAGTAGTAGCCGCTGATGAAACATTACCAGCTAGATCGGTTTGCTTAACAGCAAAACTATGAGTGCCAGCTTTTATTCCGCTAAGACTTTTAGGGCTAGCACAGGCAGCATAAGCTACCCCGTCCAAGGAACATGTTGAGGCGGCTGATGGTTCTGCCGTCCAAACAACTGATGGAGTAGCAGTATTAGAGAACGCAGCTGGGACAGTATTCATAGATGGCGCAGATGGCGCTATGTTGTCAACAGTCCATTCTGCTTTCGTAGGAGCCGACACATTACCAGCTAGGTCAAGCTGTGTCACCCAAAGTGAATATTTTTGATCTGTTAGTAAGCAGCCAGAATTACAAGCCCAAGAGTGAGCCCCCCAGGTGCCCGAACTAAGATCTAAACTACTCATATCTGGACACGCCTTATATGATAATCCGCCATCTGCAGAACATTGGTAACCACGGTTACTACTATTAATAGTTGAGTCTGTAGAAGTTATTCCCCATGCAAGCGAAGCTGTCTTGGTTTTTGTAAATGCAGCTGGAATTCCAGTGACAGCAGGAGCAGCTGGGGCTTTGCTATCCATAATAATAGTTTGATGAGCTGGCACAGAAGCGTTCCCGGCTGGGTCAACTACTTTGACCCACAGGTCGTATGACGTGCCGCCAACTTGATCCGCAAGCCCTGTATAGTTATAGACCCTTGAGGTATCAGTTCCGACTATATCACAAGCAGACCAGTCGGTCGCCAAGGCTGGGGTTTTTGCTTTTGAACAAATTGCGCGGGATGACACCGTAGACTCAGCATGGAAGTTTACAGAATGAGAAGATGTCTTGCTATAGTCGATAACATTGTAATAGTCTGGAACGACAGGAGCAATAGTGTCTACTAGCCAAGTGTAGGTTTGAGATTCGCCAGCATTACCAATCTCATTGATAGCTCTAAACTCCAGAGTATGGCTGCCTTCGCTTAGACCGGATACAGAAGAAGATAGGGCGTTGCTGCCGCATGAAGACCAGTTTGTGGACGCATCTAAACGGCATTCAGCTGAAGCAATCTGATTATCATGACCTGTCCAGTCTGCCCATGTAAATTCTGCTGTGGATGAATTGGACCATTTTTGTCCATTAGCTGCCAAGAGCGCGGGGGCGCTTTTAATAATAAGAAAGTTAGTAGGGCTGATTTCCCATGTATACGAGGCGCTGCTTCTATTACCGTAAGCATCTTCTGAATATAAATTAAAAGTGTGCAGACCACTAGTAAGATCAACTGTAATATAAGATGCAATACAAGGCTCTATAAGACCTGTTCCTAATTGGCAGTAGCTAGCAGCGCTATCACTAGCAGTCCAAGTAAAAGCTGCCGTGTTATTATTAGTACGTAAGACTGGCTTGGTGTTAATCACAGGCACCGGCGGTGGAGTTAAGTCAGTAGTCCAACTAACTTTTGCGTAAGCAGAATACAAACCACTTTTAGATGATCTCACTGCTAGCGAATGAGCTCCTTCTTTAAGACCACTCATAGTCTTATAGTTAGGACAGAGCGCGGCGGCCTTACCATCAATTGAGCACATAAAACCAGCTCCGCTGGGACCTGTCCAGGATAGGGTTACCGAAGTGAGATTATTGATTTTGCCATTCATTGAAGCTGGCACTGAATCAAAGACTGGAACTGCCGGGGCCGACGCGAAGGCAGACCCAGGAAACAACACAAGCGATAGAACTGCCGCAGTAATAAACGTGGACAAACAGATTTTAAGTACACTTCTAAGCCTCGCCATGAAACAATTTTAGCCTGAAGTTATTATAAAAAGCTAGTAAAGTAGGAGGAAAAGAATGTTTTTTTAAAGACAGGCCGTAGTTGAGCTTCGCTTGGAGCTCAACAGCCGAAGCTCCGCTAGAAGCTGATATCAGGAGCGCCGGCGACTGGCATCAGCTGAAAGCTGATATAGTGTTATTAAGAAGAGCGAAAGAAAAACGAAAGAGGAAAATCATGAGCGCAGCTAACACAACCATCACTCCCGAAGTCGGAACTTTTGCTACCTACGGTTTTGGCAGCGACTGCTATCCAGCTATTGTCACCGCAGTAAACGCCAGCGGACAAAAGATCGTAGTCCATAATGCTGTATACAAGATTGCTCCTGGCGTAGACATCCAGCAGAACTGGGCATCAGCCAAGAATGGCACCATGCTGGTATCCGGACCTGTCGAAGGTAACGGCGATGTTTACACACTGCGCTCCAATGGCCGCTGGATCATGCAGGGACAAGACAAGAAGAACGGCCGCAGCATCTCCCTGGGTGATGCTCGCTATCACCAGGATCCCAGCTTTTGATTCTAAAGGCAAATAGTTAGCTGTGCAAAAAGGGCGACCTGGTAGTCGCTCTTTTTCTGTAGTTTTGCACACCAATTGAATAGCGGGGGTGGGGATCGAACCCACGACCTTCAGGGTATGAGCCTGACGAGCTACCGCTGCTCTACCCCGCGGTGCCTAATAGTTAATACCGCGGGATAGAACAAAAAATAGTAGTAGTTTGACTACTGCCTGCCTAGGTATTTTAAGGCTGGGTCATTCTTGAGGATTGAAACTCCCATACTATTATCTTCGCCCTCGACGCCCATGATTAGATTACGCACAGCAAAAGGGTGTTTCATTTGACGAAGCTTAGATACAAGAGCGGTCTTTTCTCTGTCATAGCTCCAAGCCCCTGGGTCTATATCGTAAAAGTCTGATAATTCTCGTATTAGAGTAGGCGTAGCTTCTAGCGACCAATTATTGAGCTTCCACTCAGCCACAGCTGGAGTTAAATCAGCTGCAATCCTTGCTGGGCTTATGCTTTAAATACGGCTCCGCGGCGAATAACATTCTGTAGATGGAACCTAAAAACAACATCACTAAATGGCCACGAGTTATGGAATCTTACCTCAATATTTCCTAGCACTAAAGTCTTTTCCCAGTTTCTCGGCAGTGTTATATAAAACTTAACGCAATTCAATACGCCATTGCCGCCGCCTTTGCAATGACGGCGATTAATAACCTGATACCGCTTACCATCGATTTTCCAGCCTCCGCGATAAAGCGTAGAAGTAGCGCCAGAGCCCGAAGTCCTATCTACACCTTCAGCCCACACAATCAACCTAAGAGAGCCTGCAGCTTTATCGACAGCTACCCGTTTAATTCCGCCAAAAGCATTGGCCGAAGGAGTCGCAACAAAACCCACCATTAATATTAAGGAAGCCAAGAGAAAAAGTTTGTTTACTGAAGAAGTTTTAATCATAATTCTATTATGCCTCTCTAATGGATAGAAGTCAATGGAAATCAAAGGAGGTGGAGATTACCAGCAAGACCTAAGATGACTTCCGGGTTGAAGACAAGCTGATATAGTGTTGTTAAGAAGAGCGGAACAGGAGCGAAAGAGGAACAACATGAGCGCAACAGTCACAACCACCCCAATAGTTGGAACATTGGCTACCTATGGATTTGGCAGCGACTGCTACCCAGCTATCGTTACGGCAGTAAACCCTAGCGGTCGCAAGATTGTAGTTCACAACGCTGTGTACGAGATTGCTCCCGGGGTAAACATCATGCAGAATTGGGCTTCCGCCAAGGATGGCACTCTACTGATTTCAGGCCCAGTAGACGGACACGGCTCGGTTTACACGCTGCGTTCAAATGGGCGTTGGATCATGCAGGGACAGGACAAGAAGAACGGACGCAGCGTTTCCTTGGGCGATGCTCGTTATTACCAGGATCCCAGCTTTTGATCCCAAAGCCAAAAAGTTGGCTGTGCTGAAAGAGCGACTTTGCAGGTCGCTCTTTTTCTGTAATTCAACCCTGAAAAGAAGAAGCCTGATATATTGTAAGCACAGCATTACAACCTTAGAAAGAAAATATCCTTGATGAACAAAAAGCGCCTCAGTCCAAAACTTCTCTTTGCAGTTGGAATCCCCCTGGCAATTCTAGGCATTCTGTACATGTTGCGTCCGCTAGGAATAATTCATTCCCCACTGCTGGGTATGTATCAAATTGAAGTTATTTGGGTACCAGCGCTTGTTGCTTCTCTCCTGGTGCTTGCAATCAGTGTGGCTGGTCGCAAGCTTACCAAGGGCAAGTGGCTTAGCGATAGCAGCTCTTACAGCTCAGCTGGTGTAGCTACTTGGCCTTTTAGCCTAGCTGCATTTGCTGGAGTTGCAACATGCATTGTTTGCCTGGTGTGCGTTGGTGGTTGGCGTGGTTCAGATATTTATCACAATGCTCAGTGGCAAAATGTAGCACCCAATAACCTTCAGACTTCTGATGCCCGATTGGCTCCTTATGAAGTATGGCACAACCGCGCCAATGCTCAGTTCACCGAGTCAGGGCAGACCCTGGAAAACGCCCATCTCACTACCAACCCCAGAACAGGTGATTTTGAAGTCAGCTTCGAGCGGGCGCCACGCGGCTTCATGAACAATCTTACCAAGACCACCAATGGTGGGGCATACATGAATGTTGAAACAACTGCTCCACGACTTGAAGTGCCAGCCTCCCAAGGCAACTTCAAGATTGGTATCACTAACCGCTACTCTGATGCATTGGACTGGCAGACCAGCAAGCAGGATTTCTGGATTTCCAACCAGGAGAAGGTGGCAGTACGCAAGCCCAATGGCCAGCAAGTGTTTGTTGTTCCTTACACCCGCTGGGTAGGCCTACTGCGTTCGCCGCAGGCGGCAGGCGTATGGGTGCTAAATCAGAATGGCAAAATTGACCGTTATTCAATGGAGCAGGCAGCAAAGATTTCATGGTTGCGCTCAAGCGGGCATATCTTCTCGGAAGATCAGGCTCGCCGCGTCCAGAACTCCTATGTTTGGAACGGTGGGATTATAAACAACACCCTGTTTGGCTCCAAGCAGAACCTTATCAAGGTCTCCGATGTATCAGAAGATAACGGAGACGCATCTTCAACTCCAGCCAACACTCAGCCTTACCTAATGAACATGAAAGACCAAGGATTGGTGTGGGCCACCATTGCTTCTCCGCAAGGCAAGGCCAATGCTGTATCAGCAGTATTTTTGACCAGCACAGTTACCGGCAAGACTTCTGTGGTCCACGCTCCCAAGGGTACTTTGTGGATTGATAACAACCGGGCTATCCAAGTAGTCAAGAGCCGCCCGTATCCTGGAGTGCAGTGGTCTGCTGGTAACTACCAGGCGGTAGAGCCGCGCCCACTGTTCATCAAGGGCCGGCTTCAGTACCTGGTTTCCATCATCCCTGAATCAGGAATCTCAGTGACTCGCTCGGTGATTGTGGATGGCAAGGATGCTGAAGTTGTTGCAACCTTCAACCATGATGACAACCGGGCTGCCTCGGATGCAGCACTCAGAGATTACATCCGCACCGGAAACCTTCAAGCCGATGGGCAGATTGTTACTGCTGGCCCTGATCAAGCCTTGAACTCCCGAAGCACTGCCAAGCCTGGTAGTGACCGCGAACTATTGCAAAAGCTGCTCCGGGATAATGAACGCCAGCATCAGCTGCTGCAAGACTTGCTGACCCGCGCCAAGAGTTAGTCCAACAGCTCGGAGGGTTAAGAGACCCCCGGGCTGCTGGTAGTCCGGCTTGCTGCGTGGTGAACTAGTTGACATCCTCCCACGGATCAATCCGGGGGATTCTTAAAATCAGTAAAAAGGTGACCAAACTAGAAGCGCCCAAACCAGCCGGGCTATAATAAGCTATGGGATGGTATAAGCTCGAAAAAGCTGGTTACGATGCCAAAGGGCATAAATGCCATTCGGCTAGATGGGCGCTTGAAGAGAATCCTGGTTTGTTTTGCCAGTGGAGTCATCAGTATCAAGTTCCTGCCTCGAAATATATGAGATGGGGAGTTTGGTTTGCCCCAAGGGCAGCCGAAGAAAATATGAAAAACCGCTGTATCCTGTCGCTTCCGCAAATGAAGATTGCTATGGCTCTCAACGGCCAGCGCTTTGCTACTCGCCGAGAAGCCCTACAAGCCATAGAGATAGCCAGGCTCACCCTGGCCTAAACAGCTATTTTCTGGAATTCCATTAACCCTCTGCCGTATAATAATTAAATGATGGCAGGAATTAACAGTGGCGCAGCATTGATGCAGGATTCGGGTTGGCGTTTTGATGTGGCGGCCCATAATTTAGCTAACATCAACACTGCTGGTTTTCAGGCCCAGCGAGTTGATGGCAGTCCAGGGAACAATGATGTAGCTAGTCAGATGGTTGATTCCATGGTCTCAGCTGATACCTATAAGCTGGGAGCTGCAATCATGAGCAGCAGCAACGATATGCTGAAAAGTCTGATTGATATTAAAGCCTAGAAAGGCAAGCAACACAGGCAACATTTTTGATGCTGCCTGCGCTGCTTGCAATTCAAAGACGCAGCAACAGACTAGTTCCTGTGGCCACACAAGTCTGTTGCAAAATTATGATTGCAAGTGGTACGCGACTTCCATTTGGCTTGGAGCCTAGGTAAGAAACGACTTAAGGCATCAGCTGCTTGCTTAGAATTCAGGCCCTTGACAACATCTTTACTGCTGAATAGCTGGGCGGGTACTTAGATTCCACTCAGATGCATCTAAACTTTGATGATAAGGATAGGCCAAGGCTTTGCTGATGCTGGCACATTGCAAGTTTCCTTCACATGTCTTTTTTTTAAAAACCAGGCAGAGTTTCTTGCCCATCGCCAGGCCATAGTTTAACTTGGATGCCCCTTTTTTTGGCTTCACGAATGGTGTGAGCCGTGCCGCGTGATTTGCCATCCCAGAAAGCCCATACTTGGTCCGGTGATTGTTCAAGCATTTGGATGTTTCTGATGTAGCCAGCCCGTTTACCATACTCATTCCAGTCAGCTGGAAAGACTCTTGTTTTTAATCCAAGCTCCCGGGCAATTTGTTCCCCCAAGCCATCAGCACCTCTGGCCCCGCCGGCGATAACAGTAGAATCAGCAGGCAGGGTAGCAAGAGCTTGTCGGATCATCTCCTGATCCTGCCAATCCCTGCTGCCGCAAACTAGAATAATCATCAGATCGCCGCCTTGGTGGGTCTGGCCCATGGCTTGTCTGCGAGACTTCTCATATGTATAATTATACTCTCCCGCGCAGACAAAGTATTACAACTGGAACAGCCGAAACACTAGGCTAATTAAAATCTGGCAAGCGATTGGGCACCTGCTGGTTTGGCTGGTAACCAGGGAAGCTGGATGGCAAAGGAACACGTCTTGGTTCAAGCAAGAAGGCTTTAACCCTGGAAGCTGGAGCGCCTAAAAGCGATGCCAGCTCGGCCCAGTTAGCAGATATAGCTGCAGTATCCAAGGGAGGTTGCTCGTAGGTTTGAATGGTGCAACTAGCTGTTGGATTAATTGCAAGGGCTGTTATACAAGGAGATGATGGGAGTACTTGCCTTGATTGTCTTAACCTTTGAAGAGATTTGCCAACGGGGGGTTCAGCTGGAGCAATGATATAAAGAGATGTGTTATGGGCAGCGTTGCCGCTACTGGAGATAAGCTGCTGTATTATCTCCCAGTGTTTAAATCCTTCGGGGCATGGGCCAAGGCTATACCTACCATCAACCCGGGAGCCGCTTATGGTGCCGCTAATAGCGGCTGTAGCTGTGTTTGGTGTGATTTGCTTGCACTGGAAATTTCCTGGCTTTAAATTCTGTTTCTGGATAATCGAACATCTACGGCTGTTTTCAGCAACCCTGTCTTTAGGTATACGCTTCCCCCCACATACTATTTCAAGTTCTTGTCTAGCGAGTTTTCCTCCTACGCCAGTAATTTGGATTCGAAGATTAGTCTGAACGCTGTCACCATTTTTAAGAATGATTGCTGCAGCAATCATCCCAACAAATATGAGTCCTATAAATATGTTTAAAACCTTGCGTCTTGACATGATTTCCCTTTATGATATCAGCTATCCCTCGGGACGTGCTGCTCTTGTTAAGAGCAGCCTGAGGTTCCGCCAGAAGTTGAGTTTGAAGTAAAGTTGTCCACCGTCATAGATGCCATGGCAGCAGCACCGGTTGAAGAAGAATTATAACCCGGGAAGCTTGTAGCATTTGCATTAAAGCCACCTGTAATCCAGATATAACTAGTGCCACCAATCTCGCTGTTGGTTGCATTAATAGTCTGTGAAGTTGTTGCAGCTACATTTGGCTGGACTATTGTGCAGGTTTTGTTGGTACTAGTAATTTGAGTATTTGACTTATTGTCACCTCGTACCCACGCACTGTAAGCTACGTCCCCTTGCGAAGTAGCATTATAAGAATCCTTGCGCAGCGAAACATGGCCAGCAGAATAAGTTGAGCTGAGCTTAGCTGAGAACTGGAGATTGTCGCCCCAGTTGAAGAGGTTCGAAGCCTCGGTCCAACTCGTAGGGACACCACCAACGTTAGTCACAGTAGTATTACTTATATCTTTCAGCGTGGTGTAACCGCATTTGCCAGCTTTAAGCGTAACTGCAGTGGAAGTGGCTGACAGGTTGTCACCGGCAGTAGCTGCTGCATAATATGCTGAGCCTATGTTGTCGGTAGATCCCGCAGGCCATCCAGCGCAAGTGCTACTTGCTACCCAGTTGGGGCCTGTGTACGAGGCTGAATTACTACCTTCTGTATGAGTTGTATTCCATGATGCGTTACTCTTCCGTTCACGAATCCAACTAATATTTGCGCTGTTAGTGTTGTCTGCATTAGTTGCTGTTCCCTGGAATGTGGCGGTCGTATTATTGCCTTGCGTAACAGTTAGATTGCCATTATCGCCGCTACATGCAGTCGATACTCCTGCTAGGGTGCAATTAGCAAGATTTGCCGTCCAGGGTAGGGTCCAATATACATTCTGGCTAGCAAGATAATTCTTGATGCTTGCTGTGCTGGGTGATGAGAATGAAACCTTGGGACAAGCAGAGTGGGCAGTCTGTGTAAGGGTTGTGCTTAACCCAGCCACATTAGTAGCTTTTAATGTCACTGTTTTATTCCAGGTACTGCAGTCAGAAGAAGTAGTAGTGCTAGTGGTTACTGGTACAGCTGTTGAGTAGGCGGCCTGAGCTGCCCCGGATGGAGTAGATCCGCTGCCACAATTGACCCAACTTGTTGCTGTAGAGGGTATTTTGCACTGCACCGAGGTTACCCCTCCGCTAGACAGGGTCCATCCCACGTCGTAGGTACAGCTGGATACAGCGGTAGTTCCTGAGCAACTAGAGGCGGTACCCCAGCCAGCGCTTGCGCTGGCAGTCGCTGGGTCCCTATAAGTGCCAGTACCTCCAGATGCTGGAGCCGAACCAAGGGTATCAGCTGTGCTCGACCAGGACATGGATGGAGATTGGGTTACTACCGTCCAGCTGACAGACACAGGTGTACTGGCATTGCCGGCCTGGTCTACCGCTCGCACAACAAGGACGTGCTTAGAATTCTCTGCCAGCCCAGCCTGAGTCCATGTCTGGGGAGCACTGCAAGTAGAGTAAACAGGGCTTGCCGGAACGCTGGTAGTAGTGTCATCCCTGGCACACTCATAACGGCTAAAGCCGCTCTGCCCATCAGCGCCACCCTGAATCTCTATACTCATGCCGCTGGAGGTACTAGTCAGGTAACCACTGAGAGAGGCTGAGGTAGAAGTCGTATTTGCAAGAATTGGGCTTGGATTAATATTTGTAGTCGATGAACTATTAACTGGAACAAGCAGAGTTGGCGCGGTGCGGTCACTAGTTATTGTAGCGCCAGAAAGAGCAGAGGAGACTGCATTGCCAGCCTGATCGACAATTCCAGTGATTGAAGGAATCAGAGTACCATTACTGGTTGGGGCACTAGAAGCTGGGGTTAGAGTCAGGGTATACAGATTGCCACCTGCGCTCGCCAAGTTCTTGTTCCAAGCAGCAGCAGCCGTACCAGCCAAAGCAATATTAGCAGCATCGATTGATGAACCGGTGTTGTTGAGTACTGGTTCATCAAACTGAATACTGTAAACCAGGGAAGCGGAATTATTAGGTGTGGCTGGAGCAGTAGGCCAACTGGCGGTAGGAGCAGTGGTATCGTACCATACTCCGGCAGCGGCTGAAGAGGTAGAGTCATCCTTGGCAACCAGAGCAGCCGATGTAGAAACATTGCCGGACGGATCGGTGCCTTGCAAGGCGTTTAGCTGGGGGATAATTTTAGCACTACTAGTATCGGCACAATTACTAACACTTACCAAGAATGAACTAGCATAGCCATTGGATGGAGATTGGGCCGCTGGCGTAAATGTGCAGCTGGTAGCACTGCCTGTGTTCGAAAATGCAAGCTTAGTAATATCCACTGGCTCCGATAATGTTAGGGTATAGCGGAGGCTAGATAATGACCCAGCATTAAAGTTTTTGCTTGCGCCACCATCCGAGCGGTAGAAAGCATTGCTAGCGGGGGCCACAGGGCTAGGGGCGGGCGGAGAATTATCATAAACCCAGGTTTTGCTTGCACTACTACTTGCATTACCGGCCCGATCAATCTGCCATACATAGAACGTATGAGAAGAGGAAGGACTGCTAGTCAGGGCCGGAATGGTGTAACCGCTGGAACAGCTAATGGATGATGAATAAACACTGCTGTCAAGGCCGCACCTATATGTTGCCCCAACCTCTCCACTCCAGCTGAAGCTAGGCTGAGAAGTATTGTCAGGATCTTTGGCAGGTGATTTGACTGGAGTGCTTGGAGCAGCAGGCGTAGAAGTATCAACCGTCCAGGTTGCTGTAGCAGCAGCAGAAGTATTAAGCGCTCGGTCGGTTTGTTTCACTGATAGAGAGTGAGAACCATCAGCGAGGCCACTCAGAATCTTAGGACTAGAGCCGCAAGCTGCATAACTTCCACCATCAACCGAACAGGTAAAGCTAGCATTAGCTTCACCTGTAAAGCCGATGGAAGCCGAAGCTGAATTAGTGAATGATGATGGAATATTTGAGAGGGCTGGGGCCGCAGGAGCTTGGGTATCAACCGTCCAGGTTGCTGTAGCAGCAGCAGAAGTATTAAGCGCTCGGTCGATTTGTTTAACAGACACAGTATGCGAGCCCTGTGAAAGACCAGTCAAGGATAGAGGACTAGAGCAAGATGCGTAAGAACCACCATCAACCGAACAGGTAAAGCTAGCATTCGCTTCACCTGTCCAAGTTACACTTTGTGATGTGGAGCCCACAAAACTATTGTCGGTTGGCGCAGTGATGCCCGGAGCAGCAGGAGCTTGAGTATCAACCGTCCAGGTTGCTGTAGCAGCAGCAGAAGTATTAAGAGCTCGGTCGGTTTGTTTAACTGATAGAGAATGAGAACCATCAGCAAGGCCACTCAGAATCTTAGGGCTAGAGCAAGATGTGTAAGAACCACCATCAACCGAACAGGTAAAGCTAGCATTAGCTTCACCTGTAAAGCCGATGGAAGCACCTGTTGCGGATGTGTAATCGGCTGGAATGCCTGAGAGGCTTGGAGCAGCAGGAGCTTGAGTATCATAGGTGAACGGATCCGCAGCAGTTACAACAGCTGCAGTGGTGCTGGTGTTGCCAGCTCTATCAGTGCCTTGATTGGCTAATAGTTGTGGTTGTACTAGAGCGGCAGCAGCGAGCACACAGCCGCTGACATACGCACGGTAGGCTGATGCATAAGTGGTGGCGGGGGTAGTAATCGTATTGCCGCTAGAGTCTTTCAGGGTCCAAGCACAGCCGGTAGCATAGCCAGCATTAGCTGTGTTATTGGTAAAGTCCACTCCACTAGCTTGTACTGGCTCATTAAATGTTATGCTGTAATAAACACTTGCAAGGTTGGCAGCATTGACATAGCCGCCAATTATATCCGTGCGAGTAAATGCAGCAGAACTGGTTGCAGGCAATATAGTGTCATAAGTAAATGAATCTGACCGGGCAGGAATTGTGCCTGCGGCAGCTGTTACTGCCGCCGCACTGCTGTTGGTTGCTGCAGCGCGGTCAGTTATTAGCTTGGCATTCGCAGCACTAATTTCTGGTTGCACTAAATTACCAGCAGCACTTGAAGCGCTACAGCTGCTTACATAAACTCGGTATGAGCTAGCATAAGTGGTTGACTGGCTAGCAATAACGTTGCCGCTGGTATCCCGAACCCCCCAGGCACATCCGGTAGCAGTAGTTGTTGAAGTACTACTGATAGTA
>Ga0194055_10002160_pt1 | contig 15700 bp, 17 predicted proteins | sample SepL449m_MetaG_FD_155482 | JGI IMG/M metagenome (GOLD analysis project Ga0194055, IMG submission 155482) | Anoxic zone freshwater microbial communities from boreal shield lake in IISD Experimental Lakes Area, Ontario, Canada - Sep2016-L442-9m | ecosystem: Environmental > Aquatic > Freshwater >... | reverse complement strand
CACTTGGAACTCGCGTAATGGAACACGTCAACAACTACGGCGATGACATTCAGAGCCGCCTCACCGGAAAGCACGAAACTGCACCGTGGGACAAGTTCACCTACGGCGTGTCAAACCGCGGCGCATCAGTGCGCATTCCTTGGCAGGTTGCTCGCGACGGGAAGGGCTATGCAGAAGACCGTCGACCAAACGCCAACGTGGATCCATATGTGGTGACACGCCTCATTTTGGAAACGGTGTGCGGAGCTGCAAAGGCACCGACCACCAGCACCAAGGCCCCGAAAAAGGCTGCCAAGAAGAAGGCCCCGGCGAAGAAAAAGGTTGCAGCTAAAAAGAAAAAGAAGTAACCCGCCCCACAGGCGGAAATACAGCCTCAACGGCACCGAGGATCCGGTTCCTCGGTGCCGTTGTTTATTTATGGAGGCAGACTGTAGAGATGTCCACCATGCACGAACACCAGCGCGACTATGTGCTGCGCACTGTTGAAGAGCGCGGTATTCGCCTAGTGCGACTGTGGTTTACCGATGTTCTCGGAAACCTGAAATCGTTTGCCATTAGCCCCGCCGAAATGGAAAACGCGCTGAACGATGGCATGAGCTTTGACGGCTCATCTATTGATGGCTTTAGCCGTGTGCAAGAAAGCGACGTGCTCGCAATTCCAGATGCGAACACCTTCGAAGTATTGCCATGGGCAGATGCAAAGGGCGCAGAGGCCCGCGTGTTTTGTGACATTGCAAAACTTGATGGCACTCCATTCAATGGCGACCCGCGTCAAGTGTTGCGTCGCAACTTAAGTGCTGCTCGCGACAAGGGTTACTCGTTTTATATCGCTCCCGACATTGAGTACTTCTATTTCGCTCCGCCAGATGGCACGAACAAACCAGTGCTCCTCGATCAAGGAGGGTTCTTCGACTTAACGAGCACAGACATTGCCAGTTCGTTGCGTAAGGAAACTATTCGCACACTCGAAACCATGAGCATTCCTGTGGAATACAGCTTCCACGAAGATGCGCCAAGTCAGCACGAAATTGATCTGCGTCATACCGACGCGCTCACCATGGCCGACAGCGTGATGACATTCCGTTTCGTGGTGAAGGAAATTGCGGCACTGCACGACGTACATGCAACGTTTATGCCGAAACCGCTTGAAGCCATTCAAGGTTCGGGAATGCACTTGCACCTTTCGCTGTTTGAAGGTGAAAACAATGCATTCCACAGCGCAGACGATCCGTACAACCTGTCACCTACAGCAAAAAGTTTTATGGCCGGACTGCTTCGTCACGCAGCAGAAATAACTGCGGTCACAAACCAGACCATTAACTCCTACAAGCGACTCGTTCCTGGCTTCGAAGCACCGGTTCACATTTCGTGGGCACGCAATAATCGCAGTGGACTTATTCGCGTTCCAATTCCAAAACGCGGAAGCGACTCGGCAACGCGCATTGAATATCGTTCACCAGACCCGGCATGCAACCCCTACCTCGCATTCTCGGTCATCCTGGCTGCTGGAATGCGCGGCATCGAACAGGGCTACGAGCTTCCGTCCGAAGCTGATGCAAACTTGTTTGAAATGGATGACGCAGCGCTCGAAAAAATGGGCATCCAACAATTGCCACAGTCGCTTTCAGAAGCCCTTCGCGTGATGGAGAATTCATCGCTTGTTGCTGACGCATTGGGTGATCACATTTTTGAATGGTTCTTGCGGAACAAGCGCGCAGAGTGGCGCTCGTACAAAACCCATATCAGCGAATACGAACTCGGCCGCTACCTCAAGTCCATCTGATTGCCGTTATGACCAGCGACCGTCTCACTCAAATGCTTGCGGTGTTCCCATCGCCAGCCCCAATCGATCTTGCACGCACGCTTGATTTGGCTGGATTTCGTTGGAAGGCAGTTGCTTCTGCCGATGAAGCCGCAAAAAGCGAGCCTGCTGAAGGCTGGTCGGGCGCCATCATCATGTGCGATGAAGACCCTGAGGACGGCTGGTCAATATGTCGTTCATTGCGCAAGCGAGATGTTCCTGTTGAAAGAATTTTGGTACTCGTCAACGGTGGGCAACTGCAAGACCTCGATTTGCGCGATGACCTCTATGACGACTTCTGCCTAGCACCGTTTCACCCGCGCGAACTTGAGGCTCGACTTCGGCATTTATTCTGGTTTGAAATTAAGGGCAGCCGCGAATCACTCGTTGAATACAGCGGACTGGTCTTAAACGTTGAAACGTATCAAGCATCATTTGGTGGTCACGCTCTCGACCTCACCTTCATGGAATATGAATTGCTCAAATTCTTGGCACAAAATCCGGGCAAAGTGTTTTCACGTGAAACCTTGTTGTCTCGAGTGTGGGGTTATGAATACTTCGGCGGAGCACGCACTGTTGATGTGCACATCCGTCGCTTGCGCGCAAAGCTCGGCGAAGAACACGCCAACCTTATTCAAACGGTACGCAGCGTTGGCTACCGTTTTGGCCAATCCAAGTGGTCCGCTGGAAATAACTAGAGCAACGCAGTAACAAATGTTGCTGCACCAATAACTAAAAATAAAACAGCTGCGCTGCGCTGAATCACTTGCAGCGGTACTTTGGTCGTCAGCCACGAACCCGTAAGCACAGCAATTCCTGAAACTGCAGACAGCGCAAGTGTTGCTCCACAGGCAACTCCTATTGGATCGCCAAAACGCGCAGCGAATCCGGCAGTAGCCAGCTGAGTGAGATCGCCAAACTCGGCAATCAAAATGACTGATGCTGCAGTCCATGCCACACGAGTGTTCGACATGGAGGTGGACCACTTGTCAGTCGACCCTTCCTCATCATCGATGCCGGCACGCCAAGTCAATATGGCGCCAACTACAAAAAGTGCTCCAACAAGTAGGTGAATCGGTCGCGCTGGTAAGTGAGACAATGCTGAGCCAAAAATTACAGCGACGATGACATGAACCAAATACCCCGCTGAAACTCCGATCCACACGGGAAGTCGACGACGAAAGTGCGTTGACAACAACAGTGTTGCAAACAATGTCTTGTCCGGAAGTTCGGCAAGGAACACCGCAAAAAAAGTAACCAGTGCGTGCTGCAACATGTTGTGCCTAACCGAGATGCGATTGCATTTTTTGTGCAAGCACTCGATGCTGACGCAACATGTCATCAACTTTGGCGCTCACCAGTTGACCATTTTCGACAATTGATTTGCCGTGAACGATGGTGTGCTTTGCGCTCACCGGACCACAGCGCAACCATGCCTCAACTGGATCTGCAATTGCGCCAGCAAACGCTGGGCCGGTCAGCGACCACACTGCAATGTCTCCAACTGCGCCAACTGAAATTTCACCAATTTCACCTATTCGCCCAAGGCATCCTGCGCCTCCGCGCGTGGCAATTTCCAATGCCATTCGCGCAGTTCCGGCCGCGGCTCCGTTGTTCAATTTTGCAAGCAACATTGCCTGGCGTGCTTCGAGCCACAGCGAGGCAGAGTCGGCAGACGATGAACCGTCAACCCCAAGCCCAACATGCACTCCTGCTTCGCGCAACTGCACGACGGGTGAAATGCCAGAAGACAGAATGAGATTGCTACTTGGGCAATGTGCCGCGCCAATTCCTGCTGCTCCAAGTTTGTGAATCTCGTCGTGATTTGGCATCACACAGTGCGCCACCCACGTTCGCTTGCTCAGCCAGCCGACCTCTTCCAAATATTGCGTTGGTCGACAACCAAATGTGGCCACTGAAAAATCATCGTCTTCAGAGTTTTCAGCAAAGTGAGTGTGCAGCCGGACGTCTAACTTCTCTGCAAGTTCAGCCGATTCAATCATCAACTTTTTCGTCACGCTAAATGGCGAGCATGGAGCAAGCGCAATGCGCACCATCGCCCCGTGGCTTCTGTCGTGATGTAACTCCACCATGCGTTGCGACTCGGCAAGAATTACATCGTGATCTTGCACCACGTTGTCGGGTGGCAAGCCACCATCTTTTTCTGACAACGACATTGACCCACGTGTTGGATGAAACCGCATTCCAATGTCGTGTGCTGCGGAAATTTCTGCACTGAGCAAATCGCCGGCTCCTGCTGGGTGCACATACAAGTGATCCGTCGATGTTGTACAACCCGACAGTGCTAATTCGGCAAGCCCGACCCATGCTGAAACATGTGCGGACTCTTCGTTCAGCGTGCTCCACAATGGATACAACGTCTTGAGCCAACCAAACAATGCAGCATTCGTCATCGGCGGAAATGCGCGCGTCAGATTTTGGTACAGGTGATGATGCGTATTCACCAAACCCGGTGTGACTAAGCAGTCTGTTGCATCAATGGTTCGAGTTGCTGCGGGTTCACTTCCCGCAGTTCCAATTCCTGAAATGATTCCATTGGTGATGGCAACCCATCCACCAGCAATTTCTCTGCGCTGATTGTCAACTGTTGCGACTAGTGCCGCATTACGAATGAGAAGATCAGATGTTGACGTCAATGAGTTCACTACCCTCGTGGCGCTTGTCGGCATCCTTTTGCAGGAAGAATCCGATGAGCGCGGCAAGTCCAGCAGTGGACAAGCCAACCATTACGGGGAAACCAATGAGTGCAAGAACGATAAGTACGGCTCCAGGCATGACAATTACCGTAGTGGCTTGAAAGCCCAGGCTTCGATCTCCACCGCTCCACCAAATGGGAGCGAGGCAACACCGATGGTGCTGCGTGCTGGTCGGCTGCCGTCAAACCCGGCAACGTACGCCGAATTAAAAGTGGCGAACGTGTCCATGTCAGTGAGGAAGCACAGTGTTTTCTTTACGTCGTGAATGTTGCAACCAACAGATGCCAACTGGGCCTTTAGGTTCACTACTGCTTGTGCGGTTTGCTTGGCAACACCACCAGAAACGATTTTGCCATCAACAACTCCAAGTTGTCCCGAAACAATGACCCAGTCGCCAGCGCGTACTACTGGGGTATAGGGCCCAAGTGGCGCAGTGGATTTTGCTGGTGCGGCAGACTTCTTCGCTGCCTTCTTCGGCGCTTTCTTCACTGCTTTTTTAACAGTCTTTTTCGCGGTCTTCTTTGCAGTCTTTTTTGCAGTAGCCATGGCTCCAGCGTATAGGGCGACGGCTTCTCTACGAAAATGAGTCATACGATGAAGGCATGATCTCGCGCCGCCAATTCGTTACTGGAACTCTTGCAACCTTTGGTTTTGGTGGATCGCTCAGTTTTCTTGCTTCCTGTGCAAGTTCTGCGCCAAGTGCTGCCCCTGAACTCTTCCAGATTGTGCAGCGATTCCCCCAGGTTCTTGTTCCTGGTTCGGTTCGTATTCCAATTTCACTTGCCAACCAAGCAGGCTTGCTCGGAAAAACGAGTGGCGTAGAACTACCGGCCGAACTTCACGCAAAGTTATTGAACTCCGAGACTGGCGAAGTGGTGATCGCCGATATGACTGCCACGAAGCACGACACGAGTATTGACCCTCCGTATTGGCCATTTCGAGTTGACATTGCAACAATCGGAATCTATTCACTAGTTATCGAAGGTGGCACTCAGGATGGCGCAGCTATCCAGATCATGGATCCTTCTACTATTTCCATTCCACTTATCGGATCGCCGCTTCCTGGTTTTGAAACGCCGACCGTTGCAAACCCGCGCGGTGTAGATCCGGTGTGCACACGCACACCTGAACCATGTCCATTACATGACATCACATTGAGCGAAGCACTGAAGCGCGGAAAGCCTGTTGCCTATCTCGTTGGCACTCCTGCACATTGTCAAACTGGCACGTGTGCACCTGCACTGAACGCGTTGCTTTCATTGCGTGATTTAGTTGGCGACAAAATCACCATGTTGCATGCCGAGATTTATACCGATGACACTGCAACTACTGTCGCACCTGCAGTAGAGGCATTTAACATGACGTATGAACCAGCACTCTTCATTGCAGATGCAAAAGGAAAACTGGTAGAGCGCTTCGATGCAATTTTTGACGCTGCAGAAATTACTGAAGCGTTGAAGACTCTTGGTGTGCTGTAACTAAATCAGCTGAAGCTGTTGCCACAACCACAAGTGCGCGATGCATTTGGGTTGTTGATTTTGAAACCAGCGTCTTGTAGACCGTCCTGATAATCAAGGCTTGCTCCTACGAGCAACTGTGACGATGCTTGATCGACAACAACTTTTACATCACCAAATGTGAGCTGCTGATCTTCAGCAGTGAAGTCACCATCGAAAAACATTTCGTATGAAAATCCTGAACAACCACCAGGTCGCACTGCAACGCGCAATGCCAGATCGGTTGCGCCTTCTGCTTCGAGCAATTGCTTGACCTTGGATGCCGCATTGTCAGTAAGTGTGATCATGGACCAAATGCTACCCGTGATCCCTTGCAAGGTAAAGAGCGCAGGGCTACAAAATTTGAGGCTTCACGATAGGTTTTAACCATGTCCAGCCCTCAGGTGGCTCCACCAACAGCACATGAAGTAACTGAGCTTTTGCGCGCTGTCATGGACCCCGAGCTTGGCGACAACATCGTGGATTTGGGCATGGCAGGCGATGTAACCGTGAGCGCTGAAGGCTTGGTATCAATTGCCATGAAGCTCACCATCAAGGGTTGCCCTTTGCGCGTCCAGATTAAGAACGACATTGAATCTCGTGTGTTGGTACATCCTGGCGTTTCCAAGGTGACCATCGACTGGGGCGAGATGACCGCAGACGAACGCAGCGCGGTGATGACTCGAGCAAGATGGAACGCCCGTGAACAAGCAAGCGATACTCAAGTACCCGTCAACGCACGTGTGCTTGCCATTGCTAGTGGAAAAGGCGGAGTAGGAAAAAGTTCCGTCACCGTCAACTTGGCCGCCGCAATTGCCGCGCAAGGAAACGTTGTTGGTGTACTCGATGCCGATATTTGGGGTTTTTCGATTCCACGAATGTTGAATATGCCCGATCGCTTAGAGGCCAAGCGCGTAGATGGAAGCGACAAACCACGCATCATTCCAAATGAACGCAAAGTTGGAACCGGACTTTTGAAAGTGGTGTCAACAGGAATGTTGGTGGAAGACGAAGGCACCGCACTGATGTGGCGCGGACTGATGTTGACCAAAGCTGTTGAACAATTTTTAAACGACGTGCAGTGGGGCGAACTCGACTACTTACTCATTGATATGCCACCAGGAACTGGAGACGTGCAAATGGGACTTGCTCGCATGTTGCCGCGCACAGATCTCATCATCGTCACTACCCCTGCAGTGTCAGCACAAAAGGTTGCTATCCGCGCAGCAGATATGGCGCGCAGAAGTTTCCTCCGCGTTGCTGGAGTAATTGAAAACATGACTTCATTTACCTGCGATCACGGAATCACCTATGAACTGTTTGGTCAAGGCGGCGGTCAAGCGCTTGCGACCGAAATTGGATCTCCATTACTCGGGAACATTCCAATCGAAGCAGCAGTCGCACATGGCAGCGACACGGGTGAACCGATTGTGCTGTCAAAGACCGGCGCGGCGGCAGCAGCATTCACTGCGATTGCTCAGCGAATAGTTAGCGAAACAGTTTCACTGCAAGACATGGTTGGTTGCTCGGCACGCTCCGAAGAGGTCGTGCAAGTTTCGGTTTCTCAGCGCCGTTAATTTTTGTAGTCAACATCGCCGGGCATTGAAATGCCCACAACTCGACCTTCGGCATCAACTTTCAATTGAGGAATAATCGCCGTTGGTGTGCCGATTTTCTTTGCGGCAACGAGCGCATCAGCAGTTGTCGCGTGCGGAAGCAAGAACTCTAAATTACGAATGGTTGGCGGCATCATTGCCAAATCACCGCTTTGCTGGCGCTGCAACGCATCGGCTGGCGAAACCCACAAGCTGGCAATCGTTTCGCTGTCGTCATGCAATGGTTCCTGGCCTTCTGGAGCTCTCGCCACAAAGAATCGCGTGTCAAAACGTCGAGCTTCGCCAAGTGGTGTTATCCAGTGACTTACATAATGAATGTTGTCGGTAATGAGACGCAAGCGCTCGGCATCGCAGAGCTGCATCATTGACGTATTGCCTTCGTGTACTTCGTGACGAGCTGCAGAAAATCGCGCGATCACATCTTCGTCCTCGAAACGAATCATTTCTTGACCGTCTGCAGGACGCGCAAGCAACACGCCCGCTTCTTCAAAACATTCACGAATAACTGCTACCCAATACGAAAGCCCGCCATGTGGAATGGCCAACAATGCGCTCGCTTCTTCATCGGTGAGTCCGTCGCAATGCGCTTCAAGCGTGGACTCCGCATCGTTGGCATCTACGCGGCCACCCGGAAATACATACATGCCCTTCGCAAAGGCCGCATTCAACGTGCGCTGCAACATAAACACTTCGATGCCGTTCAATGGATGATCGCGTAAGAGCATGACGGTTGCGGCTGGCCGAATAGGCACCATCACCGGATCAAAATCAGTTGCGCTCATGCCGACTTACCAGTGTTTGCTACTCGCTTGCTTCTTCCCAATACATATGCACCAATCACCGCAACAACGCTTCCGACGACTGCGAGTGGCGCAACAGATTCGTGATTGACCAATACACCAAGTAGGAGCGATACTGCTGGCATTAAGTACAAACTCCCAGCAGCGCGCGTTGAACCAATTCGACCCGACAACGTCACCATTGCAAAATGTGCCATGGCCGTACCGAGCACACCGAGTGCAAGCATGGCTGCGAGTGGACCCCATGCGAATGGTCGATCATTGTTGATTAACGAATACACACCAAGTGGCGCAAGCAAAATTACCGCAACAATTTCAGCACGCAATAACACCGGCAGTGATCCGTATAACTGCTGTAACGGTGATGCAACATTGAGCGCAAACCCGTACAGCACGAGCGCGCCAAGAATAAGCACAACACCAAATGTGCTGGAAGAACTTTCACGAATGGATGGAAGCGCAATGAGCACTACACCGCCAAAACCAATCGCGAGCCCCAGCATCTGTCCACGAGGTGGTAAACGTCGCGCAATGACCGAAGCAACAACCGCAACAAACAGTGGCGTTGCACCATTCAACATTCCCGTCACGCTGCTTGACACATGTTGTTCTGCAAATGGAAACACAGTGAGTGGAACGGCTAGCCACACTAGAGACAACACCACAATGTTCGGCCATGCTGCCCTTGGCACTGGCTGGCGCGCCTTCGGAATCATGCTCAAGGTGATGCACCCAAATAGCACGCGCATCGGAGTAATCAGGCCTGGTGCAAATGAATCCAACCCGATATCAATGAAGTAAAACGATGAGCCCCAGATCAACCCGGGAATGACCAACAACAGCCAATCCAGTGGCTGCAAAGGCACCGTTTCAGATGCCTCGCGACGCTGTGTTACTTCGTTACTCACTCGCACCTGTGCGCTTCTCGCGGTAGTCGCGCGCAGCACCTTCCAGCGGTTCAATTTCTAGCGTCACACCATCAATAGCAGCAACGCGAAATGGACTACCTGAAGTAATCGGCGTCGAACGGTTTGTGCGTGCACGCCACTGCGCATCGTGAACGTTAACAATTCCTTCAGGGTTCACATCACTTACCGCAATACCTTCGGTGCCAATCAACCACTCACGACCAATAGTTGGTGTTGCAAAACGCGTGCGCACCATGCTTGGCATTCCCACAATAAATGCCAACGTCATCATGGCAATTCCAGAAATCAGTGTGATCCATGACATGCGCATGTTGCTTCCATCAATTGGTTGATACAACGCAAACGACGCAATGACGAACATAACAAGCCCTGCCCCCGTCCAAAATCGAGGCACTCCCACTTGTACGTCTACTGCAAACGCAAGCACCGCAATCACGATTAGCGCAACTGCCCACCCACGTATGGGCAATGAAGCGAGCCCATATGTTCCCAATAGCGCGCAAATTGCGCCGACGACACCAGCAATTCCAATTCCTGCCGTGAAGAACTCAAAGACCAACAGTGACAAGCCGATGGCAAACAACAAATAGGCAACCGGCGGACTTGCAACAGTGTGCATTAATTGCCCAGTGAGTTCAAGCTTGAAGAAACGTGCCGATGTTGCGTCGCGAACTATTTGACCGCTGCTATCAACTTTTTCAATAACTGTGTTCAATTCTGCGTTTCCAACTTTTACTCCATCAAGTGCGAGCAACATGTTGCGCACAACAGGCACACCTTGGTCATCACCCGCATAATTGAGAATGCCTTCTTTACGTGCATCGCTAAAACCAATACTCGAGGTGCGAAGCAATGCGCCAATGGTCCCAAATGAAACTTCCGTTCCATTCACTTGTAGCGCTCGTCCTGTAAACCCGATTCGTGCACCAGGGGCCATTGCTCGAACGTCAGCCACCGCAAGCAACTGAGCAGAAAGTCCATAAGCACGCGCGCCTGATGGCCCTACCCACACCGCAACAGGAATGGTTGCATGCGCAATTTTTTCCAGCAGAGCCGTCATCCGCTCGGGCGACACCACGGCGCCACGCGAATTCACCTGCAGCACCAGTGCTTGAGCACCATTGGTTTCTGAGCGCACGATTGCGTGCTCAATTTCAGCAACCACCACATTGTCGATCAAACCACTCACTGCAACGACGTCTACTGGAGCAAGATCGGTTGCCGATTCTGCTCCTGCGTTGCCACCGAACGAGCACAACACCGCTCCAACAGCAAGAGCGGCAATTGCAAGCCGTGAAACACGTGAGAACTTATGCACGAAAACCTCCGGGGTAAGCAGAACTGCACCTGTACGGTATCCGCGCGGTGCCTGCCCAGTCATCTCCAATTGCACAATACGTCTAAGAGATATGATCTGTTCGTGCATATTTTGGTTGGAACCGACGCCCAATGGGTACTTGATGAAGTGCTTGCGGCCCTCAGTTCGCCCGAAAATTCCTTCACTGTTTGCAGCAACGGTCGCGATGTTCCGAAAGCTATTGAAACACGCACCCCAGACGTAGCAATCCTCGATTCGCAATTCGGGTCAATGGGTGGCATGGCGGTGACCATGAATTTGCGTCTCGATCACAGCGATCATCGCATTCCCCACATTCCCGTATTGATGTTGCTCGATCGCGATGCAGATGTGCATTTGGCAAAGCGAAGTGGTGCCGAGGGTTGGTTAGTAAAACCACTCGACGCATTGCGAATTCAGCGTGCTATTCGCGCACTTGTTGCTGGCGACTCGTGGCACGAAGGCACAACTGCCGGAACTGTCCCCGCCGGACGCTAATTATTTCTTGCGAATTGTTCGCTTTGCTTTCGGAGTAGGCATGCGAACAAGATCATCATCAATGACATCGTGTCGAGGCCCCCAACTTCCGACAAGCGCCTGAACCATCGCTGCTGCTGGAAGTGCAAGAACTGCACCAATTGGGCCAAGAATTGCACCACCAACAATTGCTGAGCCAAAGGCCACTGCAGCATGCACGTTTAAAGTTCGCGCAGTGATTCGTGGAGAAATGAGATAGTTCTCAACTTGTTGATAAATCAACACGAACAGCAGAACAAGTAACGCTTTAAATGGTGAGCCAAAGAATGTGAGCAGTAACGGCAGGACGCCAGCAAGATATGTACCCACAACCGGCAAGAACTGCGAAACGATTCCTACCCACAACGCCATTGCAATTGGTGCAGGCGTGCCAATCGCTTGAAATGCAATCCAATGAAAGAACGCAGAAATAAGCGCAAGTAACGCACGCGAATACAAGTACCCACCTGTTTTTTCAATTGCCAGTTCCCACGTTCGTAGTACTGCTCGCTGTTTAGATTCGGGTAATCGGCTACAGATCACCCGTCTCAGTCGCGGACCGTCAGCTACCAAATAAAACGTGAACAGCACAATGGTCAGTAATTGCAACGATGCACCAAGGGCACTTACTGACAACGTGATTACTTTGCCTTGTTGTCGCTTAATAAACTTTTGCACCGGCCCCTTCGGATCGGCGATTGACGCATTCACTTGAGCCGGATCAATATTGGAGTGGAATGAGCTGTTAACAAAGTCCACGGTGTCGTTGACGTAGCTCTCGCTATTTTTCAATACATCTGCAACTTGATTACCTACGAGCGAGCCAACTGCACCAACAAAACCAAAGATAAAAACAATGATCCCTAAAACGATGAGCAAGGTGCCCGAGCCGCGACGCCAACCACGTTTTGCTAACCGATTTACACCAGGTTCAATTGCCAAGGCCAAGAAAATTGACACCAGTATGAGCAACATAAAGCTGGAGAGTTGATGGAAAAGCTCACGCGCAACAAGTGCAGCAAGGAACATCATCCAAAACAGCGCGATTGCCCGTGGAACCCACTTTGGCATTGGGTTTGAAGTCACATATCCACAGTACTGCCGAGCGTGACTATGGATATTGACCCTCACGGTGGCACGATGTGATTGTGAACATTGCCCAGTCACTCAATATTGAGGCGCGTATTGCCGAATTTCGTGACTCACTTGGCGAAGCCTTGCGCAGTCGAGTTGTTGGACCAGATGCTGATGTACGAGTGCAGCAAATCATGGAGGTTGATGGCCCACGCTGGTATGCAGATGACCGGCCAATTCGTATTGTGCATGCCGACGCATCAATGTTTATAGGTGGGTTACGGGCGCTGTTATTGCAAACTCTGCACCCACTTGCCATGGCTGGCGTCGCACAACATTCCGATTACAAAAATGACCCGTGGGGCAGGCTCCAGCGCACGGCGGACTTTCTTGCCGCAACCACATTTGGGCCGGCAGTTGAAGCGCAACGAATCATCGACCGAATTCTGCATGTGCACGGCTTCGTTGTCGGAAATGCAAGCGATGGTAGGCCTTACTCTGCAAATGACCCGCACTTACTTCGGTGGGTGCATGTTGTTGAAGTAGATAGTTTCCTCACCGCTCACACGCAATTTGGCGAACACAAACTGACACAAGAACAACGCGATGGATACGTCGAAGATATGTCACTCATTGCTACAAAACTTGGAGTTCCAGCGCCGCCAAAAACCGAGCAAGCACTTCATGATCAGATGAAATCGTTTAAGAACGAATTACAGAGCACGGCCGAAAGTCGTGATGCCATTAAGTACCTCATGTTCAATCCGCCGCTTCCATACCCAGCGCGTGCTGCCTACTACTCGCTCGTTGCAGCAACTGTGGCAACGCTTCCGGCTTGGTCGCGCGACCTATTGCGTATTCCATACTTGCCGGTGAGCGAACGTTTCGCGCTTCGTCCGCTCGGAGGGTTGTTCACCCGCGGGCTTCGCTGGATTACTGCGCCAACTTCGCCGTATCAGCGCAATGATGCAACAGATTTAGCCTGAGCTACAAACGCGTCATACAAGTTTTGTTGAACCGAGTCGGTATGCGCGGTGTCTTCTGGGTGCCACTGCACTCCAACCAACCAGTGATCAGTATGTTCAATTCCTTCAAGCAATCCGTCTTCGGCCCACGCAACCGCGACACAACCCGGCGCGACGGTGTCGACAATTTGATGATGGAATGATGCGCCGCGCAAAGTAGTTGCACCTAATGCTGTCGCCAACTTGCTGCCTTCGGTAATTCGCACCTCGTGCACAGCAAACGGTGCGCCTTCAGGAAAATTTTCAGGTTTGTGCAACACCTGTGCATCGGCATTCGGCAGTGTTGCAATTTCTTGCACCAATGTTCCACCCAACGCGACATTCGTAACTTGCAGTCCACGACAAATAGCCAGCACGGGTTTGCCCATGCGGATGGCAGCTTTCACCATGGTGGATTCAAAAATGTCTTGATTGGTAAGAATGCCGTACACGTACACGCTCGGCTCTTGCCCATACAACTGCGGGTCAACGTCGCCGCCGCCCATGAGCACCAAGCCATCGAAACGCGACATCAATTCATCGGCGTCTTCATCAGTCAAATCTTGTGGCACCACAACAGCGGGTTCGCCTCCTGCACGCAATACCGCATTCGTATATACGTCACCCGCAAAATGCACCGCACTGCGCGACACTCGGCTTGCAGGGCCAACGCGACCGGCAATGGCGATGATTGGTTTCACGCGCTACAGGCTACCCACGGCCAAATTGCACTTGGTCAAGCCCTAACCACGTAGCCATCAAGTCAAGTTCGGCATTCAGTGATTCATTAATTGCCGAACGTTTCATGCCTTTCTCGGTGTGCACGCTGTGCACCAACAACGAACTATTGGCACGGTCAGCCTTTAAGTCCACCCTGCCCACCATTTGGCCATTCATCATGAACGGCAATACGTAATAGCCAAACTTTCGCTTTTCCTTTGGCGTGTAGATCTCGATGCGGTAATGAAAATTGAATAACCGTTCGTTGCGTGGTCGACACCACACGAGTGAGTCAAACGGAGACAACAACGTAGTGGCGTATATCTGTGTGGGCAGCTTGGCATTGCAATGAACAAATGCTTTCTCTGTCCAACCTTCAACTGCAACCGCGCGCAACTCACCCTCTTCCAACAATTCGGCGATCAACGGCTTCACTACTGCCGGCTTTTGTCGGTAATAGTCAGCCAAGTCGCTTGCGGTTGCTACACCTTGAGCAATTGCCGAACGAACAAGCAACTGTTTACGAGCATCGTGCTCACTCGGCGTAGGCGCATCTAACACCCGCTGTGGCAACACTCGCTCGGGGATGTCATAAATTCGCGCGAAGTCTGTGCCTCGCCCGCGCGACATCAACTGGCCAGTGAGAAACAAATATTCGAGTGCAACTTTGGCTTCGTCCCAGTCCCACCACGTACCTTTCTTTTCTGTCCGCGTGGAAAGTTCGCGCGAAGTAGTAGGGCCATTTGTTGCTACGTGTTTCAGTATTCGTCTCACGAATGCTTTGTTCTCTTCGTAAAAACTGGTGAGCCCCCAGTGCGTAACTTTTCCCGTGCGCGCTGCATTCATCTTCCACCGAAATAACGGATGTAAGTCGACGGGCAAATGCGCAGCTTCATGGCCCCAATATTCAAATAACTTTTGCGCTTCAGTTGCTTTGGGTATTGCCTTGCGATCATGAATTCCAAGACGGGCAAATAGCGGTAGCTCTTGGCTGCGCACCAATACATTCACCGAATCAATTTGCACAACACCAAGTCGCGCCATGAGCGCATCAATATGTCGTTGTGTCGCTTTGGTTTTTGGACGCGCAGTATCGAAACCTTGCGCAGCAAGTGCAATGCGTCGTGCATCGGCGATCGACAGACTGTCGAATCGCTTGGCCATGAAGTGCCGTTTGGAAAGTACTAGTCGGCGACAGTGATGGTGACTGAGCGAATGACCACGTCGTCTTTTGGACGATCTCCTGGGCCAGTCGGAACGTTCTGCATCATTTCCACAATGTCGAGGCCTTTTACAACTTGGCCAAACAACGCGTACGCAGGTGGCAATTGCACGCCGCTTGGTCCACTAATGAGGAAGAACTGTGAGCCGTTGGTGTTTGGTCCGGCATTCGCCATAGCAAGCGAACCAATTTGGTACTTGCCAGGCTTTGGCAACTCATCAACAAATTTGTATCCAGGACCACCGCGGCCGTTGCCGTCTGGGTCGCCACCTTGGCAAACGAATCCTTGAATAATGCGATGGAAAATAATTCCGTCGTAGTAGTGCTGTGCAGCCAAGAACACAAAGTTGTTTACGGTGATTGGCGCTGCAATTGGGTCAAGCGCAATAACCAATGTGCCCATGCTGGTTTCCATGGTGGCCGTATAACGCTTCGACGGGTCAATGCCCATCTCTGGCGCTGCGTCACA
>Ga0194055_10002159_pt1 | contig 15701 bp, 15 predicted proteins | sample SepL449m_MetaG_FD_155482 | JGI IMG/M metagenome (GOLD analysis project Ga0194055, IMG submission 155482) | Anoxic zone freshwater microbial communities from boreal shield lake in IISD Experimental Lakes Area, Ontario, Canada - Sep2016-L442-9m | ecosystem: Environmental > Aquatic > Freshwater >... | reverse complement strand
ATACATACCAGAGCTATAAAACTTGACTGGTGTATCTAAGAATTTGTCTACACCACTAAAAGCTACAATTTCATCGAACCTAGCATCTATTTCTTTTTTCTTCATACCAAGAATAGAACCATTGAAATAGATATTTTCGCGGCCTGTAAGCTCCGGGTGGAAACCAGTACCTACCTCTAGAAGACTGGCTGATTTACCGCGCATGATTATCTCCCCACCAGAAGGCTCAACTATGCGCGAGAGTATCTTAAGCATTGTCGATTTGCCAGATCCATTTTTACCAATAAGTCCAACCACATCTCCTTGTTCGATATTTAAATCCAGACCCTTAAGTGCCCAAAACTTTTCTTTTTTAAGCTTATGGCCAGTGAGTAGTTCGATTGGTTTTTTTATAATACCAGTCAAGCTATCTCTTAGGGTTAAGGTGCCTGGGGCAGCTTTTCCTTCATGGCCTATCATATAAGACTTAGATAAATTTTTAATTTCGATTACTGGCTTATTCATCGCGTTACACCTAGAAAACGCTTTAGTCTATTCTTAATATAGCGCTTACCCATCCCTGATTTTAAGTATTTCTCTCTTGCAAATGCGTCTAGCTTATCTAGGCATGCTTCATAGTATATTAACTCAAATGGGCCTCGGTTTTTAGTGGATGCCACTTGATTACCCTGATGTTGCTTAAAGCGTTTTCGAAGATCAGAGGTTGCTCCTGTATAGAAGCTGCTCGTCGACTGGCTTCGTAGCACATAAACATATTGAAACTGGCTGTGTGTAACGTGACTCATATTATATCCGCGAATTCTCTTTCTTTAGATTTAAAATAAATGACACCTAAAATAAAAGACAATATGGCCACTCCAATTGAAAGCCAGGTTAGTGGCCAATTAATTGGGGCTGTGTCTAAGAAGCTGCTTCGCATCATGTTGATCACTCCAGTCATTGGATTAAGGTATAGAAGCCACTGATACCTTTCTGGAATAGCACTCACGGGGTAAATTACAGGTGTTATAAATAGCCCAACTTGAATTAGGAATGGTACGGCCTGTTTAACATCTCGGTATTTAACATTAATCGCAGCCAGGAACATGCCTATTCCAGATGCAGCAATGAAGGTAATTAAAAGTGCAGGCAACAGTAGAAATGCGGCACTTAAGGTTGGCGTAATCTTAAAAAATACCATCAGGCCAATAAACACAATAAATGCAAATGCAAAGTCAATTAAGCCAACAAGTGTAGAGGTTAAGGGTAGCAGGATTCGAGGGAAATAGACTTTGGTTACAACACTCTGATTATCCACTAGGCTATTACTAGCTCGCGTTAGCGATTGGCTAAAAAAGTTCCAAAACAGCAGGCCAGTAAAGCTAAATATCGCGTAAGGTACAGCTGGATTGCCAGAACTAATACCTGCGGCCCTGTTGAAAAACACAGTAAATACTACCATCTGTATAAATGGCTGCAATACTGCCCATATTATACCTATTGAGGTTTGCTTATAGCGAACTTTTACATCGCGCCAAGCAAAGTAGAAGAACAGCTCATGATAGGCCAAAAGCTCCTTTAGGTCTATTGAGAGTTTTTTACTTGGTTTTATTATCAGTTCTTGCATTACAAGCTATATTATATCTTATTTTCTTGCTTTATATACCAAGAGGTAGCCATTTTTATTCCTTCGGGTAATTCTATTTTATGCTTCCAGCCCAGCCCATGTAGCCTATCTACGCTTAGTAGCTTGCGCGGTGTGCCGTCTGGCTTGGTGACATCAAAGACTATTTCGCCATTAAAGCCTACTGCCTGCTTAACGGCGTGGGCCAAATCTTTTATAGTACAGTCTTTGCCCGTACCGATATTGATATGGGTGTTTTTTATTTCTTGCATTCCGGCAGTGAGGTCTTTGAATTCAACGCCATTCATAATATATATGCAGGCGCTTGCCATATCGTTGACGTGCATAAACTCGCGGTATGGCTTGCCGCTACCCCACAGAGCTAAGGTAACTTTACCGTCTTTTTTATTAATCCCAAACTTCGAAACAAATTCCAAGACTGATTTTTCGCTGCTGCCCTTTAAGCCTAAGTTATTTGCTGCTTTACGGTAGTCGCCGTCTTCAATGTATTTGCATAATACCATTTTGCGTATCATGGCTGGCATAACATGTGATTTTTCTAGATCAAAATTATCGTTATCGCCATACAGATTGGTAGGCATCACTGATAAAAAGTTAGTGCCGTATTGGATATTATAGCTTTCAATTAGCTTTATACCGGCTATCTTGGCGATAGCATAGGGCTCATTAGTATATTCGAGCTCGCCGGTTAATAGACTGTCTTCTTTGATTGGCTGTGAGGCCATTTTAGGATAAATACAGCTACTGCCTAGAAATAGAAGTTTTTTAACGCCATACTTATAGGCTGCAGTAACGACATTGTTTTGAATTTCTAGATTAGAAAAAATAAAATCAGCGCGGTAGGTACTGTTGGCCATGATGCCGCCAACTTTTGCGGCTGCTAAAAATACAAATTCGGGCTTTTCTTTGGCAAAGTACTCATAGACCGATTTTTGATCAGTTAAATCTAGCTCGCTAGATGACCTACCAACTATATTGGTATAGCCGTGTGCCTCTAGATTGCGCTTGATAGCACTGCCAACCAGGCCTTTGTGGCCAGCTATATATATTTTAGAATTTTTGTTCATTTATTCATAGCCCCCTTAATTTATCGGTATTGCAGCTTTTATACTCTCCCGGCCGTACCACTATTCCAGATAGGCCTAGAGCTTGCATCATACAATACTAAATTACCGTCATCTTGCATATATAAGGTTTTGCCTCCGCGGTTTTGAGTCCAGGACGCCCAGACATACCTAGCTGGTGAATATATAACCATATTGCCATCTCCCTGAACTAAGAATAAGTTAGCGCCTGTATTCTGAGTTCCTGTCCACCATGTTGCTCTATTTGGGGAGTAAAGAACTAGGTTTCCATCCCCTTGCATAATTAATCTGTATTGGCCATTCGGAGAAACGATTGAGCTATTTAGGCTTAGCCCTTGGTTTGGGGCTAAGTAGTTTGGAGATGTACTAGCTGGAGGTGAGGTTGCTCCTCCGACATTAACTGAATTAGTAACAGACTGCCCAAACCAACTCCAACCTTCAGCAACTAGGCCGAAGGGTTCGCTGTATATATTTGCTGCTAATGGAGCTTTTATTGAGAAGCTAAATGTTGCATTTTGCCCAGGAGCAACAACAGACTCGGTCATTTTGGCTGGCCTGTTTGCACCAAGCCAAGTACTTGTACTAAATTGGCTCGATCTATCTTGGGGCGCTAAAGTAGCGAGATTAACTGAATATTTACCACTATTGTACCAATACGCGTTACCAGTGTTCTTCATGACAATTGTTACATTTGCCGTGCCTCCTGTAGTAATTGTGGTCGGCATGTTATTGCTAACCACGCTTGAGCTCAAATTGCCAGCTGCCACGCTTGGATTAAAAAATTGGCCCAATTCATTCATCCAGGAATTGCCTTCTGCTACAAGATTAAAGTATTCATTGTAATTACCTGGGCTAGCTGGGGCTTGAACTTCAAAAGTAAAGGTACCAATACTTCCTGGTGGTACGCTGGCTTCATTGAGCTGGGCTGGCCTAGTGCAATTTACCCAAGAGGCTGTGCAAAAACTACTAGACCTATCTCTGGTTCTGTCTGTTCCTAGGCGTACAGGGTTTGCCCCTGAGTTAGTCCATGTCGCAGTGCCAGTGTTTCTAGCCGACAAGGTCCAGGTGGTTTTTTGGCCAGCAACTAGATTGCCAGAGGCACTTTGGCCAACATATTCCCAGTTATAAGGAGCAGCGATAGTGCTGCCAAACCAATTATTAAAGTCACGCCAGAAGTTACGATTACCATAGGCGCTGCAGCCGTCTCCAGAACCGTATAAATTATTTAATGCAGCTGAGTTGGGCTGATATGGTGTATAAGAATATAGTGCAGCTGTAGCGCGGTTTTGGATATTAACATTTGTTCCGCCGCAGGCCGAGTTAGGATTCCACTTTATAAAATTTGAGCCTGTTCGGTATGGTATGTACCAGGCTGGGTTTTGATCGTAAAAATTACGAAAATGCCGGGCGGCCTGCGATACTTGATTGGTAAAGCCAAACCACTGAGCATCACAAGGTGCTCCATCTGGACAACCAAAGCCCATGGCTGTGCGATACTGCCAAGGGTAAGGCCAGTCGTCGGTGATGAGGCCATTTTCTTTTTGGAGTGTAACGAGTAAGACCTGCGGATTAATGCTGTAATTTTGGGCTTGTTCCCAGATAATTTGCGCGGCACTTTTACCGCCTTCGTTATAATTTTTTAGGCAGGTCCAGGGCGGATTGGCGCCTTGGGAGCTTGGGCCTGGTGCGTGGTACGTGTCGCAGGTAGGAACTTTTGAGTTAAGGAAGTTCTGGATATCCCCGACAGACATTGAGCTCTTGTTAGTAAATACTGAATCATCTATGATGCGGCCTGCGTCAAAGCTTGCGGCGCTAGCCGCTCTGGGTATAAATAATGCGATAGCCAAAAAAGATAATACTACTAAGCTTGTTAACTTAATTTTGAATATTTTGTTCACTGGACAGTCACCTTCCTTTCTTCTGAGCTGGCAGAGCCCTTGGGCCCACTTACATCTATCTTGGCTGTCCACTCGCCTTTTGGCGCGAATTCAGAGCTGCTAATATTGAAGCCATTACATATATAGTACGACACCTGGTAGCCTATTGGTGCAGATTTGGTAATCTTTTTACTGCCATTGGTTAGTTCTAAGGTGCAAGTGCCAGATGTCTCACCGTCAACTAGTGCGTTTACATAGACTGTGCTATCGGATTGACCTATCGAAGTGATAGTTACTGCTGTTTTAGATGCAGTTTGCTTGGCTTGGCCAGGCTGCTGCTCGTAATTTTTATTGTCAGCTGACTTGGCATTTTCGGCATCCTTAGCTTCGGCCTCTTTCTTGGTGTCTTCACTTGCCTGTAAAGAGCTAGTCGGCTTTGGCCTAGTATTGTACCAGTAGCCCGCTAACCCGACAGATAGGGCCACGCCTAATATGACGATTGTGATAATTAATTTATTTGTTTTATTTTTATATTTCATATATTTAGATTTATTATATCATATACGTAAACGCTTTGTGGTCTTGGTTGTGACCATGCTAAATTCTCCCGGCAGTACCGCTATTCCATATTGCACGAGAGCTTGCATCGTACAATACTAAATTGCCGTCATCTTGCATATATAAGGTTTTGCCTCCGCGATTTTGTGTAAATGACGCCCAGACATACCTTACTGGTGAATACACGACCATATTACTATCTCCCTGAACTATGAAGATGTTAGCCCCTGTATTCTGAGTGCTAGTCCACCATGTTGCTCTATTTGGCGAGTAAAGAACCAAGTTGCCATCCCCCTGCATAATTAATCTGTATTGGCCGTTCGGGGAAACGATTGAGCTATTTATACTTAGTGCTTGATTTAGCGACAAGTAGTTTGGCGTAACAATGACTGGTGGCGGAGTTGCTCCTCCGACATTAATAGAGGTGCTTGTGGACTGCCCAAACCAACTCCACCCTTCAGCAACTAGGCTAAAGGACTCGCTGTATATATTTACTGCTAGTGGAGCTTTTATTGAGAAGCTAAATGTTGCATTTTGGCCAGGGGCAACAACAGACTCGGTCATTTTGGCCGGCCTGTTTGCACCAAGCCAAGTGCTTGTACTAAATTGGCTCGATCTATCTTGGGGTGCTGAAGTACCAAGATTAACTGAATATTTACCACTATTGTACCAATACGTATTGCCGGTGTTTTTCATGACAATTGTTACATTCGCCGTGCCTCCTGCGGCGATTGTGGTCGGCATGTTATTACTAACCACGCTTGAGCTCAAATTGCCAGCTGCCACACTTGGGTTAAAGAATTGGCCTAGCTCATTCATCCAGGTGCTGCCTTCTGCTACAAGATTAAAGTATTCTTTGTAATTACCTGGGCTAGTTGGGGCTTGAACCTCGAAGGTAAATGTTCCGATACCTCCCGTAGTAACATTGGCTTCATTGAGCTGGGCTGGCCTGGCGCAATTTAGCCAAGTGGCTGTGCAAAAATTACTGGATCTATCTCTAGATCTGTCCGTTCCTAGGCGTACGGGGTTTGCTCCTGAGTTAGTCCATGTCGCAGTGCCGGTGTTTTTAGCTGACAAGGTCCAGGTGGTTTTCTGGCCAGCAACTAGATTGCCAGAGGCACTTTGGCCAACGTATTCCCAGGTGTAAGTGCCGGCGAGTGGTTTTTGGGCATTTAGCCTGCCATAGCCATACTCTTTAGTGAAATTTTGACCCGACATGCCACTAACTTTATCTGCACTACTTCTCATGATCACTTCTACCTGAGCTGGCGTTAGGGTAGGGTTTTTATCTAAGAGTAATGCAACCGCACCCGAAACTATTGGTGTTGCAATTGATGTTCCGTTGGCGCTGGTTGTATATAAGCTTGTCTTGTTTGTTGCAGACATGAAGGTTGTTCGAATCGTTCCGGCGCCTGGGGCAACTAAGTCTAGGTTGTCTCCGTAGTTACTAAAAGACGCCCTGGTGTCGTTAATATCTGTTGCACCAACGGCAATAACATTTGAATAATTTGCTGGGTAAACTATACAATCACAACCACTGTTGCCCGAGGCCGCAATTACAGACACGCCATTTGCTATGGCATCATTAATAGCTGACTCCATAGTCGGATCAGCGCTAAATGAACCCAAGCTTAAATTTATAATTTTTACCCCTTTGGATACCGCGTAGTTTATTGCGGTAGCAACTGTAAAAGTGGATCCATTGCCTTCATCGTCGAGGGCTTGGATTGGTAAAATTTTTGCATTCCACCCGACCGAAGCAACACCTGTGCCGTTATTAGTTGATGCCCCTGCAAGCCCTGCCACCATAGTGCCGTGATAAACAAATGCTCCTGTATCTCCGGCCATTGGGCTATTGTCGTTATTTATAAAGTCATAGGCATTTGCAATATCAAACTTTCCAGATAGATCCTGGTGGTTAAGGGCAAAGCCAGTATCTATAACCGCCACCTTAGTTGAGCTTGAGCTCTTGGATAAATCCCAGGCCGATGGAGCCGAAATCTTATTTAGGTCCCACTGGGAGCTAAACAGTGGGTCGTTTGGAGTTGCTAGAGCTCTATAAATAATGTTGTCTTGTGTTTTGATACTGCCTGAACTGCTAGCTGGTATTATGATGTCTGATTTTGGGATGTTTATCTTATAGCTTGTCGAGCCTGCAATATTTTTAATTTCATCAGCTCCAATATTGTTGGCTTGGGCAACTAAAATTCTATCGGATTCATTTTCTATTGTAATAATTGCTGAGTCTTTTGCAGCTTGGGGTGCATCAGGATTAGGCTTGTCTGGATTGTAGGTATTTTTATTGCTCGGAGAATTTTCGACAATTGCGTTTTTATTCTTGGGCGGATTTGAAATCATAAAAATAAAAGCCGTCATTACAACAATCGAGATAGCCAAGAATGAAAGGATGGCAGCTTTTTTGAATTTCATAAATTCATTATACCCCAATACCAGTAATGCTATTAATTATGTAATTTTGTTTGCTATAATACGCCAATGATAATAGTTATTATAGCTGGCGGACAAGGTACTAGGCTGTGGCCCCTAAGCCGGCCTGACCAGCCGAAACACCTACTAAGCCTCATTAATGAGTTCTCGCTTTTACAAAATACCATCTCAAGAGTTGAGGGGCTGACTAGCAAGATATATATAGTCCCTGAGTCATCTCATGCTGAGGATGTAAAAAAACAACTGCCTAAATACAAAGACAATATAATCACCGAGCCAACTAGGCGCGGCACTGCCCACTGCATACTTTTTGCATTAGCAGAGCTCAAAAAAATTGCGCCCCCGGATGAAGTTATTGTATTTTTACACGCTGACCACCATATAGGCGATACGGAATCGTTCCAAGAAACAGTCAAGGCAGCGTCTAAGGCTTCGGGCGAGCTTGGCAAAATCACCCTAATTGGTGTGGCTCCGGACTACCCTGCTACTGGATTTGGTTATATAAAGACTGGCAAAGAAGTAACTAATGAATATGGCATACCAGTACTTAAGGTTGAAAAATTTATTGAAAAGCCCGATGACAAAAATGCCAGAAAATACTTCAAGAGTAACCAATATTTATGGAATCTTGGGCTTTTTGCTGGCTCTCTTGAAACTTTTGAAAAAGAAATAAAACAGAGTAACACCGCGTTATGGAAAAGGTACTTAGCATTGCAAAAAAGTGGTGCCGAAAAAGCCTATTTTAAGTTCCCGAATGAGCCGATTGATACTGAGCTTATAGAAAAAGTACAGGACCTAGTAGTACTACCGGGCCGTTTCGACTGGGCAGATGTTGGTAGCTTTAAAGACCTTTACGAAATACTACGTAATGGTGAGAGTAATGTCCATAAGGGCCAAGTCTACGATATAGATAGCAAAGAAAGCCTGGTGATAGCTAATAATAAACCGATAATTACGATTGGGCTTGATAATATGATTGTGATTGATACCGACGAAGGAATATTGGTTTGTCCCAAAGACAAGTGCCAACTCGTTAAAGATGGTGTAGGCAAAATTAAAAAATAGTTATTAACAGAATTCACAAAATATTGTATAATTAGCCTGAAATAGGTGAAAAATATATGAATAAAAAGCTAAAAACCTGGTGGTCGCAATCGAAAACCTGGCATCATGTGCTACTCGGATTAGGCATGGTGGTGTTTTTATTTATATTTGGTATATTTACCGTCCGTATATTCAACTACAACAAAGTTCTGCCTGGAGTTTCCGTACGAGGAATAAACATCGGTGGCCTCACTGTCGACCAGGCAATTACTAGGCTTGATGCCCAGACATCGCAATATCTAAAGTCAGATGTTAGCTATATGCTCAACGGCAATGCATCCATACTCAAGCCAGAGCAATTAGGCATAAATTTTGATAATAGAGAAATGGCCAATAGAGCCTTTATGATTGGCCGCGAAAATGACATCGTAACCGATATCGCGACCCAAGTTACGCTCCCCTTCGCGAAAGAGGATATTATGCAGATAAATGTAGATAGGGAATTATTTAGCAATTCTTTAATCGAGTTTAATAATATTTCCGCAAAACCCTCCCAGAATGCTTTCTATTCTTTCAAGGATGGGAAAATATCTGTGACCGAAGGCAAAACTGGCCAAAAGATAGATATGGGCTTGGCTATACTGGGTTTAACCAGACAATTATCTGACTTAAAAAGCTCAATTGAAATGCCCATCGATACAGTTCCGCCGAGCCTTACCAATGATCTATTGCAGAGGCAACTAAGCTCTGTAAGTAATATTGCCAAGCAATCTATATCTCTAAGCTATGGTTCTAAAAATTGGGAAATATCCCAGCAAAAATTACTTGATTGGCTGTCTGTTGAAAAACAAGAAAAGCCAATTAGGGAAGATTTGCTAAACAAATACTATAAGATGCAAACCCAATTGGGAGACTTCAAAATTGAAAGACAAAATGTCGTGGCGTTTCTTAATGGCATTTCTGGCGAAATAAACCAAGAAGCTATAGATGCCACGCTAGCAATTTCCAATGGCCGCGCAACTGTATTCAAACAAAGTAAAGACGGCAAGAGCTTGAATACCCAAAGAAGTGCTGACGCTATTATAGTAGCCACTCAGTCAAGCTCTAGTGCCCCAATCGAACTGGATGTAGACGTCAAAAAGGCTGCAGTGGCTGACGACAATATAGATAGCTTAGGCATTAAAGAATTAATTGGTGAGGGTGTAAGTTATTTTCCAGGAAGTACCTCCCAAAGACTTCAAAATATTAGCGTTGGCACGTCTCGATATAAAGGAGTCTTACTTAAGCCCGGCCAAGTATTTAGCTTCGGTGAAATTTTAGGTGAAGTGGGGGCTGCGCAAGGGTATGCAGAAAGTAAGGTAATTCTCGATGGCAGACAAGAGTTCCAATATGGTGGCGGGTTATGCCAAGTTAGCTCGACTATATTTAGGGCTGCCCTTAATGCTGGCTTGCCCATTATAGAGCGCACTAATCATTCCTTCCAGGTGGGATATTACACCCAGCCATATGGAGTGCCGGGGGTTGATGCAACAATTTACTACCCTGCTGTGGATTTTAAATTCAAAAATGATACTAGCAAGTACATATTAATAGAGCCTGAGATGGTTGGCACAACATTAACTTTCAGGCTTTATGGCACAAAAGAAAAAGAAGGCAAACTGCGAGGGCCGTTCTTTGACTTCGGTAGCACTAACGTGAACGCGCCTAGCCAAACTACCTTCTTTAGGGATGTAGTAAAGAATGGCATAGTAACAAAAACCGATACCTTCACTACCTACTATAAATCCGCCCTCGACTTCCCTTCTTCGAACTAATTATTTACCGATACAAAAGTTGCGAAATATCGAATCAATTATTTGTTTATTCGCATGCTCACCGGTTAGTTCATTAAGATCTACTATAGTGCTTTCGAGCTCAGTTCCAATAATATCAAAGGTCAATGAATTTAAATTATCATTAAGATTAGCCAGCGAATGCTCAACGCTAGATAATATGTTTAATTGCCTCTGGGTAAGTATTTGCAGACTATTGCTGACTGCCGAGGATGATAGCTTAGATATTTCACTTACCAATACATCAATTCCAAATTTATCTTTAGTACTTATATTTATACCAGTTTTACTCTTTTCAATATCAGCCTTAGTATTTACCCTAATTGTTTTTGGGTTATCAATAAATTCTCCTAGATTATGAGATTTGATGTAGGCAAGAGTTTCTTTCTCCTTGCCTGGCTCAACTAAGAGTAAGACAATATCTGCCGACTTGATATTTTCTATAGACTTTTCAATACCAATCTTCTCTATTTCATCAGGCTTAGAATTTAACCCTGCCGTATCTATGAATTGGTAGGTCATTCCTTCTATCTCGACTGTTTCGGATACCGTATCGCGCGTAGTACCGGCCTTACTAGTAACAATTGACCTCTCAAATCCTAAAATAGAATTCATCAAGGAGCTTTTGCCAGCGTTCGGTAGTCCTATTAATGCAATATTTATACCCGACCTAAGCTTTGGGAGAATTTCTGAACCAGCTTTTATAGTTTTAATCTTATTTATTATTTTTTCTAAGCTTATTTTTATATCTTCTTTGCTAAGAGCCGGTAAATCTTCTTCGGAAAAATCCAAATCCGCTGCAACAGCAGAACTTATTTTAGTGGTGTCTGTAATAATATCTGAAATATTTTTACTAAATTCACCTGCTAGCTGTCTAGTTGCTAGCCTAGCTAATTGTGTGTTTTCGGCCGATACCAGCTCCATTATGGCTTCTGCTTGGGTGATGTCTATCTTGCCGTTATAGTAGGCTCGCTCGCTGAATTCACCAGGCTTAGCTGGCTCAACCCCCGCCTTAAACATTACATTTAAAATATTTTCTTGCACTATCCTAGATCCATGGCAGTGTATTTCTAGCATTTCTTCGCCTGTGAATGTTGCTGGGGATTTAAAATAGACAATCATAGAATGATCAATTTTTTCATCTCCATCATATATCCAAGCAGGCTTAATATAATTTGCTATCGGTTTTACTGATTTTTTTGTTAATAATGAGTAAAGCTCTAGGCACCTTGGCCCTGAAACTCTTATTACAGCTATGGCACCTCGCCCAGGGGCTGTGGCTGTGGCGGCTATTGTCGTATTCATTAGCGCTTTTTTATTACTATATGACGGTCCAAGTCATCGCCTTCACTGTCGGTAATAATGTCTGCATCCTCAGCAAGCATAGTATGGACTGAGCGACGCTCAAATGCGTTCATGGGGATCATGTGTTGGTCCTCGCCTGTTTCTCGCGCCTTATCTGCGAGCTCTTGGGCGACAGCCTGTGCTTTTTTTATACGATCCATTCTGTAGCCATTGATATCTATTCCCACATACCCTGCTTCATGGTTATTTTTACGATAGATTGAATTTATTATGGCCTGGACAGACCTCAGGCTCTCGCCACCCTTTCCTATTATTAGTGCTGAGTCGTCCGATTTGATTGTTAAAAATATAGGTTCATCAGAATCTATCTGGACGGTCGCGGGTAAACCCATGCTATCTAGGAGCTTTTGGGTTATATCTTTGGCTTCTAGGGCTGACACTATTTTTTACCTTTTTTAGGTTTCTTCTTAACTTTCGGCTTAGGAAGCTTTTTAGTCGCTTTACTAGTGTCGCCCTTTCTAATGACTTTGACTACATCCATTTTTTCCATTTCATCTACTTCTCCGCGCATAATCAGCCATTGCTGGAAGATTGCAATAAAGTTAGTAGTTATCCAGTATGTAGGTAGAGCTGCGGGCAGACCCCATGCAATAAATACAGTTAAAGCTGGGAAGGTGTAATTCATGAATGATGTCATCTTTGCTTGTGGGTCAGCTGCGTCAGTCTTTTGTTTGCGTGGGGTAATCATCTTGACCTGCACGAATTGTGTAAGTCCAGCTATTATCGCTAATAGGTAGCTTGGTTTTGCCATATCTATCAAGCCAAATAGTGTGGTGTTAAATGCCGTCTGGCCTGAAAGCACCGAAGAAATGTAAGAAAGATTCTTAACTGGCTCATATAGTAAATTTTCAACGCCATCAATCGAACCGGTGGCCTTTTTAAATACGACAAACATTGCTATAAGTATTGGGAATTGTAAAATTGCAGGCAAACAGGCCGAAAAAGGATTAACTTCCTTTTCCTTATACAGCTCCATAAGCATTGCTTGCTCTTTTTGCTTATCTCCACCGGCCTTAATCTTAACTTTAGATATATCACCCTGTAGTGATTGCATTTTCTTTTGGCTATGAAGCTGCTTGCTTGCGAGTGGCCACAATATTAAGCGAATTAGTATCGTTAAAAGTATAATCGCAACACCAAAGTCGTGGCCTGGGATTATTCCATATATTAAAAATAGCGCATTTACTAGTGGTGCTATTAGTATTGTATTAAAAAATTGTCCAATCATTTTCTCTCCTCTTCTATGAACCTAAAGTCTATTTTAGGCTTTGATAATGGGTTACATTGTACTATACGAAAGATACTTATACCAACTCCTTTAATTGCTCCGTGCTTTTTAATTACTAATTTGGAATACTCACTACAACTCGGGTAGTGCCTACAGTACCCGTAAGGGTAATTTACTTTTCGAGGGCTATGGTCGGGTGATAATGTGCGCTGATACAGCTCGATCGATTTGATCATTAACTTTTTCATATTGTTAATCTTTCTAATAGATTTTTTATCTCTCCCTGAAGTTCGTTTGGCTTAATGCCCGAAAAGTCGCGACGAATTAATATAATAATCTTGGTGGGTTCCTTAATATCATTAAACATATCCTCTACTATTCCGCTGGCCCTACGCCTGAGCGTATTACGTACTACGGCGCTTTTAGATATTTTCTTGGATACGACAAATCCAACCTGTGAATACTTTAAGTTGGATTTCGTGTAATACAAAACAAGGTTTGGCGTAGCAAACCTCTTAGCAGTCTTGTAGAGTCTCTGGAAATCACTATTTTTGCGGAGTCGGTATGTCCGCGCTAGCATTTAGGCGGATAGCCTTGTTCGACCCTTGAGCCTTCTTCTTTTCAAGATAGCTCGGCCTGCTGTAGACGACATGCGTTTCATAAAGCCATGTACTCTTTGTCCATGACGTTTCTTTGGTTGATAAGTTCGCTTCATAACTCAACTATTGTATAACAAAAATGAAAATAATTCAATTATCCACATGTCATGATATATTTTTACGTTTTAAGTGTTGAAATTGTGGAAAACACCTCCCAGGATAGTGTATAGTGGATAAAAAGAGAGGGTGGATGGACAATAAATTACAAACAGTTTGGGGGTCTGTTTTAGGCGAGCTGGAGATAGTTTTATCTCAAGCTAACTTTCAGACCTGGCTTAAGGGAACGGAATTAGCCAAGTTAGATGGTAATAAGGCGATTATTTTTGTTCCTAATATTTTTACTAGGCAATGGATTCAAGATAAATATCACCAAGAAATACTCAATGCCATACGCAAGGTCGATACTAATATTAGTAATGTAGAGTACACCACCAAGAAAACTAGTGTAGAAACTGCGCCAAAACCTAAATCTGATGACAACTCCATTAGAATGCCAATTAATAAGGCGCGAGAAAAGTATTCAAACCCCAATTCCGGTCAATCGAGTATTGAGTCTTATGGTGAGTTTAGGCCTAATGAAAAGTATAAATTCAATAATTTTATTACGGGCTCGAGTAACAAATTAGCCTTTTCGGCCGCTCAGTTAGTGAGCGAGAAGCCAGGCGAGATGTATAATCCCCTATTCCTGTATGGACCAGCTGGAGTTGGTAAGACTCACTTACTATGGGCTATTAGTAATGAAATACACGCGCGTGATCCTAAAATGAAAATCCTCTATTCGACTAGTGAAGAATTTATTAATACTTTCTTGTCAGCTATTAGAAAGGGAGAGAAATTTACAAATAAATATCGAGTTGCTGATGTTTTATTGATAGATGATATGCAGTTTATAGCAGGAAAGGAAAGGACTCAGGAGGAATTCTTCCATACTTTCAATGCGCTCCATCAGTACAACAAGCAGATTGTATTATGTAGCGATCGTCCACCTAAAGAAATACCAACGCTCGAAGAGCGCCTTAGGAGTCGATTCGAATGGGGCATGGTTGCTGATATCCAGCCACCAGATTTCGAAACTAGAGTCGCGATACTTATGAATAAGGCTAATTCCCACTCTATAGAACTAAATATGGATGTGGCAGAATTTGTTGCCACTCATATCGATAATAATATCCGCGAGCTCGAAGGAGCCCTGACTAAAATAATAGCTCAATCTAGGCTACATGGTGAGCCGATAGACCTATCTCTAGCTCAAGAAGTGCTAGGTATGTACATACAAAAAAGCCAAGTTAAGGTCAATGCCAAGACGGTATTAGAAAAGACCGCTGCCTACTACGAGATAAGCTATAACGATATAACTGGCACTAAAAGATCTCGCGATATTGTAGTTCCTAGGCAGGTAGCGATGTTTATAATGCGCGAGGAGTTGAGCTTAAGTTTTCCAAGAATAGCCAAGAGTCTAGGTGGTAAAGATCACACCACGATAATGCATGGGGTCAAAAAGATTAAGACCCAGTCGGCTAACGATTCCGTAATGAGCCAAGATATTCAGTCAATTAAAAAGCTGTTGGTAGGCTAAAGGTATGTGGATAAGTATGTGTAAAGATAGTGTATATCTTGTGCAGAAGAGTCTTTTTATTCACAATAAATTAACGCTTGACGAATTGAATAATTTAGAAAGTGTTAATAACATGGATGTTTTACATAATTTGTTAATTAGTTTTCATAAACTTATACCTAGTGCTTTTTACCTTTATGTAAGGCTTTTAAAGTCTTTTACACTGTTTCCACATAGCCTATTACTATTACTACTATCTATTAAATTAAATATAATAAATAAGACAGTTAAGAAAGGGAAGTTAAATTGAAAGTTGCTATAAAAGTTAAGAATTTATTAAAAGCAGTTAATATCTGCTCAAGATTAGTGAGTAGTCGATCCTCACTCGAAGTGCTGGGTAATATTTTGATTGAAACAGATAAAAAT
>Ga0194055_10002154_pt1 | contig 15718 bp, 16 predicted proteins | sample SepL449m_MetaG_FD_155482 | JGI IMG/M metagenome (GOLD analysis project Ga0194055, IMG submission 155482) | Anoxic zone freshwater microbial communities from boreal shield lake in IISD Experimental Lakes Area, Ontario, Canada - Sep2016-L442-9m | ecosystem: Environmental > Aquatic > Freshwater >... | reverse complement strand
GCACCGCCCTTGCCGATCAGCCCGGCGTTACCGCCGCCGCCACCGTTGAACCCGCCGCCGCCGTTGCCCAACAAAAACCCGGCCCGCCCGCCGGTGCAGGCCACACCCTGGTTGCAGGTCTGCCCGGTCCAGGAGTAGCCGTCGCCGATCAGCAGGCCCGCGTTCGGGTTCTGCGCGGTGCCGTTACCGATGAAAATCCGGAGGAAATCCTGAATCGGAGTCGACGTCAACCCACCGGTCGCCGCCGCACTCGGCGAGGTCACCAACCCGGGTGTGGCCTGTCCGGGCCCTGAGGTCATGGTCACCGCCGCCGGCTTGGCCGTCGGGGCCGGTGCTTCCAGTTCCCGGCGACTCGCCGCCGCCGCCGTCCACGCCAGCGGCCCGGCTGCGGGCAACCCGCCATCGCTACCCGCGCCGAGCCACGACAGCAAAGCATCACCCAACCCCGAGACCCCACCCCGGGCAGCGGGGGTCGGGGCCATCACCGGGCCGCTGGCCGCCGCGGGCGCCACCTGCGCCGGGGCCACTGCGGCCACCGTCGCCGCAGCACCCACCGGCACTGAGGCCGAACGGGTCGGTGGCGGTGTCACGATCACCGGCGCCGCCGCGCCGGGCGGGGCGATAACAGCGGGAACTGTTGGGGCCGAGACGGATTCAGCAACCGGCGGTGCCGAAACGAGCGGCTCGGGGGCGACGATCCCCACCGCAGTGGGCGGGGAATCGCCCCGTGGGACCGGGTTCGTTACCACCGGGCCACGCACGGTGAGTTCGGCGCCTTCAGTGCCCGGCCCGGCATCAGCGGCTGGCCCCGCGGTTGCCGCCGCAGGACCGCGGCGCCCCGGCGACGACGCGGCCGAATCCGAAACGCCCGCGCCCGTGGCCGCCGACGTGCTGGATGGCCCGCGATGCGCCGAGGACCCCGAACCGCCCCCCGAGTCGCCGTCGGCCGAACCACTTGAGCCCGCCGACCCGGTCGTATCCGCCCACGCCACCACCGGAACCGACGCCACCGCCGCGCTTACACCCAACGCCACCGCCAACGCACCCACCCGGCCCACATGCCGGGCGTAACCACTGACCACCGGCTTGGGCGAACGGGCGGGCACCACGATCACACGGACCTGGCGGGAAATTGAGTCAACAGACATGGAAAGGCCCTCCGGGGTCGTTCGCGCGCGCAGATGGTTCAGCCCCGCGATGAAGTCAGCAGTGAGACTGTTAGCGCAAGCTACCGCACCGGACGCCCGTTGAGCGACGGTGATGCCGGTGAGAACGCCGGCGCGGACCCTTGGTTGGCAGAAAACCAACCGGTCGCGGTCGTCGCGCCGCCGGCAGATCACGAGGTCATAACTCCTCAATGTCAGGCAACGTCGCCCCCGGGGCCCGGGCGTAGCGTCGGGCCATGCCCGAATCCGCAGACGCGGCGGCCGCCCGTGAGCTGCTGCGCGATAGCTTCACCCGGCTCATCGAGCACGTCGACGGCCTCACCGACGATCTCAGCGATGCCGTCTCTTTCTTCCGTCCGACGACAGTTTCCGGCGGGCAGGCCAACAGCATCTGCTGGCTCGTCTGGCACAGCGCTCGCGTCCAGGACGCGCAGCTGGCTCACATCGCCGGGGTGGAGCAGGTGTGGTTCAGCGGCGGCTGGGTGGATCGCTTCGCACTGGACCTGCCCCGCGACGCCCACGGCTATGGCCACACCGCCGAGGAGGTCGGCAAGGTGCGGGCGCCCGGCGACATGCTGGCTGGTTACTACCATGCGGTGCACCGAATGACGCTGGAATACCTCGCCGGCCTCACCACCGACGAGCTCGCCCGCGTGGTCGACGAGAACTGGAATCCGCCCGTGACGGCGAGTGCGCGGCTGGTCAGCATCATCGATGATTGCGCACAGCATTTGGGCCAGGCGGCCTACGTTCGCGGGATAGCCCCGACATCGTGAACGCCGGGATCGACCGGGCGCTGCTGGGCTGGCCGTTCGTCGGCCTGCCCCTGATGGCGCTGCTCGGGATGGGTGTGCGCGACGGTGCCACACCGGTCGACGCATGGATGCAACAGGCACGCGGCGGTCCACTGGGAACCCTGCTGATGTTCACCGACTACCGGACGACGCAGACGCTGCTGGCGGCGACGGTGGCGGTGGCCCTGTTCCGCAAGCTGTGGGCACTGGTCCCGTTGGCGCTGTTGACACCTGCGGTCGGCGTGCTGTCGGCGGAGACGCTGAAACCGATCTTCGGTCGTCTCAAGGGTGAGGCCCTGGCCTATCCGAGTGGTCACACCACGGCCATGGTGATCGCTGTCGGCATGCTGATTCTCGCGGTCGGGATACGACGCTGGTTCGTTTGGGCCGCAATCGTTTTCGCCGCTCTGGGCATCCTCGGGCAGGCGGTGACCTACCACTACTTCACCGATGCGCTGGGCGCGGTGCTGCTGGGCACGTCGCTGGTGTGCATTGCCGCGGTCGCACTGCGGTGGGCGCACCGCCGCACGCGGCAGGTCCTGCGAGGTCTCTGGGTGTAGCGAGGTCTCTCGCGGCTTTCATGCGACCGTGCTCACTCGTCGTCGTACCGTCGATCGGGCGGCCACCGTTCGATGCCGGTATAGAGTTGTTACCAGCTTCCCTGGACCCCGGTAGCGATGCCACACGGGGAAGGAAATTGCCTTGATGCGTCCCAGGGCTCACGCAAGCGGCATCCCCCGAAAATTCAGTCCGGCCCCGGTGCGGCAATTCCCCAGGTTTTTGCCTACTTCAACCGATGTTTGCTCTTGGCGCCGGCCGGTTATTCAGACGTCGGTGCCTGGTGCCCAAGCAAGCGGTCGGAACGTCATAGGGGGGCATGTTGAAAACGCGTGAGGGGATCAGGCCGGAAACGGTGGGCTCGGAGTTGACCGCCGAGGCAGTTTCGACGCCGACAATAAATCCAGTGAGCTATTTGCCGTGGTCCGATCGACTTTCGGAACTCATCAGGGTGATGTCGCGAGTGCAACCGGACGATCTGTCAGCCGCTGAGATCGCCGCGCTGCTCGGAATCCTGGGTCCGGCCGATTGCCGTGTCAACGGCGGACCAACCGCCCGGCCAAGTCTGCGCATCGTCAGGTCTCGCGGCGAGCAGCCGACGCCTGACCTCGCCTAACAGCGAGCGGTCGGCCCCGGATCGCATCTGGTCGGTATCGACGTGCATTTCTACTCCCCAAGGTTAGCTGGCATGGCCAGGCTACTGCGGTGGAGGCAGGCGTCAATTCACCCCGGAATTCACCCCGTAATTCACCCGGGCATTCACCCCAGCATCCGGTGCAGGAACGAGAACGCCATTGCCGACTTGAAGGCCGTCTGCGCGTTGTCCGCCGCACCGGCGTGGCCGCCCTCGATGTTCTCGTAGTAACTGACCTCATGCCCGGCAGCCTCCAGCGCCGCGGTCATCTTGCGGGCATGCCCCGGGTGCACCCGGTCGTCGCGCGTCGAGGTCGTCATAAGCACTGGGGGATAACGCTTTTCGGTGCTGATGTTCTGGTACGGCGAGTACTGCGAGATGAACGCCCAGTCGTTCGGATCGTCGGGATCGCCGTACTCGGCCACCCATGAGGCCCCCGCCAGCAGCAGGTGGAAGCGTTTCATGTCGAGCAGCGGCACCTGGCACACCAACGCCCCGAACAGTTCCGGGTACCGGGTCAGCATGATGCCGATCAGCAGGCCGCCGTTGCTGCCGCCCTGGGCGCCCAACTGCGCCGCCGTCGTGATGCCGCGGGCGACGAGATCGTTTGCCACCGCCGCGAAGTCCTCGGAGACCTTATGCCGACCCTCCCGCATCACCTGGGTGTGCCAGCCCGGCCCGTACTCGCCGCCGCCGCGGATGTTGGCCAGCACGTAGGTGCCGCCCCGGGAGAGCCACAGCCGGCCCAGCACACCGCCGTATCCGGGCGTCTGGGCGACCTCGAATCCGCCGTAGCCGCCGAGCAGAGTCGGCGCGGGCCAGGAATCCGGTTTGCCGACAACGAAATACGGCACCTTGGTGCCGTCGTCGGATGTCGCGAAGTGCTGTGCCACCGCGACCCCGGTTGCGTCGAAGAACGCCGGTGCCCCCTTGATGGCGGTCAGGTCGCCCCCGACGCTTCCGTGCAGCAGAGTCGACGGTGTCAGGAAGCCGCTGGAGTCCAGGAATATCTCGTCGCCGGTGTCGTCGATCGCGACGATGACGGTGTTGGTGCTGGGTTCGATGCCGGGCATCGGTGCACGGGTCCAGGAGCCCGGGGTGACGACCTCGACGCGGCTCGCGACGTCGGCGAGGGTCACCATCACCAACCGGTCGCGGGTCCAGGAGTACTGGTGCAGGCAGGTGTTGGCGTCCGGTTCGAAGACGACGCTCAATTCCGCTGTGCCGTCGAGAAACTGCTCGTAGTTAGCGGCCAGCAGCGAACCGGCGGTGTAATCGGCGGTGCCGGTGTGCCAGTCCGTGCGCAACTCGATCAGAAGCCAGTCGCGGTGGGCCGACACGGTGGCGTCCGTCGGGGCGTCGATGCGGACGAGCTCGCCACCCGTCGGCTCGGCCGACGGCGACCGGTCGGAGCGCAACTGGTAGGTCTCGCTGTTGAAGAAGTCGATGGCCCGGGAGATCAGCGTCCGTTCGTAACCGGGGGTGCGATCGGCACCGGCGGCCACCAGGACGTCGTCGACCGCACCGGTGAACAGTGTCTCGGCGTCGGCCAGCGGTTGACCCCGGCGCCACCGCTTCACGATCCGCGGATACCCCGACTCGCTCAGCGAGCCGGGCCCGAAGTCCGTGCCGACCAGCAGAGTGTCGTGGTCCTCCCAGCCGACCCGCGACTTGGCCTCCGGCAGCTCGAAGCCATCGGCCACGAAAGACCTTGTGCGCATGTCGAATTCCCGGACAATACTGGCATCCGAACCGCCGCGCGACAGCGAGATCAGCGCCAGCGTGTGGTCGGGTTCGATGACGTCCGCCCCCGCCCATACCCAGTGCTCGTCGTCGGCGCGGGCCAGCTCATCAAGGTCGATGACGACGTCCCAGTCGGGATCGTCGGTGCGGTAGGAGTCGAGCGTGGTGCGCCGCCACAGCCCTCGCGGGTTGGCGGCATCGCGCCAGAAGTTGTAGAGATGGTCACCGCGCCGGCGCACATAGGGGATGCGGGTGTCGGTGTCGAGGATTTCGAGCGCCTCGGCGCGCATGCGCTGAAAGTCCTCGCCGTCCAACGATGCGACGGTCGCGTCGTTACGCTCCCGCACCCACGTCAGGGCTTCCGCGCCGTCGATGTTCTCCAGCCACAGGTACGGGTCTTGCGCCATGCCGCCATTCTCGTCGTCGCGCTAGTGTTGAGCTCATCGTCCCACGACGATGACAGCGATGACGGCAGGACGTGTCCACGATGAGCACTTGTCCACGATGAGCGACGAGCACTTGTCCACGATGAGCACTGACAGCCCTCCGCGCGTGCAGATCACCGCCGCGGCCGCCGCGCTGCTGAACTCGCTGCAGGATCGCCACGGCCCGGTGATGTTCCATCAGTCCGGCGGTTGCTGCGACGGCTCGTCGCCGATGTGTTACCCCGAGGGCGAGTTCATCGTCGGTGACCGCGACGTGCTGCTGGGGATGCTGCTCGGGGTGCCGGTGTGGATCTCCGGCCCGCAGTTCGACACCTGGAAGCACACCCAGCTCACCATCGACGTGGTGCCCGGCCGCGGCGGCGGATTCAGCCTGGAGGCCCCCGAGGGGGTGCGGTTCCTGAGCCGGGGCCGCGCGTTCACCCCCGCGGAACTCGACGCACTCCAGGCCGACCCGCCGCTTACCGGAGCACAGTTTCAGAGCGGCCAACGGCCGAGAGATCGGGCTGACGTCCTCGTCGCTGCCGCCGTCGACGCCTGCCGGATACCGACTCGGTAACTATCGCGGCGCGCCGACGACGCTCCCCGGAAGATCCGCGCTGCGCCCGTATCGTCACAACGGTGATACCCCTGCCCCGGGCATGGTTGCTCACAAGCGCGCTGCTCCTGGGCTGCGTCGCTGGTCAGCTGGCCGCCGTCATCGCCAAGCTGACCGTCGATGCGACCATCCGCCCAGACGTCGTCGTCGCGCTCGTCATCGGAATCCCCAGTGTGGTCGGCATGCTCACGGTCGTCGCATCCGCGCGGCGCTGGGTCACCGCACTGGGCGCGTTCATCCTCGCGGTGGGTCCCGGCTGGCTGTCGGTGTTGCTGCTCCTGCAGGTGGTGTCGGCGTGACTGACACCGTCGCACCGATTACCGAACCGCACCTGTCGCCGATGTTCGCCACGGGTGTGCAGCCGGCGATAGCGTCCAACACCGAACCGCACCCGTCGCCGATCTTCGACACCGGCCCGCATCCGGAGCCCTTGCGGGCGAACGGATCCCAGGCCGATGCGCTGGAGTGGGATTCCGACGAGTGGGAGGTGGCCGGAACGTCCCCTGCCGGTGACGCCCCTGCCGGGGAAGTCGGCGCCGAGGACGCCGATGCCGGGGATCCGCCCTCAGCGCGGCTGGACTACGAGCGGGCTCCGCTGTGGGACGCCGGATCTCCCGAATCGACGCCGGAACTGGCGAAGATCGCCCGCGGGCTGGAGGCCAGCCACGTCGAATGGACAGCCGACGCCGACATCGAACCGCTCATACCGCCCGCGACAGCCCCGCGGGCCTTCAGCGAGCTGGAGAACATCGACACCGATGCGTTCCGCCGTTCGGTCACCGGTCACCTGCAGCCGGTCGCCGTCGCGCCGGCGCAACCGGTAGCCGTTGCGGGTGCTTACCAGTTCGTCAAACGCTGGAAGTTCGCGTTGATCGCCCTCGGCGTGTGGCTGCTGGGCGCCGCCGCGGGCGCCGGCTTCTACTACTGGTGGTACACCGCACTGGACAAGACGCTGCCGGTGTTCGGGATCCTGATCTACCTGGCGGCCTGCATGGTGGCCAGTCTGCTGGTCTCGATGGTCCCGAACCGCCCGCAGGTGACCGCACTGGCGGTCGCCGTCATGTCGGCGCCGTTGGCGTCGACGGTGGCAGCCGCGGTGCTGCACGGTGCGTACTACTTCGAATGGATCGCCCGCCCGACGATGGGATGACGCCGGCGCCTGGTCACCCGCCGCTAATTGCCGGTAACAACGTTGCCGGGAAGCGCCGTCGGAGCCGGCCTGGCCGTGACCTGCGGGCTGAACGAGTTACCGCTGTGGCCCGGTGTGATCGGGCTGACGGCCTTTTCCGTCGGCGACGGGGCGGCCGACGAACTCGGTGCGACGTTGGACTGGGTGGTCTTTTCCGGCTCGGTTTTGGTGTCGGTGCTGCACGCGGCCAGCAGTCCGCCTGCGACGGCGAGACCGCCCAGTACCGCGGCGCTGCGTGTGAACCTCTTCGATGACATGGCATTTCCTTTCAGTGATCAGGTGCGCCCCTATTTCTAGTCGGGTGCCGCGCCGCCCACCATCCGGCGATCGGCCCCCTGTTGCGTCCCCCGATCGCCGGCTCCGATCGGTGGACGTCCGCGCGGCCGTCGACGCACTGATCCGGTTCCCCCCGTCCGCGTGCGCCGATCCGGTTAGGGTAGGCGCGTGACTCACTATGACGTCGTCGTCCTCGGTGCCGGCCCCGGCGGATACGTCGCGGCCATCCGCAGCGCGCAACTCGGTCTGAACACGGCCATCATCGAACCCAAGTACTGGGGCGGGGTCTGCCTCAACGTCGGGTGCATTCCGTCCAAGGCGCTGTTGCGCAACGCCGAACTGGCTCACATCGTGACCAAAGAGGCCGAGGCATTCGGCTTCACCGGGCAGATGACCGCCAACTTCGGGCCCGCCTTCGACCGCAGCCGCAAGGTCGCCGAAGGCCGGGTGGCCGGTGTGCACTTCCTGATGAAGAAGAACAAGATCACCGAGATCAACGGCTACGGCCGGTTCACCGACGCCAACACCATCGTCGTCGACCTCAACGACGGCGGCACCGAAACCGTCACCTTCGGCAACGCGATCATCGCCACCGGCAGCAGCACCCGGCTGATCCCGGGTACCTCGCTGTCGAAGAACGTCGTGACCTACGAGGAGCAGATCCTCGACCGCGACCTGCCTCGTTCGATCGTCATCGCCGGCGCCGGCGCGATCGGCATGGAGTTCGCCTACTTCATGACCAACTATGGCGTGGACGTCACGATCGTCGAGTTCCTGCCGCGAGCCCTGCCCAACGAGGACGCCGAGGTCTCCAAGGAGATCGAGAAGCAGTACAAGAAGCTCGGCGTGAAGATCCTCACCGGCACCAAGGTGGAGTCGATCACCGATGACGGCTCGGTGGTCACCGTCGTGGTGAGCAAGGACGGCGCGAGCCAGGAACTCAAGGCCGACAAGGTGATGCAGGCCATCGGCTTCGCGCCCAACGTTTCCGGGTTCGGACTGGAGACCACCGGCGTCGCCCTGACCGACCGCGGCGCCATCGCCATCGACGACTACATGCGCACCAACGTGCCGCACATCTACGCCATCGGTGACGTCACCGCCAAGCTGCAACTGGCCCATGTCGCCGAGGCGATGGCCGTCGTCGCCGCCGAGACCATCGGCGGCGCGGAGACGATGACGCTGGGCGACTACCGGATGATGCCGCGCGCGACGTTCTGCCAGCCGCAGGTGGCCAGCTTCGGCCTCACCGAGGAGCAGGCCAAGGCCGAAGGCCACGACATCAAGGTCGCTAAATTCCCGTTCAGCGCCAACGGCAAAGCACACGGCCTGGCCGACCCGACCGGTTTCGTCAAGGTGATCGCCGATGCCAAGTACGGCGAACTTCTCGGCGCCCATCTGATCGGCCCGGATGTCTCCGAGCTGGTGCCCGAGTTGACGCTGGCCCAGAAGTGGGACCTGACCGTCAGTGAGCTGGCCCGCAACGTGCACATCCACCCGACGCTGTCCGAGGCGCTGCAGGAGTGCTTCCACGGCCTCGCCGGCCACATGATCAACTTTTGAGCCAGCTCGACACCGGTACGACGCGCTCGGTCATCGTCGCCGGCATCGCCGGCCTGGTCCTTGGCCACGTCCTGTGGCTGGTCGCCATCTCGCTGGCGATCGGTTCGCCGTCGAGCAGCACCATCATGCTGTTCATCGCCGTGCTGGTCATCCTCGCCGCGGCCGGGGTCTGGTATCTGGCCTGGCAGCGCTACCAGCGCCGGGAATTGGCGTGGGCGGCCTTCCTGGCCGGGCTGCCGGTGTCGCCGGTGATCTTCACGGTCGTCGTGCTCGGGGTGACCTACCTCTAGACCGCGACCCGGCTAGTCCGGGAAGTCCATCGGCACCCTCAGGGTGGCGAGAATCCCGGCGATCGTGTCGTAATGACCTGCGAGCGCACAGAATTCGATGATCTGCGCCCGGTCCAGATGCGACGCGAGACCCGTGTAGGTCTCGTCGCGAAGATTTCGGTCGAGGGTGAATTCGTCGACGGCGCGCAGCAGTGCGCGCTGCCGGCTGGTCAGACCCTCGGCGTCGGGACCTTCGAAGATTTTCGCCTGCGTGGCATCGTCGACGCCGCGCGAGCGGGCCAGTCGGCGGTGCTGCTGCAACTCGTATTCCGAACCCCGCAGGTGACCGACCCGCAGGATCACCAGTTCGGTGTCCGCCTTGGGCAGTTTGCCCGCGTTCAGCAGTAGCCCGGCGTAGGGCAGGAAGGTCCAGAACAACTTTCTGTGCTGGCCGAGGACTTCGAACAGGTGCATGTGCGGTGCGCGCACCTGCCGCGCCGCGATGCGGGAGATGGCGTAGTTGACCAGGCCGAGTTCTTCACGCCCGCCGGGGGGGATCCGCGCAACCTCGCCCATCACGTCTCCTTCACCAGGTACGGCGACACCGTGCTTCGGTGCTCGTCGATGTCCAATGCCCTTCCCAGCGCGGGGAACGCCCGCTGCGGACAGTTGTCACGTTCGCAGAGCCGGCACCCCGAGCCGATCGGCGTCGCACTGTCCGAGGACAGGTCCAGCCCCCGCGAGTAAACCAGCCGATTGGCATGGCGCACTTCGCAACCCAGCCCGAGTGCGAACGTCTTGCCGGGCTGGCCGTAGCGGTGCGCACGGCGCTCCACCGTGCGCGCGACCCACATGTAGTTGCGGCCGTCAGGCATCTGGGCGATCTGAACCAGGATCTTGCCCGGGTTGGCGAACGTCTCGTAGACGTTCCACAGCGGGCAGGTTCCCCCCGCGGAGGAGAAGTGAAAGCCGGTGGCGGACTGCCGCTTTGACATATTGCCCGCGCGATCCACCCGCACGAACGAGAACGGAACGCCACGCATCGACGGCCGCTGCATGGTGGAGAGCCGGTGGCAGATGGTCTCGTAGCTCACCTGGTAGAACGCCGACAGCCGCTCGATGTCGTAACCGAAGTTTTCACTGACATCGTGGAATTGGCGGTACGGCAACACCGTGGCCGCGGCGAAGTAGTTGGCCAGTCCGAGCCGGGCCAGCCGGCGGGACTCGTCGCTGGTGAACTTCCCGTCGGTGACCATCGCGTCGATGAGGTCGCCGACCTCCAGGTAGGCCAGTTCGGCGGCCATCTTGAAGGTGCGCTGCCCCGCCGAGAGGTTGTTCGAGATCTCCAGGGTCTTGGACGCGGGGTCGTAGCGGTGCAGCACCGTATCTCCGAGGTCGATGCGCCGGACGATTCGCACCCCGTGCACCTCGGTGAGCCGCCGGTAAAGATCGGTGCGCAGTTCGCCGCCGTGCATACGTACCCGTGCGGTCAAATCCTCTGCGGCGGTGTCGAGTTCGTGCAGATAGTTCTGCCGCTCGTAGAAGTAGTCGCGCACCTCCTCGTGCGGCATGGTGATCGACCCGGTGCCGCTGCCGCCGGTGTTGAGGTTGAAACGTTCCTCGGTAGCCTCGGCCAGCCTCGCGGAGGTCAGCCGGTAGCGCCGGTGGAGGTTCACCATCGCCCGCGCGATCGCCGGATGGGCGGCGACCACGTCGGCCACCTCGGCCGGATCGACGTCGGCGTCGAGGTCGCGGTCGAACATCACTTCACGGAGTTCGGCGACCAGTCGGGTGTCGTCCTGGGCGGCGAAGAACGTCGCGTCGACCCCGAACACCTCGGTGATCCGCAGTAACACCGCCACCGTCAGCGGCCGGACGTCGTGCTCGATCTGGTTGAGGTAACTCGGCGAGATCTCCAGCGTCTGTGCCAGCGCGGCCTGGCTGAAACCGCGTTCGCTTCGTAGCTGGCGCACCCGCGAGCCGACGAAGGTCTTGGGCATTCCGCCAGCGTACCGGCGGACCTGAGGTGACGGACGCTGCGCGGCACCGGCTTTGTTGGCATCCAACAGGGGATTTGGCATGATCCGGACCTATGGGGTTGACCACGGCGGAGACCGGTCTTGCCAAAGTGCTGATGCCGGTACCCGATCCGGATCCCGACGTTTTCGACCGGCAGTGGCCGCTGCGCCCGGCGGACGTCGACCGGCTCGGCCGGTTGCGGATGGACGCCGCCACCCGGCACATCATGGATATCGGGCAGGACCACCTGCGCGAGATGGGGCATAACGACACCCACCCGCTGTGGATCGTGCGCCGCACGATGGTCGACATGATTCGCCCGATCGAATTCCAGGACATGCTGCGGCTGCGGCGCTGGTGTTCGGGGGCTTCGAACCGGTGGTGTGAGATGCGGGTCCGCATCGACGGCCGCAAAGGCGGCTTGATCGAGACCGAGGCGTTCTGGATCAATTTCAACCGGGACACCCAGACTCCGGCCCGTATCGCCGACGATTTCATGGGTGCGCTGATGAAGACCACCGACGTCAACCGGCTGCGCTGGAAGTCCTACCTGAAGGCGGGATCGCGGGAAGATGCCGAGGAGGTCCACGAGTTCCCGATCCGGGTCAGCGATATCGACCTGTTCGACCACGTCAACAACTCGGTGTACTGGAAGGTCGTCGAGGAGTTCCTCGCTCCTCATCCCGAACTCACCGACGCCCCGCTGCGGGTCACCATCGAGCACGACGCCGCGGTGGCCTACGGCGAGAAACTCGAGATCCTCTCGCACGTCTACCCGCCCGGTTCGACTGACAAATTCGGCGACGAGTTGACCGACCGGACCGTGAGAACGCTCACATATCTGGTCGGTGACGAGGTCAAGGCCGTCGCATCGATCTTCCCGCTGTAGCTCCCGTCGGCTGCCTGGCGGGCAGCGCCGTGGCCGCAAACGACCTGCTCAAATAAGTTACCGGCCGGTAACCCGCCACCTGCCGGAACCCGGCGACTTGGCAAGATTTACAGATTCGCGGCGGCCGCTTGCCAAGAGTTGGCAATCCAGCAGCCGTTTGACCTGCGGATATCCATTGTGAAAGCCTTGGCTTAGCACAGCAGCTAAGGGTCCCCGGAGGATGCCGGGCCACCTGTCGCAGATTCGAAGCAGATATCGAAGGAGAGTCCTCATGGCCGTGTCCAACGTCGGTAAGCCCAAGAGCGCCGCTGAGATTCAGCGTGACTGGGATACCAATCCGCGATGGAAGGGCATCACCCGTACCTACACGGCCGATGAGGTCGTCGCGCTGCAGGGCACCGTCGTCGAGGAAGCCACCCTGGCCCGCCGCGGCGCCGAAATCCTCTGGGACCAGGTCAACAACATGGACTTCGTCAACGCCCTCGGTGCGCTGACCGGCAACATGGCCGTCCAGCAGGTCCGCGGCGGCCTGAAGGCCATCTACCTGTCCGGCTGGCAGGTCGCCGGCGACGCCAACCTCTCCGGCCACACTTACCCCGACCAGAGCCTCTACCCGGCCAACTCGGTGCCGCAGGTGGTCCGCCGGATCAACAACGCGCTGCTGCGCGCTGACGAGATCGCCAAGGTCGAGGGCGACACCTCGATCGACAACTGGCTGGTGCCGATCGTCGCCGACGGCGAGGCCGGCTTCGGCGGCGCGCTGAACGTCTACGAGCTGCAGAAGGCGATGATCGCCGCCGGTGTCGCCGGCTCGCACTGGGAGGACCAGCTGGCCTCGGAGAAGAAGTGCGGCCACCTCGGTGGCAAGGTGCTCATCCCGACCCAACAGCACATCCGCACCCTGACCTCTGCCCGGCTCGCTGCGGACGTCGCCGACGCCCCGACGGTCGTCATCGCCCGCACCGACGCCGAGGCCGCCACCCTGATCACCTCTGACGTCGACGAACGCGACAAGCCGTTCGTCACCGGTGAGCGCACCTCCGAGGGCTTCTACCACGTGAAGAACGGTCTCGAGCCGTGCATCGCGCGGGCCAAGGCCTACGCGCCGTACTCGGATCTGATCTGGATGGAGACCGGCACCCCGGATCTGGAGCTCGCGGCTAAGTTCGCCGAGGGCGTCAAGAGCGAGTTCCCCGACCAGCTGCTGGCCTACAACTGCTCGCCGTCGTTCAACTGGAAGCAGCACCTCGACGACGCCACCATCGCGAAGTTCCAGAAGGAACTCGGCGCGATGGGCTTCAAATTCCAGTTCATCACGCTGGCCGGCTTCCACGCGCTGAACTACTCGATGTTCGATCTGGCCTATGGCTACGCCCGCAACCAGATGAGCGCCTACGTCGAGCTGCAGGAACGCGAGTTCGCCGCGGAAGCGCGCGGCTACACCGCCACCAAGCACCAGCGCGAGGTCGGCGCCGGCTACTTCGACAAGATCGCCACCACTGTTGACCCGAACTCGTCGACCACCGCCCTGGCGGGTTCGACCGAAGAGGGCCAGTTCCACTGATCCGTCGAGGACCCCGCCCGGTCAGCCGGGCGGGGTCCCGTCATATTCAAAACCTTTGGGAGACAACGTGACTGCAGCCATCGATCGGGTGGGTGTGATCGGCGCCGGGCAGATGGGCGGCGGCATCGCCGAAGTGTGCGCCCGCGCCGGCGTCGACGTGGTGGTCTTTGAGACCACCGATGCGCTGGTTGCCGCGGGGCGCAACCGCATCTCCAAGTCGCTGGAGCGCGGGGTCAGCGCGGGAAAGATCACCGAACGTGAGCGCGACGCCGCACTGGACAAGCTGCGGTTCACCACCGCGCTGGCCGACCTGGCGGACCGTCAACTGGTGATCGAGGCGGTGATCGAGGACGAGACCGTCAAGGCCTCCATTTTCGCCCAACTCGACGAGATCATCACCGACCCGGACGCGGTACTCGCATCGAACACCTCCAGCATCCCGATCATGAAGATCGCCGCCGCCACCAAGAACCCGGCCCGCGTGCTGGGGCTGCATTTCTTCAACCCGGTGCCGGTCCTGCCGCTGGTGGAACTGGTCACCACGCTGGAGACCAGCGAGGGTGCCGCGGCCCGGACCGAGCAGTTCGCCGGCTCTGTGCTGGGCAAGCAGGTTGTCCGGTGCACCGACCGCTCGGGTTTCGTCGTCAACTTTCTGCTGGTGCCGTATCTGCTGTCGGCGATCCGGATGGTCGAAGGTGGCGTCGCAACCATCGAGGACGTCGACAAGGCCGTGGTCGCCGGGCTGTCGCACCCGATGGGGCCGCTGCGGTTGTCCGACCTGATCGGGCTGGACACCCTCAAGCTGATCGCGGACAAGATGTTCGACGAATTCAAGGAGCCGCTTTACGCCCCGCCGTCACTGTTGTTGCGGATGGTGGAGGCGGGACGGCTGGGCAAGAAGTCTGGTCAGGGTTTCTATCGCTACCGGTAGTGCCTGGGTGAAGCGCCCGGCCGCATCCAGCGAAGCGCCGAACCACGATGTGTGTCGGTCACTGCGTTTGGGCTAGGCTACCGGCGAACAATCTTCGGATGTCCGGTCGAGGGGCCTCGCTTGATGAGCGAAGCGGCCGGCTGACCGCGGCCATATCGATAACTTGGTGAAGGGTAGCGCTAGATGGCGAACGTGGACTCGGATCTGACTCCGTACTACGAGGAGTCGCAGTCCATCTACGACGTCTCCAACGAGTTCTTCGCGCTGTGGCTGGGGCCCACCATGGGCTATACGTGCGGCTACTACGAGCGCGACGACATGAACCTCGAGGAGTCCCAGAATGCCAAGTTCGACCTGGCGCTGGGCAAGCTCAAACTCGAACCGGGCATGACCCTGCTCGACGTCGGCTGCGGGTGGGGCGGATGTCTCGAACGGGCCGTGCAGAACTATGACGTCAACGTCATCGGCATCACGCTGAGCAAGGCGCAGTCCGAATTCGCCCGGGCGCGGCTGGCCAAGCTCGACACCGACCGCAAGATCGAGATCCGGATGCAGGGCTGGGAGGAGTTCGACGAGCCCGTCGACCGGATCGTCAGCATCGGCGCTTTCGAGGCGTTCAAGGTCGAGCGCTACCCGATGTTCTTCGAGCGGTCCTACAGCGTTCTGCCCAGCGACGGCCGGATGCTGCTGCACACCATCCTGGCGCACCCCCAGAAGTTCTTCCGCGACAACGGGATCAAGCTCACCCTCAGCGACCTGAAGTTCATGAAGTTCATCGGTGACGAGATCTTCCCGGGCGGCCGACTGCCGGCGGTCGAGGATATCGAGAAGCTCGCCGCGGATTCAGGATTCAAGCTCGAACGGGTCCATCTCCTGCAGCAGCACTACGCCCGCACGCTGGACATGTGGGCAGCCAATCTCGAGGCCAAGCACGATGAGGCAGTGGCTCTGATGGACCAGGCGACCTACGACAAGTACATGAAGTACCTGACCGGCTGCGCCGACTTCTTCCGCCGCGGAGTCACGAATATCGGCCAGTTCACCCTGGTCAAGGGCGACTAGCTGACCGGGTACGACTAGGG
>Ga0194055_10002152_pt1 | contig 15723 bp, 22 predicted proteins | sample SepL449m_MetaG_FD_155482 | JGI IMG/M metagenome (GOLD analysis project Ga0194055, IMG submission 155482) | Anoxic zone freshwater microbial communities from boreal shield lake in IISD Experimental Lakes Area, Ontario, Canada - Sep2016-L442-9m | ecosystem: Environmental > Aquatic > Freshwater >... | reverse complement strand
CCAATAAGTATACAGTAATTGCAGTCAATACTCTTTTATCAATCAATGATACAATAGATTTTCATTCGCTTACTAAACGACAGAAAGTACCCTTTTCCATGAGAATGGAACTCCGGTACATCTTTGTTAAGAAAACAATGAACTGCAACCCGGTAAAAGATTTTAAAATGAAGCTTCCTTATTATCTGGCAAATGAATTACTGGATATACTGAGAGAATATTTTGAATCTGGAGCCTACCACAACGGTTTAGAAATGTTGAAAAACCAATTACATCCACAATTATTATGAGAACATTTGTAGCAAAACATCAAAAATCAGGACTTAAAATGACATTTAAATATGGTTTAAATAATGTTTTAAGGTCTATAGAGTTTGACGGTGACTGGCTGGTGGAAGGTATAGAAAAAGTAAAGATGATATTTCCATCTAGTACAGAGAAAATGCTTACCGAAATGCAAAATCAGAAACAGGATAGCAAATGGGTATTTGCCGAGCTGACGGAGGTTTCTTTCGATGCATTTTATAAGAGATATCCTAAGAAGGTCGGAAGAAAGGAAGATACACAGAAAGCCTGGAATAAATTATCAGAAGCGGATCAAATGGAAGCCATCCTTTTTGTTTCAGAATTGATAAGATTAAAAAATGATGGTACAGCATTCCCTTACCCTTCGACTTACCTAAATAAGAAATATTGGAGATAAATGATCCGTATAACCGAAAAAGATAAAGAAACCATTCTTATGGAAATTAAAATGCACCTTCCCCAGATAAGCGTTATTAACTTTTTGCAAAAGAAGGGGTACGAGATAAAAGCTTATATTTTAGTCCTCGATACTGAGGAAAGTATGCTTTTAAGTGAACCGAGACGGGAAATATGTACTTTTACCGCTACAAAGTGCGGAGAGCCTCAAAATGCACACTCTATCTATTTAAACGTCTTTGAAAATGAAATTAAACAACTTTTAAAAGAATTAAAATCATGAATTCATTTGAGAAAATTATCGAAAAACACAGAAAATATTATAATGTCATTCGTATTCTCAACATTGTAATAGGCGGAATTGCTTTTGTAATCGCGTTGATCGCTCTTATTATTTCTTTAGTGAAATAATAAGGGCAATAATGCTGATAATAAAAGCAAGAAGGCTGATTATAGTATCATAACCTAGCTTAAAATATTCAAAATCAAAACGACGGTTTTCTTTTCTTTTGCGTCTGGCAATAGCAATATTCCCTCCTTCGTCCTGAATTAAAGAAAACCCTTTTTGTGTGACAAAATAAGAATCCCGGTCTGTATATTTTTCAATATAACCACAAAGCTCTAAGTAATTGAGATAGCCTGATATTTTGTCTGATAGAAACCACAGTTTGCCTTTACTGGGCTGGGATATTCGAGTAAAGTCTCTCTCCACACTTTTAGCGGTAAAACCAATTGTTTTACGGATACTATTCTCATTACTTAAAAGTATCACATCTTTCCAGAAGGCGTCGTGATTTCTTTTGAATTCTTTTACCAAAGGCTTATACTGATCATATTCCATTGTTTCTATTTTTACAAAGATAACATTTCGTGTTTTTTCAAAAAAATTATATTTAAAAGAGCTTTAAGAGGTTAGGAAATTCTACCCTTTTTATTGAACCCTTTCAAGGGATAACGCCAACTTGTGAGAATAAAAAACGCTCTTTATCTTTGTATTATGACAAGAAAAGAGCGTTTAAATTATCGGAATGAAAAGGTTAGGGATTTTTTTACTAGCCTTGAAATAAAGCATCCAGAATGGAAGCTCTCGGCTCTTTTAGAAAAAACAGCCTCTGCGTTCCCTCCCATTTCTCCATCAACGGTTTCGGCAATCCTAAAGGAACAGGGTACTTATTCAAAAAAAGTAAAAATTTAATAGGTTTATTAAAATTTGATTATATTTGCATTGTCAGCCATACTTCTGGCGGGCGTCCTTCAGGGATTAGTTGAGTCATCAATTAATCCCTGTCGTATTTATGGAGTTTTCCTTTATGCAGGAAATACAGAGAATCCTTTTCATAGTGAGATTTGTTTGTAGTCGGATTGATATTTTTGTGTCCAAAAATAGCTTTAGCCTGTTTTTTCATGATCTTCTCTGTTAAATCATCTCCATCATATTGCAAGATGGCGATAGCATCCTGTTTCATGGCTCTGTTTGCATTTTTGATAAACTTGCCAGGATTTTCTACCTCCTTAATGTCATAATACAGCTTACCGACTCTCAGATCCGGATTTTTATCCAGCGAATACTCTGGAAATACTACCTTTCTAAAATCAGTAAATTCCTTTCGGTGTAATATCGGAAGTATTTCTGCATTCTGCCCTTGTTTGGCAAACTCTGTAGCAGCCTGCAAAATACTTTTATAATCACTCTGTTTCTGTACCAGTAGATGCTCAGATACAGAACCTTTCTTAAATTTAGCAATCGTGTTAAACTGCTCCTTTCTAGGTTTACTTAAAACCTGCTTTTCATAAAGCTGCTGGGCGTAATCTGTAATTTCCTTTTTCTCATTACCATTCAAACCGACAGCATAGGCGGTATCATTAAATATTTTGCCACTTTTCGCCGGGTTATTTTCAAACTCCATTTTGAGCTGCAGCCCGCCTTTTATTTCGGTAGGCTCCTCATCGGTTTGCTCTATATCACATCGGCAGCCCCAATCCAGAGGAACAGTATGGGTATCCCAGAACGGATCATTAAAAGGGCGTATCGTTCCGTCTAATACTTCATGTTCCGGGCGTACTCTCTTATCATGTACCGTTACTAATTTTAGGTTGGGATATAAATCTACATTCTGCTCAAAGTCCTTCCATTTCCCCGCCATGTTTGCAATGGCGATGGTCTGGTGATATTCACTGTTGAGCCAGCGGGAATTGTAATCACCCGAAACCTTATAAGCTTCTTTTAAAAACTCTGATTTCGGAGTCAGTTTTCCGTCTTTAGTTAAAAGCTCTTCTAAAGCATTTTTAAAGGATGTTTCTTTGAAAGCAGAAAATTCAGCAATATTTTTCTTCAGTGAAGCAGCAAGCTCAGCATCATAATGCATAATGCCCGGACTGTAACCTTCGTCAATTCCTCCGGAAAGTTTATCAAAATAATAACTCCAAAGCTTTTCCCTGTTTTCGGGTGATACCTCCTTTTCATCAAAGAGATCATTAATATATCTTTCAATCAGCCTGCTCAAACTAAAATCCGCCGTTAAGCGGATTGCTTCATCATGCCCGCAGCATTTCGTCCTGTAATTGAGCTTAAGCAGGCTTAATCCTTTTTTGGCTTTTCTGTAGCCGGATTTTGAGCATTAGGCATCTGCTGAATTTCAGTGCCATACACCTCTTCAATGTAAGATTTTGGCAGGATGTAACCGCTTCTGAGGAATTCGCTATCTATTTTAATCTGCTCGCTGGGGTCTTTGGTTTGAGCCACTGCAATTTTATAGCCTTCAGGAATGGAGTATTTATGAATACGCATGACAGGAAGCAGCTTATCATTCAAAATGGAAAGCATTTTTTTCTCATCGGCAAAAATCAGCTCCTTTAAGGTATTTTCGTGTACCGTTCCCTGTGATTTGGAGCTTCCGTTTTCAGTGGTCATAGTCTGGTGCAGTACCAGCATGGAAAGCTCTTCCCGAAGTGCTTTAATTTTCTGGTAGAAAACATTAAAGGCATCTCCCTTACTGTTTTCCTTGATTTCAATTTCCGTTCCAATAGGAAAAACACCATACGGAGCTGATCCCATTTCCTCCAGCCATCCTGCCACCTCATTTTTAACAGTGTCACTCTGCGATGCAATTTTAGCAATACGGATCGGAACGCCGAATAATTCCTCGAACTCATCCCAGCTCCCCCATGAGTGGCGTTTGAGGATGGTATAGGGTGCAGCCTTTTCCAAAATCCCTGTACTGCTGTACATTTGCACTTCGATTAAAAACTCCGGATATTCAAGATAATTTAAGCCTTTGCTTTGTGAAGGGTCTGTAACAATGATTTTCTTTTCCGGGATGACCGCTCCACGCTAAATCTGTTCTGTGGTTAGGATCTCATTTGCGTTAAATTCTTTCAGCCATATTACACCGGTTCCATAATATACCGTTTCATGGGTTATCTTGAGAAAGTTTTCAAACCATGTTTTGTCCTTGATATATTCGGTACACTTATCATCTTTCTTTCCCTGCTTATCAACAAAAATATAGTCTTTGTTAGTACTTCGGAAAGTCCTGTTTTCGGTAATTCCTGTAAGCTGTCCGTCCAGCATCACATCATCATACACCTCCTGTAATAAATGATTTTGTGGATTATCTTTACTGTAACGCAGTTGCCGTCCCCTCTGCCAGTCCGATATCTCTTTTCGCCAAAGTCTGCGGTTTGTTTTGATAACATCCAGCATGAGCTGCGTTACTTTTTTTATATCTCTGGAATCACTCCCGGAAAGCTTCAGGGGCTTGTAAACCAAATTGCCTTTAATATCTGTCGTATGCTGTGTTGTCATCGCATTAAATTGTCTAATGTTCTTTTTAATTTATTGAATATCTGTCTCTCCAGATAAGCAGATTTCCCTATAAACTGTCGTTTCGGCAAATCCTCCGTACCCTGATTGTGATACTCGGCATAATCCTTATAGGTATAGAAAATAACCTTTAGCCTTTCCCTGCGTGTCCTAAAGGAATTACGCAGCTTATCTCCTCCGGTATTGTGTCCGGTCAAAATAGCCCTGCCTACCTCTTTCTGTCCAAATCTGGTGAGTTCGCCCTGGCTTCCCCTTCTGCCCGTACGGTAACGCATTTTATCACGTCCTTTGGTGTCCGTGGTTTTACGTTCCCTCCATTTTTCCAGTCCGCTGTCATTGAATCCCTCGTCCTGAAAATTCTTTTTAATAAAGTTTTTCCCTTCCACTTCAATAATCCTCATTGCCTGATCCGGTATTTTTTCTGCGGCTATATCAAAAAGCCGTTGCAGGTCTCGTAAACTACCAGCCATTGGGATATGATTTTCGGCTTCCCAGTTTCATAAACGGCACGTCTTTGTCAGGAATTCCGTCTCCGTCTGTATCAATCTTTTTCGGTGGTAGATCGGCTTTCCGTTTTCCTGTAGAGATTTCTTCAAGCCATTTCATTGCCTCGTCATAATCTGAAGTGTCCAACACTCCAGGCTTTCTTCTTTTTTGAAGTTTATAGAATACAAGGTCTTTGAGATAGTTTAACACTGTCCGGGAGCGATCGTCCCCCTGCTTGCTGAATATCAAATCTGTATCATAATAGGAGCCTATATTGGTTTTGATAAGGTCTATCATATCGTTAATGACTTCATTAACCATACTTTCCTCTGTTCCCACAACTATATCAATAAAGGACTTTGGTGCCTCTGTGATCAGTTCATCTTTAGTTAGAAATGCCATTACTGTAATGTGATTTTTTTAGGTTGGTATTTTGGGGCTAATTTTCGGTAAATCATAGTAGAGAAACCCTGACGGTAGGAAAACATACCTTTCATTTCCTGTTCCTCGGTTTCGTCTTCGGTCTGCTGTAAGGGTTTAAACTGTTCGCCTTGCAGAAATTGCAGTTTATCGGCAATAGTATCCAGCAGATCAATTTCATTCAAGCCATGCTGCGGGTCTTCTGTTCCGTTATGCTGGTTGAGCCAGCCGTCACGGCAGTACAGGATTACATCTACGGAAACATTGCCCTCCTGCTTTTCTTCAGTCATGGTTTCATAGGATATTTTATTAATCCTTATCAGAGCAGCGACAAACAGATCCGGAAACCTATCGCTCTGCATTTGTTTGCGTTCCAGATCAACCAGCTCCATTTGTGGAATGGTCATCAGTTTTTCTTTTATCTTGATAAAAAGTTCTTTGCGTGGTGTCATAGCCTGCGTTGTTTCTTTTTTCCAAATGTGGGTTTACTGTTTTGGTAGTGGGTTTCTGAGTACCCGAAATAATTACGTCCGAGCCTTACCGCATTTTCCAGCGTGTCGGGAAAGTCATCATTTGCTTTAGTGCCTTTTTCAAAGGATAGAATCTGCTCCTGTGCGGCTTCCCAGTCCTGGGTATCTTTTAAATTTTTACTGATCATCAGTAGCTTATTAAAAAACACATCGGTTAAAGTAGCTTCAATTCTAATGTGCTTATCAGAATTTTGATGATTAGGCAGTGGTACTGAGGCGAACTTTTCCCTTTCGGCAGTGGACAGCCACGCAGTCTGGAATACGGCAGCCTGTGCAACGGTAGCATCATAAAATGACAATACGGATATTCCTTTCTGGGTATATTCCCGCATTTTGGTATAATGCCATTCCATTGCTTCGGGTAAATCGCACTGACGGCAGAAACAATCGAGCAAATAGGCTTTTCCTGATTTAAACCCGATAATAGCACACGCCTTATAATCTCCGTTACGAGTATAGGATAAATCCCAATGCGCAATAACACCGTCCCAAAACATTCCCTCCGGAACATCTACATATTTCAGCCATTCGGCTTTAAAGAGCTTTCCTTTTTCAATGGGATTATTATAGTCTTCACGCTGAGAGGTGTAGGAATCTGTTTTTTTGTTGATATTGATTACATCTTTTCGGGTAAGCCTCTGGTGCCAGCTCGGATTTCCGTATTCATCAGCAAGGTTTACCACACTTTCGTCAAAATGCTTTGAATTTTTGTAAGCCTCTTTTATACCGTCTAAAATTCCTTTCCTGACAATGTAATTGTTGGGTATAATCATCCTGCCTCTTCTTAAATGAAATGCTTTTCCGAGATCACCTGTGATTTTCTCTACATTTTCTTGTACAAGAATTTGGTTTTTAGCCTGTTTTCGGTCTTCGCAGTCATCAATAGAAGCAAAATCAATCCTGTTTGCGCCTAATCTCAATCCACGGAAAGGCTGGTTAAGCCCCAAACCTTTAAAAATACGTCCATCACCCGTCTGAAACTCTCCATCCGCCCAGTTACCATAACTCATCTGTACTCCAAAATCCTTTATATACCTTTCATTAAACTGTAAATGGGTTTGTAGGTCGGATAATAATAAATTGGCAAAGTCTTGATTTCGTCCCACCAATAAGCTAAAGAATATTTCGTCATTTTCTTTCAGGTGGCATACATTGCCAACATTGGTATGGATAGATTTTGCGCTTCCCCTGTACCATTTTCTCATCTGTACGATAAAAGGATCAGCAAAAACTTTCTCATACGAAGACTGGTGAAAGTCTGCGCACGGAGCATCTGCCAGAGACATAGAAACACCTACCCCGAAATAATAATCAAAGAACTGTGTATAGTTTTCCGGCTTTAAAAGAAAGTTGATTCGTTCTTCCTGCTCTTCCGCCGTTTCTTGGACGATGGAATTATAGGTAAGCTCCTTAATCATTTTTGATTTGAGCTTGAAATTTTCAAGTGCTGTTTTAAATTCCGTTACTGTCATTATATTATATAAGGGTTTCGATATAGCTTTCCTGAATTATTCTCATTTCTTTCAAAAGACGGAGATTATTTTCTCGTTTTTTTTCGGTTGATTTTGCCGTAATGTCTGTTTGATAATCAATAATAGCATCGTAGGCTTCCATATAGTAAACTGCTTTCTTTTTATTGTCATCCATTTCTCCCCATGCTTTTGCGAGCTTTGAAATCCCGTCAGGGCTGTAAGGCATCTGTTTGCCGGATTTGATGGCGGCAATATTGGAACGGATCATTGCTTTTATTTCACTTGGAGAGATATTCTGTAACTGCTTCTCTTCATCCCAGTTATAGCGTTTCTTCCAGTCTGTAAGGGTTTTAACACTTACTTTGATGGTTTCAAACTCTGAAATCGACTGTAAGGAAAAGCCACGGATATATAAACCCATAGCATCTTTCTGTTTGCGGTCTTTTTCGGCATTATTCATTCTGCCCTGCTGTTTTACCTCCTGGGTATCGGCAGTATCAACTTCTGTAACGTTCTTCTTTGCCATTACTCTTTATATTTTGCATCCACATTCAATTTACCCTCCTGGGTAAAAGCAATATTCTTTACATTCATTCCGTCATATTCGAGGTTTTTTTTAGCTTCAATAAGCCATTCCATTGCGTCCTCAGTTGCCAGCATCTGGTCGATTCCCACCCCCAGCTCCGGGAATAGTTTAAATTCTCCTTTACTGGCAAGCAGTATATCTTTTACATGCTGATTATCACTTTCACCTATAGCGAAATCTCCGTTTTTAATTTCGAGATCATCGGTAAATAAGAGGTCTTTCATATGCTTGTTATTTATCGCAAAATTCCACCGATTAAGGCTTTATAAAAATTTATCATTTAACCAGTATGGATTTTTTCAGACTGTATATGATTTTTTTCAGACTGGTTGATCGATAGTTTTTTTTCGGTTTGGCAATCCCCCAATTTTGTCCCAGAAATCAATTAGAAAAATGTCTAAGACTTACAAGTTTGTTGTTAATACAGAGAATGTAAACTCCTACGGGTACAGAGTGCTGACCGATGGTATTGATTACAGCCAGTATATGCGTAATCCTGTTGTGCTGTTCATGCACGAAAGGTATAACGATAAAAACCGTGGTGGTAAAGTTATCGGCAGAACTGTGAAGCTCTATAAGGAAAACTCCCAGCTCGTTGCTGAGATTGAGTTTGACGAAAATGATGCCTTTGCGCAGAAAATAGCCCAAAAGGTAGAGGGCGGGTTTATTCGCATGGCTTCTTTATATGCCGATGATCTGGTTACCTCAGTTGCTCCGGAGGATTTGCTTCCGGGACAGAAATACGAAACGGTAAAAGAATGTAAGTTGATTGAAATTTCCATCGTTGATATCGGCGGTAATGACGATGCCCTGAGACTATCCAAAAACAAAGACGGACAAATCCCGCTCAAATTAGTTAATCAAAAATCAGAAAATACAATGTCAGAATTAAAAACCATTGCCCTTGCATTAGGCAAAGCGGCAGATACAGGGGAAGCGCAATTGCTTCAAACTATCACAGAAATGAAGTTATCCCAAACAAAAGCAGAAACCGAGTCTAAAGAATGGGAGGGAAAATATAAGGCTCTTCAAAAATCAGAAGCGGAGACCATTACAGATAAAGCAGTGGTTTTGGGACTGGTAACGGAAGACTTAAAAGACGGTATTTTATTAGCATTTGAAGCCAACCATGAAGGGCAAAAAGCAAAACTGAGTAAGCTGATATCCGATAAGGAAGATGCTAACGGTAAAAACAAGAAACAAACCACTATTGCCGGAGCAGTACAACTGTCAAAGCAAAATGCATCCGTAACCACCGATGCAGGGGAAGGTCAGGAAACTTTTGACTACCTGCAAAAACACAACGTGGTAGAGCTGCAAAGAATCAGAACCGAAGAGCCGACAAAATATGTCCAGCTAGCAAAGGACTATGCATCAGGTATTCGCCACAAAGGTTAATTCAAAATTATTTAAAAACTATTTCAATATCATTTAAAATTATGAAAAAGAGACTTTCATTATTAGCTCTGTCTGTTAACTTTTTGACGGCTTTTATTGCATCATTCGTATTTGCACAGGCTGTTTCAGTTAATATGAATCCTTTAGTTGCTGCAAGTATTATTACGGCAGGACATGCGGTAATTACCTATTTCGCACCCGTTTCCTTATATAAAGGAAATTTGATGGAAGGATTGCAGACAGAAGTATGGGTAGCAGGAATTAAAGAAAACCCTGTCCCGGATAATAGCTTCGTATATGCTTCCACGGATATGTCCGAATATGTAGAACATAATAAACTACATCTGGCAGAGGCAGGAATAAAACCCGCCGTATTTGAGGATTACTTTGCAGGAAACGAAAATCCGCTGCCATTGGCAAATATACAGGACATTCCGAACGAAGTGGTACTGAAAACCTACTCCACAGAGCAGACAAGACACAGACAGCTTCAGGAAATAGAACTCCAGTATAATAAAAGAGACAGCGTGATCGGAAGACATAAAAAATCTCTAGCCAAAAATATTGGAAAAAGAGCAGCCTATATGTGGTCACCTGCTGTTAATAACGCATTCAACAAAATTCTTAATACCGGAGCTAATGACAGTATTCTTGATGCTGTAATTGATGCTGAGGCATTTATGAATGATCTGGATATGGTTGATAACTTCAATATCTGTTTCAATGCAGAACATATGGCTCGAATCAAAAAAGAGGACAAAAAACTGTATAAGGAAATTCTAAACGAAAAGGTTCTGTATGGTTTTAAAGTATTCAGATATACTCAAAATCCTATCTATACCGCTGATGGTGCAAAGAAAGCATTTGGAGCTACTAAAGATGCCACAGACAAAAGAAGTTCTATTATCTGGTGTTCAGACGAAGTATTCAGATGTTTTGGAGATACAGAAATGTATGCAACTTTAAGAGATTCCGGTCTGCAAGCAGATACCCTTTCCTTTGCACAAAGAGCATTGGTAGGAAATATCAGAGCTGCAAACCCTAAATATCTGGCAGCGATTCTTTAACCTTAAAATCATTCATCATGTTAAAAGATAAATTAAAATATTTCTTTGAAAATCAGTCGAATGACAAGGTATTTTCAACATCGGATGAGACGCTTTTTGTTCAGAAACAGGATGCTCTTGCCCATGCCAGAACATTAGAAGACGTTGAGGTCTTGGAGCATTTGAAATCAGGAAGTGTAACGGTGGAAGATCAGGAGGAGGATCTTATTGATATAGATCATGCCGGGTTACAAAGAAAAGCCCAAGAGGTGGCGCAGAATCAGCTTAAAGATACTGCAAAACAACCAACTCCCGCAGAACTGAAAGCCGCTAAGGATAAGGCAGTCTCTGAATATACGGAAGTTTTCGGGGAAGAGCCGGACACTAAACTAACAGCTGCTAAGATTTCGGAGCTTACTGAAGCTAAAAAAGCAGAACTGGCAAATACTCAAAACCCGGAATAATGCGAAACATATTATATATAGCCGTGCATTGCACCGCTACAGCACAGACCGCTACAGTGTCATCAATCCAGAATTATTGGAAAAATACCTTAAAGTGGAAAATGCCCGGCTATCATTTTATTATAAAGCCTGACGGTGAAATTGTAGAGCTTTTATCTATTGATAAAGTGTCTAACGGTGTAGGTGGCTGGAACTCCAAGATTATTAATATCTCCTATATCGGCGGTATTGATAAAAATGGCAAGCCACTGGATAACCGGACAGATGCCCAAAAAAGCAGCCTTTTGAAAAAGCTGAAAGAGCTTAAAAAGCAATTTCCCAAAGCAGTAATACAAGGACACCGGGACCTTCCAAAAGTTGCCAAAGCCTGTCCGAGTTTTAACGCCAAAAAAGAATATGAAAACATTTAAAACGCACTTTCTTTTTTTACTTACCATTTGTTTGATTTTAACAGCGTGCCGGACTACCCGGCAGGTTGTTAAAAAAAGTGAAAGCATAACGAATCAGGTAACGGAAAGTAAAGTAACCTATAAAGATACCATATTATATACTCCAAAAACGGAGGCAAATATGAAAATTCCGCTTTCTGAGTTTACACTCATCCAGCCGGAAATTTTACAGCCGGGATTTAAAGCAGATTTAAAGGCTTTTGAAACGCCAAAAATATGGACACAGAAAAACGGAAACGCTAAAGCAACCTTAAAAATTGTGCATGACAGTGTTTTCATCAAAGCAGAATGCGACAGCCTTGCCCTGGAAGCTAAAATCCGGCAGGAATACATAAACCGGTATGCCGAAAGTATAAAAATCAATTCTGATTTTGTGGAGAAGCAGACACGGCTCAACTGGATGACAATTATTGCCTGCGTGATCATTGCTTTTATTGCAGGATTTGTCACTAAATCATTAATTAAAATTTCTTTCTAATCATGGGATTACCTAAAATTATTTTCAATATAGCCACCACAGGGCTGGGACTGCTTACGGGGAATGTACAGAAAGTTCCGGGCGTGGTCATTACGGGAAGTACGGTTGCCGGAAAAATCACCATTGGAGAAAGTAAGCAGCTTTTCTCTCTGGAGGATGCGAAGGACGCAGGAATTACCGAAGCCGATAATCCTTTTGCCTATAAGCATGTAAAGGCGTTCTATGATTATGCCCAAACAGGTTCCGAGCTTTGGATTATGCTTGTTTCCGATGCTACCTCTATGGAAAGTATAGCGGATAATACTCAGGACTTTGCCAAAAAACTGCTTAATGAAGCCGGAGGCAGAATCCGGGTACTGGGAATTATCAAAAAATCTTTAGGAACGGAAACTGCCGCTAATGGTCTTGATGCCGATGTGGATAAAGCCGTTATCAAAGCCCAGAAGCTCTCCACTGAATTTGCATACAAATATTTTCCGGTAAGGGTACTTATCTCAGCTAACAATTTCAACGGAAACGTACAGGAGCTAAAGGATTACAGCACTACGGAATTTAACAGGGTTTCTTTGGTTATCGCCAATACTGACGGAGAAAAAGAAGCAAGCATAGGGTTAGCCCTCGGACGCCTGGCTTCTATTCCTGTACAGCGTAAAATCCACAGGGTACGAGATGGAGCGGTAGAAAATACAGCCGCTTACTATACTAGTGGTGCAAAAGTAGAAACGCTTACCACTGCCTGGGATGAACTTGCTGATAAAAACTACATCTTTTTAAGAAACTTCGCAGGGAGAGCAGGGTTTTACTTTTCGACAGACTCCACACTGACCAAAGAGACAGACGATTTTAAAACGCTTTCCAATGGTTTTGTAATGGACAAGGCAGTTATTATTGCTTACAATGTCCTGGTTGAAAACCTTGCAGACGAAATACCGGTAACAGCAAGCGGAACCATACACCCCGCTATTATAAAATCATGGCAGAATGCCATTGAAAGTAATATTAACGGACTGATGACCTCCGCCGGTGAGCTGAGTAATTGTAAAGTCATTATTGACGAAACGCAGGATGTGCTGACCACAGGAAAGCTGATTGTTCAAATTCAGTTACAGCCGGTAGGCTATGCAGAGTATATCACCGTAAATATAGGTTTCACAACAAAAATAGACGCATAATATGTTTAGTTCAAAACAATACAGCTGGTGCGACATCACCATTTCTTTTGGTGGAAGGATCATTGATGGAATTACCGAAGTTGAATACACCGAGAAAAAAGAAAAAGACCTGTTATACGCCAGGGGCTGTAAACCTCATAGCATTGTGAGCGGAAACCGCAGCTTTGACGGCAAGATCAGTATCTGGCAGAGTGAGCTGGAGGCAATGACAAGGGATGCATCGGGTAAAGATATCCTTTCTCTGGAATTTGACATCATCGTGGCTTATGTTCCTAAAGACGGCGGTCAGATTGTTACTGACATTCTGAAAGGTGTACAGTTTACAGAAGCTAAAAAGGGGATGAAACAAGGGGATAAAAACATGATCGTGGAGCTTCCTATTCTTTTCCTTGACGTAAAAAGACAACAGTAACTATAATTCATAATCAATTCAATCTTTAAGCCCGCTCTCTATGGGTGGGCTTTTTCTAAAAATAATAAAAATGGAAAATCTAAATCTAAAAACAGAACCACAGGATCAAATAGACGCTTGGAAGAAAAAATATGGAGAAATCTTCGTAATCTCTTTTGAAGACGGAAGAGAAGTATTTTTAAAAAAGCCGGACAGAAAAGTACTTAGTTTGGCAATGTCTAAAATGCAAACCAATCCGCTTGGATTTGCAGAAACCATATTAAACCAATGCTTTATTGGAGGTGATCAGGAGGTTAAAACAGATGATAGCTACTTTTTTGGTGCAGCCTCACAACTAGAAGGCTTGATGGAAGTAAAAACAGCTGAACTAAAAAAGTTATAGAGGATTCCAAAGGAGAAATGGAATCCAACTGGATAGGTTATATAAATACTGAAATGCAGTACTACCTGCACATTAATACTGATGATCTTACTGATGAAGAATGGGGTGAAAAATACGCACAATTAAATGATATAAGAAACAGGGAATCAGAAGCAAACAAAATTTAAAATGAGTTACAGTTTTTCAATATTTCTGCAAGATTATGCGTCTTCTTCAATGTCGAGGATTGCTAATTCTGTGGGTAATTTGCAAAACAGGGTAAACGCAATGTCTGGAAGTAGTCTCACCGCTACAGCAAGAGCGGGGCAAGGTTTTGATACTCTTTCTAACAGAATAAACAATACCGAGAATGAACTTTCACAGCTTGAAAGTCAATCGAGAAGAACTGGAAACGGATTTTCTGGATTGATTTCTATAGCTGGAAGATTTCTAGCAGCCTATGCTTCATTTGAAAGCGTGAAAGCCCTCTTTAATATTGGCGTACAGGCGGAACAAAGTCAGGTAAAATTTGAAGTTCTTTTGGGAAGTGTAAGCAAAGCCAATAAAATGCTTTCTGAACTGACTCATTATGCCAACAAAACACCATATAGTTTTGATGGTTTACAGCAAGGAGCTGAAGTAATGCTTGGTTTTGGTATTGCTGAAGAAAAAATATTACCTAGTATGAAAATGCTAGGTGATGTAGCGATGGGAAACAATGAGAAACTTTCAGGACTTTCTCTGGTATACTCTCAAATCATGGCAACAGGTAGGTTGATGGGACAAGACTTACTCCAGCTTATCAATCAGGGTTTCAATCCGCTTCAGGTTATTTCAGAACAAACAGGTTTATCAATGGGTGTTCTGAAAGACAAAATGGAAAAGGGAGCAATCAGTGCCGAGATGGTTAGTGAAGCTTTTAGACTGGCAACCTCTCAGGGAGGGAGGTACTACGGAATGAGTGACAGAATGAGTGAAACCGCAGGAGGAAAATGGTCAACCATGATGGATGCTTTTGCCGAGGTAGCCAAAAAGGTAGGTCTTCGATTTGCGGAATGGATAAAGCCTTTATTTGATATAGGGACTGCTTTTGCTGAAAAAATCATCCCTTTTGGGAAATGGATAATAGGGTTTCTACCCAGTTTAGAAACCTTTACGACTATTATGCAGATTTTAGGAATCGTAAGCCTTTCTGTAGGCACATATATGCTGATTGCAAACGCTTCTACTATAGCATGGGCAATCTCTTTAGGAATTTTAGAAGGAGTTATTTGGCTCGTAGAAGCAGCACAATGGGCATGGAATTTAGCAATGTCTCTCAATCCAATAGGTTTGGTCATCGCAGGAATTGTAGCTCTTATTGCTATCGTAGTGCTTTGCTGGAATAAATTCGGTTGGTTTAGAGGTGCTATTCTTGGTGTTTGGGAAGTTCTTAAGGGTTTGGGAACAATAATTAAAAATTATGTCATTAATAGATTTACCGAGCTTCTCAACGGAATTACAGGCATTGGTAAAGCTTTAGTTGCTTTTGTAAAAGGAGATTTTGAAAAAGCAATACAATTGGGAGCAGATGCCGGTAAAAAACTGCTGGGTGCAAATTCTGCAAAAGAAGTTTATAAGGGATATAATGATTTAGGCAAATTAGCTAGTAAAGGCTGGAACGAGGGAATGAAAGAAACCATACCAAAAACGGCAAAAAGTCTTCAGGACACAAATTCTAAAGCAAAAGCCGTACAACCAAAATCTAAACTCTTTGATTCCTTGCTGGGAGAGAACTCTAAAGGAGCTAAAGGAGGCAAAGAGAAAAATATATCAGCTGTAAAATCAAAATCTGATGGAATCGTGTCCGGAGGTTCAAAACAAACCAACATCAACATTAATATTGGTAAACTCAACGAAAAAATAGAAGTACACACCACTAACC
>Ga0194055_10002151_pt1 | contig 15733 bp, 13 predicted proteins | sample SepL449m_MetaG_FD_155482 | JGI IMG/M metagenome (GOLD analysis project Ga0194055, IMG submission 155482) | Anoxic zone freshwater microbial communities from boreal shield lake in IISD Experimental Lakes Area, Ontario, Canada - Sep2016-L442-9m | ecosystem: Environmental > Aquatic > Freshwater >... | reverse complement strand
GAACCGAAGGACAATCTCTGAAACAACCATCTTCGTTCAAACCACCAGCCGACATCCGCGGCAACGCTCGCCGTGCGCGCCAATAATCGCTACAAATCCGCAACGGAACTCGCTTGTTTAAGGACTAGAAGTAGACGGCGATTTGGTCAATTAGAAGTCGTAGGGGCGACGTTGCGCTCTTCCACCGGCTAATCGATCGCAAAGTGATCGAGCGAGTAGCCAAGTGGTTGCGGCACATTGGAAATACCCTAAAACGCAAACGCCAGAGAAAACGCATCCGGGAGGGTTGCAGAGATCACAATTTCCCTGCGATCAGGTTTCCCAGATTCCTTCTGCCACGATCAATCTGTCGATTGGTCAGGAATCTCATCGCACCGGGAAGATTTGTACCGATCGGTATCCTGGCTGGTCAGCTATGGAGATTCCCAGGCTCGGAGCCCAGTCCCTGACCTGCTGGCGTTTCTGCGGGCTCGCGGGCGCGAAGGTGACTCGGTCGGGGAGTGGAAGTTCGGGGCCGATCAGTCCCGCGTTCTGTAAGTCCTGCAGTCGGTCGGGATGAGCGAAGTCGGTGTAGCCGTAACTGCCAGGTTCGCGGTATCTCAGGATTTCGGACCAGTTCACAAGCAGATGTGTAATCCCGTGCGTCTTCAACGTGGCCTGGATCTGGTCTAGAGGCCGAAGTCGAAGCTCCCCAGTCTCTGTCCGTTCCGCAAACCAGGTTTCGAAAATCGAGCGGTCGAAGACGGTGTTGTAGACATAGGAAAACTTCGCGTGAAATAAGGCGGCCTCACCAATGCACAGTACCTTGGTGTCGCGGGAAAGTCGGCCGGCGGCAACTTCGTCGTTGATCCACTGCAACGACGGGGAAACGACAAGATTCGCGGCAGCTCGCAAGTCAGTTCGGCCGGCGTTGAAGCCGCCGATGTTATGCATGATCCAGATGTTGAATGCGATGCAGAGTGCCATGAACAGCGCGCAGAGGACGCGTCCCGCGACAAAGCTGATCAAATAGCAGGCTCCCACTCCGGCCAGTAACGCCACTACGGGAAACATCGGGACGTAAAACCGATCGATCTGGTGCGTCAACAGAAACCAGGTCAAAAACTGCCAGCCGATGAAACCCCAGACCAGCCAGACCTTTCGCCGCCATGATGCCAGCAGTGCGATTGGGGCGAAGGCAAACATCAATGCACTGTGCCAATCATTGTTCGCCACCACATCCGTCAGCTTGACTGGCAGGTCCCATAGACGCTCCTGCATGCTGGAGTAATGGCGCGAGTGGCCTCGCTTCCATTGTTCGTTCATTTGGGTATCACGCCCCTCGCCGCCAAACAGGGAATACGCCAACGGAAAGACCGGGTTGCCTGTCTCCAGCGTGTTCTTGATCAGCCACGGGCCAATCGCGATTCCGATGCCAGCAGCAAGAACAGCCAGATTTAAAAGCGAAGCCAAATATGTTGCCGGGAGCGCCTGCGAGGGTGGCTGAACGTTGTTTTTTTCATGGCCTCCTTCGCTGATGCTGCGGGGTGCTTCGTTCGGGTGGCTGAAAACTACGGAAGAGGAGCCGCTGACGGCAGTCCCGGCCTTGGCGCGTCGAATCGACGAAATCAAAAGCAAAAAACCTGCGGGCAAAATGACCGAAACCAACCCCGTGTACTTACACGCCATCGCACTCCCGGCGAGCAGTCCGCATAGCCCATGCAATCGGATCGACTGGTCTGCAGGTTCGGGCGTTGTCGTCCGGAGAATTCTCAACACGACCGCCAGCGTCGCCAGCAGGTAACAGGCCAGTCCCCCTTCGGCATAAGCAATGATCGAGATTCGATAGACCCAGGGAGTCGTCAGCCAGACGAGTGCTGCCAACCATCCTGCCGACTCGGAAAACCAGCGTTTCCCCAATCCATACAGCCCCACTGCCGTTAGAGGTGCAAATCCGGCGATCACTGCCTGGCCTGCCAGTGCCCCCCATTCCCAATCGCCGTAACAGACCATCCCAGACAGCAGCAGCATTTCGGTCAGGAACGGAAAACTGGTGTAAATGTTGTGCGGTAACCGCGAAATCGATCCCTGTAAGTACCACTCCTTCGGGCCACCGAGATGGTATTCGATCACGTCGAAGTCCGTTTGAGGCGACATGGCTCCCAGCAGCATGCTGCAAACAAACGGTACGATCACGGACCAGGCAATTACCGGCAGCCAGCCCGATCTGGGGTCGTGTCGCTGGGCGTGGGGGGCGGCATGGGCTGGAAGCCCATGCCACGTCCACCAGCATTCGGCAAACGTGACACCAGCAATGATCAGCAAGAGGGGCCATCGGCTGAGCAACCCTAGCAACCCTAGACCCAACATCAGCAGCGAAAGCGTCGACAGGCCAAGGCATCCGGCCAGGAAAAAACGTTCACTCCGATCCCAGGCGGAACAGATTCGCAGCGACCGCAATTCCATTCGCCCCAGGCAAATTGCGCCGACCCAGAGGACCACCGCAACAGCCAGAAACGGGAGTCGCTGACCGAGGTACAGCCAACTCCACGGCAGGGAGTTGGGAAGCACGGGGGGATCGACCAGATCCATCAGTTCGAACAGGACATTCGGCCAGACCATCCAGCGTGTGGCCGGGCGATTGTTGGGCAGGTCGAAACTGAAGAACCAGAGACAGAACAAGACGGGCCAGATGATGCTGATTGCGCGACGCATCTGATCACGCGTTCCGTTCACCCTGTCTGGTTCCTTCGTGGTCACACTTCAACTCCAGAATCACGTTTGTTCAGGCGAACGAATCCATTTCCCGACGGACGGCGGCTGGTGCATGGCCAGTCGCTGTAACAGCCGTTCCGGCTGATCGTCAACAATAAACAACTGGCGATGTTCGTCACGACAGAACCCTGTGGAAATCGCCTGATCCACGAGCAGCACCAGCGGATCGAAGTATCCGGAGATGTTCAGCAGACCGATCGGCTTGTTGTGCAGTCCGAGTTGCGACCATGTCAGGACTTCGAATAACTCTTCAAACGTCCCCAGTCCGCCTGGCAGAGCAACGAATGCATCGGACAGATCGGCCATTAATGCCTTCCGCTCGTGCATTCCGCTTGTGATCCTCAGATCGGTGACCCCTTCGTGAAGCAGTTCCCTGGTCGCCAGGAATTGAGGAATAACGCCCGTTACCCGTCCCCCTGACTTCAGAACGGCGTCTGCAATCGTTCCCATCAGTCCGACGCTGCCACCACCATAGACCAGTTCCTGACCCGACTGAACCATCAGTTCGCCAAACTGCGTCGCCGTTTCGCGATAAATAGGATCTGTCCCCGCGCTGGAGCCACAAAAAACACAGAGTCGCTTCAATACCAACACGGTTCATGCTTCTTCGAAAGAGTACGTGACTTTTCGCGGGGTGATGGGATAGCACTCCCGAACCGGCATGATACCATCGGTCGTCATGCAGTACCTCTTCGAATCCGCCGGGAAGTTTGTTCGGACGACATGGCCATCGGCTGTCGTAGCGCTCGCGGCTTGGATCAGTATTGTGGTCAGTATCGATCCTGCCGGAAGCTATCCCGGCATGCCCGCAGGGCCGGGCCTGACGATTGACGAGATTTTCAACGTCGAACAAGGGGTGTATCTGGTCGAGCAAACCCGGGCTCTCGGATGGTTCAACCTGATTCCCGGGACGTCGAGCGAGGCGTTTCGCCGTGAACTCGGCTACAACCCCGATCATCCGCCTCTTGGTCGATACTGGCTCGGTTTGCATCATCAATTGACGTGGTGGTTCGCCCCCCCATTTCAACCCAACGGACCATTTGTGACAGCGTGTGCCCGGACAGGTTCCGCGACCGCCTTCGCCCTGACCATATGGCTGCTGGGGGCATTCGTGACATTCGCAGCGCAGCGCGGAATGAACAAAAATGACCTGAGCTCCGGATGGCAAGGTGCGATCACAGGGTTGGTACTGATCTTGATGCCACGCTTGTATGGCCACGCTCATCTAGCAGCGTTGGAAACCATTACCAATCTGACCTGTACCGCCGCCGTACTGGCCATTGCGACAGGTTGGAATCGGGCAACACCTCCTTCACGTCGCGCGGCGATCCTCGCAGGAGTGTTGATGGGGTTGGCCTTGCTGACGAAGATCCAGGCGATCTTGATTCCCGTGCCGGTGATACTCTGGACATTGCTGCGCTGGCGTCTGCACGGAATTGTCCCGCTGCTGATCTGGTTTTCCGTCGCAACGCTGGTCTTTTTCGCAGGCTGGCCCTACATCTGGCATGATCCTGTTGGACACGTGCTGGAGTACCTGGGACGAACGACAAATCGAGTCACGCTGAACTGCTACTATTTCGGCACGAATTATCAGGACCGACTTGTTCCGTGGCACTATCCGTATGTGATGTTTGCTGTGACCGTGCCCATCGGGTTGCAGTGCCTGGGACTTGCCGGACTGGTTGCCATGAAACCTGCCAATATGGAATTGCAGGTCGAGGATCGCTGGCAAAAGCGTCTATTGCTGGCCTATGGATTGTTTCCGTTGATCGTCTTTTCGATTCCCGGTATCGCAGTCTACGACGGGGAACGACTGTTCCTGACGGTCTTTCCAATTTGGGCGATTTTTGTCGGGCGCGGGGTAGTTGCCGCGATGGCGATCTGGACTCGGAAAATTGGATCGCGCCGAGTCTGGCTGCTGACGGCGGTGCTGTTCCTGATTCAATTCGGTGCCAACTTTCAGTCCCACCCAGCATATCTCAGCTACTATAATCTGGCGGTGGGAGGTACTTCCGGGGCGGAACGGCTTGGGCTGGAGATGAATTACTGGGGAGACTCACTGACGCGGGATCTTCTGCAAGAAGCAGTCGCGAATCATGGCGCACTGACGACGTTAGAGATTCTGCCATCGCTGCACCAGTTTCAAAACGAGGACCTGATCCGCCAGTCACCAATCCTGCGGTCACGGTTATCGCAAGTGAAAGGGACGCATCTGCTGCGACTGGCGTTTCGTCGACGAGCCGACTTGAATGACACATTGTTTCAGAAATACCAATCCGATCCGCGTGACCGTTTGGCAGGATTTCGGCGAAAGGAAAGTTCGGATTGAGCGACGACATCACAACATTGGCCCCTGATTCTCTGGAACGATACAGTCGCCAGATGCGATTTGCCGGAATCGGGCGCGAGGGCCAGGAACGTCTCAGCGAAGCCCGCGTTCTGCTCATCGGCTGCGGAGCTCTGGGGACGGTGCTGGCTGATACATTAGTTCGAGCCGGAGTGGGGAAGCTGCGCATTGTTGATCGCGACTTCGTCGATCTGTCGAACCTGCAGCGACAGGTCTTGTTCGACGAACAGGACGTTGCCGAACATTTGCCCAAGGCAATCGTGGCCGCCAATCGACTGTCTCGAATCAATTCTCAGGTGATTCTGGAACCACACGTCGCGGATGTCGATTGGCGGTCAATCCGTGACTACGTGCGGGATGTCGATCTGATTCTGGACGGAACCGACAACTTCGAGACCCGGTTTCTGGTCAACGACATCTCATTGGAGACAAACATCCCCTGGGTCTACGCGGGTGTGGTGGGAAGCCACGGCCAGACCATGGCTATCTTTCCAGGTCAATCGGCCTGCCTGCGCTGTGTCATTGAATCTCCACCGGACCCCGGAACTTCAGAAACGTGTGATACGGCAGGTGTGATTGCACCGGCAATCCACATGGTGACGGCCTTGCAGGCAGCAACGGCACTCAAGATCCTGTCAGGACAACGGCAGTTCGTGGAGCCTCAACTGACGATCGTCGACGTCTGGGAAGGAACGCTCCGTCAGATGAATCTGGCGGGATTGAGGGAACGGGGCCACTGTCCTGCCTGCGGCCCACAGCAACGGCGCGACTGGTCGAGCGGTGGGCAGACGTCTCAAACGACAATCCTGTGTGGTCGAAATTCTGTGCAGATTTCGCCTGCGGAACCGGTCTCACTGTCTCTTGAAGATCTGGCGAAAGCACTTGCACCGCTGGGGCAAGTCACACGAAATCCGTTCCTGCTGAGGTTTACTCCCACGGGCGGGACGCTGCAGATGACCGTCTTTCGCGACGGTCGAGCCATCATCCAGGGAACGGAAGAAATCCCCATCGCCCGTGGATTTTACGCCCGGTATGTCGGTGGATGATCGCGTTTGTCGGTCGATCTCACCCCAACACGACTTGTTCAGGCATTTCTTGAACTGACAGGGCTGCTGAAGATTCTTTGTTCAATTTCGTGTGATCCGATTTGACACGTCACGAATCAGAACTAGGTTTGAGTTGTTCGGGAAATTCCCAAACCCGTTCCAAGAGACGATCATTCGGACCGCGTGTGGCGCGGCTGGAATTGGTCTCACGCCGTGGTGGTTGTTCCACCTGCGGTGGCTTACATTTTCCCAGTTCGCCAGGGGCCTCATGTCATGCAGAAGTTCAAGAACAAGAATCGTCACGGTTTTACATTGATCGAAGTGTTGATCGTCGTTGTGATCCTCGGGATCCTGGCGGCAACCGTCCTGCCGCAGTTCGCCTCGTCAACCGCCAATGCCAAGGAATCGGCCCTGCGTGCTGACCTCGCTCAGATCCGGTCGCAAGTCACGATGTACAAGTTCCAACATGATGGAACATTCCCCAACGGAACCGCCGACAACGTCGTCAAGCAATTGACACTCGCCAGTAACCTGGCTGGTGATACGGCTGCCCCAGGGACCACCGGTTATCCTTACGGTCCTTACCTGATGGCCCAATTCCCAACCAACCCTTACAACGGTGGCAGTGGCATCGTGGTTAAGACGACCGCAATTGGCTCCGCCGACGTTGACACGTCTGCGATGCAAGGCTCTGTCAAAGTGGGCTGGATCTATAGCTCGCTGACCGGCCAGGTGATCGCCAACTCGACTGGCAATGCTGCTGATGGCACACCACTGACGGGCCTGTAATCCAGTAGCGATTGAATGAGAAATCAGAGCCTGCCGGAATCTCCGGCAGGCTCTGTTCATTCTTTGGCAGTGGTCACCATGAGGATATTCTCTGTATCTTGTGGATTCTCGATTCGGACATGGATGGCGAATCTTCACTCAGGACTGACCGGCAATGATTTTGGATGTACCTATGTTTCGCAGTCTGTTTGCGGTATGGGCCTGCTGGTGTTTGATCAGCGATTTCAACGGACTTTACGCGGCTGAACCTGACACGCCTGTGCGACGATCGGTTTCACCTTGGGGTATCAGTTCCTCCGCCAGTTCATTCCGAAACCACGAAGAGTGGTTTCCGAAGATGGCCGAAGCGGGTGTCACGACAGTCCGCCTGTTTCCGGAATGGAGCAACTTCGAACCGAAGCAGGGAACGTGGAACTGGACCGACGGGGATCGATTGATTAAATCGGCGACCGATCACAAGTTGGAAATCAACGCCATCCTGATGGGCTCACAGCCCGGCTCCAAATCGATTCACGCCTTCCCGATGGAAGATCTGGAAAGCTGGTCCAGGTACGTGGCCGCTGCGGTGGGACGTTACAAGAACCAGATCCGCTACTGGGAAGTCTGGAACGAAGGGAATGGAGGCTTCAATGATGGCCATCACACGACGACCGATTACGCTCGCCTCACCGTGGCCACGTACGAAGCCGCCAAGAAAGCCGATCCGCAGGCGCAGGTCGGGCTGACCGTTGCCAGCTTCGACGCTCCGTATCTCCATCAGGCCATCCGCGCGATGGCCGCGCAGGGAAAACCCAATAGTTTCGACTTTCTCTGTATCCATCCCTACGAGATCGCGGATGGTCTGGCCGAAACGGACGGCGAGGTACCGTTTCTCTGGATGAATCGCATGCTGCGATCCATGCTCAAGGAGGCCGCGCCCGAACGGGCTAATGCTGAAATCTGGATGACCGAAGTGGGCCATCGCCTGACATCGAATAAAGAACGCTCAATCACCGAAGTGGACGCTGCGAATGCCTTGGCTCGGATGTACACGATGGCCATCGCTCAGGGTATCACCTGCACGCAGTGGTTTGAGGCACAAGACCCGGCGGGTGAAGACCAAGGATTTGGATTGCTGAAACGCGATGGCAGTCCACGGGCTGCCTACCGAACGATGAAATCGCTCGCGACAGAACTGGGAGAATCGCCGAAATACCAGGGTTGGCTGGCTCTGGGAGACCTGAAACGTGGTTACGGTTTTGTATTTGCCGGCAGATCTTCGGACGTGCTGGTCGCATGGATGCCAACCGGGCTCAAGTCAGACGCTGCCAGTCGAACGCTCACGTTTGCAAAAGATGTCGACGTGACAAATGCGATCAGTGCCGTCACGTCGAAGCTGATGGCCGGTAAACCACTCATACTGAGCGACATCCCGGTGATCATCGCTGGACTTCCCGCAGACCTCGTTCAACAGGCCCGCGATAATTCTGGCCAGAACTTTCCCTGGGGTGGTGACTACACATCCGCAAAAACGGTCAGCTTCCAGGCGGGACTGCCCGATCAGGTTCAGGGAGTCACCCCACGTGGCCGGGGAAATTACCCGACGGTCACATTTGCAGATGGATCTGCAGGCCTTGTCGTGGCAGGGGATATCAATCATCCCGTTTCATTTTACGCGCATCCGTCATTCGCGAGTTTTCAGACTCGCGAATACTACGTTCGTGCGACAGTCCGCCGCCTCGCTACGGGGAATGTTGGTATGAACCTTCGATATGAAGTGGCTGACAGCCAGGGACGAATGCCATACGCCAACGTCGGCCAATGGTTCAGTGTGTCGCAGGAGTCCACCTGGCAAACTCACACCTGGCACGTGACCAATGCCTGCTTTTCAAAGATGTGGGGGAACGACATTGTCATCGCCCCCGAACAGTCGATCCCCTTCGCTGTTGGCACGATTGAGATCAGCGTGGTGCCATTCAAGTAACGCGATGGCCAGGCTGTTAATGCATATGAAACTGCGGACGTACTTAGCGAACGTCGGAATGTGGTAGATTGGCATTTCTCGTGCCGCATGGAAAAACCGTGACATCGCTCAATCCATCCGCGACTGACGATTGAGAAGAATTCCTCGATTCAGAAAGTAACAAATGCGGTTTCCGACTCGTACATTATTCATGGTCATTGCGCTGATCATGACCAGCAGTGTCCTGGCCGATGAGCCTGTCGTGGGATCGCGAAGTACCACCTGGTCCGAACTGAAGTGGAAGATGGCGGCCCCGACACCGTTTAAACGGGTCGAGTCACCGACGGTCGTCGTCGAGAAGACGCTTTATCTGTTCGGTGGATTTACGGAAGATCTGCAAGCCTCGACCCAGGTCGATCTCTACAATCCGGTGACTGACACGTGGTCGCAAAAGAAGGCGATGCCGTCGGGATTGACGCATTTGAATCCCGCCATTGATGGGAAGACCATCTGGTTCGCAGGAGGCTTTAAAGGGCGACACCCTGGCCCGGTCGTCACGGAAGTCTGGAAATATGATGTCACGTCCGACACCTGGACTGCGGGACCGCCGTTGCCGGAACCGCGCGCAGGTGGGGGCCTCGCTATCCAAGGGCGCCATTTGCATTACTTCGGTGGGTATAAGGTGGATCGAGATACGAATGCTGGCGAGCACTGGAGCTTATTACTGGATGGGGGAACCGCATGGAAACGCGAAGCGGATGTACCCGACCCGCGTGGTCATGTCAGTGCCGCCGTCCTCGACGGCAAGATCTATGCTCTTGGTGGTGATCATGGTCACGACAAGACCCAGATCGATGTCAGTTCCTGCCATCGGTTTGATCCCGCAACGGGGATGTGGAGCGAGATTGCGAGCCTACCCGACGGCCGCAGCCATTTTGAATCCAGCACGATCATTCACAACGGCCGAATCGTGATCCTCGGTGGCCGCTGCAATAGCTCCCAGCCAGTACGCAACGTCGTGAATGACATTTTGGAATATGATCCCAAAGCAAATGTGTGGAAGACCATCGGAACGATTCCAGAAAAGGTCCTCGCCCCATCGGCCGAAATCATTTCCGGAAACATCATCATCACGGGGGGCGGCCTGAATAACCCTCGCCCTCTGACAGCGAATACCTGGATCGCTCCACTCCCCAAGTAGGCACCGCGCGGAAGAATGCCATTTGCCGTGGCCTGCGAACTCATTTGCTGGCTACTTCTGAGCCGCGTCGATCAAGGCCTGTGCATGTCGTGCCAGAGAGGTTTCAGGAAAGTCGTTCACGATTTTTTCGAGAGCCGCGACCGACTTGGCCTTTGCCGCCGGGTTGCCGACCGCCAGTTTCTTTCGTTCCGTTTCCAAACTCTTCAGGGCCTGCATCCCTGCCTTGACCTTGGCGTCCTTGGCCAGATCTTTTTTCATGGTGGCGGTCTCTTTCGGCAATTCGAATCCGTTGAACCGATCGAGTAACTCAGAAAGCAGTTCGTGAGTCTTAAAGGTATTGGAGGCTTCCTGAGATTCCTTGATTTTCGCCATCTGAGCATCGATCTCTTGCTGCACGATTTCCATCAGCTTTGCGGCAGTTTCCTTGGTCTCCGCTTTGGGCGATGATGTCGACTTCTTCAAATTCGCGGCCAGACCTTTGTAGTTGCCGATTTCGACAGCGAACCAGATCTGCTTGAGCGGATCGGGGATATTTGAGGGATCAATCTTCCAGGCGGCACCTTCTTCTGCCAGTTCGGCAATCTCCTTGATTTCGTCCTTTACCGGAATATGCATCTCGCCATCAGGAGTGATGTAGCGGAATTGCGAAACATTCTTGGTATCAATCTCCTGGAACAGTCCGCAAGCAGACTCGAAGTCGCGCGACTGATCCACAATCACAGGCCATTTGCCCGCGACCTGCCGAACGTAGGCCTCGACCTTCTGTCGAGGACTTCCGGAGTTCACTGCGATGAAGATCACCGGTCGCCCTTCAAACTTCTTGACTTCGTCCACCGTCGTGCGCCAGCGTGCGGCACTCCCCTGATCATCTTCTTCGAAAAACCAGAGGACAATTCCTTTCCCCTTGAGACTGCCCAGTGCCAACGGTCCGGAATTGACCCACGCCCCGGGATCCGTCGGAAACGGTGGAACCGGATCAGCGTAAAGACTGGTCACGAGCGAGAGAGAAAGAGAAAACACCAGAAGAGGATTCGTCGGAGTCCAGAGTTTATTCATGCGAAGATCTCCATCGGGTCAGCCTGAAAGGATGTGCCTGAAATAGAGTAGACTGAAGGCCCCCGTTCCGCAATCGGCTATGGTGCGAGAGAGCCAGAGTTATTGCGTCGGGGTCGGGCCCACTGATTCTCTGTTTGCGAAGAGTTACTTTGCCACCGACCCAGGAGCGATCAGCCCTGATTCGGGGCTGCTGGCGGTTGCATAGAGTTTTTTGGGAATCCGGCCGGAATGTGCGGCCAGATGACCGGCACGGCATGCCAGCTTCATCGCCTCGGCCATTTTTCGCGGGTCTTGCGCCGATGCAATCGCGGTGTTCAACAGCACCCCGTCACAGCCGAGTTCCATCGCGAACGCGACATCACTGGCAGTTCCCACTCCTGCGTCGATAATCACCGGATAGTCGGGATCATTTTCTTTCAAGTATTCCATGCAGATCCGAATGTTGTTCGGATTGAGAACTCCCTGCCCGCTGCCGATTGGACTCCCTGCAGGCATCACCGATGTGGCACCGGCATCTTTCAGACGACGAGCCGTAATCGGGTCATCCGTTGTGTAGCACAGGACTTCAAATCCATCGGCGACCAGTTCGCGAGTTGCTTCCAGCGTGGCAACAGGATCGGGCAGCAGGGTCTTCTTGTCCCCCAGGACTTCCAGCTTGATCCAACTGGCTCCTGGATTACCGACGCTAGCCAGGATTTCACGTCCCAGTCTTGCGGTACGAACGGCGTCTTCAGCCGTAAAACATCCGGCGGTATTGGGAAGGATTGTGTACTTGTCCAGGTCGATGAAATCGAGAATGTTTCGCCCCGCGGCATCAACCAGGCGTTCACGACGCACGGCCACAGTGATCACGCTGGCTTCGCTGATTTCCAGGCATTCACGCATCAACTCAAATGTCGTGTACTTACCTGTGCCAACGATTAACCGGGACGTAAGCCGATGCGATCCAAGAACCAAAGTCGAGTCTGTCGAAGAAGCCATGAATCGCGATCAACCTCCACCCACCAGCGTCACTATTTCGATTCGATCACCGTCGGCCAAGACTGTCGCAGGATGGTCCTGTCGCGGAACGACCTGTCGATTCCGTTCCACAGCCAGAAACCGCGGCTTCAGCTCAAGGATGCCCAGCAGGGATTCAACGGTCGTTCCTTCGGGAACAACATGACTGGTATCGTTAACGATGATATTCAGAGAAGCCATGACGGACGCCTGAAAGTCGTGGTTCGCCGCGAACCAACGCCGCATTTTCTTAGGGCAACTCAAATATTCGCTTCGTCCTCAGAAGCCTGTCAGCCAAGAGGCGTTGGTTCGCAGAGCGAACCACGACTATCTCACGCCTCACGAACGCCGAGGCGCATTGCCGTCGAAGCCGCAAAATGACAAGACTTAGAATCCGTCGCTGACGTTTTCCATCATCGCACCCATCGACTTCATCGCACCATTTCGCGTCGACACTGCCTTCAACACGTTGATGTCGATTTTCTTTGACACCGCCTTGGTCGAACCATCGGCGAGGCCGAAGATGCACAGATCACTGTTGTGGCTGCTGCCAAAGCTGAAGAATTGCAATGTGACGTTGGATGGGCCAGGAACAGCCCAGTAGGTGTCGAAGACGTCGGGGTGAGTGGAATCATCCCAGACTCGGACGCAGCAGCTATAGGCATCGGCCCAGAATCCGAACAGCGAATCTCCGACCGCGATGGTGTTGGATTGGCCATCGCTGATATCACTCATTCGAACCGCACTGTTCAAATAAAGAATCCCGTTGGGGTCCTTGGGAGGATTTCCGCCGCCACCTGGGGAACTGGGATCATACGCCCCCATGTTGCCACGATACGTTGAAAATCCCCACGGAGCACTCGAGGGACGCTTGGCACTGGGGCAGACATACGATTCGATGTTGTTACCCAGAAAATTCTGGTTGTTACCGCCACCGAACTTGGCGACGCGGAAGTCGAGATCGATTGTCCCCTGACCCATTTCCGAGCGAATTAAGGCCGGCCAGCCCCATTCCGCAGGCATCAACCAGCTATTCACGGTAATCATTGAACGTTGACGCATGGCCATCAACTCCATCGTGACTGGTTCGGTGAGCGTCGCCTGCTGACCTGCTCCGGGGGCCGGGCTGATATAGCCGGGTGGCCAGCAGCGATGGGCTCCTTCGTAGTTGTGCATCGCCAGCACGATCTGCCTGACATTGTTAATGCATTGAGCCCGGCGACCCGCTTCACGAGCGTTCTGGACCGCAGGCAGCAGCAACGCCGCCAGCATGGCGATGATCGCAATCACCACCAGTAGCTCAATCAGCGTAAACCCACGTCGGGCAGTTCGGGACGCACAAGGTTGGACATTTCGAGTCATTACTCAACTCCTGATTTTTCGGACCATTCACTTGGCCACGATATGAAATCATCTGGCATACGTGGATGCGCCTCATCCACGTTTCGCGTGCTGATGAAAATCGGCGGAACACAATCACCGTAGCAAATCCGCAACCCCATTTCAAACCCCGTTTTCCGCAAAGTCGGGACCAGCATTATTTTTACAATCTGATGCGACTGAACGCATCAAAACTACTGAACGAGACCGAATCCTCAGGAATTGCGATCCGATGCGGACTTGTGGCTTAACGGTGAATTCTGAAAACACTGGATTCTGACGAATTCTGCAACAAACAAGGGTTTGTATCCAATGTAGTTCACCGTCAGCGGAGCAGTTCAGAAACGACTCTGGCCTGTGTGATCGCAACGTCGGTCAGACTTCCCGCACGGCCGTCATGAGGATACGTCAATCGCTGATGATCCAGTCCCAAGGCATGCAGCAACGTGGCATGAAGATCGTGGACGGTGACAACATTTTCAACCGCCTGATAACCGAAGTCATCGGTCTGGCCATAACAGAAGCCTGGTTTGAAACCTCCTCCGGCGATCCAGAGTGAGTTGGCATGCCGATTGTGATCTCGTCCATCCGTTCCCTGCGAAACCGGCAGTCGTCCGAATTCGCCGCCCCACAAGACAATCGTCCGGTCCAGCAGACCTCGCTGCTTCAGATCCTGAACCAGCGCCGCACTCGGTTGATCGACTCGAGCACAGTTTGTTTTCAACGTCGCTGCGTTCTTGCTATGAGTATCCCAAGGCTGTCCTGCCAGAAACAATTGGACAAACCGCACACCTCGCTCAATCAACCGGCGAGCAATGATGCACCGAGACCCGTATTCGGCGGTTGCAGGATTATCCAGTCCATAGATCTTGCGGGTGGCTGCCGTTTCTCCGGAAAGATCGAGTAACTCCGGAACGACCGTCTGCATCCTGGCGGCAACTTCGAAGTCGGTCATCCGAGCTTCCAATTCGGAATTGCCTGGATACTGTCGCAGATGAGTTCGATTGAAATCGTTCAGCAACTGTAATTGCCGGGTCCTCGCGGAACTCGAAACATCCTGAGGAGTCAACAGATTCGGGACCGGGGTCTTACCCGGTCGAAACGTCGTCCCCTGATACTCTGCTGGCAGCCAACCTGACGTCCAGTTGCGAACGCTGTCGACCGGCATTCCTCCCGGGTCCGTCAACACGACATACGCAGGAAGATTCTCGTTCGCGGAACCGAGTCCGTAATTGATCCATGATCCCCACGTCGGATACCCGGCCTGAAACTTGCCGCTATGAATCAACCGCAACGCAGATTCGTGATCGACCGATTCCGTTGTGATGCTGCGAACCAGCGTGATGTCATCGACGATGCCAGCAGTGTGAGGCAGAACTTCGCTGACTTCAATTCCTGATTCACCATGACGACGGAATGCGAACGGCGAACCGAGAACGTTGCCACGCTGGCCGGGGAAATGAATCTCCAGATCCCCGTCATATTTCTGACCGTTTCGTTTCGTCAGTTCCGGCTTGGGATCAAACAGATCCATCTGACTGGGACCGCCATGTTGAAACAGGCAGATCACGGCATCAGCGGAAGCAGATCGATGCGGCTGTCGCTGCGACCGCAACGCGGCATCGACACGGTTCTGCTGCAGCAGATGCGTCAACGCCAGCAGGCCGACTCCACCCACGGATTGTCCAAGGAAGGCGCGTCGATGAAGGCCCAGAGAATCGAATGACATGTTCACCAGTCCCGATTATTCAATGTAAAGGAAGGCGTTGCTGGCGAGCAGCATCTGGCACAAATCGACCCAAGCTGCCTGAACGGCGTTGGGACGCCCGGCGTACTCCGTGGTTTGCTCCGTCAGGAATCGTTTCGCGGCCCCTTGTTCTTCATCCGTTGGTCTGCGACCCCATGTGATGCGGAACGCTTTCGTAATCGCCTGATCTTCAGAAATATCCGGCGACGATCTAACCCGGCGGGCCAGACCTGCTGCGCGAGCCCGCACAAACTCGGAATTTAAAAGTTTCAGCGATTGCAGCGGGACTGTCGTCCGCGGACGAGCTGTACAGTTGAAGACGATTGACGGGGCATCGAACACTTCCAGCAGGCCGACCACTTGAGTCCGGCGCTGCTGCAGGTACAGGCTGCGCCGCAGGCTTCCCGGGACCGACTCGCCGACGAACACATCGCCATCACCCGCAACCTGAGTCGGAACATAAGGTCCAAAC
>Ga0194055_10002148_pt1 | contig 15750 bp, 16 predicted proteins | sample SepL449m_MetaG_FD_155482 | JGI IMG/M metagenome (GOLD analysis project Ga0194055, IMG submission 155482) | Anoxic zone freshwater microbial communities from boreal shield lake in IISD Experimental Lakes Area, Ontario, Canada - Sep2016-L442-9m | ecosystem: Environmental > Aquatic > Freshwater >... | reverse complement strand
CAGTTGCGTGCTTCACGATGTAAGCAATGTGAATTGCCTGTTCGTTCAACATGTGTGGGAAGTTCACAGAGAAACCTGATTGTGCGGTAGATACAAGAAAACAGTTGGGGAATCCGCGAGAGAAGAAACCATGGAACGTCTCAACACCTTCTGCCCACTTACTTGTGATTGTGAGGTTGTCAGATCCGTGTACTTCATATCCGGACCGGCGGGCGTAATCAGTGCCGACTTCGAAACCAGTTGCATAAATAAGGCAATCAAGTTCGTATTCAACACCATTAGCCACAACGCCCTTCGGCGTGATGCGCTCAACACCGAGGCCGCCAGTATCTACCAGAGTCACATTGGGCCGGTTGAACGTTGGCAAGTAGTCATCATGGAAGCACGGACGCTTACAGAACTGGCGATACCACGGCTTCAACGCTTCTGCGGTTTTCGGATCAGTCACAATTTCATCAACACGATTACGCACTTGATTCATTTTTTCAAAGTCTGCATTTTCAACGATGGTGCCAATTTGTTCTGGGCTTGTGCCGAGGCCGCCTTCTTTGCGCGCACGCAACATGAGGTTGCCAACAATTTCAGTCCAGCCATCGTGCACGAGATCTTCAGTATCAAATACGCCAGACGTGAGGTTCGTAAAGTTCTCATTACGTCGACGCTGCCAACCGGGCTCTAATGAATTTGCCCAGTCCGGATCAGTTGGTGTGTCGTTACGTACGTCAATAGAAGATGGTGTGCGTTGGAACACAAACAATTGTTTTGCGCCTGCACCAAGGTGTGGCACTGCTTGCACTGCAGTTGCACCCGTGCCAATGATGCCGACCACTTTGTCTTTCAAGCCAGTGAGATTTCCCTTGCTGGTTCCGCCTGTGTATGCGTAATCCCAACGACTGGTGTGAAATGAATGACCTGCAAATGTTCCAACACCTTCGATGCCTGGCAATTTCGGCCGATGCAATGGACCATTGGCCATGCTGATGTAGCGCGCACGGACTTCGTCACCACGATTGGTGCGAATAATCCAGCGGCGAGATGATTCATCCCAACGCACACCAGTAACTTCCGTTTGCAACATCGAACGCGAATACAAATTGAAATGTTCTGCAATGCGATGACAGTGCGCCAAAATTTCCGGGGCTGGGGTGTACTTTGATGCAGGAATGAAACCTGTCTCTTCCAGCAGTGGCAGATAGATGTACGACTCAACGTCGCACGCTGCGCCGGGATACCTATTCCAGTACCACGTGCCACCGAAGTCGCCGCCCTTTTCAATCACTGTGAAATCGTGAACGCCAGCTTCGTGTAGACGAGCTGCAACCAACATGCCCCCAAAGCCACCACCAACGATTGCAACTTGCACGTCTTTTACAATCGGTGCACGCTCTTCGAACTTGATGTACGGGTCTTCGAGGTAGTGAGCGAATTCGCCTTTTATTTCTGTGTATTGCTCGTTCGCTTCAGCCCGCACTCGCTTATCGCGTTCATCGCGGTAGCGCTGGCGTAGTTCATCAGGGTCAAACCCCAGGTCGTCAGTAGATGTCTGGCTCATGGCCCAACACTATGTCTCGGTCCGCATCGATGCGGAACCGAAGGCTATTTGTCTGCGGTAACGCGAGCGCGAGGGAATACGCGCAAGAAGTTGCCCGAGTTGAACTTGTCGACAGATGCCTGTGGCACCTCTTTCATGCACGACTCGAAGCGGGCAATGGGGTCACGGCCACCCTCTGTATGTGGGTAGTCGCTCGAGAACAAGTAGAGGTCATCGTTTGATTGGTCGATCAGACGAGCAACATCTTCGAAGACGAACGGTGTGAAACCGAACTGTTGACGAATCTGCTCAGACGGTGAACGCTTGAAACCGCGAAGGCGATCATCAACACGTGAATACGCCTTATGTACATGATCAAGACGAACAAGCATTTCAGGAACCCAACCAGCGCCAAGTTCAACAGAAGCGAACTTCAAGTCTGGGAAGTCTTCAAGAACACCATCAAGAACCATCATCGAAATGAAAGTTTCAATGCCCTGGTGCAACACAGCTGCGTCACGAGCACGGACATTTTCGCCGCCGCCCATCCAGTCTTTGGTAACACCACGACCGGTGTTGCTCCACTCTGGCTTCAGTTGCAATGGATTGCCACCAACGTGGAACACGACAGGAATTTGTGCTTCTTGCAACAACGACCACATTGGATTGAAGTCAACATGAGTTGGCGAACGCTCGCCTGCCAAACGGTGTGGAACCCACATTGCCTCAAGGCCATTGTCGATGCTCCATTGCACCTCTTCTAATGCAAGCACTGGATTCTCAAGTGGAATTGCTGCAACACCCATGAGACGATCATCGATTGAACAGAAGTCAGCCATGTGACGGTTGTGCGCACGCGCACCGCCGTAACGAACCTTGTCAGGAATTTTACTGCTCGGCGAAAACGGCATGTGCAAACTGTGCGTTGGGAATACCAACTGCTTCTTGAAGCCCAACATGTCGTTAGCAATAACGCGGTCATGCTTATCGAATGCACCGAGAGCTTGAATTTCTTTGACCTCTTGGATCATGCGATCACCAAGAGCAATGAGAGACTCTTTGTGCTCATCAGAATGTTGTGAGCCATTGCCAACAATGATTGCAACTTCTTCGTCAGTCACAAGTGAACGGCCGTAATCAACTTCTGGAAGAAGGTCGCGCACGTCTGGGTCGGCAAACTTCTTGAGGAAGTCTGGAAGCTCCATGATGTGTGTATCTGCGTCGTAAAGAACGCGATCGCCTGCGTATGTCATATGGGTCCCCTATCCCTCGAACTTGAGCAAACGGTACCACCCATACAGGTGGTAACAAAGAGGTGAACAGTTGTCTTAGGGCTATGCCCTATTGGGACTAACTCAATACGATGAGTCTGTGCACATCACCACCTCACAGATCGATTCATATCGACTCAATGGCTGGCTGTTATGTCGCCCGTTTGTGGGCGGGGAAATTCGTGATATCCAGCATTGGGTTGATGAAATTCAGCAATGGCCCGAAAGTGGTGATTGGTTGCATTATCGCGAGATGACCGACAGTGGACCAAAACTGTGCCGCACAGAAAACTTTGTACCGTTCCATGCGCCCTTGCGCGAAATTCTGACAACTGGTGCAATCGTGGAAATTGTTTCTGCCCTCATGGGTGAACAAGCAGTTCTCTACAAAGAAAAGATCAACTACAAGCTGGTAGGGGGAGCTGGGTTCCTTCCTCACCAAGATGCGCCGGCATACCCATTTATTGAGACGTCAATTTCATGCATGATTGCAGTTGACCAGAGCACTGTTTCAAATGGTTGCTTAGAAGTTGTCGACGGACAACACCATGAATTACTACCTATGAACGAACGTGGATGCATCGAGAACGACTGGGTAGAAACTCATGAATGGCACCCAGTTGAGATGGAAGCTGGCGATGTTTTGTTCTTCCATTCACACACTCCACATCGCAGTGGCACGAATAACTCACAACGAGATCGTCGAGCCATCTACCCCACCTTTAATGCGGCAAACGAAGGTGATCTGCGATCTGACTACTACGAAGAAAAACTTCGGATTTTCCGTGACACAGAACATGGAGCCGACAACGTCCGCATCTCGCTCATCAACGACTTTGAAGGAAGACCCGTATGAACAAATTTACATCTCTCGATGAAATTGAATCTCTGTTTGAAAAATGGGGACAACAGTTTTACAGCGAAAATATTTCTCAAACTGCACATGCGGTTCAATGCGCACAGTTGGCCGAAGAGGCTGACGCATCAAGCGCACTCGTGCTTGCTGCGCTACTTCACGATGTCGGCCACCTAGTTGATCTTGAAGACTCGTCAGGAAAATTGGAATTCGCAATAGACACTGTGCACGAGGCAACCGCTGTCCGCGTATTAGCACCTCTCTTCCCTCCTGCGGTCACTGCCCCTATTGCTCTTCATGTTGATGGCAAACGGTGGTTATGTGCTCGTGAAGATGGATACTTTGAATCCTTGAGTTCAGCTTCTGTTGCCAGCCTCGCTTTGCAAGGTGGACCAATGTCAGAAAAAGAAGCAGACAGGTTTATGGCCATGCCGCAGTTTGAAGATGCAGTTGCACTTCGGCGCTGGGATGACCTTGGCAAAGACACGACCAAGGAACAGTTTCCACTTGATGATTTTCGACGAATCCTTCGTCACCACTTCTCCCAAATATAGAAAAGATCTACCATGAGAATTCTTGTAACTAACGATGACGGCATTGATTCTGTTGGACTTCATGTCCTAGCCCGCGCAATGCGTCCATATGGTGAAGTTGTAATCGCCGCACCAGACCAGGAGTACTCCGGTGCAGGCGCAGCCATTGGTGCGTTGCACATCATCCAGCCAGAAGTACAGAAGCGAATTATCGAAGGTATCGATACTTCGTGGGCAATCACCGGCCCACCTGCATTGTGTGTGTTCTTTGCGCGACTCGGCGTCTACGGAGGACCATTTGATTTGGTTGTTTCAGGCATCAACCCTGGTGCAAACGTTGGTCGTGCCGTGTACCACTCCGGCACTGTCGGTGCGGCAGTTACTGCTCGCAACGGTGGAGTCAGCGGTATCGCAATCAGCCAAGCTGTCACCGGTTTTGGTGCAGAAGGCCAAGGATGGGACGACGCACTGAAGGGTCAGCAATGGGATTCAGCAGCAACCGTTGCGCAACGAGTTGTCGAAGGTTGGATTGCAGATCGCCCAACAGAGCCAGTAGTTATCAATGTGAATGTGCCGAACTGTGCAGTCAGCGACATGAAGGGTTGGCGCCGCACTGAAATTGGGCACATTGTTCCCGTAGCAATGGCAACTGCAGATCTTGAAGCCAAGGAGGGTCACGAAGGTGCCTTCTATGTTCGTATGAATTACGGGGCGCAAGCACAAATGCCACCAGAGACTGACGGCGGCGCTGTAGAAAATGGCGAAGTTGCCATTACATACATCGGCCGATTCAACGACGTGCCATCGCAAGGTTCGACAGCAGTTAATGATGCGCTGACATCGCTTGTCGGCAAGGCGAGCACACTGCACTCATAGACGATTCCATTTCTCGCCACTACGGTGAAGGAATGGCTGATTGGCAAAATCTCACTAGTCGCGCATCACTTGCGTCGCATCAACTTCTGGGCTGGATCTTTTGGGATTCTCGCGCGAAAGACAATCTCGCAGCACTCGGTGTGCCTGACGGCCTTGGTCATTACATCGTCAACCGTGGTGCACCGTTAGCGCCAGCCGGTGCTGAAGCATTATTTGCGGCGTTCTACACCATCAAACGCGAGTTCGTTCACTTTGTACTGAACAACGCAGCAACGTACATCACTGATTGGCATGAAGTCACTGTTGCGCGTGATGCTGCTGTGCGCGCTGGTCTCGAAGATATGACACCACAAATCATTGCGCCATTTGGTGCGCTCGCCGATGACTTGTGGAAAACAGTTGATGCAATTCCTGCAAGTGGTCGCGTGTTGTTTGCTGCACATAAGTCTTGGCCACGACCAACTGACCCGTTGATGTCTGCGTGGAACGCGTTGAACTGCATTCGTGAGTGGCGCGGCGACACACACTTTGGAATTTTGCTGAACGACAACATTGGAGTTGTGGAAGCCGGACTGTTGCATGATGCATGGATGGGTTATCCCAAAGAATGGATTCCACGCAGTCGAGGCGCAGACGATGCCGAGATTCTTGCTGCCCTTGACAACTTGTCATCACGCGGATTCGTCACTGACGGCGTGGTAAATGATGCCGGTATCGAGTATCGAGTTGATCTTGAACGCCGTACAGATCTGCTGTGTGAAATTCCGTGGCGTCACTTCGGCGAGAAAAATACTGTTGAGTTGCTCTCTATTCTCGAACCTGTTGGTGAACGCTATGTGCAGCACATCAATGAAATTGCCGGTGAAAACTGGATGCCGGCAGCTCGGCCTCGTCGCCGCTAAACCGAATGCGGTAATCCGATTCGTACCGACACTCCGGGCGAATACATAACGTGTGCTTCACCTGTTGGTGCAGGCAAGCCAGCGGCAATAACCAAGGTGTCTTCAAGATGTTCAAGCGTCGCGGTATGCAGAATCCATGTCTCATGATCAACTGGTGCGTACCGCAGACCTTTGCCAAACCCTTTTGAATACAAACCCCATCGTGCCGATAAAAACACCGACAACTCATCAGGCTGTTCAATATGTTCTCCGATAGCAATGCGAATCGACGTTGACGCAACATGGGGCCACCGACGTTTCACAGTGGTGGTGAGTGATTCAGAAGTCACCACATGCGAGGCACTTCCCCAGCAGTAGGGCAAGAAATACGAAACCCGTGCCGCAAGTGCCGGAAGTAGCCGATTCACATCGAGTGAGAAAAACCACACACCAGGAATTCCGTCCTTCTTTACGTACGTACGCACATTCACTTCAGGAAAAGAACCAAGGTATGGAATCGCCGGAGTGCCGGGAAAAGAAATGTTGCGCATAGAGAAGGGAATGAGGCCCACCCAAGCAGAACCATCGAATGTGTCCACTTCAAGCCCGTCGGGCAGTAATGCTTGCACTACTGAAGCGTCGTACCGCCAATGAATGTAGACAAGCTCTCGCCACTGTTGCTTCATAATTGGCCGTTGCACTGGCGCTGGGCAGAAATCTTGCACGCCTCTACCTTACGAATGATTTACAGATTCGGGAATGGGGCATCAGTCACCTAGGTTGATAACCCTATGGCTCATTACGTCACCACTGTTCCTTCGTCCAAGTCTCCTGAAGAAGCGTTTGCATATATGTCAGATATTCGCAATTTCGCCCAATGGGATAAAGGGATAATCAAAATTGTTCAAGTTGTCGGCGACGGCGCTGGACTTGGCAATGTCTTTGACATCACAGTGAAGGGTTTTGGAGGCAAAGACTCGGTCTTGCGCTACACCACACTTGAGTGCGATTCCCCCACCAATGTCTTGGTAAAGGGTAAGAACTGGATGTTCACCTCGGTTGATCGCGTCACCATTACTCCCACGGCAACAGGTTGCGACGTCACCTATGACGCAGTGCTTACAGCCAATCTCATCGTGTGGCCGATGAATATCGTGTTGGGCAAAGTCTTTGACAAAGTGGGCGCGGTCGCAACGCGCGGCCTAAAGAAAGTTCTTGCTTAGGGGCAACCCAAATCATTGAGGTTGGCACACTCTCTGCACAACCACGCAGTACCTTCCGAAGTACTCCACGCAGTAGCAAGAGGAGAACCACACGACATGCAGTCGTGCTTTTCCTTTGTTGCTGGTTTCACTTCAAAGTGTGGAGCCTGTTCAGACATACGTAGCGAGATTAGCCGCACATTGAATTAGCTCGGCCATATCTCTAGCAACTGCCGCCACATAGCGATCAGGTCGCACCACAATTGCAAACGCATCACCAAGAGTTTCTGGTGCAACCACATTGACTACGGGCACCACGCCAAAAGCAGAAGGGATATCTATTGGCGCTGCAGTCACAAGTGCAAACGACGCTCCATCGCGCTGAACAGCTTCAGACACAGACGGGTGGTACCAAAACTGGTGCCCTACTCGCGGATCAGCGCCCACAACAATTCCGGTTTCAATGAAGGGGCTTGGTCGTGTTCCGCCATATCCGCTTTCCACATCGACTCCGTGACTTACACGTCCGCCCAATTGATCAATGAGACGACCCATGTCAACTGCATGGGCAATGGTGCTGCGAACATGCGGAACACGTTCAGGTGAGTAGGTATCAAGAATTTCTTCTGAGGCGATTCCGCGAGTAATGAACGAGAACTTCCATGCAAGGTTGATGGCATCACGCATTCCAGAATTCAATCCTTGACCTGCAAAAGGTGGAGTCTGATGTGCAGAATCACCCGCTAGGAATACATTGCCCTTTTGCATCACTGGCGCAACGACTGCATGGAACCGATACACAGCGCTACGTACGATGCGCGCTGTTGCTGGTGAAATCATTCCATTAAGTAATCCCCAGAGACCACTCTCAGTATTTAGTGCGTCCGCGTCTTCGCCGTCTTGCACTTGGAATTCCCATCGGCGATACCGGCGTACTCCCTGCACAAAAGTAAACGGGCGATCCGTATAGCAAAACTGACGCACACCAGTAGGAAGATCAACTACTGCGCCTTCATGCAGTTCAGCATCGACTACTAACCATTCTTGATCAAACCGCAAATCTTCCAAGTGCAGACCCAAGAACTTTCGTGTCCAACTTGAGGCGCCATCACAACCAACAAACCACCGTGATTCAACTATTTCTTCATTATCCAGTGTTGTCACAACTCTGTTGCCGGCATCTTCTATGTGCGTTACCGTGCGGCCCCACATCACGGTTGAACCCCGTGCTGCAGCCTCTGATCGCAACATGGCATCGAGTTCCGGTTGATAATGAACAACTACCGGCGGCACTCCCTGCAGACCGACTGACGGAATGTCTGCACCAATGATTACTTCATCATTTGGGCCAACAAAGTCGCCTCGGTGTAGCGGTTCCGTATTGTGTTGCAGCCACTCGCCCATTCCGTGGTCATAACAGGCCCGAAGTATTTCATCATCCATCACGATTGCACGTGGCAGTTGATACGGAATGAGGTCACGATCAATAACGACGTTCGAAACTCCCATGTCATTCAGAATCGTGGCAAGAAAACTTCCGACCGGACCACCACCCAGAATTGTGACATCAACTTTTTTCATTGAATGAATTCAGTAATGAGCGAGTTACGAAGTGATCGAACAATCTCACGTACTTGTTCTTGTTCTTTGCCTTGGACATCAGCTACTGAAAAGATGAACGGCTCTAGAGCGGCCCAACCCATTTCTAAGGCCATTCCAAATGCAGCCAACGCTTTTGTATGAATATCCGGCTCATCAAGCTGACGCATTTTTGCTACGTGTTGTAACGCTCCGCGCGGAATGGAAACTCCTGCTTCAAGCTCGGTTGTGGCAAGTTCCATTTCACCATCAAGCACTGCACGTACTACTGCGCGTAGATACCTAGGTTCTTCATTCAGTGCCAGAGGAAGCGGTATCGGATTGCCATGTGATTTTTCATTCACATCTGCCGCGTGTTGCTCTACCAGTTGCAACATCGCAGCTCGCGTCAAGCCTTCTTTGCTACCGAAGTAATGATGCACAAGACCATGGTTTACTCCGGCACGTTCTGCAACCATGCGCACACTCATTGCATGCGGGCCTACTTCGCCGAGCAGATCAGCGGCAGCTGCAATGAGTTTTACTTCAGCGTCTGTTCGTTTGCGAGCCTGCGTTGAATGTTCAGCAATACTCATTTGCCGGCTGTTGCGTAGTCAGTTAGCGAAGTGGCACTTTCACCAGATTTACGTCGTGCGTTTAAGGCTTCGAAATCAACATCGATACCAATTGGGTTCGCTGCAAATAACGGCCCGTTCATAAAATCATCTGCTTGTTCCATGGTTAATGAATCGACTTGAGTCTCAACTTGATTGCCGTCTGGGTCGCGGTAATAAGCAGACAGTGTCATGCCGTGATTAATTGTCCAGTACGGTGAAATTCCTTTGGCCTTCATGCGTTCGTATTGACCAAAGAGATCATCAATCGATGCGTACGTAAACGCGAAATGTTCCACGCCTTCTGATTGAGGTGACCGAGTCTCTAGGTCGGGCATATTCACGATGGCAATGCGGTGGTGTTCGTCGTCATATGAAAGGAACGAGATGAAATCATTCCCGTGGCGGACAGAGCCTTCCAAGAAATCAAGCCACCATTCCAGCATTTCTGCGTATCGGGGGCTCTTCAAGACGACATGGGCGAATTTGATAGGCGATGCCATGAAATTTTCCTACTCTCCATTGTTAGTCAAGTGACTAACAATGACTATAGTAGCCCCATGACCTTGCGATTTGCTTCAAAAAATGGCCGTGCCCAATTGGTAGTCGGCCCCAACAACAACCTTGTCGACCTGGCAGAAGTCAGTGGCGGGAAATTTGATGCAGATCCCATCAAAGCATTTCCACGTTGGGCAGAGTTGCGCGAGTTTGCTGCAACAGTGACTGATGGTGGATCTCCGGCTAACACGAATGAACTTGATGCGCCATCACCGTGGCCATTGCAAGTGTTCGCCATTGGTTTGAACTATCGCTCACATGCTGAAGAAAGCGGAATGGGTCTACCCGCCGTGCCATTGACGTTTACAAAATTCACGTCGTGCATCGCTGGCCCCAATGCTGATATTCCCATCGATGCTCCCATGGTCGACTGGGAAGTTGAACTAGTTGTTGTCATCAGTAGTGGTGGTCGCAATATCGCTAAAGCTGACGCATGGAATCACATTGCCGGAATCAGCGTTGGTCAAGACATCTCAGATCGTGCATTGCAATTTGCAGCGCAGCCTCCTCACTTCGACCTCGGTAAGAGTAAGAAGAACTACGGACCATTTGGTCCATGGCTAGTGGATGCAGCTGACGTTGCGAACCGTGATGCAATGCATATGACCTGCACGCTGAATGGTGAAGAAGTACAAAACACATTGACAGACGACCTTGTCTTCAATGTTGGTGACATTGTTGAATACGTATCAGGAATTGTTGAACTACTTCCGGGCGATGTGATTTTTACTGGCACACCAGGAGGGGTTGGCGTTTCACGCAAGCCAGCAGTGTTCTTGAAGCCCGGCGATGTTTTGGTATCAACCATCGATGGCATTGGCACCACCACGAACCGTTGTATTTAGGTTCTTGCTGAATTATTCCGAAACAAACGGTGCAATTTTTTGATTGCACCAGTTCCATAAATTTGTACGAGCTTCTGCAGTATCGCTGCGTCGAGTCGTGGGCAATTTATGAATGCTACGAACTTCACGATCAGACCAAAACGAACCACTAGGACCAGGGATCGGTTGGACTGCTGCCAGCCATGCAATGGTGTCGGCCCCTTGTTCAGATGAGCGCAAAATAGGTTTTGTGATGCGTCGGAATGCGGGAATTGATTCCTGCACTCCCGGAGTGTCTGCCCAGCCCGGATGCATCGCGTCGAAATGAACAGAGCGTTCTTTTGTGGCCCACATCTCATTGAGTGTCACTTGTGCACGTTTTGCAATTGCATATTGCTTAGAACCGTTATAGCTACCGGCACGCATTTCTAGGGATCGTTTCCCATCAATGTTCGGTAGTTCTGCTGAATACATACCGCCAGAAGAAACCGTCACTACACGACCTTGCCCTGCAATCAGGTGAGGAAGCAGAACCGTCGTTAATAAATGAGGACCAAGAACATGAGATGCCACTGTTTGTTCAATACCTTGAGGTGATTCTTGACGTGTATTGAGAAGTGCACCAGCATTGTGAACAACAGCAAAGACCTGCGGGAAACGAATTGCAATTTCCCTGGCTGCATTTCCCACCGATTGCAGATCACCCATCTCTGCAATAACACACACTGGCTCCGGCCCTGTGCAGATACTGCCTACAGACGAAATGACGTCTTCGCACTTTGCTTTGTTACGCGCAACAAGAACCAACTGTGCGCCGGTGGGAGCAAGGATGCGCACGCATTCTTTCCCGAGACCTGACGTTGGCCCGGTTATCACCACCACCTTGCCTGTTAGGTCGTAGCCAGACACCTGATCCCAGTGATTAATGCGTGAACGTGCAAGAAAACCTATGCGTGAAAACCCTGGAACTATTGCGGTGTCCAGTAGTGAACTAAAAAAATTACTCATTGTTTACATCCCTTGTAAGAGCATTACGGCAGCGAGGAAACCACACACGGTCCACGCAATAGTGCGAGGCCAATTTGTGAGCACGAGTTCTTTTCCTACTCGTGCATCAGGCGCTTCAACCATGCGCGCATGTCGTGGTACTGAAAGAAATATGGTGCACAAAAGCGCAACAGCCAACGACGCACCATTTGCCCATGTCAGCCACCACGACACACCAGCTGGAGTATTGGCCCACAGAATCAATGTGGACACTCCTTCAACAGCCATCGGTGGACCTACAACAATCCCCGTCCACTTCTGATGCTTTTCGGCAACTTGCTTCGCACTTTCGACCGGCACCACTGCAAGCAATGGATAATGCACTAACTGCACAAACCAAATGACACCCACCATGATGCAGGCAGAGACCAAATGAACTGTAAGTACGACACCATCCATTTCAGAGTCCGTACTCTGAGATAAGTACAGGGCGTTGCTCATCAATCGACTTATGTGCAGCTGCACCAATTACTACAGACCACAGTCCGTCGACAACCGTGACTTCTGGTTGCGAATTGTTCAACACTGCATCAACAAAGCGTTTGCATTCAATAAAGCTGGCGCCGAAGTGGAAACCCATATGTGCGATATCAGGATCTGTCGGCACTTCGATTTCACGTACTGAACGTGATGAACGATCACCAAAGAAAATTTTGCCATTACCTGGGATAAACGCTTCAAGCTTTCCCTTGTCGCCCACCACTGTGATCTCTTGCTCATGCTGGCCACCTTCAGCGAACATGGACAGATCAAGCATCGTGCGCACGCCATTGGCGTATTCAACAATCACATATGCATTATCAAGAATGTCGCTGCGCTTACCGTCATACACCTCATCAAGATGATTCACGTCTTGGCCGCCGCTCGCAATCACTCGCACAGGTCGAGAACCCACAGCAACATTCATTAAGTCAAAGAAGTGACAGCACTTCTCCACCAAGGTGCCACCCGTATTCGCCGAGAAACGATTCCAGTTGCCAACCTTGACAAGAAATGGAAAACGATGTTCGCGAATTGACATCATTTTCATGTTGCCGATGATTCCCGAGCGCAGTTCATGAAGAAGTCCGGCAATCGGTGCCATGTACCGGTACTCCAGGCCCACCCATGTAATGGCAGAGCGTTGAGATTGAGCTTTCACAACAGAAATGCAATCTTCAACAGTGGTGCACATCGGTTTTTCTACAAGTACCGGAATGTTGGTCTCAAAGATGTCGTCCAGCAAAGACTTGTGTGTGAAGTTGGGTGCAGCAACAAGTACCGCATCGACAAGGCCACTACTAAGAAGGTCTCGATGATCCGTGAATTCAGCGACTCCGGTCGCTCGATCACCCAAGGTATTGCGGGCCCACCCATGTTGTTCTTCATGGGGGTCACTAATGGCCGTTACCGCAACGTTCTCAATTCCCATGAGATTGCGCAGGTGTTCGCACCCCATCATTCCAGTACCAATGACGCCGATGCGCAGTTCTGACATATAAATAAGGCTACGCCCGTCTACTTTGCGTCCACCACAAAGGGAACTAGTGTTTGCACTTGTTGTTCCGGGGGGATCAACTATTAGGGGGAATTCTCATGGCAATTGTTGATCTCATTTCATCCGGACTCGGATTACTTGCATCGGAAAAGGACATCACACCTACGTGGGTCGAAGGGGTAATGCGCGGAAGCGGCAACCTTGAAGATGGTGTCACGGTCACTGCGGTCTCAACAGAGCGAATCGGTGAGGGTGTCGGAATTCTCAGCATTTTGCAGCGAGTGATCCCTACTTATTCAGGTGCAACTAAGGCGCCAAAAACATTTGTGGTGAAGTATCCGACAGACGACCCAGTTCAACGTGGAACTGCAGACGCCCTGGTGTTCTACATTCGTGAACTCACCTTTTACCGTGACTGCGCACCAAGTGCCCCATTCAAAACTGCAAAGTGCTACGGCCAAGCAATTGAAAGTGAAAACACCAACTTCACTATTGCAATGGAAGACATCAGCCACTACCGAGCTCTGAACCAATTAGATGGCGTCAGTCTTAGCGATGCAAAAATTATGTTGGAAAAACTTGCAGACTTCCATGCAATGTGGTGGAACAGTCCGAAGTTGCCAGCTATGCAAAATATCTTCCCACCAGTTCTCAACCCAACATACGAAATGGTGCTTCCAATGTTATGGACACAAGGTTGGCCGAATGTTGAAAAATATGCTGGCCACCTTCTTCCAGACAGCGTTCGCGGCATTGGTGATATTTGGGCTGGCAAAGTTCCCTGGATGCTCGGAAACATGATGTCTCCAATGACATTGATGCATGGTGACTACCGTGCCGACAACATGATGTTTGATGGCGATGAACCCGTTGTCATCGACTACCAGATTTGTGGCACAGGTTCTGGCATATATGACGTTGGCTATTTCATCAGCCAATCCATTGCAACTGATGTTCGTCGAGGCCATGACCGCGAGCTTGTTGACTTGTACCTGGATCGGTTAGAGACTCACGGAATTACTATTGATCGTGACGAAATGTGGCGTCAATACCTTGTGGTAATTGTTTTTTGTGTCAACTACGGAGTTACAACATTCGGTGGCTTTGCCGAACAAAACGAGCGCGGCCAACAACTGTTGCAAGAAATGCTTCTTCGAGCTCTGCATTGTGTTGTCGATAACGATGCACTGAAAGTGATTTCGTGACCGAACACACCCATGATCACGGGCGCGGAGTCTTGTCGCAGTTAGCACCAGAGGGTCGCGAACTAAAGGCTCTGATTCCTGGTGTCTATGACGGATTCGCTCAATTACATACCGCTGCTTTTGCTGACGGTGTAATAGACAAAAAAACAAAAGAACTTCTTGCCCTTGCAATTGCAATTGCGGTTCGATGTGATGGCTGTATTGCCAGCCACGCCCGAGGGGCCGCACTAAACAAGGCCACCGAGGCCGAAGTTGCCGAAACAATTGGTGTTGCAATTGCAATGAGTGGCGGGCCTGGCACGGTCTATGGCCCTCGCGCCCTTGCTGCTTTTCGCGACTTCGCGCCAAAGCCGGAATAGCACTTCTCTCCAGTGGTACCCACCCTGAGGGGTGGTTCTAGATTGCTGTTATGTCGAATCTCGAAGTAACAGTTGATCCATCTGAAGTAGGGCTAGACCCCACACGTCTTGCCCGAATTCGCTCTCACTTCGGCAAGTACGTCGATAGTGGCAAGTTGCCTGGGTACCACATCACTGTTTCACGGGCCGGCAAGTTGGCATACAGCGATCTGTATGGTCACGCAGATGTGGAGAACAACAAACCCATCGCTAACGACACCATTTACCGTGCCTACTCAATGACCAAACCCATCTGTGCAGTTGCTGCACTGATCTTGTGGGAAGAGGGCTTGTTCGAAATGCATGATCAAGTGAAGTGGTTCATTCCATCGTTCGCTAATCAAAAAGTATTCCGCTCTGGCACTCTCACAGCGCCACGGTACGAACCAGTCACAGAGCCAATGGAAATGTGGCACCTGTTCTCACACACTGCTGGCATGACATACGGATTTGTATATGCAAACCCTGTAGATCAGATGTACCGCAATGCTGGATTCGAATGGGGCACGCCCCGCGATGCATCGCTCGCAGAGATCTGTGACATCCTCGCTGGCCTTCCACTGATGTTCCAGCCCGGCGCTGAATGGGCATATTCAATGTCAATTGATGTTCTCGGTCGCGTTGTGGAAATTCTCTCTGGAATGACACTTGGTGAGTTCATGAAAAAGCGCATCTTTGATCCGCTCGGCATGACCGATACTGCGTTCCATTGTTCAGCAGACAAAGCAGATCGTCTCGCTGCCTTGTACGTGCCAAACCCCGCAGACAAGAAGATCTTGCGCAACGATGCAGGTGCGGCTGGTGCATTGAACGAACCAAAGGCACACCTTGGTGGCGGCGGACTCGTTTCTACTACAAGTGACTACTTGAAGTTTGCAGAAATGTTGCGTGGTGGCGGC
>Ga0194055_10002146_pt1 | contig 15766 bp, 18 predicted proteins | sample SepL449m_MetaG_FD_155482 | JGI IMG/M metagenome (GOLD analysis project Ga0194055, IMG submission 155482) | Anoxic zone freshwater microbial communities from boreal shield lake in IISD Experimental Lakes Area, Ontario, Canada - Sep2016-L442-9m | ecosystem: Environmental > Aquatic > Freshwater >... | reverse complement strand
AAAAAGATTATTATTTACTGATAAAAAATGGGAAGATATTCATCGTAAAACCAGAGAAACCTATCAGAAAAAATATGAAAACGGAGAGTACGGGTCCCAATTTTCTTCAAAGGTTGAAGGAAAAATAAAAGATTGTTTAGACGATAATAATATCCAATATGAACAACAAAAATACGTAAACGGTAGAAGTTATGATTTTTATATTGTTAATACAAATATATTAATTGAGGTTAATGGTGATTATTGGCACGCAAATCCAAAATTTTATAATTATGGGGATGAAATAAATTATTCTGGTGGTAAATGTTTGGTAAATGAAATTTGGGGTAGAGACAAATTAAAAAAGGAAAACGCTGAAAAATATGGGTACGTTATTATATATTTGTGGGAGTGGGATATAAACGAGTGTTTAAAAAATAAAACAATTAATGAATTTTTATTAAGTAATTTAGTATATGGGCGGTCAAAATAGAATAGTAGTAGATTATGGTGATTATGAAGGGTTAGTCCTATTGGGAACCTTTGATAAGAATGGAAAAGAATATGATGTGGAAATGTGGTCACAGTGGGGGTTTGATGTTGTTAGACGATACGATGGGATAAAAGATTATACTTTCTTAAAGAAAATGATAGCCGATACTCACGAAGGATTTGTGGTTAAATTTTCAAACGGGGAAAGAATAAAAATAAAGGGAGAAGAATATCTTCGTTTACATAAAATAATGACCAACTTATCTACCACCGCAGTTTGGGAAGTTTTAAGTAATGGAGGCGATATGGAAAATTTGTTAAAAGATGTTCCTGATGAGTTTTTCCAAAAAATAAAAGAATATGAAAGAACTCTAAAATATGGGTTTTATCAAGTTTCTGAATATTGCGGAAAGGCTCACGACCGTTTTAGATATGGAAAATATAATGATGTGGACCCTGAGCCAACTAAAAAACAGTTTGCTGAGCATGTCATGAAAAATTGTCATCCACCTTATAGACCAGTTATGTTCTCAATGTGGGACGGAAAGCCATATGACCATATCATATGGAGAATAATAAAACCCGCATTTAAAAAACTTTAAAAGTATGACGTAATGTCGTACTTTTTTTGTTTTACAGGTATTTATTAAGAAAATAAAAACTTAATAAATTTATATTAATGTCAAACGAAGTAATTGTTGCCTTTATAACTGGGGTATTAGGGCCAATGGCTCTATTATATTTAAAAAATGTTTTAAATAAAAGAAAAACCAAACCTGACATGGTGATGGAAACGTTAAAGGTAAGTGAATTGATTACTGCGAAAATTGACCATATTAAGGAAGAATTTAAATCGGATAGAGTATGGGTGACTCAGTTTCATAACGGAGGTCATTTTTATCCAACAGGTAAGTCGATGGCTAAATTCAGTGTAATATACGAATCTGTTAATATTGGTGTTGGCTCAATTCAATCAGGATTCCAAAACATCCCTGTAAATCTTTTCTCTAAATCAATTAATCAGTTATTAGAACATAATCTTATTGAAATTCCTGATTTTAAAGATGAAACAATTGCAACATATGGTTTAAAATACGCGGCAGAAGAATCAGGTTGTAAATCGGCTTATTTATTTTCAATTAAAACTATTGAAGGTAAATTTATCGGGACATTAGGTTTAGATTTTACAAAAAGAAAGACTAAACTTGATATGGAGTCTATCAATCATTTATTAGTTCACGCGACTTCAATTGGTGGTGTTTTAATGGGACATTTAAATGACAACTAATAGAATTTAAACTATTCATCAATATGAAAAAATGTATTAACGAAAAAACTGTTTCTGACTTAAGAGCCGACATAACTAAACTTGGATATTCCGAAAAATCGGGGGAATTAAGTTCTGGAGGAGGGTTACAATCTAACTTTGTGGATATTCTTTCATATCTACTTAATGAATGGAAAAAACAAAACGGTGAGTCATGTAAACTAACATTTACTGCGGGTAATGATTTTTTTCATAAAAAGGGGAAATCAAGACATACTAGTGGAGAGGCGGTTGATGTTGTATTAGGAACTGAATGTCATTCAAATTTCATACAGATATTAGAAAAATATAAAATTATTTATAATGGATTTGCTTATATAGACGAATATACTTACCCATCAAAAGGGGCAACAGGAGGTCATTTTCATTTATCTTATCGACAAGGACAACCTGAAGGAGGAGGAAAAAATAAAGAAGACGGTGATGAGGATGATGTAAAAACACCTGTAACATCAGTTAGTGGTTCAAGTGGTAGTTCAGGAGGTAGTTCATTGGGAACAACATCAGGCGGAAAAGATTTTGATATCTATGGTGGTTTACTAAATACGATGGACGGTAAGGGTAAGGACGGTCAAAGTATTTTAAAAAACGCGGGTAACAAGATTTGGGATGAAACAATGGGAAAAGTTCAAAAGGCTTTAGGAGAATCTACTAACAATAATCCAAATAAACTTAATGAGGAAGTTAAACGAATAAAAAAAATGATGAATTTATGAAACTATCTAATCCAATTCCTAATGGTAAAATGTCAAATTCTATGTTGTCAAAAACGGTGGAAATTTCTTCCTACAATTCTGACACAATATTTAGTCCTGCACAAGGAACCGTAGTGTCTTCAGATAAATTTAAATGTAACGGAAATATTAAAATAGAACATTACATTGACGGTAATACTTACTACTCTAATTTTTGTAACGTTAACAGATTAATGTCATTTACAGGTAACCAAGTTAGACAAGGAGAAATAATCGGGTCAGTTGGGGATAAACCAATTGAGTATTCAGTGACAGATAAAAGTGGAAATAAATTAGACGTTAGTAAATTTTTATCGGGAGGATTTGAGCCTGCAAAATCCAAAGAAACGACCAAAGAAAAAAAGAAGGAGGAGAAAAAAACCGATTACGAATTTAAGAAAGAAATACCAAATCCATTTATGGACGCTCTTTTATCGCCATTTTCACTTCTTAGTAAAGCTTTCAAAAAAGAAAGTATTATTATGAATGACAATTTAGTCAAAGAAGAGATTAATAAGATTAAAAGACTTATTAAATAAAAAAATCCCCTTATTTCTAAGGGGACTAAACGAATTACTTTGTTTTAACGGTGTCAACTGTTTGAGTTACCACAGAATCAACGGTGTTAACTAAGACAGAATCAACTGTTGTTGTATCAGTCGCTGGGACTTCACATTTTGTGGTCGACCCACCACATGATGATAACATTACGCTACCCGCAATTACTATTGCGAAAATTACTTTTTTCATAAATTTGTTGTTTTTATTTGTACAATAAATAGGTCTCTAATCACGATAAGTCAATTTATTCATTACTTTTTTTAAATTTATTTTTTATAAAAAATACCCCACAGGACTTGTCAGATAAGATTTTTTTATTACCTTTGTAAAACATTTGAAAGAAAGGGAGATATTTATACAACACCTCTTTTTATTTAAAAAAAAGTTCTTTTAAAATTTGACAAATTATTAACCATTTAGTATAATTGAAGTATGAATAATGAAAACAAAACAATAACGACTGAAGATAACGTAATGTATTACTATTACGTGAGTGGTGTAAAATATTGGACTCCGAGTCCTGTTTTCGCACAGTCACGAGCAATGTTCTACGATGACGGAAATGTTTACGTTGAAAAAATTAATTAAAAAAAGATTTGGTAGATTGAAAAAGTTTACTTATCTTTGTAAAAGAAAAGAGATAGACAAACATTAAGATACAAGTCTCAAAAAAAAATTAAAAAAAGATTTGGTAAATCAAAAAAGTTTACTTATCTTTGTAAAAGAAATCGGAAACGTCCGAAAATGTTCTTTGAATTATTGTATTATCCAGATTAGATGAAAGTAAATTCTTCGGAATTATGATAGTCTAACAAATGATAGTCGGCCGTGTATGGTCGTTAAATAAACCACGAAAGTGGGATAAAGTGAATCTGCAAGTGTTAGTAGGTTCGCGTCTTGGGAAACTGAGGTCGAGTACACAAGTGGGATATCATCCGACCTTTAGTACTGAGGGCGACGCTTTAGGGAAAGTGGTTGGGTGGAATGGCGATGTGGATTGTCAGTCTGAGGAGGGAACTCCAATAAGAATAACCCATAGGTATCAAGCAAAAAATGTAGTTTCCAATTACATAATTGCGGGCACCAATATAAGAGGGGACTTAAAACCGAAAGGTAAGATAGAGAACGAGTGGTGTCGCTACTGTCCTTATCAAAGACTTACCAAAGTCTTGGTACGAAGTAATCTTAAAATATGGAGATGGGGACATCTCACAGAGTAGTTTGGTATTTCGTTTTTTAAAAAAGAACGAATCCTTCAACGGACCGCTACTTTGATTCATCCACAACACGTAACTTATTACTAAATTAAGTAAAATTAACTAAAGATAAGCAAAAGTGTCCGTTAGGTATCAGTGAAAGGTGACTACATAGTAATGAGCCGTTCATTGCACATGAAGACCGCAAGTCTGACTGTATTCTTACCAAAAACCTCTATTCCCATAAGGAAGAGTCGGGGAGGCATCTTCGAAGAGAGTTAAGTAATAAGAGAGTTGCTGATATCTCAAGTAGTGATTGGTCTAACCAATCGTCACTGAGGAATACTTCTCAAAAGGAAGTGGATATGTAGGGAACCAATAATCCTACTAAAGTTTCTCATAAACAGGTGTAATCTCAGCCTTTTTTTAGCCAAATATTGCGGGTTATGGAAGTGGTCTATCCGCAAAGTCTCATAAGCTATGAATCGAGGGTTCGAATCCCTCACCCGCTACTAAGTGACTCCGTACGTGTTTTTTAAATCATAACACCCACCACGAGTTTAAACTGATGGAAAACATAATGATTTGGGTCTTTACGTGATTACTCTATCTTGTGACTACACGATTCTACCTCATAGAAAACATAAAAAGTGATAAGTACCAACCTGTCTTTGACACGACAACCTGGGGTTATAGTGGTAAAAATTGTCAGGACTTTTTTATAGGATGTGGATTTTGTTATAACCACGTCCCCTTTAAGTCTTAAAATTAAAAGGGGGATAAACATACAAACGTTTAGGTCGTACACCAGTCATAACTCACGACAGAAGTTAGGTAGAGGTTTCACTAATCACTACTTCGGGTTGAACTTACCGAGTGACAAAGTTTAGGCTAAAAGGGGGGATTTTGACTAGCCATCATTATCCCCCCTTTTTTTATTTCCTTTAATCAAAATTTCCATTATACTTTAGTACCCTTGAGGTATAAAAAACAAAATCTTAAAATAATGGAAACATTTTATTTTACTTTAGGTGTCCTTTCGATTATTGCAATAATTTTTATTGTTGCTCTTGTTTGGGGGTTAGTTAAGGTTGTTAGAACAAAAAAAGATTTGGAAGATTTCAGAATATCTTATGAGAGGGATGTAGATTCCAACCATAGAAGATTAGATGAGAATAGACGTGAATTAGATGTCACCATTAACAACATCTACAGACGTATCGATGAATTTCACCAAGAATCTAAAAGTCATACTGACAAACGAGCTGACCAACTTAGACAAATTTTGACAGAGTCAAAATCCTAACACAAAACCTCATCTTCGGATGGGGTTTTTTTATGATTAAAAATTTGTTCTCTTATTAATTCTTAGTAAATGATAATTAAATACAATAATTTTTTAATACGACACATGTATTTATAATTATGAGAAGTCTAATCTTATCCATATTATTTTTTTTTATTTTTATTCAATCATATTCACAATGTAACGGACCTCAAAGTTTTACAATGACACCTGTTGCACCTGCTGGAGGATATTTACCTGGCACCACGGTAACAGTTTGTTATACTATGAGTAATTACATCCAAACAGGGTCCAATTGGTTAGAAGGATTTGATTTAAACTTAGGTTCAGGATGGACAAGTCTAACACCTATAACACCCCCATCAAATTGTGGTGGAGCGGGGTCAGGAGGACAGTGGATTTGGTTAAATTCTACAACAAGTACCGCATTACCCATAACAACAGTTGGTCCTGGATACTTTTTTGATTTAAATAGTAATGGAGTTGCGGGGGATGATTTTGGAGATAATAACGTAGGTGGTTGTTCGTGGTCTTTTTGTTTCACGGTAACGGTTGTGAATATCTGTACTCCACAAAATTTATTAATACAAATAACCGCAGGGTCCGATGGAGTTTGGGGAAGTTATACAAGTACGTCATGTGACGTTACTACACCATTTACGGTTTACAGTGGGTCCAGTAATCCGTCTTTACCAACAATAGGACCAATAAATCATAATTAAAACAAAAAAAAATGAAAAAATTATTAGTAATATTATTTATGTTGATATCTAGTATATCATTCGCTCAATTTACAACAATAAATCCTGATACGGTATGTATTAATACTAATGGTTCTATATATAATGTCACAAATACTCCAGGGTATGTTTACACATGGACAGTTTTGGCTCCTGGAGTTGTAACAGGTGGTGCGGGAACCAACCAAATTAATGTTAATTGGTCTGCGGCGGGGTCAGGATTAATCCCAACCGCAGTTACTGTTTATGCTACGGGGCCAGGAGGATGTCAAAGTTTACCTGTAACTCTTAATGTATTCATTCTACAAATAATCCCAACTATAACTCCAATCGGACCATTGTGTTCAGGGTCACCTTGCGTGAACTTAGTGGGGTCTCCTGTTGGAGGTGTTTTTAGTGGTGCAGGAGTTGTTGGAAACACATTTTGTCCTACCACATCAGGAACTTTTACTGTGACCTATACGGTAACTCAAAATGGGTGTACATTTACCACGACAACAAATGTTATTGTAAATCCAATTCCAACACTATCTCCAATACAACACAATTAATATGAAAAAAATATTAATCATTATATTCACTCTAATAAGTTTGTTAGGGTACTCCCAACAAAAGATTGAACTATGTAGTGATGGTGTTACTATGTTTACCTATACGGTTGATTCGGATGTCTTAGGAGATTTTGAATGGTATATTGATAATAGTGTTAATGTTGGGCCTTCTTTAGTTGTTAATTGGAATAACTATGGGTTAGGTTTCCATTATATTAAAGTTCTACAAAATTCAAATGGTTGTCCGTCAGATACTATGTATTTAATAGTTGAGGTCGTTGACTGTCCGTATACAACGATGTGGGCACCAAATTGTTTTACTCCAAATGGTGACGAATCAAACAATGTTTGGGCTCCTATTGGATATAATTATTTAACCCCTCACTTTATTATTTTTAATCGATGGGGAGAAACCATTTTTGAATCTTTTGATTTACAACATGGTTGGGATGGTACGTATAAAGGTATGATGTGTTCTGATGGTGTTTATGTATATCTATTGGATTGGAAGGACATTAATAATAGACATCATAGAACTAACGGTCATATCACATTATTAAAATAAAAAACCCCACCTTATTAGGATGGGGGGTTTTATTTATTTGATTATACCAACATTTCTACCTCTAACCCACCCATCGTTTAAATATGGGTTAATCTCAGTCTTTTTAATTTTTTTATTTTCGTTATTTTTAGTTATCCAACAAGTCCCGTATTGTGAATTTTTAATACCAATACCAGTCCCTTTCTTCACTTCACTCATTTTTTGTTTAGATTCATCTGTGTGAGTTTTCCCATTCCAATAGTAAAAATATTTTTTTTCTCGTTTACCTTCAAGAACTTGTTTTTTATAAGCATTACTTAATTTTTTTGAAAACTCTTTCCGATACTCCTCATCTTGCATTTTTTTTAAAAACATTTTATTACCGGATTTACTAACTTTCATCATATGAATTTTGTTATTAAATCCTCCATAACCACCTGGTTTAAGATTCATACATTTTTCTTCTAATAATAAATCTGAATTAACGATTTCAACCTCACGTTTTTTTAATGATTCTCTGTTGGGTAAAAATTCTAATATTTCCATATTAAAAATTTCTTTTCCGTGCTTATAGATTAAATGTTTTAATCTTGTTCCACTACCAATATAACCATCATTTAAATTTTTGGTTGAGTGCATACCGATATAGAAATTTCCGTTTCTAGTGTCGGTTGTTTTATAAATAAAATGATATTTTTTTTGTAAATGACTCATTTGTGTTTTTCTTTATAAATAAATATAAAGAAAAACACAAAAAGTCTACGGTGGAGGTAGCGGGTCCGAGCCCGCGTGTTGCCCATCTTGACTACTAAGGACTACATGCTTAGGACATTGTTTAATCTAACAATCCGAAATCCCACAGTTCCCTTATTATACAGTTCGGTTTACTGAGAACTTACCCTCTACCATCTGATTATCCTCTGATTGGTTAGAGTTTACACCTTTTATGGTAGATGTCACACCATGAAGACCGTTCTGTTCCTAGGTATAAGTCTATCCACCCGTTGTTTTTTTCGCCTTAGGCTACTGAAACACTTTCCTCAGTACGGATTAATCCTACTGCAGAAAGTTTGTTGATAACGTTGCCGTGTATCGATTTGAACCAGTTTTACAAGGTTAGCTCAGCCTTGACATGCCCCGAATAACCAACTATGTCAGTCAATTCCAATTTACCCCCATAATGTTAAAGAACTATTGTTTTACAAATATACGAATAAATCTGACAATAACAATTTTTTAAAGTATTTATTTGATATAAATATGGCAGAGACAGAGGAAAACAAAAACGAAGCTTATGACGGTAGTCAAATCTTCTATGAAGATGATAAGGTTATGTTATTAAAATGTAACACTTTGGAGTCCGCAAAATACTTTGGGCCTCCATTTTTTTCTAAATATTATAATAGATATCGTGATGCAGATAATTATATTATTGTCGATAAAGAAGGGGATTATCTTACCCCGACATTATCATATTTAATTCACAAACCACATCGAGGACAAATAGAATTTTTTAATTACGAAAACGATGATTTAACAATTACAGACATTCTTGAGAAATTCCCTGAGATTACGGATAAAATTTACGACTTGATTGGTGTTGGCAACACTTACAACATATTAAAAAGAATTAGTGGTGGGGAAGACATCGATGAGTATAAATTCTCCAATATTGACGATTTAATCGGGGGATTTAAATTTAACAAGAACAACCCTGGTAAAAGTATGGTCACACTTAAATTTGATGACCATGAAGATTATTTTAAATTATTTGATTTAGGTGAAGGGGATTTATGGTTTTTAAAGGCATTATTTAGTTCATATCATTATGACTCGATTGGTTTCTACCATAGTGATATGGGATATCAGGATTGGGATGAAGGTTATTTAATGAGGAACCTTAATGAGGAAAACATTGCGATAATTAAACAAATTTTAATTTATATTAAACCCAATCTTGCCGAACTTAATGATGATGACCAATATAAGGAGGCCTCAGTATTATTGAGAGATACTTTTCGTAGACAAACTGAGAATATTATTGATGATTATTCTAGTGAAAAGGATTCGGGAATGCAAAAAGCCGCTGAAGAGGAAATAAGAGAAGAGTTATGTGAACCATTCCAAAATTACGGGTTATTTGCCAAGTCAGGATGTTTCTACACATATGTAACAACCGTTAATGTCTTGTTGGGTATGTACAATATTTCGAAAGAAAGACATGTGGACCTAAAAGGGATGTTATCAAAGATTGGACATACGATGTCAGTTGGTCCATATGAGGAATATATTTACGAGTATGGTGGTGGAGAATTTGATATCGATTCCGTCAATAGAAACGCAAAGTATGAGTTAGAAAAAATATTAGAAGAAATTGAGGATAGTAATAAGTACCCAAATCTAATTAAATTTAGAGAAATGGTTGATGAGGTTTTATCACAATATGATTTAAATAGATATTATGATTTAAAAAGAGGAACTAACACCGAAGGATTTCGAGTTACAAAATTAGACCCTACAACTAATAAAATATATTTAACTTACTATAAATCAGGATTAAAACAAGGAAGTCAATCCGAAGTAAGGAGTTATACTCTTGAAGAATTCCGAAATTTTCTACATAATCCTGAATTATTTGAAAATAAAATCTTGAACTTCCGAAAAAAAGCTTAACTTTGTGTTATGCAAAGAGACTACGAACTTTTAAAGAGTGTTTTGTCCGTTCCATCCAAAACGTACCAAGAAGAACAAATGGTTAAGTTTATAACCAATTGGTTATCTGAAAACAATATCCCGTTTTTTGTTGATGGAATGTTTAACATTTATGCTACAAAACAAACCGATGAAAATATCGAATATTTTCCATGTGTTGTTGCTCACACCGATACCGTACATAATATTGACACAATCAATATTCGTGAGGGATTACTACCAAACGCTCAGAATGAGATGAAACCGTCTTTAAAGGCGTATAATGACAAGGGTAACCCAACAGGGATTGGTGGTGATGACAAATGTGGTATCTATGCTTGTTTAGAGTTATTGAAAGAACTTCCTAACTTAAAGGCGGCGTTCTTTGTATCCGAAGAAACGGGGTGTCATGGGTCAAGAAAGGCCGATAAAACATTCTTCACAAATGTTGGGTACGCAATTCAATTTGACGCTCCTGGCAATTGGATGGTTTCCGAGTTTTGTATGGGGGTTCAATTATTTGACAGAGGTACAGAATTTTTCACATCTTGTGATGAGGTATTGACCGAGGGATTTGAGAAAAGACAAAAATACCAATCTCACCCTTATACTGACGTATATGCGTTAAAACAACTTTTTGATTTTTCATGTATTAATTTTGCTATCGGGTACTATAACTACCACACACCAAACGAATATGTTGTAATCGAAGATGTTTACAGTGGAATCGAAATAGGTAAAAAAATGATTGAGAAATTAGGATATGTAAAACATTCCTTTACACCTAAACCAAAAAATAGTTACACACTATTTGATTAAAAAAAAAGGGGAATTAATTTTCCCCTTTTTTCTTTTTAGTCTTTTTAACTGTTTTTAGTTTAACCTCAGTGTTGTCAACATATAAAACATAACTAATATCCTCAAGAACGGTTCCTTTTAAAACTTCTTCAGAAATAAAATCCTCAACTTTATCTTGGATTGCTCTCTTCAGTGGTCTTGCACCATAGGTCTCATCAAAACCGACTTCTGAAATTAAATCCAATACGGATTCATCGTAAGTTATGTTATATTTTAACTTAACTAATCTTTCACAAAGTTTATCCATTTCTAATTTAACGATTTGTTTAACCTCATCTCGCTTTAGTGTGTTGAAGATAACAACCTCATCAATTCTGTTTAAGAATTCAGGAGCAAAGAATTTTTTAAGTTCCTTTTTCAACATGTCTCGTTTATATTCTTCCTCGACATAAGTATTTGTTGAAGATTTAAATCCAACACCTGTCCCAAAGTCTTCTAGTTTTTTGACCCCAATATTTGAAGTCATAATGATTACACAATTTTTGAAATTAATTTTTCTACCTAATCCGTCAGTAATATGACCATCATCCAACACTTGTAACAACGTTGAGAAAATGTCTTTGTTCGCCTTTTCAATCTCATCAAATAAGATTACAGAATAAGGTTTGTTTTTAACCTGTTCAGTTAATTGTCCTCCTTCATCATAACCAACATATCCTGGAGGGGCTCCGATTAAACGAGATATGGTATGTTTTTCTTGGAATTCTGACATATCCATTCTAATCAAATTTTCTTCACTACCAAACATTTCTTTGGCCAATTGTTTTGCTAAATGTGTTTTACCAACACCTGTGGACCCCAAGAAAATAAATGACCCAATTGGTTTGTTAGGGTCTTTAATACCCAATCTATTTCTTCGAATAGACTTTGCAATTCTTGATACCGCTTCAGATTGACCGATAACCTTACTACCCAACCTTTCGTCTAACTTGGCCAATAATTGTGTCTCATTAGCGTTTAATTTAGACAGTGGAATCTTAGTCATATTTGAAACGACTTCGTACACCAACTCAACAGTCACTTCTTTCTTTTGAGTTTGTAACTCAGACTCAAATTTTTTCTTTTCCAAATCTAATTTGTCTAAAATTCTTCGTTCCTTATCTCTTAGACTTGCCGCCTCTTCATAGTTTTGTTTTTTAACAACATCAAGTTTTTCTTGTTTAATGTCATGAGCTTGTTCTTTTAACTTCTCAATTATTTCGGGCATCTTTACCTCAACCTGACTTCTTGCCCCAACTTCATCAATAATGTCAAACGCTTTATCAGGGAATTCTCTATCTGTGATATATCGTTCAGCCAAATCAACACATAGTGATAAAATTTCGTCAGAGTATTTTACTTTATGGTAATTTTCGTATCTCTCTTTACTGTGTTGTAGGATTTGAATTGTTTCCTCTTTTGTTGCGGAATCAACAATTACCTTTTGGAATCGTCTTTCTAATGCTCCGTCCTTCTCAAAATTCTTACGATACTCGTCTAAGGTTGTTGCACCAATACATTGGATTTCTCCTCTTGCAAGAGCGGGTTTAAAGATGTTAGATGCGTCCATTGAACCTGACGAATTACCCGCACCAACAATTGTGTGTATTTCATCAATAAAAATAATGATACTTGGGGCGTTTTGTAATTCTTCAATAATTACTTTCATACGTTCCTCAAATTGACCACGATATTTTGTGCCAGCAACTATTGAAGTCATATCTAAAGATAATATTCGTTTATCCATTAGATTTCTTGGGCAATCTCCGTTAAAAATTTTAATTGCCAAACCTTCAACAATTGCGGTTTTACCACAACCTGGTTCACCAATAATAATTGGGTTGTTTTTTTTCCGTCTTGAAAGGATTTGAGCAATTCTTGTTATTTCTCTTTCTCTCCCAATCACAGGGTCTAATTTGCCTTGTTCGGCCAATTTAATTAGGTCTCTACTAAAATTGTCTAAAACAGGTGTGGCAGAATCACCACTACTTCCTTTATCTTTATTAGGTCCGCTACTATCTTTTGATTCTATCATGTAAGTGTTTTTTTTAAATATAATCTTTAATTTGGTAATTTCAACTCAAACAACCTTATATTTATAAGTATGGATATGATGAAACATTATACAAAGTACATCACAACTTTAAGGGCTGATGAGGACCTATTGGAAACTTACCGTAATTTACGGAGAGCCTTTCAAAGGGAAGGGTGGACTCAAAAAGACTTGGAGAAACCACCTTACTACCCAAATGATATCATGAGAAACTACCAAAGATTTAGTTCTTTACACTCAAAATTATTTCAAGAATTAAAAGGTTTCTTCCCAGATATTGACCATAATGAGTTTGTTAAGTATCTTGAAAATAAAATGACATTAATCGATATAGAAATACCTTTAGAAAATGGCAATAAAGAAAGAACAGATAATCGGGACGAAGATTATTAATGAGATAGATTCAAGTAATCTAACAAAAACGGAATATGACACCGAAAGTAAAAAACTAATAATTGAGTTTAAGAACGGTATGAAATACGAATATGATGAAGTTCCTCATCAATTGTATACACAGTTTAGAATGTCCGAATCACAAGGAAAATTCTTCAGTACTAAGATTGCTAAAACATTTAAATATAAAAAACTGTAACAAATTGAATTACTCAAATATTTATTTTTGATGAGTAATCTAAAAAGTATTTTAAACAGTTTTCATTTAAAGGATGAATTAAATCCAAAGATTTGGAAATCGTCCGGAAATGACGAAAAAACAATGGTCCCTAAAGTTAGAGCTCGTCTTCTTGACATTGCTTATGAGTTCATAGAATTCCTTAAAGTTGATGTTGTTGTGTCGGATATAATTATGACGGGGTCTTTGGCTAATTATAATTGGTCGACCTTTTCAGATATTGATTTACACATCTTAGTTGACTTCAATCAATTTCCAGAATCACAATTACCGTTGTATACTGAGTTATTCACTCTAAAAAAAACAATGTATAATGATAAACATAACATAACAATATACGGTTATGAGGTGGAGTTATACGTACAAAACGAATCTGAAGCACATTTTAGTAGTGGTGTCTATTCTGTATTACATGACGAGTGGACAAATAAAACTAAAAAAGAAAATGTTGAGATTGACACAAATTTAATTAAGAATAAGTCGACCAAGTGGATGGAGATTATTGATGGGGCAATTGAGAACGCTCAGGATGAACCTCTTGATGACGCAAAAAACTTAATTCAAAAATATAAAGATAAGATTAAGAAATATAGAACTTGTGGATTGGAAAAAGATGGAGAATATTCAGATGAAAATTTGGTATTTAAAGTTTTAAGAAGAAACGGGTATATCCAAAAATTATTTGATTTTGAAAACGAGTACACTGATAAAAAATTATCAATTAAAGAATCGACAACAAATATTGGTGGAACTTTTAAAACTGATTTAGAAAACGGGCCAAAAAACCATGGAGGAAGAGCTCTTGGTAATTGGGAGTCCGATAATGCTTGGGATATATTTTCACCTCCAGGAACGGTCGTAAATTCTTACACTGAAGGAGTTGTTCGTAAAATTAGAGATACGGGTAAAAACTCAGGTAAAATATTTGGTACTCAAGTATCAATCAAAGGGTCAGGGGAATTTCCTGACATTTTTTACACACATTTAAAAGATGTTAAATTACAAAAAGGGGACGTTGTTAAAGTTGGTGACTATATTGGAGCAATTTCGGAATGGTTAGACCATCAAGATACTACTCACGTACATATAGGATTACCAAGAGGATATCATTTAAAAGACCTTTTAGTTAATTCCGACAAAATATTTACAGGTTCAAAAGAGAGTACTCAAACACCATCAAAAGAAACAGGGGAAACATTTTTATCGGATTTAGATACAATCTCAAAATCAGGAAAAGAATTTGTGAACTTAAAAAAACCAAACTCAAAAATTCCTTATGATAAGGATGTTGAAAAGATACAAACCGCATTACAGTTTTTAGGTTATTCACTACCTAAATGGGGTGTTGATGGTTTATTTGGACCTGAAACTGAAATGGCGGTTAGGTCATTCGAATCCGATAATGGTATGACTTCCGATGGTAAATTATCTGAAGAAGATTTAACAAAATTGTTTGAGTTATTAACCGAAAAAGGATTTAAAGATACCGATTTAAGTAAAATTCAAACTACCTCAGATTTCGATAAAATTAATGTTGGTAACGATAAGGATTTTTACACCGAAATTTTAACGGGGGTTGGAGCTCCAATTACTGACGAAAATTTAAAATTCTTTTACGCTTGGAGAAAAGCTGAAGGGGCCAAAGCAACAAATAATCCATTTAATACAACATTTAAATTAAGTAAAGATTCAGGAATGTCAGATTACAATAAAGTAGGGGTTAAAAATTATTCGACACCTAATTATGGTATTGAGGCGACCGTTAAAACATTATTGTTACCGTATTATACATGTATAACTAATGGGTTAAAAAATGATATTGGTTCAGACAAATTAAGTAAATGTGAGTCATTAAAAACTTGGGGTACAGGAGATTTAGTCGCTAAAGTTTTATCAAAAGATGACGTAACACCGCCTAAAATATATGCGTAACCTTATTTTTAAAACTAATGACGTACGAATTGTGTTAATCGATATATTTATATATAAAATAATTTAAAAAAAAAACATCAAAATGGGAAATTTAAAACCGATTGGTAGTGAAAAACTACAAGGTATGGATAAGATTAAACGTATGATTGAGATATCAAGATATAATGAAAATATTCCTCAACCTATTAATGA
>Ga0194055_10002145_pt1 | contig 15767 bp, 12 predicted proteins | sample SepL449m_MetaG_FD_155482 | JGI IMG/M metagenome (GOLD analysis project Ga0194055, IMG submission 155482) | Anoxic zone freshwater microbial communities from boreal shield lake in IISD Experimental Lakes Area, Ontario, Canada - Sep2016-L442-9m | ecosystem: Environmental > Aquatic > Freshwater >... | reverse complement strand
CCCGTGCAAGTGAGGTGACAACTGCCTTGCGACCTAAATGAATCACGTTGCCGGATTCTGCCGCCTTTCGCACCATAGATTCAGTGAGCGCGCCTTTATCAACGCGCATACCTGAATGTCCCTGAGCAGCGCCATGTGAAGACGTGCTGGTTCCTGCAATCTGATACGAAATCACACCACTTCGCAATTGTGCTCGTGTGGTGGGATCTTCCGCGAGGTCCAAAACCCGTTGCACGAATGCAGCAAGTTCAGCATCGGTGTTGAGCGTCACGACTTGCGTCACAGCAGACTCCCGAGCAGGCTTCATCGCCGGCAACGCCTCGCGTAAAGCGTCGCGCACTAACGTACGCAACATATCGCTATCAATGCTTGACATTACCGACCACCAAGAACCTGTTCAGCAACTTCTGCAGCTGCGCGCACATCAGCTTCCTTGCCTGATAAGTACACGCGTCCAGTCGCACCAATCATGCGGTAATCCACCACTTTGATGTTCGCGGCTTTCTCTGCTTCATTCGTTGCCAAGATGGCATACGAAGCCGGTTGTACCTCTAGCACATACAGCGACTCGCCTGGCAAAACCATGGAGCCAATTTTGTTTCGGTTAATCAGAAACGCGTGCTGGTGATCAATCGATGCCACAACACGGCTTGCCAAAATTTGAGGTTTCACCGCAGTGGCCTCTGTCGTACCTAACGCATTAAGAACTGATTGGGCAGCAGCGCGGACTTCTTCAGTTGGTCCATGCATCTCAAGATAACCGAACTGACGTTCTACAAATAAGATTCCAGCCTGAACATTTGCATGCTTCAATGCCACATCCGTTAACGACTCGATGTCGATACCAGGAGCAACCTCGATGATTTGGGCCGCCATATTTGCGCGCGGCAACGAACCCTTCACCCAGGTGCCCAAGTAGCACATAGTTTGAGGTTGCATCTGATCGATAAAGATGAACGAGCGCAATTCAGCCATGGTGTTATTAGCCCTTCATCAGTTCTTTAAGTTCTTCGACAATGAGTCGGCGAATTTCATCACGCAGTTCAGCCACATCACTTGTTAACGGAGTGCGCACATTGTGAGTTTCGATGAACTGTTGTTCATTGGAAGCCAGTGGATACTCAGGCACAGGACCTGTTGGCGCTTTCCAAGGATTCAAGCCAGCAAACGATGGCATGACTTCACGCACATCAGAGTTGTATGCAAGTCGGGTGTAATTGACCAAGTGCTTCGGTTGTAAATTCTCGCCGACTGAGGATCGACCAAAAAAACCAGTTCCGATTGTCATACTTGGCGGCAAATTCGTTTGGAATCCTGAAGCGCCCAAACTGTTTCCAACATTGACACACACGCGAAGTACGGGAACTGCTGCACTAAAGGCCATAATCAGCGCTGGGTCGGTGCTGTGAATTGCAGCCGAATGTCCAGAGCCTGTTATTCGAAGTACGGCGCGAGCCACATCAATGCCACGCTGTGCAGTAGGAACGCGAACGAAACCAAGTACTGGAAGTAGTTTTTCATGAGCTAGCGGCTCTTCTGGAACGACAAGATCAAACGGGGCAACCAAAACTCGAGTTTTTGCAGGGACTCGAATTCCGGCAAGGTCAGCTATGACGCTGGCATCCTTACCAACGAGTTTGGCGTTGAAATGTCCGCCAGGGAATACAAGTGCGCGGATTGCATCGACTTCTTCGGTTTTAAGAACGTATGCACCTTCACGAACAAAGGCAGCCAGAAGTTTGTCAGCAATTGCATCTTGAGCAATGACGACGCTTTCATTGGTGCAAAGAATTGAATTATCGAAAGCTTTTGATTCAATGATGCGTTGGGCGCTCTTAGCAATGTCAGCTGTGTCATCAACAAGCACTGGTACATTTCCTGGACCAACACCGATTGCAGGATTTCCACTGCGGTATGCCGAACGCACAACCGGAGTACCACCCGTGGCCACAATGACATCAACGCGCTCATCGGTCATCAACGCATTAATCAGCGGGATTGAAGGATCGTCTACAACTTGGATCACACCATCGGGCGCACCTGCGGCAACAGCAGCATCAGCCATCGCACGCGCTGCAGCAGCACACACTTTTTTGGCCATCGGATGCGGACTAATGATGATTGCGTTTCGTGTCATTAATGCAAGCAAAATTTTGAACGAAACTGTTGCTACAGGATTCGTTGACGGCGTCAGTGCCAGGATCACACCAGCTGGACGCGGAACCGAAACAATTTTGTTCGCTTCATCAATTTCTGGAGACACAAAGTTTTGGCCACGGTAAGTATCCAGAATTCCCGTAGAACATCCAAGGTTTTTGATGACTTTATGTTCGACGACGCCAAAGCCAGTCTCCGCTACTGCTTGTGTAGCAAATTCTTGAGCGTGCTTAGCAAGCGCATGGGCGGCTGCCTCCACAATGCGATTAACAGTTGCTGCATCATATTTGGCATAGGAACGTCCAGCCCAATCGGCACGTTCCACCATGGCGCGACCACGTGGCACACCAGCAGGTTCAACCATTAATGGTTCAAGGGTCATCTCGCTCATAGCGACTTGACCTCCGCCCAAGCCCGACCGATTGCAAGTTCAGTGCGGTCAAGTAGTTCTTCGGCCACTTCGGGCTTCAATAAAATCCCTGGCTTGTACTGAAGTACACGAGGATCAAGCGTTGAAAAAATTGCCCACACTCCATTTTCATACAAGTGCTTCATGACGTATTTGGCACCTTGTGGGTGGGCAAATTCCAAACCGAAAATCACACCATGTTGCCGAATCCCGATGAACCAATCTGGGTACAGCGCTTGAATTTCGCGCAGCCGGCCACCGACATAGTCGGCGATGTAATGCACAATCGAACGTGTTTCCGGACGACTACAAATTTCTAACGTTTTGAGTGCCGCAATACATCCCAGTTCGGCGCCGCCGAAAGTCGAGATGTGTCCAAAGCCATCTTCAGTAAGCCAGCCGGCAACTTTGTCGCTAGCAAGTACTGCAGCAATCGGATACATACCACCTGAGATTCCCTTACCCAGAACCATGATGTCTGGTGTGATACCCGTCTTAGTGATGCCCCACAGTTCACCTGTGCGCATGAATCCAGTTTGCACTTCGTCTGCGATGTACAGCGCGTCATATTTTTCACACAGTGCTTTGACAGCTTTGAGGTAACCAGGATCAGGCAATGGAAAACCATACGTTGCTGGAATTGTTTCCATGATAACGGCGGCCACATCGCGGCCACGCAACGCATCTTCCATAGCAACTAAGTCATTGAATGGTACGTGCGGAAACTCTTCAGGACGATCAGATAAAAACAACTTCGAGAACCGATCATCACCAGTGCCAACAGCAAGTCCCGTGTGACCGTGGTAGGCCTTAATGATTGAAACAATTTTGCGTTTCTGGGTAGCGTGACGGGCAGTCTTCAACGCGATGTCAATTGCCTCGCCGCCACCAGAGCCGTACATCACCTTGTTCAAGCCAGCCGGAGCACTTTTCACAAGAGCTTCGGCAAGCGCAGTTCGAGCTAACGAAGGAAAGTGGTGATTACCAATGTCGAAATGCTGCATCGCCATTGTGACTGCTTGCACGACTTCGTTATTGCGATGACCAAGGTTGTAGGTTCCACCATTGAGATGGGCATCAATCAGGCGCTTGCCTGACATGTCATAAATGAAATATTCCTCGCGGCGGTCAATAACTAGTGGCACACCAGAATCGAGCCAGAACTGAGTTTTACCTGGATTCCAATACTCTTTGGACTTTTCGAGCATCTCTTCTTTCGATGCGTATGAAAAAACGCCATAGTCAAACTCGGGCTTCACAGCCGTGGTTTCTTCCATCGCGCACCTCCTTGGCTTATCTGGCTAGACCCATACTGACACAGAAACATACCAAAACACCATACCAAATGAAAAGTTATGGTTAATTTTGGTTTAAACCAAAGAAATGCCTGAAAACCGTTGAAGTGGCGCTCACTTTGTGGCAGTCTGCCAAACAACGTGTGACACGCATCACCGCTCGGGTGGTGCCAAACGAAAGGGTCGCCAAATGACGACAGATCGTAAAGAGAATACCGGCCTTCGCAAGGGTGCCATTGGTATGGTTTCCGTGCTCTTCATGGCAGTTGCAAACGCAGCGCCAATCACAGCCATGAGCTTCAACGTTCCCGTTGGCCTAGGTTGGGGAAATGGAATTGGCGTTCCAGGTGGATTCCTCTTCGCAACAATCATCTTGACAATTTTCACTGTCGGATTCGCTGCGATGGCAAAGCACATCACCACAACTGGCGCTTTCTATGGCTTTATCTCACATGGTCTCGGCCAAGTGTGGGGAATGGCTGCAGGTCTACTTGCCGCCCTCGGCTACGTGTTGTTCGAAGGCACCCTCATCGGTGGCTTTTCCTACTTCGCCTCCGACACCCTTAAGAGCATGGCCAGCATCAACATCGGTTGGTTGCCAATCGCAATCGCAGGCATGTTGCTTATTTGGGTACTGACCTACTTCGACATCACGCTTGCTGCAGCAGTTCTAGGCGTGACTCTGGTTTCTGAAGTACTTTTGCTTCTTGCATTTGGTATCTCAGTACTTATCAAGGGTGGACCTGATGGCTTCATGCCAGCTGAAACAGTGTCACCACTTGCCGGCTTCCACGATCTGGCAGCTGGAGCACACGGTTCACAGGTCGGCGCCGGTGTTGCTGCTCTGGGTATCTTCTTCGCATTCTGGTCATGGATCGGTTACGAAACCACAGCCGTATATGGTGAAGAATCCAAAGATCCAAAGCACATCGTTCCTCGCGCAACGCTCATTGCAGTAATCGGACTTGGTCTGTTCTACACGTTCATGTCATGGATGGCTGTTGTTGCTAACGGTGCCAAGACCGCAGTAGAAACAGCCGCCGGTGCAGCACCAGTTGATGTGTGGCTGATTCCTGTTAAGGCAAACCTGGGCACGCTTCCCTATGGCTTGTACCGCATTCTGCTCGTGGTTGGATCATTCGCTTGCGCGATGGCATTCCACAATGCAGGCTCACGTTACATCTTCGCCATTGGACGCGAACTTCCATCCAAGAAGCTGCGTGACTCAATTGGTAGCACACACCACAAGCACCAATCACCTGCCGTTGCGTCATCGATTGCAACCGCATTCAACATTGTGATGGTGTTGCTGTTTGCTACCAAGTCCACTGCGTTTATTACAGATGCATCGGGTACTGCAGTTTCAGAACCAACATTGATTCCTTACCAGGTCATTTATACAGTTCCTTCTTTGGTTGGTACTGCGTTCATCCTTGTGGTTCAGGTTCTCTGCTCACTTGCAGTGATTGGTTACTTCTGGAAGAAGAAGGTTCACAAGGGAAGCGTCCTAGCAACCTTGGTCGCACCAATCATTGGTGCTGGAGGCATGGTGTACGTACTCATCCTGCTGTTCAAGAACCTTGCATTCGCAGCAGGTTTCCAGTCAGGTGCTCTCATGGTCAAGTACTTGCCATACGAAATTGCCGCAACACTCCTTGTTGGTCTGCTTTATGCATACTGGGTAAAGGCGAAGCACGCTGATATCTACGCTGAAATCGGACGGACTGTTTTGGCAGAAGCGCACGAACGTAAGTAAAAGTTAAACAACCGAATAGGGGTGTGAGGCACTATGTCTCACACCCCTATTCGACTTTAGGAGAACCATAATGACCGATGACATTTGTACTTGGGCGCCACAGGAAGATGCTGACCCCGCAACATTCGCCTACACCTTTGGCGGACAACAGCCGGTTGTGTCAGTGAAGCCGGGCACCATTATCGATTCTTGGTCGTTTGACTGCTTCGGTGGGCGGGTGCGTTCCATCTCGGATATGTCAACGCAAGTGTGCGATCCGCGATATTTAAATCCACAGACTGGCCCCTTTTATGTTGAAGGCGCTGAGCCCGGCGACACACTCGCAGTTCACTTTGTATCCATCGAACCGCGATACACCTGGGGCGTGAGCACAACAGTTCCGTTCTTCGGAGCTCTGACCTCAACCATCACAACTGCGACCTTGCAACAGCCACTTGATGAACGCACTTGGATTTACGAACTCGACCTTGCTGATCGGCTAGTCCACTACGAAGCTCGAGACTCCACATTCACAGCAGCACTTCCATTAGATCCGATGCACGGCACAGTGGGTGTCGCGCCTGGTCTTGGTGAAGTGCGCTCAGCTCTGACTCCTGGGGATTGGGGTGGCAACATGGATACGCCAGAAATGCGCGCCGGTGTCACATGCTATTTAAATGTCAATGTTGAAGGCGCTCTCTTTTCATTCGGCGATGGACACGCTCGCCAAGGCGAAGGCGAAACGTGCGGTGTTGCTGTGGAATGCGCTATGGACACTGTGCTTATTCTTGATCTCATTAAAGGAAGTGGCACACCATGGCCACGTATTGAATCAGATACTCACATCATGACAACTGGCTCGACTAAGCCACTTGAAGATGCTTTCCGCATTGCACATTCCCAGATGGTGCATTGGGTCAGTGACGTGACGGGTCAATCAACACTTGATAGTTACCAGTTTGTTTCGCAGGTTGCCCAAACGCCAGTGGCGAACGTTGTTGATACGAATTACACAATGGTGGCCAAAGTCGCAAAGGAACATCTCGGACAAGTGCACATCATGGATGGGATGCATGCGAAAATGCGAGCACGAGCTGCTGCATGGCGCGCTCAGACTGGGAGAAAGTAATGCCACGAGTGGAACGCATGGAAATTGATCTCGAACTGGCACTGCGCATGATTGCAGCCGCTCAGGCCAAGGCCATCGAAATAAACGCACCGATGTCAATTGCTGTGCTCGATGCCGGAGCAAACCTGCTCGCGTTTAACCGCATGGATGGTGCTGAACTTGCTGGCCCAAACTTAGCAATTGATAAGGCATACACATCAGTCACAAATCGCATTGCCACTGGTGACCTCAAATCCCGCGTCGCTCCTGATGGTGACTTGCCAGGCATGTCAGCGAACGGAAACGGACGCTACATTGCATTCGCAGGTGGGCTTCCATGCTGGGACGACGATCGCGTTGTCGGTGCTATCGGGGTGAGTGGCGGATCATGGGACGAGGATGACATCTGCGCCCAAGCGGCAATCACTGTGTACGAACAAGCTGCGCGCGCATGAGTGAAGTTATTGGCCGCTTTCGTTTTATGAACGAACAGCGTGTAAACCTCGATGGCTTTGCCACACCAGATGCAAACCTCGGTTTAGTTGCCTTTAATTCTCCGCACGACCCGCAGCCATCACTTACTGTGCATGACGGCGCTGTCATTGAGATGGACGGAAAAACCAGCGACCAGTTCGACACGATTGATGAGTTCATCGCGTTGCATGGCTTGGATTTGACGATTGCCCCGGAAGCAATGGCAATCGATAGTTTGAGTTTCGCGCGAGACCTCGTGGATACGAACGTGCCACGCTCTCAACTAGTAGCGCTTGCATCTGGGATGACACCAGCAAAACTTGCTGACGTTTTATCCAAGCTCAATGCTGCTGAACTTGTCATTGCAATGACAAAGATGCGCGCTCGCAATACTCCGAGTAACCAAGCACACGTGACAAATCGTTCTGATGACCCGCTGCTACTTGCTGCTGATGCTGCAACCGCTGCAGCCTTTGGATTCCGAGAAATTGAAACCACGGTCCCAGTGCTTGGCGATGCTCCATCAAATGCTGTTGCAGTGTCAATCGGAGCAGCCGTAGGTTCACCCGGAATGCTTGTGCAGTGTTCGGTTGAAGAAGCAACAGAACTAGCAATGGGAATGCGTGGACTTGTGTCGTACGCCGAGACCGTTTCGCTGTACGGCACTGAACAGATTTTTGTTGATGGTGATGACACCCCTTGGTCTAAGGCGTTTCTCACCAGCGCTTATGCCTCCCGCGGTATCAAAATGCGCGTCACATCAGGTGGTGGCTCTGAGGCTCTGATGGGTGGAGCCGAAAAATGCAGCATGTTTTATTTGGAAGCGCGTTGCGTTTCGCTCGCTCGTGCCATAGGTGCGCAAGGCGTACAAAATGGTGGCATCGATTCAGCGTCAGTTGCTGGATCAGTTCCAGGCGGAGTGCGCTCACTCATGGCAGAAAATGTCATGGTCATGTTGCGTAATCTTGAAGCGTGCACTGGTAACGATGCCTTAATGAGCGAGTCTGATGTGCGCCGCACGTCGCGCACTCACCCAATCTTCATCGCAGGATCAGACTTTATTTGCAGTGGCTTTGGATCAATTCAACGTTACGACAACATGTTTGGACCCAGTAACTGGAACTCTGAGGACATCGATGATTTCTTAGCGATGCAACGTGACTGGGGTGTCGACGGCGGCTTGCGCACTGCTAGTGAGCCTGATGTTGCAGCATTGCGACGCCGTGCCACGGAAGCAGTCACAGCCGTCTACTCGTGGTTGGGACTTGGTGACTTTTCATCGCAGTGGGCGGAACAAGCAATTGATGCTGCTGGCTCCAAAGACATCCCCACTGCTGACTTGATGTTGCCACTGAGTGCCTCGCGCACAATCGTGGATACCGATGTCACCATGCTTGACGTCATTGCAGCACTTGCTGAAAATGGTTTTGACATTGAAGCGCAACGCTGTCTAGACATGTTAAAAGCTCGAGTACAAGGCGACTACTTGCAAACAGCGGCAATTTTTGATGAAGACATGAATGTACTGTCTCTGATCACTGACCCAAACACCTACGCGGGACCGGGTACAGGTTATCGGCCATCAGCACAGCGGCAACAAGTGATCGACACAATCCGACAACAACAATCCGTGAGTGATATTCGTGCCGAACAACATGCCTATGCCACAAACAACATCGTTGCTATAGGTGCCGCTGCAGTCAGTCATGACCCACGCGATGTTGTGATTGGCGTCTCCCCCGCAACTGGAAAAGACATTTGGCGCACACTGTCTGGACTTTCCGTCGCGGACGTGCTCCATGAATTTATGGCGGGCTTAGAAGAAGAAGGATGCGTTGGTCGCATTGTGCGCATCAACGACACTGTGGATCTTGGAATGATTGGATTAACGGCAGCTCGGATGTCGGGTTCTGGAATCAGTATCGGTTTGCAGGCAAAAGGAACAGCGCTCATTCATCGTCGGGATTTAGCGCCGCTTGCCAACTTGGAGTTGTACTCAGTAGCCCCGTCATTGAATCGGGAGTTGTATCGCCTCATGGGCATTAATGCAGGACGTCACGCGAAAGGTGCGACACCAGAGCCCATGCGCAATCCATACTCAGATGAAGCAATTGAAGCTCGGTATCACACTAAGGTCGTTGGCTTAGTGGCTATTGAGCGAGACTGCTCCAGCCAAAGTCAGCCCGAGACGATGGAGGTGCGCTAATGCCACAAGGTTTTTCTGGAAAAGACTCCAGTGAAGTATCAGTCGATGCGATTCGTCGTGGTGATGTCACAATCGACGACGTCAGGATTCATCCAGACACCCTCGAACATCAGGCAACGGTGGCTGCCGAGCACGGCAATGCCCAACTCGCTGCAAACTTTCGTCGTGCTGGTGAACTCACGCGTATGACAGATGAATACGTGCTTTCGCTCTACGATGCTTTGCGTCCAGGTCGCTCAACGCAGGAAGCGCTTCTCCAGTTTGCCCGCGACTTAGAAGACGGCGGCGCTCCACTTAATGCGCAACTCTTTCGGCAGGCTGCAAGTGTCTACGAACGCCGCGGACTGACTGCACAATAGCCCTATGACTGTGATCGCCGGTGTCGATATCGGCAACTCAACAACTGAGATTGTGCTCAGTGTTGCAGGCCTTCCGCAGGCATGGGACCGCCGACCAACTCGCGGGCACAAAGGCTCACTCGCAAGTGTTCAAGCTGCAGCAGCGCTGCTGCGCAACATTGAACGCAGCAGCGGACTCCACGCTGATCGGGTCATTGTTGCCCCGTGGCATCCGGTAACAAGTGACACTGCAACCGTGCACGAAGCACCACCACACACTGGACGTTTTGAAATCGTTGAATGTGCCAGCCATAGCGTTGTGGGAAATTCTCATGCAAGTGCGCCGCCGTGGATTCTTTCTCACAATCATCGCGATGGTGCTGTCATTGCACTCATTCCTTCAGCAATTGATTTTTCAACAGCTGCGCAGTTGTTGAACTCTGCGGTCGACAATGGAATGAGCATCGTTGGGATCGCAGTTGAACAAGATGAAGCGGTTCTGATTGCCGCCCGAATTTCAGTTACCGTGCCAATTGTTGATCGCATAGACATACAGGCACTCTCACAGGCACAACACATTTTTATTGAAGTACGCCCTGCTGGATCAAGTGTGACGACGGCAACTGATGTCTGGGCTCTGAGTACCGCATTTAATGCCCGCGATGACGAACGCGAATACTTGGCACAGTTAGCGCGATGGGTCAATGGTGAGCGCGCTGTGGTAATCGCTGCCCATGAAAAAGAATCTGCCTTACCCGCGCGCAGTGCTGTCGCGCGGATTCACTATCGCACGGGTGAATGGCATGAACTCTTTTCGGTCGTGGCAGCCGCAAGTCCAGTTGGCATCGTTAAAGAAATTGACATTCCCGGACTTCTCACAACATCGGTCAGTGACATGTGGGCTGTTGACATCATTGCAAGCCTGACCAATCGCGGGATTCGCACCCGATCCCACTCGCGCACTGTTGCCGTTGCAACCTTGGCACAGTCTGCACACACTCCAACTCAAGACCTGGAAGCAATTTTTGGTATTCCTGTTGCTCACGCATCTTCTGAAGCTGATGCCGCAGCCCGCGGCGCTCGCACTACTCCAGGCATATCGGAACACACTGTGATTATTGACATTGGCGGGGGAACAATTGACCTCATCTCTGATACTGCAGTTGTTGCTGCTGGTGCCGGTGACTTACTCACCGCTGCCGTTGCTTACACATTGGACGTACCACGTGGCGCTGCCGATTGGATAAAACGCGGACCAGCCCAACGAGTGGAAGCACCGACCGTCGTGCTCACGGAAGATGGTGCGAAGACTTTTGTTGATCAACCCATCGCTGCAACCTTGACCGGTTCGTTAGTGGCAATGGGTCCAAGCGGATATCTGGCGTTCGGAAGTGGTTTTTCACCAGCTGAATGGCGTATCGCCCGACAAGGGTTAAAGGCATCAGTGATTGCCGCCAACGTGGAGCGCATCGTTTCCAGTGCGGGCCTTCGCGCCCCCGTTGATGTGATTGTCGTCGGTGGACCTGCCGCAGATGATGAACTTGTTCCGCTGTTAAGTCAATTACCAAGTCTGCGAAATGTCGGTCGGGGTAATGTGGCAGGAAAGCTTGGTCATCGATACGCGGTGGCATACGGCTTGACCCTTAACTCCTGAAAGAAGGAACCATGTCTGTGATTGTGTGGCGCAACGGCGCGGTCTGGATTAACAGCGATGAGCGCACGAATGCACTTGCAGCACGCGACGGTGTCATCGTTGCACACGGCGATGATGCTTTGGCACTCATCGACTCAGCCGATGAAGTAATCGATTTAGAAGGTCGCACACTAGGTCCAGGTTTTGGTGATGGTCATGCTCATCCTGTGTTCGGCGGGATTGAAACATTGTTTGCCCCAGTTCGCGGTCATGCCACCCTCGAGGACTTACTTGCCGCTGTGAAGAAGTGGGCGCAGGAAAATCCCGATGCCGAATGGGTTCGTGGTGAAGGCTACGATCCGAGTTTGGCACCGCGTGGTGAATTCGATGCGCATTGGCTTGATGAGATTGTTCCTGATCGCCCCGTTGTGTTGCGTGCGATGGACTACCACACAGCATGGGTCAATACTGCTGCGATGAAGCGCGCAGGAATCACACGCGATACTCCGCAACCAATCGATGGCGACATTGCAATGCGTCCCGATGGAACGCCGATGGGAACGTTACGCGAATGGGGTGCGTGGGGAATGGTCTACGACCTGCTGCCCGCATTGAATGCCGAACAAAACATCAAGGCAGTCCAAGCGGCTTCGCTTGCATTTGCATCCGCTGGAGTGACGTGGGCACAAGATGCTTGGGTTTCTACTGACACGTTGGAGGCCTGGTTAGCAGGTGCGCAAGCTGGTGTGCTCACTTTTCGAGCTAACCTGGCGTGGCTGGCCGAACCTGAAGGTAAGTGGCGCACTGCGTTTCCTACGATGGCTGGTCTTAAAGCGCGAGTTGATAACGAAGCACCAGAACTTCTCACTGGACACACGATTAAATTCTTTGCCGATGGCGTACTCGAAGGCGGAACGGCCGCAGTTCTTGAACCGTATTGCGACTGCCCTACGTCACACGGAATTCCAAACTGGCGCCGAGAAGAACTGATCGAAGCTGTCATCGAATGTGTGGGTTTGGGATTCCAGCCACATATTCACGCAATTGGTGATGCAGGTGTGCGCAATGCGCTCGATGCTTTCGAAAATGCCATCGCAGTTCATGGCACTGCAAATAATCCGATTATGGCTCACTGCCAACTTGTCGATGCGGATGATCTCGATCGTTATCGCTCACTTGGTGTGATCGCGAACTTTGAGCCGCTGTGGGCCCAACTCGAAGCAGAACAAACGGTGTTGACTATTCCTCGGCTTGGTCAGGAACGAGCGGATCGGCAATATCCGATTGCCACATTGCTTCGTGGCGGTGCAAAAGTGTCATTCGGTTCGGACTGGCCAGTGACCAGCCCGGTTCCAATGAAAGGAATCGGCATCGCTGTTACGCGTACTACCGATCACGGTGTTGGCCCGTGGAATGCCAGCGAATGTATCACTTTGGATGAAGCACTTACTGCCTATACCCACGGAGTTGCGGTGCAAGCCGGGGAAACTCAGAGCTGGGGAGATTTAAGTCTTGGAAAACGCGCTGATGTGGTGCTTTTCGACAGTGACATTCATTCACTCAAGCCCTTTGACTTGCGCAACGTTGGAGTCATTGGAACCTGGCTTGGTGGCAAACGAGTCTTCGGCTAGACCAGAATCAGCATTGTGGAACTTACACCCAGCGAACTCGATCGGTTGTTGATCTTCACTGCCTCCCGGGTGGCAGAGGATCGACGCGCGCGTGGAACCAAACTCAACCACCCGGAGGCAACTGCCCTGATTTCACACGCTGTGTTGGAAGCAGCACGCGATGGCGCAACCCATGCCCAAGCAATCCAAGCCGGACTTACGGCCGTTAAACCAAGTGAGTTACTTGATGGGGTTGCGACAATGCTTTCGGGTATCAGTGTCGAAGCGGTTTTCGATGATGGCCGACGACTTGTTGTGATCGACTTCCCAAGCACACCAGATTCCAGCTCTCCTGGATCTGTGACCCGTCTTGAACCACTGCCTGCATTGGAATCAGAGGACATCGTCACGCTTGCTGTGCGAAACGATTCGACAATAAATATTTCAGTGACAACCCACATGCATTTTTTCGAAGTAAACCCTCGGTTGCTTTTTGATCGGGAAGCCGCCTACGGTCGACATCTTTTTATACCGGCCGGAGAACACATTGACTTTCCTGCTGGACTCACAACGTCGGTTCAACTCGTCCCCATCTCGGGCAATCGAATACTCATTGGCTTTGCAGGACTTGTTGACGGACCACTCGATGCTCCAGGCGCCCAAGCCGAGGCGATGCGTCGCGCCCGTGAACTTGGATACTTAGACGGTGGTGCGTCATGAATGAATTCCATGACGCCCAACAAGACATCGCAGTTCACGGTGCACGTGCTGGCGATTTTGTCCGCCTCGGTGATACTGAATTAGTTATTCGCGTTGAATCAGATGATCGACAACGTGGCAATGAACTGCAAATTGGTTTTGGTAAGAATGCCCGCGATGGCATGGGTATGCAGTCAACCCGGCCAAGCCAATCATGCGATGTTGTGATTACTAACGTTTTAATCATTGATGCTGTGCAAGGAATTCGAGTTTCGAGTATCGGAATTCGCGAAGGCCGAATTAGTGCAATTGGACGCAGTGGTAACCCTGACACGATGGACGACATTGAGGTCGTGGTCGGAAGCGGCACCGTCATCATTCCTGGCGAAGGACTCATCGCTACAGCTGGGGGAATTGATTCGCACGTGCACGCTATGGCTCCCCGAGTATGTGACGCAGCATTGTCCAGTGGCATAACCACGTTAATTTCCCAAGAGTTTGGACCTTTTTGGGGCGTTGGCGTGGGGTCGGCATGGGCTCTAGGTCATGGACACAAACAATTTGCAGCGTGGCCCCTGAATGTCGGCATCCTTGGGCGAGGCGCAGGTTCCACCAATGCTCCGCTGTTCGAAGCACTTGAAGGTGGGGTTTGCGGCTTCAAGATTCATGAGGATACGGGCGCGCACCCACGCACTCTTGACACAACACTGACGTTTGCCGATGAACACGATGTTGCAGTGGCCCTGCACACAGATGGACTTAACGAAATGATGCACGTGGAAGACACCATTGCTGCGATTGCGGGACGTGCAGTTCACGCGTATCACGTTGAAGGCTGCGGCGGCGGACACGCACCTGATGTGTTAAAACTTGCTGGGCTGAATAATATTTTGGCCAGTTCGACTAACCCCACGTTGGCATTTGGAATTAATGCCGCCGACGAACATGTCGCCATGATTATTTCGGCGCACGGTATGAATCCAGAGTTGCCAAGCGATATTGAAATTGCACGACGTCGGGTACGCCAGGCAACGATGGCAGCAGAAAATAGATTGCATGACATGGGCGTGATCCCTGTGACATCCTCTGATGCTCTAGGAATGGGTCGTGCCGACGACACCTGGCGAAAGACGTTCGCCATGGCCAGCATGTTTGCCGATCGAGCGATTCTTGATGGCTCAGTTGCACCTCAGGACGTCGTTGTTGAAAATGAGCGGGTTCTTCGCCACGTTGCAAAAATTACGATTAACCCGGCTCTGGTTCATGGATTAAGCCACGAAGTCGGTTCACTTCAAGTCGGACTGCTTGCTGATATCGTGCTGTGGCCCTATCGATCGTTTGCAAGCAAACCGAACATGGTCATTAAATCTGGGATTCCTGCCTGGGGTGTCGTTGGCGATCCTGGCTCAACTGTTGCAAACGCCCAACCCTTGACCATCTCTGCTCAGTTCGGCGCATTTGGAGCGAGCGCCGCAGAGCTAGGCGTGCACTTCACAAATTCTATGAGTACCGCTCATGTTGCAGGCCGACGCAGCGTGCCCGTGCGCAATACTCGAACTATCCGAGGAACGGACATGGTTCGCCATGGCGTCTTAGGTTCTATCGATTTCGATGCACATGTCGATGCCAATGATTACACAGTGCGATTTAATGGCGACATCATCACGTGCGAACCCGCACAAGTAACGACCTTAACGAGAAAGTACGTGATTTAGATGGCATACCGTGTTCAGGCCCAAGGAACTGGTGCGCAACGTGGCGCCCAACTAGGCGAGCAATTTGTTGACGCATTGCCACGAGCATGGGAGCGATGGGTTGCACATTTTGAACGCAACAACGTAGATCCGCTTGACCTCGCTGACCGACTCACCCGAGTCGGTGCATGGGACACTGCGCGCAAACACCTACCTGACCTTGTTGATGAACTGGAAGCAATGGCTCACGCTTCAGGAATGCCGTGGCACAAAGTCGCAGCACTCTCGATGCTGGACGAATCCTGGGCTATGACCGGCGGCATGGCGTGTACTGCGATTGCAATTACTCGCGATGAGGTTCGCGTTGCCGGACAAACAATGGATCTGCCTGGGTGGACTGACACCATGC
>Ga0194055_10002142_pt1 | contig 15788 bp, 8 predicted proteins | sample SepL449m_MetaG_FD_155482 | JGI IMG/M metagenome (GOLD analysis project Ga0194055, IMG submission 155482) | Anoxic zone freshwater microbial communities from boreal shield lake in IISD Experimental Lakes Area, Ontario, Canada - Sep2016-L442-9m | ecosystem: Environmental > Aquatic > Freshwater >... | reverse complement strand
ACTTTGAGCAAGCCTGGGAAACAGAGATCGATCGCCTGTTGGAATCTGAGCAATACGGCGAGCGCTGGGCGAGGCATTGGCTCGACGTCGTTCGTTTTGGGGAGACCAATAGCTTTGAACGAGACGGAGCGAAGCCCTATGCGTGGCGTTATCGTGACTATGTCATTCGATCCTTCAACGCCGACAAACCCTACGACCAATTCCTGAAAGAGCAGTTAGCAGGGGATGAACTTCCCGAAGTGACTCGCGATTCCTTGATCGCCACTGGGTTTTATCGTCTCGGCATCTGGGACGACGAGCCGGCAGATCGCGAACTTGCCGTGTTCGATGGGATTGACGATATCTTGACGACCGTAGGTCAAGGCATCCTGGGGTTGACTATCAACTGCGCCCGTTGCCATGATCACAAGATCGATCCCATCCCGACAGCAGACTACTACAGTGCCGTCTCTTTCTTTAGGAACATCTCTTCCAACGGTTACGGCCCAAATGTCGAACGACCTTTGGTGTCCAACGGCAAGGATCGAGAAGAATTTCGCAAAGCGGAGAGTTTGATTCGAGAAGAAGGAGATCGCCTTCAGATGCGATTGAGCGCCGCTGAAAAGGAGTTGGTGGGTCAGCTCAACGCTCGCAATAATTCTTCCGCGACCTCATACGATCTCGATGATTTGGAGTATCGCTACTATCGAGATACCTTCGACAAGCTACCGAGCTTTGATGAACTCAAACCAGAGACGATCGCGAAACTCGAACCACCTCGGATCGATATCAGCGTCGCAACCCGTCCCGACTTTTTCGGTTTTGTTTTCTCGGGTGCGCTGATCGTCCCAAAAGAGGGCGAATACACGTTCATCCTCGACTCGGACGATGGATCGCGATTGACGATCGATGGTAAACAAATCATCGAGTACGACGGCATTCATGGAGTGGGAAGTCCGAAACGCGTCAAGGTTTCACTCAAGCAGGGCCGGCTGCCATTCCGTTTGGACTATTTCCAAGGCCAATTTGGCAAAGGGCTCAAGCTCCTTTGGAGCGGACCGGGTTTCAAAGGCCGGTCGTTGACCGCCAATTCTGCGGACCCCGCCAAGGACCTCAACCAAGCCATCCAATCCAACAACTTCGATGGCTTGGATGAAGGACTCGTGGCCGACTATAAGGAGATCAAAAAGCAACTAGAGGCAAACAAGAAGCGCAAGCCATGGGACGAGTACGGCATGTGTGTGAGCGAAAGCGGCACGAACGTGCCCGATACATTTATCTTGATGCGCGGTAGTCCACAGGCAAAGGGAGACAAGGTCGAGCCTGCCTTCCTCAGCATCCTCGGTGGCGATCGTCCTCATATCCAACCCGCCACCGAAGCGAATTCGTCAGGCAGACGCCTTGCCTTTGCGAATTGGGTAACGACTCCCGATCACCGATTGACCAGTCGAGTTTTTGCGAATCGCATTTGGCAGCATCATTTCGGCCGGGGTATCGTCCGATCCTCCAACAATTTTGGACAGCTGGGGGACCCACCAACACACCCTGAATTGCTCGACTACCTTGCGACGGAACTGGTGCGCGGGGGATGGAAGCTGAAGTCGCTGCACAAGCTCATCTTGACCTCGCAGACCTATCAACAATCCTCGGTTGGATCCGAGAATGCGTTGGCGAAAGACGCGAATAACGACTTGTTCAGTCGTTACGATTTGCGACGCCTGAGCGCCGAAGAAATTCGGGATTCCGTTCTGGCTGCCAACGGTCAACTGAATTTCAAAATGTACGGCCCAAGCGTTTATCCAAAGCTTTCTCAAGAAGTCCTAGCCAGCCAATCTGTCCCAGGCAATGGATGGGGACAGTCCGATGACAAAGAGCAAGCACGCCGCAGTGTCTACATTCACATCAAACGCTCGTTGCTGGTGCCCATGCTCTCGAACTTCGATTTCCCGGAGCCGGACACCAGTTGTGAAGCGAGGTTTGTCACCACCCAACCTGGCCAAGCCCTCGGCATGCTCAACGGAGATTTTTTGAATGAAGAAGCGGTCCATTTTGCGGAGCAATTGAAGTCCCAGGCCGGCCCAGTCCTCGATGATCAAATCGCACTGGGATTCCGGCGCGCCTTCTCACGTGAATTGACGCCAAAAGAACTGGAACGTAGCCACAGCCTCATCACCGATCTCAAGGCCGAACATCGCCTCAGCGACGATGAAGCACTCGCCTACTTCTGTCTCTTCCTTTTCAATTTGAACGAGTTCGTCTACGTCGACTGAGCTGTTCTACGCCACGCACATCAACACGCCATCGAAACCAGTCACTACTCACAAGGAACCATTTATGAAACCCAACTTCTGCGGGCGCACACGACGTGAGTTTTTATGGCAAACCGGTGCAGGCTTTGGTGGCACTGCACTGGCAGGTTTGCTCGCAAAGGACGGATTCTTTGGTTCCGCCGCTTATGCATCCGAGTCGCACCCACTGCCGCAACCGCATTTTGCACCCAAAGCAAAATCGGTCATTTTCCTTTTCATGTACGGTGGTCCCAGCCATATCGATACGTTCGATTACAAGCCGACGATGAAAGGACGCGACAACCAGACGATCGAGGTCAAGACCTTTGGGCGAGGAGGTCACAAGAACCAAGGCCGCATCGTCGAACCCCGCTGGGATTTCAAGCAATACGGCCAATGCGGCAAGTGGGTAAGCGATCTCTTCCCGAATCTTGCGAAGCACGTTGATGATGTCGCCTTCATTCACTCCATGACGGCGGATTCTCCCATCCATGGTTCCGCCATGTTGATGATGAATTCAGGGCGTGTTCAAAGTGGACACCCATGCCTCGGCTCGTGGGTCAATTATGGGCTGGGGAGCGAGAATGAAAACTTGCCTGGCTTCGTCGTCATGCTCGATCCCAAGGGTGGTCCCATTTCGGGTGCGAAGAATTGGTCCAGCGGTTACATGCCAGCCAGCTACCAAGGGACCATCTTCCGAACGCAAGGTACCCCGATCTTGGACTTGAAAGCACGGGACGGGGTTAGTCGCCAATTGCAGAGGGAACTTCTGGACTCGATCAAGGAGCAAAATGCCGAGCATGCGCTTCACAGGGGCAATCGATCGGAGCTGGTATCTCGAATCGCCAGTTATGAGCTTGCTTACAAAATGCAGGAGCATGCACCCGAAGCGGTCGACACGGGAACAGAAACCGAAGACACATTGAAGCTCTATGGAATCGATAAGGATCGAACACGGGACTTTGGTACGAAGTGTCTTCTAGCGCGACGTCTCGTGGAACGCGGGGTTCGTTTCATTCAGGTGTATTCCGGTGGTGCCCATAACGATGACAATTGGGATGCCCATTCGGACTTGAAGAAGAATCATGATTATCATGCCGGAAACACCGATCTGCCCATCGCAGGATTGTTGGAAGACCTCAAGCAACGCAACCTTCTCGACGAAACACTGGTGGTCTGGGGAGGTGAATTCGGACGTCAACCGACTGCCGAATACGCGGAAGGAACCGGACGCGATCACAATTCGTATGGATTCACGATGTGGATGGCGGGAGGCGGGATCAAAGGGGGCACCAGTGTCGGCGAAACCGACGAGTTGGGGGCGGCCGCCGTCGAAAAGCCCTTCCATGTGAAGAGGCTTCACGCCACGATCCTGAACCAACTCGGAATCGATCCCAATCGATTGTCGTACTTCCACTCTGGCTTGGATCAAAAGCTAGTCGGAGTCGAAGCGATCGAACCGATTCGAGAGATCATCGCATAGGTGGATTTGAGTTTTGACGTAACGCGACGCGATAGGCAGTGGGATAGTCTTCCAGACTGTCATCCGTCCAACCAATTAGAGCCGCGAGCGTAACGGCTTGTTGATTTCATTAGCCGCACCGCGTTAGCGGCGGTTGCCTTTCCGAAAACCGGGGCTAACGCCCAACGGCTAATGGTTGCGATCGCGTTTTCGATTTAAATCAACAAGCTGGTAAGCGACCGGCTGCGGCGCAATGACAGTGCCAATTCCAAGGTCTAATCAATATCTTTTCGAATGTACAGGTTCCAATTTCCCACTGCCCGGCGCTGACTCTTAAGGCGCTGAAAAACCGCAAGCAAGCGAATAGTCTCATTAGCGGCCTTGGGGCAACACATAGATCGCGGCTCGTCGGCCCGGCAACGTGACGCTTGCGGACCCATTTTCGACCACCAAGGGAGCCGATTTGCCAAGTCTGTCATCGCATTGAAAGGACCAGCCTGCCCGCATCGGCTGGCTGGGTAGGCCGCTCACAGAGAATTGAAGCGCGGCGGGATCTGGATCATTGTTGAAAACAATTACAACCGCTTCTTGATCATGGACCCGAGCGTATGCATATTGCTGCTCGCCATCGAGCAAATCGAGAGAGTTGCCTTGGCGCAAGGCGAATAGTTCCTGACGCAGCGCTCCAAGCTTCGCGACATGGGACCACGTATTCCTCTCCGACTCGGATCGCCCATCGGCTTCGAAAGCGTTTCGATTATCCCCTTCGAATCCACCTGGAAAATCACGGCGGTTGTCAGGATCTGCCCCCCCCTCCATGGCGATTTCATCGCCGTAATAGAGAAGAGGTGTTCCACGGCTCGTGGCAATCAAGGTCAACGCCATTTGCAACCCATCTACAGTGGCATTCGGTTCATTCATGAATCGCTCCATGTCGTGCACTCCGACAAAAGTCGTCAAAGCCTCGGCGTTCGGATAGATCCAGTCTCGGGCGAACATTTGGTGGATTTCGCGGATGCTCCGCCCCTTGGCAAACACATTTCGGATTGGGGTGAACAACCCAAAATCGAAGAGTGAATCGATCTGCGTGTCGACCCCATCGTGACCGATATGCCCCTTTTGAAAGTAAGCCAAAAGAACCGGATCGGAATCGAAAAGTTCGCCCAAAATCACCAGCCGTGGAAACTCTCGTTTCAGTGACGACGCCCACTGTTGCCAAAAGGCGCGCGGAACGTGGGGCAACGTATCCATGCGTATCGCATCAAAACCGCAAGTCCCGACCCACCAAATCGAATTCTGAATCAAGTAACGTGTCACTTCAGGATCGTTCTGGTTGAAGTCGGGCAAAATGTCGATGAACCATCCATCGAGATTCAGTGCCTTCGTTTGTTCGGTTGCCCTAGGATTCATCGCCGTCCATTTTTGCCAATTGTTGGAACGATGGGATTCCGACGTACCATTCCACCATGTGGGGGTTGGAGGATCCTTGGCCCACACGTGATAGGGTCCCGTGTGATTGGCGACTTGGTCTTGAATCACTTTGATGCCCTGCTGATGGGAGGCTTCGACAAAGTCCTTGAGATCATCCATGGTTCCCAAATGCTCATCGACTCGATACATGTCGATTGCGCCGTATCCGTGATATCCCGTCGACGGTTGCTTCATCTGATCCCCGTCGGGATAGGCTTCGAGAAAATCCAAACCATCGTTGTTGTCATACACAGGCGTCGTCCAGATGGCCGTCATTCCAAGGCTATGAATGTAAGGCAACTTCGAAGTCAATCCTTTCAAATCACCTCCGTGGTAGTGCCGAATCTTTTTCCGGTTCACAAGATCCGGAGACTTGGGAGTGCTATTGTTTTCGACCGAGCCATCGCAAAAGCGATCTGGCATCACGAAGTAGATAAAATCGTTGGAATCAAAACCCTGGGGATCGTGGGAATTCCGTTCGACGATTCTAAACAGAAAGTCGCTCGTATCGGAATCACCGCGAACGACACGCAACGTGATATCTCCTGGCGGGCAATCCTTTGCGATCTCCAAATCGGCAAAAAAGTAATGGCCATTAACGCTACAACGAAAGTTGTATGCCTTTAGATGTTCCGACGTACTCTCCATGTGGGTGCCGGGAGTGAAGCCCGTCCCTCGAAGCAGCAGCCGGATCGGGGATAGAGTTGAGTTGGCCCACCAGGACGGAGGGTCAACTTGTTCAACCTGAAGGGTGACGCGTGGTCCCGATTCCTGAGTGGTTGGCGCGCGATCTTGAGCAAGCGATTGGGCCATCCACGGACAATCGCAAATGACCATGAAATGGAGAAGTGAAATCAGCGCGCGTTTCATGCTGAGAGAAGAAGCAAGTCGCATGGAAATACCGATTCAAATAGGGTTTTACGGAATGCACAGCGAGCGTGGTGGATGTACCGCTGAACGTGTTCGCTGGGGAGTGTCTATCATATTCCGGTGGAGCCGCAACGAAAGAAGCCAGGAACATTGCATAGAGTGCAAGCCAACGAGTATCTTGCGATTCCCAAGCCGACATCGCAAACCTGTCGGCAGCGATGTTATACTGATTCCAGCGATGTTTTTCCCGTTCAACCGATCCGCTCGGTGTCGAGGGGACGATGTCGCCCGCGATGGAAATCACTACCCCTGAACGTGTAAAACACAATGAAAATTCTCTCGAAAGCTCGGATCGCACTTTTTCTTTCGTTCGTTTCCCCGATTTCCGCGGGCACTCTCCAAGCGGATTCCTGGCCGCAGTGGCGTGGTACGCACAACGATGGAATCTCGACCGAAAAAGGATTTCCAATCGAATGGAGCAATCAGGACAACATCGCTTGGCGAACGGAACTCCCTGGGCAAGCGGGTGCTACCCCTGTCGTTTGGGAAGACCGCATTTTCTTGACGAGCGCCGATGGTGATGACCTAGTGCTCCTGTGCGTCTCTGCCAAGGACGGAAGGATTCTTTGGCGCGAGAAAGTGGGGACAGGCAATCAAGATGCCCGCGCGGGCGAAGGCAATTCCGCTTCACCATCTCCGAGCACCGATGGCAAATACGTCTGGTGTTTCTTTGGGACCGGCATTCTAGCGTGCTACACGGTGGATGGAAAACCGGTGTGGCGTGCGGATGTGAATGAGCGTTTTGGCAAACTGGACATTCAATTCGGCATGACGAGTACACCGGTGCTCGACGGCGATGCACTCTTTCTGCAATTGATTCATGGCCCGATGAAACGTGACGATGCAACTCGATTTGGCAAGGTCATCAAACTCGATAAGTCATCAGGAAAAACAGTTTGGGCGATCGATCGCGACACGAATGCGGATTTCGAATGCAAACATTCCTACGCATCGCCATTTATCTACCGAGATGCGGAACGTGAGTTCTTGGTGGTACACGGAGCGGATTGCATCACAGGTCATTCGCTCAAGGATGGTTCGGAACTGTGGCGGTTTGGCGACCTGAATGGTCCCACGACAATCAACCCAAAGAACAACGATCCTACGTTTCGATTCGTGGCTTCTCCCTTGGTGATCCCAGGCTCGATCCTCGTTCCGACAGCCAAGGAAGGGCCAATGGTGGCCTTGCGTGTTAACGACTCCCTATCGGGTAACTGCACGAATAGCTCGTCCGTTGTTGCCTGGAACATCCCTCGTACTCCGGACGTGTCGATTCCCCTGGTGGTGGATGGATTGGTGTATGTGCTTCACAAAGATGGCAAACTGCAGTGCTTGGACGAAAAGACTGGGGAAGAGATTTATTTCCAGCGGACGTATACCGGCCAACACCGAAGCAGTCCGACCTACGCCGACGGATACATTTACTTCTCGTCGAACGATGGTCATTGCACCGTCGTCAAAGCGGGACGGGATTTTGAGATTGCGTCGATTAATGAAATGGGGGAAGCCATCACTGCATCCCCCGTGTTCTCTGACGGCGCACTCTACATCCGATCCTATAAGGCACTCTACGCGATTAAAAAGCCTTAGGTATCTTTGAACATGGCGTGGTACGCAACGGCCGACAAGAGTGAGCCTGAGGCGCTAGCCGATCCAAGCGAATCATTGCGTTCGGCTAGCGCCTTTTGAAGTTGCGCTATATCGGCTTTTTCACGTGCTCGTGCTCAAGCCGCGTAAGCGGATGGTGTTCGTGCTCGTAATCGAATGGGGTTTCTCGATCACGATTACGAGCAGGAGCACGAAAAAGCTGCGAAAAACATGGATTGAGACTTCGAGACAATCGCAAATCGAAAGATCCAAAGGGCGGTTGCTGAGAAGTTTTTTCCTGGAGCATCGGCTCACGCTCATCCAATCAAAAATCCACTTGTGTTGATCTCGTACAATTGTTGTACCGTGGGATAGGCTTCCAGCCTGTCATGCGACGAGCAAGGCATCGACAGGCTGAAAATGATTGTCAGGCTGGAAGCCTAACCCACATACGAGCCTAGCCAACCATTTATTTCCTACGTCCAGTTCTTTCTCAGTAGCCACATCTTTACGGATTGAGTTAGGATCGCATAGCAAAACAACGTAATGCCAAGAAGTGGCCAATACAACATCGGCAAAGGTGTAAATCCGAGATACCTACCCAGGGGAGAAAAGGGAAGTGCGATCCCAATCCCTACGACGACGACCGACATCACTCCCAGCGGCCATGACGCTCGGCTCTGCAAAAACGGAATCTTGTTGGTACGAATAATGTGAATGATGAGTGTTTGCGTAAGCAAGCTTTCTACGAACCAGCCAGTTTGAAACAGGCTTTCGCTGCGAGCCGCCATTTCCGGGGTACTTGTATCCCAGCATTTGAATACATAGAGCATCATGAAATACGTGGTGTAGTCGAAGATCGACGAGCACGGACCGATAAATAGGATGAATCGTGTCAGTTTCTCAATGTCCCAGGGCCGCGGTTTCAAAACCTGATCCGCATCCACTTCGTCTGTTGGGATTACCGTTTGGCTGAAGTCGTACAGAAGATTGTTCGCCAGGATTTGAATCGGTGACATCGGCAGAAACGGAACAAAAGCACTGGCTCCCAGCACGCTCAACATATTGCCGAAGTTGCTACTAGCCCCCATACGAACATACTTCAATATGTTCGCAAAGACCTTGCGTCCCTCGACCACGCCCGACTCAAGAACCAGCAACGACTTTTCTAGCAAGATCATATCGGCCGACTCTTTTGCGATATCGACCGCCGTATCGACGCTGATCCCAACATCGGCCGCATGCAATGCCGCAGCATCATTGATGCCGTCACCCATGAAACCAACCGTATGCTTCCGGGACTGCAGAGCCCTGATAATTCGCTGTTTGTGCGAAGGTGAAACGCGTGCGAACAGCGTGGTTGTTAGCGCGGCATCCGCCAATTGCTCGTCGGACATAGCCTCCACATCCGTCCCAAGCAGAACCTGATCGACGGAAAGGCCAACCTCTTTGCAGATCTTCTTCGCCACAAGCTCATTGTCACCCGTAATGACTTTGACCATCACACCATGCCCCTCAAGGGCTTGAATGGCCAATTTTGCAGTCTCCTTAGGAGGATCCAAGAACGCCAAATAGCCATTGAGGATCAATTCCTTTTCATCCCCCTTCGAATACGGAGTGGATCCCGATCCGACTCCCTCGCGTGCTGGCACGTCCTTGCTTGCGATCGCGAGGACACGAAAACCGTCCGAGGATAGCCGCTCGTACTCGAGCTTCAACGTGTCGATGTGTTCGTGATCCATCGGGAACAACTCCCCATCCAGTTCAAAACTGGCACAGCAGGGAAAGATGGCTTCTGGGGCTCCTTTACTGATGACCCGATCCAACCCTTCCGGTGTGCGTACGACGACAGACATGATCCGGCGATGAAAATCAAATGGGACTTCGTCAATCTTGGCAAAGGGTGGTTTCGTCAACGGCTCATGGTTATCTGCACAAGCGAGAACGGCTCGATCCAAAACATTTTTTAGACCGGTTTGAAAATGGCTATTCAAATAGGCCAAGGCCAGCACCCCATCGTCTTCTTTTAGCAGAACGTCGCAATGGCGTTCCAGGATGACCTTGTCCATGGTCAAGGTTCCGGTCTTGTCGGTACAGAGGATGTCCATTGCACCTAAGTTCTGAATCGCATTGATCCGCTTGACAATCACTTTGTTGCGACTCATCGCGATCGCCCCTTTCGACAGGCAAACCGTGACGATCATCGGAAGCATCTCAGGCGTTAGTCCCACGGCTACAGCGATCGCAAAAAAGAACGCTTCTCCCCAGTTCCCCTTTGCAAATCCATTGATCAGAAAGACCAATGGAACCATGACTAACACAAAGCGGACCATTAGCCACGTGAAGCGTTGGATGCCACGATCAAAATTGGTGGCAGGAACTTCTTCGGTTAAAGCTTCCGATACAGAACCCAAATACGTATCTTTCCCAGTAGCCGCAACGATGCCGGTGGCGGATCCGCTTTCGACGCTCGTCCCGAGAAATGCGATACTGGACAACTCGATCGAAAACTTTGCGGATGCATTCTTTTCAACGGCAAACTTCTCAACCGGAAAGCTCTCTCCCGTCAGAGAACTTTGAATCACGAACAAGTCCTTGGCCGAGAGAAGCCGCACATCGGCGGGAATCATATCTCCTGCCGCCAGGGACACCAAATCACCTGGTACCAATTGGGACAAGGGGCTCTCTTGCGCTTTTCCATCGCGAATCACCGTTGCCGTGACGGAAATCATGGCCTTGAGTTTTGCGGCAGCACTGTCCGCTTTGGCTTCCTGAAACAGCTTGAGTCCAACTCCCAAAACGATCATAACCGTCATCATGATGGCGGCGCGATAGTCTCCGGTTGCTAACGAGACACTTGATAGGACCGCTAATAATACGACGAGCGGATTGAGCACGGCGCGAATAAAAAGTTTGATAAAGCTGGGCCGCCGATCTTTTGCCAAGACGTTGGCGCCATGCTCTTTTAGTCGATTCTGAGCTTCTTCAATCGACAAGCCCTCAGGGCGTGAACTGAAATGGGTATAGAGCCCACCGACATCCATGGCTGAGAGTTCGAGTAACGACTGCGAGATGGGGGCCTTCGTAGAGCTATGAGTCGTTCCACCGAAAAGGTTCTTGGGCAACACGGCGTGTTGAGTCGCGGGCATTCTCTGCCCCTTCCACGTGAGAGGAGTCGTCGAGACACGATACCGTGAGGGTACAAGAGAAATCTCGAACAACGAACGTCATTGGTATCTCCTTAGTCTATCCGACAACGGAGCGCCAATGAATTTACGTCGGAATCAGCGTACAACGCTCCGATCCGCAAGAATGGGCCGACGAATGGGTTCTTCTTCATCCACTGCTCCAACGCTCTTGAAGGCTTATCAACATCGATCTCTCGCTATGTATCTGCGAATTGCTCGTCCTTCGCATAGAAGGTATTTAACAGGCAGAGTTCTCGGCTAAAAGCAAGTTTCTCCAGGCAGTTTTGCTGCTTGGCGAATCCAATGGGCAACAAGCTTCTCATCGATGTCTTCGTTTTCATGGATGTGGAAGTATCGCACTTCCTCTTGTTTGGACTCAACGGGCGGTACGGGATCTAACAACGTCCCGCGAAAGAACGAGACTTTGATGTACTTCGTTAAGCAATGGTAAGCAACGAACCAGCCATTCCCCTCGATTCCATAAAAGGGTGTATTCCATCGGATCGCCTTTTGAACATTGGGGACACATCGCGAAATGATAGCATCGAGTCGACGTCCAACATCTTGTTTCCAGCCTGGCATGGCGTCGATGTAGGCTTGCACGACGGCCTCACCGTCCCCTTTTGGAATCTGAGGATTCCCGCCGGACAAAAGTTGTGGCTGAGACTCGCCACGCTGAGGGCTATTGTTGCTGACTGACTTTGCCGCAGCGCGGGACACTTTGCGAGGCATGTTTCTTGAACCAAACCAAGATAGAGTCGATTTATTTCCATCTTCAAGGATAGAAATAACATAGCAGTCTTCCCATTGACGTTCAACAATCGACCCCCAGGTTGCGAGGAACGTCACCCGCGGAGACTCGGTTTCTTGATTCAACTTGAGGGGTGCAAGTCATGCAACATTCGGTACACCGCGGCGTCAACAAAAGGTCAGGCAGGGGTCACCCTGTATGCTTTTGTATGCCCTCCGTCTTACTAATACCGACAGAACGCTGCACCTGACTGCTCCTTGCAACGTTCCTCGGTTCCAATGCCACTTTTCGCTCCGCAAAAGTCCTGATTGGATTCCCATCGTTGCCAACCGATCATCCCAGCACTCACTTCTTTGCAAAGCACTTCTTCACCGCCCGTATGGATAATCTGGAGTAAGATACACCGTTTTGGCCATGCCTGCGTTTTCGAGAAACCATGAAGATTCTGTTGGTTGTATGGGCCGCCAACCGTATGGGGGGCGCTGAGGTCTACTCAGAATCGCTTGCACTGGGGCTTTCGCAACGTGGTCACCAAGTGACGATCGCTTGCTACGAAGCCTCACCGCGTGTTCAATCTGAAGTTCGGGTGGTCAACATTCCACGCCCCCAATTTGCCGGCTGGCGGATCATTTGGAGACTAGCGACGCAGTTGCTCCGAATCCATTGGTCCCGACATCTTGGCAAGCTGCAGGGATGCAATCCCGACGTTATCGTTTTTAGTCCTAGCGTTTGCTACCGGGCGATCGTAAAACGATTTCCAGGTGTGCCCACCATCTACTTGCCACATTCTAGGATCGCTCCGCTTGAGGTGGCGGATGGGCTACCAACTGGGTTGGCAACGTGGCTTGCGAGGAGGACCCATCATGCCTCCGAGCGAGAGGCGAGCATTCGCTGTGCTGCGATCGTCCGGTTTACACCGAGCCTTGCGCGGCTGCACTTGTCGTATTACAACTTGCCGCCAACGACCCCGATTGCCGTGATCCCGCAGGCGATTCATTTTCCCAGCCATCCGCCGAATCCACGCCGAGGTGCTTGCCGAGCGGTTGCAGTGGGACGTTTGGTCGCCTCAAAGAATCTACCCCTGTTGGTGAGTGGATTACGTGGCATTCCAAAAACGGGCTGGAAGGTAGACATCGTTGGGGATGGCCCGCAACGTTCCTTGCTCGAGGCGAATGTCGCTGCAGCATCCGTTCAAGACTGTGTCGCATTTCACGGCCACCAAAACGATCCCAATCCTTTTTTCGAGACCGCCGACTTTCTCGCATTTCCATCGCGATTGGAAAATTTCAGCTTGGTGGTGTTGGAAGCCATGGCGCACGGAGTTCCGGCTCTGGTGATGCTTGCTGATAATCGCACGTATTTCAACGTGCACTCGGAGCTTCTGTGCGATGGAATCGATGGTTTCATCGCTGAGGACGAAGCGGATTTTCATCGCCGAATGCGATCGTTGTTGCTCGATCCTCAGCCCGCGCGAGCGTTAGCGGCTGCCGCTCGTAAGAAAGCCTCTCCACACGCTTGGCCGCTTGTACTCGACGAGTGGGAATCGCTGCTCGCCCGAATCACCCATATGTAACCGAGATAGCGTCAATGCTTTGGGCATCGATCGACCGGCACTACGAAGATTCGGGTGACACATGAACCAACTCGGTATGCTCTTTCTGGACTCTGCGATCCCGAGTCACGAGATCTCAACGAGTCGCACCTGGCAAATGTTTGGGAACGTCAATTCGTTGGGTGGGAAAGTCTATTAGGTGGGTGGTACTTGATGTTCTTGCTTCTAAACTAAAGGTGTCGACAGTCCACGTCGGTATCGTAAGAAACGGTAAAATGAGCTAGCGATTTAGCCTTCCTGGATGACTTTTTCATCGAGTGCGTTTCGGAATGGCTGCGTGCGAATTTTCGTTGTTGTTACTTTTTCTTTCACATCGAGATCCCTTATGAACTGGACCCACGCTGCTTTCTTCTTCGTTGCTTCCCTATTGGTGACTGGTTCGCATGCACTCGCACAGCAGGCTGACACGATCTATTACAACGGTTCTATCCTTACCATGGCAGGCTCAACGCCAAGCTATGTCGAAGCGCTGGCAGTGAAAGGCGGAAAGATCGCGTTTACTGGGGACAGGGATTCGGCGATGCGATTGAAAGGCGACGCCACCAAGATTATCGATCTTGGTGGGAAGGCGTTGCTGCCCGGTTTTCTCGATGCGCATAGCCACTACATCAACTCACTTCTGGTGGCCAATCAGTGCAAACTCTACGCGCCTCCGTCCGGGCCTGGAAAAGATGTACCTAGCATCCTCGCTGAATTGAAAAAGTACGCCGAGGCTCGGAAGATCCCAAAGGGCGAACTTATCATGGGCTATGGTTACGACGACACAGTCATGCCCCATGGCAGATTGCTCAATCGCGATGATCTTGACGAAGCGTTTCCGGATAACCCGGTTCGCATTGAACACGTGTCGATGCATGGTACCGTGTTGAACAGCCTCGCACTGAAGAAATATGGCATCACGGCCACGACCAAGACACCCGAGGGCGGTGTGATTGTGCGCAAACCGGGAACCGAGGAGCCATGGGGACTCATCATGGAAACGGCCTTTCTTCCTGTCGTGGAAAAAACGGAACCAATGACCGCTCAGCAGGAAATCGAATGGTCGCGAGCTGGGCAAATGCTCTACGCAGCAGCAGGGGTAACAACGGCACAGGAAGGAGCGTCCCACCTCCCTCAAATCCAAACCATCCAACGAGCGACCGCCGCTGGAGTCAACATCATCGATGTAATTGCGTTTCCTTTTATCACGGATGTCGACAAGGTGCTGGCGGAAGTACCGTTGGTCCAATGGGGGAAATACAACAAGCGATTCAAGATCGGTGGTGTGAAGATCACCATGGACGGTTCACCCCAAGGACGCACCGCAGCTTTCACCACGCCCTACTTAACCGGCGGCCCGGGAGGTGAACAGGATTGGAAAGGAGAGATGACTTTCCCCCAGGACCTGGCCAACTTAATGGTGAAGAAGGTCTACGACATGAACGTGCCACTCACGCTTCATTGCAACGGCGATGCAGCGATCGACGGTTTTCTGACGGCCTACGAATTCGCTCGCGCAGGGGATTACAGCAAACCCTGGAACGTCACCACAATCCACACTCAGTTCATGCGCCAGGATCATATTCCGAAGTTTGTTAAGTACAAAGTTCGCCCATCGTTCTACACGCTGCACACCTTTTACTTTGCGGAAGCGCACATTGCAAACCGCGGGCACGATCAAGCGATGGCTATCAGCCCGATGCGCGATGCGATCGATGCTGGCCTACGCCCTAGCAACCACACCGACTTCGTCGTAGCGCCCCTCGATCAAATGATGATGTTATCTTCGGCTGTCAATCGTATCTCACGCGGCGGAGCGGAGATTGGGCTCAACCAACGCGTCACGCCGTTTGAAGGCTTGAAGGCCATGACCGAATGGGTGGCCGAGCAATACGACGAACAGGATTCCAAGGGCACACTGGAAACCGGAAAGCTGGCCGACCTTGTGATCCTGGACAAGGACCCGCTCAAGGTCGATCCATTGACGATCAAGGACATAAAGGTTGTCGAGACAATCAAGGAAGGGGTAACGATCTTCCCCGCACCCGCAGACTTTGACAAGTCGCTACCAACCGCGCCAAAGACTGCCGGGATGATTCGGATGTGGCGAGCCCATGTATGCGACATGGCCGAGGTAAATCAAGCAGCGGGTAAAGAGTGGACTCTGGTGTCGCTCAATGGAAAAGCCGTTGCTTCCGAGAAACCTCCCACCATCCAGTTTGCCCACGGGAAAGTTGCGATCTTCGGTGGCGTGAATCGCTTGTCTGGTTCTTATGCTTTGGTTGATGAAAGTGTAACGTTGGGAGAATTGATGAGCACGAGGATGGCGGGGCCTCCCACGCTGATGGAATTGGAAACGAGCTTCTCGAAAACGCTGTCCTCCGTCGATGGTTTCCATGTCAGCGGCAACAATCTGGAGCTATTGAGTATGGGGTCCGTCGTCGCCAAGTTTCGTACTGCGGAATAGGCATTGTTTCTATTGAAGTGATGGAAACTCAACGGGAGTATCGCCCGACCTCTTTAAACATGTTCTCATCAACAT
>Ga0194055_10002141_pt1 | contig 15788 bp, 14 predicted proteins | sample SepL449m_MetaG_FD_155482 | JGI IMG/M metagenome (GOLD analysis project Ga0194055, IMG submission 155482) | Anoxic zone freshwater microbial communities from boreal shield lake in IISD Experimental Lakes Area, Ontario, Canada - Sep2016-L442-9m | ecosystem: Environmental > Aquatic > Freshwater >... | reverse complement strand
CCGTGGCTTGACCGTCTCGGCGAAGCGGCGGATGTTTGCCTGCACCAGTTCGTCGGGCATGCCCGACCAGCCGAAGCGGAAGATCAGCGTGTCGCAGCGCAACTCGTCGAGGTGCTCCTGGATCGCAGCAACGCAGGTATCGGGATCGCCGAGCACAAAGCGCCCGCCCGACTTGAGCGATTCCCAATCCTGGTCGAGCGAGTCCTGGTTCGACATCACCTCGTCCTGCCCCCACGAGACGTACGCCTGGTACTTCGCCTGCAGATACGGACGCGCCTCGCGCTCAGCACTCTCGTTGTCCTCGCCGACGTAAATCTCTTTCATCACGGGCAGCTCGGTGACGGGCGGGTTGCCGGATTCTTCTCGCGCCTCGTGGAACATCGCTACCTGGCGCTTGAGCTCGGCGAGGCTCGCGTGCGGATTGACCGTCCACGTATCGCACACGCGCGCAGCACGACGCACGGCCTGGTCGGCATTCGCCGCCAGCCAGATCGGTGGGCGGGGTCGCTGCACGGGCAACACGGCGAGGCGTTGCTCGTGGAGGCGGTAGCCAAGCCCTTCGGCGGTGACGGCCTCGCCCTCGAGCAGACGTTTGACGACGTCAAGCTTGTCGAGGAACACGCGCAGCTTCTTGTCCGGGATTCCAAACGCGTCGAATTCCTCTTGACGATAGCCAAGCCCGACGCCGAGGACGAGCCGACCACCCGTGATCGCATCGAGCGTTGCGGCGTTCTCGGCCAGCTCGACCGGGTTGAGGAGCGTCAACAACGCGATGTTCGTGGCGACGCGCATATCGCCCGACTCCGCAGCGATCCGACCCAGGAGCGGCATGGTCTGGAGCATCTGAAAGACACCCGTCAGAAAATGCTGCCCCGCCGAGACGAGGTCGAAGCCCAAATCGCGTACCAACGCCGTGTGCGCAACCGCGTGCTGCACGATCTCCTGCGGCGAGACACTCTCGGGCTGCTGGACGTTAAGAAAGATGCCAATGCGTGGTTCTGGTGCCATGCCGGGCAGCATACGACAGAGACTGGCGTCCGAAATCGGCTTGTCACCATCCGTGATCACGCGCACGTTCTCATCGTCCTCTAAGAAACAGCGGTCAGCATTCGTAGTGTGAAGAGCACCGCTCGCACCCGAAAACCACCCGTCAAGCAGACCACAGGTGGTCCGCCCCTGCGCATGAAGGTGGCCAAGCCGCCACGCGAGTGGCCGCTCTTGATCCTGATTGCGCTGCTGTGCGCGGGGTTCGGCGTCACGATCGGACTGGCGATCATCGCGGAGGACACGGGCTCGCTTGACGTTGCCGGCGGTTGGCTGACGGCAATCGGTCGCATCACAGGCCTGACGGGCGCCTACCTGATGCTGATCACCGTCCTCTTGATCGCGCGCATTCCGATCATCGAACGCGTCGTCGGGCAGGATCGCCTCGTCTCGCTTCACCGCACGTTGGGGCCGTGGCCGATCGTCTTGATCCTGATTCACGCCGTGCTGATCACCCTCGGCTACGGCGCCCGGTACCAGCGTGGTCCCGTCGGCGAACTGTGGAATCTGACCTCGTCGTATCCCGGCATCTTGCTGGCGCTCGTTGCGACGTTCCTCGTGGTGTTGGCTGGCGTAACGTCGTATCGCATTGCCCGTCGCCGTATGAAGTACGAGACGTGGTGGGTCGTGCACCTCTATATCTATCTCGCCCTCGCACTGTCGTTCCCACACCAGATTGCGACGGGCGCGTCGTTTGTTGGACACCCCGCGAACCGCGCCTGGTGGATCGCAATCTGGCTCGCCACAGCCGGCGTCGCAATTGCCTACCGCTTTCTGCTGCCGCTCTATCGCAGCCTCCGCCACCAACTCAAAATTGTCTCGATCAAAGAGGAGGCACCAGGCGTCGTCTCGATCATTGTTGAGGGCCGCAAGCTCGAGCGCCTCGCCGTCTCGGGCGGCCAGTTCTTCCAGTGGCGGTTCCTCGTCAAAGGCCACTGGTGGCAGGCTCATCCGTACTCGCTCTCAGCGATGCCGCGTCCTCCCTATATGCGGGTGACCGTCAAGGACCTTGGCGATGCCTCGGGCGAGATGCGCTGGCTCCATCCGGGCACCCGCGTGGCTATCGAAGGACCATACGGAGCCTTTACCCGTTTCTCCAAGACCGGTGAACACGTACTCCTTGTCGCAGCTGGAGTTGGCGTGACGCCGATTCGGGCGCTGCTCGAGGACCTTCCAAAGCACACGGATGTGGTGTGCGTGCTCCGTGCTCGCACCGCTGAAGAACTGCCTCATCTGGATGAGATTGGGCGGCTGATCGAGAAGCGTGGCGGCCGCCTCCACACGCTGCTCGGTACGCGCGATCAGGTGCCTCTCCAATCGGCATTGCCGTCCGTCGTGCCCGATCTTGGTGGACGCGACATCTATATCTGTGGCCCCGAAGACTTCGCCGAAGCCGTCGCCACAACTGCCCGTCGCTACGGTGCGAGTGACGATCAGATCCACTCAGAGGTCTTCTCCTTCTAATGGCTATGCGACGTGGCTGGGTCGTGCTCGGTGCGACGGCGTTTGGTTTGGCTGGTCTATTGGCATTTGATCAACACCAATTCGGCACGCCCTTCGCCCTCTACGACGCCAAGGCCACGAAGCAGCACTTCAAGCCCAAGGGTGGCTTCGGTGGAGCGAGTGGAGCCACCACGACACCACCCGCTCCCGCCACGACAGACCAAGCTGCACCAGCGACGACTGATCAGATTGCGCCAGCCACCACCGCGCAGGCCCCACCAACAACACAGCAGCAGGCGGCGCCTTCAACGCAACGTGCCCTGGGTGACGCCGTTGGTAATCCCTACGGCACGGTGCAGGTACGAGTGACGGTCAAGGGTACGAATCTGGCGAACGTCGTCGCGGTCAACATGCCGTACAGCGACCCGACCTCGCAGTCGATCACCGACCAGGTCGCCCCGGTCCTCGCCCAACAGGCGATCTCCGCTCAGAGTGCGCAGATCAGCGGTGTTTCGGGTGCAACCTATACGAGCGACGCCTACCGTCAGTCGCTGCAGTCGGCACTCAACAAGCTCAACTTTGGCAAATAGCCAATGATGATCCACGTCGAAGAGGCGATGGGTACCGTCTTCTCATTCCATCTCGAGTCAGGCGCTTTGGCACCACCAGAGGCGGCGGCGGCACTTACAGCCGCGTGCACCCTCTTGCACGAGGTCGATCAGACGTTTAGTACCTGGATCGCTGACAGCCCGATCAACCAGATCCGTCGCGCCGAGTTGGCAGTGGGAGATGCACCGTCTGACGTCGCCACCGTGCTGGACCTCTGCCAGGCAGCTGGGCGTCTGAGTGGTGGTTCCTTCGATGCCTGGGGGCTGCCCGGTGGCGTCGACCCCACGGGGCTGGTCAAAGGCTGGGCGATCGAATCGGCCATTGGTCTGCTGGTTGATGCTGGCTTCGAAAACGGCATGCTCAACGGTGGTGGCGACATCCAAGTCTTTGGCACGCCTCAGCGCATCGGTATTCGTAGCCCCGATCGTGCCGACCTGTTGGCGTGCGTCGTCGACGTCACCGACGCCATTGCCACGTCTGGTGTCTACGAACGTGGCCTGCACATCATCGACCCCACGACAGGCGAGCCAGCCGAACGTGTGCTGTCGGCGACCGTCGTCGGCCCCGACCTCTGGCTCGCCGACGCACTCGCCACCGGCCTCTTCGTCGAGGGGCTCCCGGGCCTGCAACGGATCGCTGCGATCGATGGCTATAGCGCCTTGGTGATCGACCTCGAGGGCAATCTCCGACCATCGCCAAATTTCCCGATTATTCCGCTGGAGCCAGACCAGACATAAGGTGAGGCAGGAGCGCTCGCGTCACGAGCGAAATTGATCTCTAATGGCTCCCCGTCTACCTCCATCCCGCGCCTCGGTCCATTACACCCGCGCCCGTCGCCGACGACGTGTGGCTCTCGGCATCGTCGGTCTAATCGTTCTCGCTGTGGCCTTTGTCGTCGTCTATCCGCGCCTCAACGGAACCTCGGAGGCGACGGGCCAGACAGCGACGACTGCGGCGGCAACAGCAGTGACAGCGACAACCGCTCCCACGACGACAGCCGCCGCCACTACCTCCGCCGCGCCGGCCGTGGCCCCGCCGCCCGCACACGTTGGACCGCCGTCCGACAAGACGCAAATGAAGCTGATCAACACAATCGGCGGAGACATCTCGCCGAAGTCTGTGGTGTCGTCTGGCACGGGCTACATCACCGCGCAGAACATGATGTACCGGCACACCGTCACGGTCTACGGCGACAAGTCGATGCGTCTATTGGCCACGATCCCCGACAGCGTCGTGCTGGCCAAGTTTGGCTACAAGGGCCATCCCGGCACCTCACAGGGTGCCCCGGTTGAGGGTGCTTTCTCGCCCGACGCGAAGTACGAGTACGTCACCAACTACTCGATGTACGGCGCGGGCTTTGGTCCCGAGGGGATGGACACCTGCACGCCCGATTCGGGCTACGACCGCTCATTTGTGTACCGCATCAAGACCGGCAGTTGGAAGATCGACCAGGTCTACGAGGTCGGCTCGGTACCGAAGGTTGTTCAGGCGACTGCGGACGGCAAGTACGTGCTCGTCTCGAACTGGTGCTCGTGGGACTTGAGTGTGATCTCGACGGCAAAGGGTCGTGTGGTGCGCACGATTCCGATTGGCGCCTATCCGCGCGGCATCGCAATCTCGCCGAAGGGCAATGCCGCCTACGTGGCTGTGATGGGCGGTAGCAACCTTGTGCGCGTCGATCTGAAGTCGTGGAAGACACGCTCGATCGAGATCGGCTCGGGACCACGCGCGATTGAGTTTGCTCCCAACGACCGCTTTATCTACGCGACCCTTAACGCCGAGGGCACTGTCGCCAAGCTCGATTTGCGGACTGGCAACGTCGACAAGGTGGCGACGGGGCAGGCACCACGCAGCCTGACGATGTCGAGCGATGGCAAGGCGATCTACGTGGTCAACTACGAGAGCGCATCGGTCTCGAAGATTCGCACGCGCGATATGAAGGTCCTGCAGACGATCGACGCCTGCGAGCACCCGATTGGTATCACCTACGACGCCCCGACGGCTCGCGTGTGGGCCGCCTGTTACGGGGGCGCTCTGTTGGTCTTCAACGACCGTTAGCCCGTACGGCGCCGAGGACGAGGCAGGACCGGGCCCGCATCAGCCGGCGTTGACCGAGCGTTGTCACACGACGTGCGAAAAAAGCATCGGATTTATTGAATACGGACGGCGTTGCGTAAAACAGAGATTTGATGTAGCATAAGATCTTCGCAGTACTACTGCCCCTACATCGACAAGGACGAAATGAAACGAGAACGATTTCAGCGGGTCGGCTTGCTGGCCCTGACGGCCGTGCTGGCCGTCGCTGCGGCAACGACCGCGAACGCTGCTCCCGCCAGTAACGCGCCGACGGTGCTGCACACAGCGCCGGCCGGTACGCCCTTGAGTGCGCCGGGCCGCGGCCAACTCGATATGTGCGGTCTGAGCTTCCTTGGTGGCAACACGCCGCCGCCCGTGCAGCAGGTGAACGTACCGTGGCGCACCGGCAACATCCTCGATGTCGCCGGGATCCAGAAGGTTGCCGTCCCCGGCAAGGTCAAGATGGCGCACCGGTTCAAGGTGACGCAAACGACGACGACGCGGTACTTCAAGGGCAACGGCATTCCGCCGTGGCCGATCGGCAAGTTCCCGATCCCCACGAACAGCGTTGCGTACGGGTATTACCACCCCCTGCCGGGCCTGCCGCCGTATGCGACAGCGGACCTGATCCCCGTCAAGCCCTACAACCTCGAGGTGAGCGTCCCGCGCCATCCGAAGGCGAATGCGAAGCCGACCTGTATCCCGTCGCTCTCCATGGGCGTTGCCCTCGACGGCATCATGTGGCACGCCGAGCTGGCGGGTGCGAACGCGACCACGTGGGTCGACCCGAACGCGGCACTGCCGACCGACAGTTGCTTCGGTCACCCGTGGAACACCCAGTACCACGTCCACGGTTTCTCGTGGAAGTGCCTGACCCAAAAGAGTGAGCCCGGCAGCAAGGCCTCGCCGCTGTACGGCTATGCCTGGGACGGGTTCGGCATCTACGGACCACGTGACGCCAAGGGCAAGTGGATCACGAACACGCAGCTCGACGAATGCCACGGCATGACCAGCACGGTCATGTTCGACGGCAAGATGCAGAAGATCTACCACTACGTACTCAACAACGAGTACCCGTACTCGATCGGCTGTTTCCGGGGCACCCCGGCGAAGCTGCCGATGAATCTCCAGCACAACATGAGCTAACGCACGGCCGGCTCCGGCGGCACCTCGGGTCCCTTACCCGAGGTGCCGCCGGAGCCGAATCTGCGCGCCCTTTGTACCGACGTGACGGCGCACGTTGCGGCGGTGCTCGGTTGGTCTTCAACGACCGCTAGCGATACGGGTGGACATGATTGTGGCGCGACCAGCCATCGAATCTTTGAAGTTTGGTCCACTCACGGATCGATCTACTGATTACAGCGCCAGTACCGTAAACGACGATCAATTGCAAATAACATAATTGTCATCTAGTATCTGTTCTCAGCGATTCCTCTCTTTCCAGAAAGCAGATGCAATGAGACACGGCAAATTCCTGCGCCTATTCCTAGTGGCGCTGACAGCAACGATGGCGGTCGTTGCTGCAACGACTGCTAGCGCGGCTCCCGTCAAAGAAACGCCAAGCGCGCTCTTCACGGCCCCAGCCGGCACGCCCCTGAGCGAGCCGGGCCGAGGTCAGCTCGACATGTGCGGCCTGAGCTTCCTTGGCGGCAACAAACCGCCGCCCGTGTCGCAGGTGAACGTACCTTGGCGCAACGGCAACGTCCTCAATGTCGCAAAGGCCCTCGATTCTGCCGTGCCGGGCAAGGTCAAGATGGCGCATCAGTTCAAAGTCATGACAACGACGACGATGCGGCATTTCAAGGGCAATGGCATTCCACCGTGGCCGGTTGGCAAGTACCCGATCCCGCCGAATAGCGCTGCCTACGCGTATTACCACGCCGCGCCGGGAATTCCGCCCTATGCGACGGCCGACCTGATCCCCATCAAGCCGTACAACCTCGACGTCAGCGTCCCGCGCCATCCGAAGGTGAACAAGAAGCCGACCTGCATCCCGTCGCTCTCCATGGGCGTCGCCCTCGACGGCATCATGTGGCACGCCGAGATTGCCGCTACCTCCGCTACGTCGTGGGTCGACCCAAACGCGGCACTGCCCACGGACAACTGCTACGGCCACCCGTGGAACACCCAGTACCACGTCCACGGTTTCTCGTGGAAGTGCCTGACCCAAAAGAGTGAGCCCGGCAGCAAGGCCTCGCCGCTGTACGGCTATGCCTGGGACGGGTTCGGCATCTACGGACCACGTGACGCCAAGGGCAAGTGGATCACGAACACGCAGCTCGACGAATGCCACGGCATGACCAGCACGGTCATGTTCGACGGCAAGATGCAGAAGATCTACCACTACGTACTCAACAACGAGTACCCGTACTCGATCGGCTGTTTCCGGGGCACCCCGGTGACGCTGCCAATGGTCCTCCAGCACAACATGAGCTAACGCACGGCCGGCTCCGGCGGCACCTCGGGTCCCTTACCCGAGGTGCCGCCGGAGCCGAATCTGCGTGCAAATACCGCGACCGCTAGGCTTCTCTCAGCTCGAGGGAGGCACCATGGAGACAGTCGCATTCACCCGGATGGAAGACGGCACCGCCGAGGACTACGCACTCCTCGATCGTGCCGGCGAAGAGCACATGGCTGGCATGCCGGGACGCCTGATGATTGCCCTTGAGGAGTTGAAGGTCTCGTTTTCGGGCTATCAGGTAACCCGCTACGAGCATTCGCTGCAGTCCGCGACCCGCGCCTACACCGACGGTAAGGACGAGGAGTACGTCGCGATGGCGCTGCTCCACGACCTCGGCGACGAGCTCGCTCCACTCACGCACGGCGAGATGATGGGCGCGATCCTTCGACCCTACGTCCGCCCCGAGCTGGTCTGGATCGCCAAGCACCACGGCGTCTTTCAGATGTACTACTACGCGCACCATTCGGGCGGCGACCGCAACGCTCGCGATCGCTTTAAGGACAACGAGTGGTACGACGCGTGTGCCGAATTTTGCGAGCAGTACGACCAGAACTGCTTCGACCCCACTTTCGAGAGTCTGCCGGCGGCGTTCTTCGAACCGATCGTGCAACGCGTCTTTGCCGAGCCGCGCTATCTGACCGGTACCGAATTCGTCTAGGCCGGTTCACATCGCCACGTCAGTCGGCGGGCAACTACTTCCAGAACTGCCGGTAACCACGCTACAGGTGTACACAGTCCGGTCGCTATGCTGAAGCGCGGACACCCTTACTAGGAGAATTCGTGGAAGATTATCCGCTCTTGCATATGCTTTGGTCGTTGCTGCTGATCCTGGGCTTCGTGATTTGGTTCTGGCTGCTGATCACGGTCTTCAGTGACCTGTTCCGCCGCCACGACATCGCCGGTGGCAAGAAGGCTCTCTGGTTGGTCTTCATGATCGTCACGGGTCCGATCGGCATCCTGATCTACCTGATCCTCAACGGTCATTCGATGGCAGAGCGCCAGAACGCGGCTGTCAAGGCTGCGCAGAAGGACTTCGACGATCACGTCAAGACCGTCGCTGGTGGCGCAACCGGGCAGATCGAGCAGGCCAAGAAGCTGCTCGACTCGGGTGCCATCACACAGGCTGAGTTCGACGCGCTGAAGGCCAAGGCCCTCGCGTAGCACGACCGCACTGACGCGTCGGGAAACCGGCGCGTCAGTGCACTCTTGCTCGCTCCACGTGTGATCGCGCATGCGCGATCGCTTCCGGAAGCGACGTAAACAAGTGGTTCTCGTGGCGTAGGCTCTCGAGCACACCAATCGCCTCGAGCATTGGCCGGTCCTCGTCGCGCACGCCCTTAATCAGCACCGTGATGCCCCGATGCTCGAGGTCGTGCACGATCTCCATCAAGGCGTTCGCGCCGCTCGCATCCAAGATCCGGACTCCACTGAGGCGCAGGATCACGACCTCAACATCGGTGACGGCCGTAAATTCGTCGAGGAAGCGCTGCGCTGCACCGAAGAAGAGTGCGCCATCGAGGCGGTAGACCGCGATGCGCTCGTGCAGCAGGCTAATTTCCTCGTCCTGATCGAACTCGACTGCCAAGGTGGCAGCGGTTTCGCGCTCGAGGCCACTCTGCTTGGCGACTGCCCGCAAGGCCAGGAGCGCCGCCACGGCGATACCAATCTCGACGGCGAGAATCAGGTCGAAGAAGATCGTGACGAGCGCTGTCAACGAGAAGACGGCGGCCTCCGACTTCGTCGAACGCAAGATCGCCAGGGCACTGCGGTAATCAACCATGCGGACGGCTGTCACGATCAACACGCCAGCCAGCGCAGCGAGAGGGATCCGGCCAACGAGCGCTGCACCAAACAACACCACTACGAGCAAGACGAGCGAATGCACGATTGCCGACACGCGCGTGCGAGCACCCGAGCGGACGTTGACCGCAGTGCGGGCAATTGCACCCGTCGCAGGCATGCCACCAAAGATGCCGCTCGCGACATTTGCCAGGCCCTGACCGACGAGCTCGCGGTCCGGGTTGTAGCGCCCACCATCGGCCATGCCGTCGGCCACGCGAGCCGACAAGAGACTCTCGATCGCGGCCAAGGCCGCAACGGCGATGGCGCTGCCGGCCAAGGTTCGCAAGGTCGAGGGGTCGAGCACGGGCAGGCTCGGGCTCGGCAGGGACGACGGCAACAGACCGATGCGATCGATCGGCAGCGACATCAGCTCGGCCACGATGGTCGCAAGCACGACGGCAATCAGCGAGGCCGGTAGCGAGCGGCGGATGCGTGGCACGCCGACCATCACCGCGATGACCACCGCAACCATCGCGAGTGCGCGCAGCGTGTCTGACGACGAGACGCTCTTGATCGCATCAATCGCAATCACGATCGTGCGATCGCCCGGCGGCTTAGGCACGTCGAGCGCAAACGGCACCTGTTGCAACGCGATGATCGTGGCGATCCCGACCGTAAAGCCCTCGACGACAGGCCACGGGATGTAGGCAATCGTGCGGCCAAGGCCGACGAGCCCGAGGATGATCACCAGCACGCCGGCCATGATCGCGACCGAGAAAACCGCACCGGTGCCATAGACGGCAACGATCGGCAACAACACGACGGTCATGGCGCCCGTCGGGCCAGAGACCTGGAGCGACGAGCCGCCAAAGACACCCGCGACAAGCCCCGCCACGACTGCCGTGACAAGACCCGCGGCCGCGCCAACCCCACTCGTGACGCCAAAGGCGAGCGCGAGAGGGAGTGCGACGACACCGACCGTGACGCCCGCCAGCACGTCGCCCTTCCAGCTCGACCGCAGACCGGCGTAGTCGGACCGCCGCGGCAGCGAGCGGGATGCGATTGTTCTTGCGAGTGTCATGGGGGAATACGACACTCGCCCGAGCGTACCACCGTGGCGTCAATAATCGGCCGCTCTTGGCCAGGTAAGCAAAAGCACACGGCTATGGCAATTCGGCGCTGCGAACAGCATGATGAGAGCAATGGAACAACCACCCGAACACCCCACGCCGACGCCCCGCAGCAGAATTCCGCTTGGCCGCGCAGCGTTTCTTGGCACCGTTGCCGCAGGCGTTGGTGGCATTGCCCTGTTCTCGCGCTTTGGTGGTGGCGTTGGTTCGTCGCTCGCCAGCCTTGGCGACAACCTTGGTGTCGCCGCAATCGTGCCGACCGGTGGCTGGCGCATCTACAACGTCCAAGACCCGATGCCGACCTTCGACGCTGCGACCTATTCGCTGACGATCGACGGCAACGTCGAAAACCCCGTCACGCTGACCTGGAATGACGTCCAGGCGACTGACATGGCGATGCAGGTGACCGATTTCCATTGTGTGACCGGTTGGTCCGTTGACAAGGTCCACTGGCGCGGCATCACGGCGCAGACGATCATCGACCTCGTCAAGCCACGCCCGCAGGCCCAGAACGTCAACTTCCAATCACTCGAACAGCCGTACTTCGATCAATTGACGCTCAAGCAGTTCAAACTGCCCAACGTGATGCTCGCGACCGAGATGGACGGCAAGCCACTCGAGCGTGCCCATGGCGCACCGATGCGGCTCGTGATCCCACAGATGTACGGCTACAAGGGCGTCAAGTGGCTCAGCAAGATCACCTTCGAGAACGAGCCGACGCTCGGTTTTTGGGAGACCCGCGGCTACGACGCGGACGCCTGGGTTGGCAAAGATGTCTCTCACTAGTCCGACCACGGAGCAACCACGACTGATTCGTCGCTTCTCGCGGCCTCAACTGCTGGCGCACCTCGTCGTCGCGATCACGTTCTTCGCGATGCTCTGGACGGGTGCCTGCCTCTACTCGCCCGCACTCGCCGAGGTGATGAACCGCCCCTCCGCCAAGTATTGGCACCTCGTCTCGGCGATCGCGCTCGGCGTCGGCCTTTTCGTGATCATCATCCTGCGCCCGCGAGCAATCGGACAGGTTGTGCGCGAAGTCGACACCTTCGACGAGAACGATCGGCTCTGGTTGCGTGGCGGTACGAAGCGCCTGTTCGATCACAAGGGTGCACCAGAACAGGGCTGGCTCAACGCCGGGCAAAAGCTGTTTACGGCTGTCACGAGCGGATTGATGATCGTGCTCACCATCACCGGCTTGCTGCTTTGGCTCGGCGAGCAGAACACGACGTACCGTTTTGCCGGCAGCGTGGACGTGCACGACCTCGCCACGCTACTGATTATCGTGCTGACCTGCGGGCACCTCTACCTAGCGCTGATTAGCCCTGCGACGCGTGCGGCGACCCGCGGCATCGTCACCGGCAGCATCGATCGGGAGTGGGCCAAACAGAACCACGCGCGCTGGGTCCGTGACATGGAGCAGCGAAACCAGTAGAATCGCCCTGACTGTACAGTCAGGAGACGTTCGATCGCCAGATCGAGCGGATGGAGAGGGCGGGCTCGATGATTGATTGCGACGTGCATGTTCAGATCACCGACGTGGAGCAGATCCTCCAGTTCGTCGAACCTGCCGAGCGCGATTGGTTTCGCAACGCGAGCTTTACCCTCGGCCTCCCCGACTACCCGTGGCCGAACCCCTCGACGTGGTTTCGCACCGACCTGGCGGTCGACGAAACCGGCGTCCCCGGTGGCAACCCGCAGACCGTCGCCAAGGAAGTCCTCGACGACCAGGGCGCCGAGATCGGCATCCTGACCGCCGACGATGCACTCAGCGTCGGCCTGATGGCGAACCCCTACCGCGCGGCAACCGTCGCTCGTGCGCACAACGACTGGTTTCGCGAGATCTGGTTCCCTGCCGACGACCGCTTCCGCGGCTCGATCATCGTGCCGAGCCAAGACCCCGTCGCCGCCGTCGCCGAGATCGAGCGCTGCGCTGCCGACCCACGCTTCGTCCAGGTGCTGCTGTCGGGCGGCAGCGAGCGCCCCTACGGCGACCCGCGCTACCTCCCAATCCTCGAAGCGGCCGCCGCCCACGGCCTCGCCGTTGCCGTGCACTCCGGCATGGAGGGCATGGGCGCCGCACATCAGGCAAGTGGTGCTGGCACGCCAACCTTCTATATCGAGTGGCACACGATCGGCTCGGCCTGCTCGATCATGGCGCACCTCGTTTCGCTGATCGCCCACGGCACGTTTAAGCGCGTGCCCGACCTCAAGGTCTTGCTGATCGAAGGCGGCGTCGCCTGGCTGCCGGGGATGATGTGGCGCCTCGACACGAACTGGCGTGGCCTGCGCGATGACACCCCGTGGGTCGATCGCCTGCCAAGCGAGATCATGCAGGAAAGCATTCGATTCGCCACCCAGCCGCTCGAGCACACCAATGGCAACGATGAGCTGCTAATGCAGATGCTGGCGGCCGTTGGCGCGCCCGACATTCTCTGTTACGCCTCGGACTATCCGCACTGGGACGGCGACGAACCTGGCTATTTCGAGCGCCGCCTGCCCGAGTCGTGGCGTCAAGGCGTGATGCACGACAACGCCGTCAAGTTCTACGGCAATCGACTCAACCTGCCCGTCGCCAAGTGAGCGAATGGCACGACATCGCGGCCGAGAGCGACGTGGTCGAAGGCACTCCGACGATCGCCCGGATCGGCGGTCGTGAGATCGGCGTCCTGCGTGATCCCCGCACCAACGGACTCGTCGCGATTCGTAATCGTTGCCCTCACTCTGGGGCAAAGCTCTGCCTCGGCACGCTCGAGCAGCGCATCGAAGGCGAGGCCGGTGGCCACTACGAGCTCGTCGACCGCACGGTCGTCGTCTGCCCGTGGCACGGCTGGGAGTTTGATGCCACCTCCGGGCAGTGCCCCGAGGACGCGAGCATGCGCGTCGCGGTCTACCCCGTCAAGGTCGAAGCCGGCCGAGTACTCGTGCAGGCCTAGCGCATGACTGACGCCCAGCTCCGCACCGACTTCCCCCACGAGATCGAGGTCCGTACCCCGGTCTGGATCCCCATGCCCGATGGCACGCGACTGCACGCGAAAATCTGGCTACCCGTCGATGCCGACACGAATCCGGTGCCGGCCGTCATCGAATATGGCCCCTACCGCCTGACCGACGGCACGGTCGCGAGCGACGAGCAGGAGATGCGCTGGTTTGCCGGCGAGGGCTACGCCGGCATCCGCATCGACATCCGCGGCACGGGCGAGTCGACCGGCCTCTGCCCCGACGAGTACACCGAGCGGGAGACGCAGGATGGCGTCGACGCGATCGCGTGGATCGCCGCTCAGCCGTGGTGCACCGGCGCTGTCGGCATGACGGGGTACTCATGGACGGGCTTCAACGGTCTCCAGATCGCAGCCCGCCACCCGCCCGCGCTGAAGGCCGTCGTCTCGGGCTACTCGACCGACGATCGCTACACCGACGACGTCCACTACCGCGGCGGCCTGATCGACGCGATGTGCATGCTGCACTGGAGCGTCTGCATGCACGGCTGGCAGGCCCGGCCGCCGGTGCCGTCGATCTACGGCGAGGGCTGGCGCGAGGCGTGGCTCGAACGCCTGGAGCTCGAGCCGTGGATCGCGCACTGGATGGCCCATCAGCGCCGCGACGATTACTGGCGCCATGGCTCGGCCTGCGAGGACTTCGACAAGATCGACACGCCGATCCTCTGCGTGGCTGGCTGGACCGACGGCTACACCGACTCGGCCTTCCGCGTGCTCGCCGGCGCTAAGGGTCCGCGTAAGGCGATTATTGGTCCGTGGGGTCACAACGACCCAATCCACGGCCCGCCGTCGCCGCGCGTCGGCATCCTCGCCGAGCAGACGCGCTGGTTTGACCGCTGGCTCAAGGACATCGACAGTGGCATCGATGGCGACGCGATGCTGATCGCATATGAGCAAGATCCCGTTGAGCCGGCACCCCGCTTGGCCGATCGGCCTGGCCGTTGGATCGTCGAGGAGACGTGGCCATCGCCGCGCCTCGAGACGCGCGAGCTCGTGCTCGGCCATGGCACCCTCGGTGGCGATCCCGGCCAGAGCCAGGTCTTCCCGATCGAGAGCGTGCAGACCGTTGGCCTCGACGGCGGCTCGTGGACGGCCGATGGCAAATCCGACGACCTCCCACTTGATCAGCGTGGCGAGGAGGCACTCAGCCTGTGCTTCACCTCCGATCCGCTCGACGCGTCCTTCGCAATCCTGGGCCATGCCACCGCGCGCCTAGCGATCACCGCCGACCAGCCAACCGCGATGGTGTCGGTGCGGCTCAGCGAGGTCGCACCCGATGGCTCGTCGCTGCTCGTCACGCGCGGGCATCTCAATCTCTGTCACCGCCACGGTAACGACCGGCCCGAGGCCGTCGTGCCAGGCGAGGAGATGGCGATCGACGTCCCGCTCGATTCGATTGCACACCGCTTCCAGCCGGGCAACCGCGTGCGCATCGCGATCTCGCCGTGCTACTGGCCGTGGGCCTGGCCGTCGCCCGTGCCGGTCACGCTCGGCATTCGCACTGGCGCCTCAGTTCTGCTCTTGCCCGAGCGCCCCGCCAGCCCGGCCGACGCGATCATGCGCCCGCTCGACCCGCCCTTCGAGCCCGCGATCCCCGACATTGAGATGCTGCGCCCGGGCTCCGGCGGCAGCCGAACCCGCACGTACGACCCGGCCACGGGCATCACCGAGACGGTCTTCGACTGGGACATCGGTGGCGCGTGGAAGTACGAGAACGGCCTCGTCTGGGAGGACTCGTCGATCACGACGATGCGGATCAAGGACGACGATCCACTGTCGGCCGAGGTGATCGTCGAGAACACGAGCCTTTACGAGGACGGCGAGCTGACCGTCGCCATCGTTGCCCACAGCGAGATGCGTTGCACCGCCACGGACTACCTCGTCTCGTGCACGTTGACGGTGCAGGAAAACGGCGCGCCGCTGCTTGATCGCACGTGGGACTACACGTTCCCACGCGATCACAACTAGTTCGGCCACTAGCATTGCCTCGCCGCGGGCAGTAGGCTCGCTCCATCGCACCCGAGGAGTCAGCATGAGCGAGCAGGAATTTCCCGCCTACATCGGCATCACCGACGTCACCACCCAGTCTCACGACCAGATGCTCGTCGAGGCCTTCATGGAGGGCCAGCACTCGATCATGGCGGACGAGCCGAAGGGCTTCGATATTGGCGACCCGCCAGACCTGATCGGCCAGTCGCGTGGCTGGACGCCCGTCCACTACCAGCTGGCCGGGCTGACGATGTGCAC
>Ga0194055_10002139_pt1 | contig 15797 bp, 11 predicted proteins | sample SepL449m_MetaG_FD_155482 | JGI IMG/M metagenome (GOLD analysis project Ga0194055, IMG submission 155482) | Anoxic zone freshwater microbial communities from boreal shield lake in IISD Experimental Lakes Area, Ontario, Canada - Sep2016-L442-9m | ecosystem: Environmental > Aquatic > Freshwater >... | reverse complement strand
GTCGTCGCCAGATGAGCCTGATAGCAAAGGGCCCCGGTTCCTGCCATTGTCGGTGAAACCTGAAAAGTCGCGACTCCATTTACCACGGGGATCGTCGCGATGAAATTTGCGTCGACGGGTAATGGATTTCCTCCCGTATCTGTCAGGCGGAACGGGGCAGTTGGGGCGGTCGTGATCAGCGCACCATTGAAATATTGCGCAATGGAAATGACGAGACCCGTCTTCGTTGTAATGGCTCCGCGGTCTTGAACGGTGAGTTGAATGGGAGTTGTCTGGCCTTCATCCAGGTAAATACTCTTGGAGTCTGTTACGACTTCCAGGGGGCGTTCTTTGAGTAGGACTGTCGTCGATGGCCCTGCAGCCACTTCCAGAGTTCCGTTCTTCAGAGCACTGGCACCCTTCGCAAACGGGACGGTCAAGACTCCCCCTCCCGATATGTACGCTTCTCGATTGTATGTTGTGTATGGAATGGGATTGCCGAGCAGGGTCACTTTCTTTTGATCCGTGTTATCTCGAGCCTGAAGCTGAATATTTCCGAGATCCGCCTTCACCAGTTGCTGATTGACTTCAGGAACAGCGTTGATGAAGTCAAGGACGACTTTGCCTGAGTCGCCCGTGGAATCGAATTCGACTCGGAATTGCGATTGCCCCAATGTTGCTGTTGGAGTACTTGCAGCCTCGGCAGCAACATTGGACTGCAATTTGGTCTGCTGCCGTGACAGCAGTGTTTTGCTTCCTGCCGGTGCTGCCGTAATTGCCGCCGGTGCTGCTGGTGAAGTTACTGCCCCCTGGATCGGGACATTCGCTTTGGGGACTGGGGTCAATACACAGTCGGACGGACCCGTCTGAATTCTTCCGGTGTTCCAAACCCCAATATTACCGAGCAGGGCGCTGTACGCAGGGTTGCGTCCCGTGAATCCCTGTTCGTACGCGGTCTGCAAATCCTCAAACGTCGTAATCGATTTGCCGTTGAACTTGCAGTTCGTAAAGTACTGTGTTCGATAGCTGACAAAGCGGACGACAATTCCCGCAGCATCGCTGGCATCCACAGCTTGCTTGAACGCCGTCAGTGCTGGTGAACTCGACAGTCCATTCCACGTCAATTGATCCTTCGGAAAGGCTGTCTGCCAGACAACGCCCATTTTTCCGGCGATCATGGCCTGATTGTCGAGGTTCAGGTTCCTCGCAAAAAAGAAATCCCGATCACTGAAACGATCAACGCGTTTTCCCGAGACGCCAATCTGACTATCACCAATCTGAAAACTGTCAAAGAACAACTGCGAAGATGTTGCGCCATATGGATCGACATCAACCAGCCGCGCGGGGGGATTTTTGCCATCGCTCCAGACCAACCCCAGAATCAGAGTCGGCTTACTAAGTAATGGATCGGCTGTCACAGCACCCGTTGGCAATTGGATCGATGAGATTGTCGTGTCGACAAACCGTACCGCATGGTCGCCGTACAGGTTCCAGTTCCCCTGGTCGCTGACCTGACTTTTCAGCGTCCCGAGGTAGTCGTCTCGAGAAACATTGGGCGGAACAGGTGCTGCTGTTGCCGAATCGTAGTAGGTATCGTAGTTGTTCGTTGTATCCGGATTCCATTCGGTCTTACCGCTAAATGTGATCCGTGGCAGGCTGAGGATACTCATCGAAACACCCCTGGCAAAGCGATTGTTTTGCGGATGAAGTCACTGGCAAATGCGTTTACTCTGTCGACTTGGCACGACGTAGTGACCAGACAAAGTCCATCGAAACGAACGGAGCCAGATCGGGGCCATTCCCGACGTAATATGGTGGCATGACCCCAACTTCGACAAAGCTCTTGCGAAGCAGATCAGCCGGTTGCTGCGGCAATTGTTTAGCGACAGAAGCGATCGAATGACAGGTAATACATGAGCTGCGCGACTGGAATGCAGATTCGATCTGCGTATTCGCCAGCAGGGATCCCCCCTGGCCCGGGTCCATGGTGTTGATGGATGTCCCATCGACAGGACTGCCTGGATTGGACATGAAGCTGGTTTGGACTCCTACCAATTCATAGTTGGCAAACTTGGTCCCTGCCAGCAATTTTTGCATTTTCGAATTCACCGCCTGAACTTCCGGCGGGATGGGGTGGAGTCGTTTGGCTTTGGTCCAGGTTCCGTTTTCAACCTGTTCAAACGTGATCCAGACCCAGGTGGGAAGATCCTTGGAAATAATATGCAGACCGGTCAGACCCATCAGACCGGTTCGCCACTTCACAAAATTGCCATCGTCATCCAGTTCCGCCCAATAGGCCGGGGCTGTGAAATACCTGGCAATCTTCGCCTGGTCCTTTTCCGGGTCAAGCCAGCGCCATGACGCCTTGACTTCCATTGCCGTCCATGGGAAATCGATCTTGGGGATCGGGCCTGATCCTGAAGCAACTGCAATCTGCCCCTGCACGCTGTAAAGCTCGTTTGTGCGAATGTAGTCGAAGACAGATTTGTTCTGAAAAACGTTGTAGAGAATCATCTGGCCCGAATCGTCTTTTGTCGGGAAGCCGTCGACCTGAATACTTTCCGTCATCCGCTGCCACATCGGTCCACCGTCTGAGGCTGGTGGGGTCGTGGCTGCGACGGCGGGGGGAACGACCGGAGGTGTGTTCCATTCCGGCGGTTCTGCACCCTTGTCCAGAAAAACCTCAGCCACATTCTTCCATGTCTCCCAGACAACGGGCCCTGCATCTCCGGGCTTTTTGCTGGGATCAGGGACGCCTCGTTCGTCGGTTTTTGCCGGCCAGTTCGTATAGAGAAACATCGCCCAGCCGAAGTCGAGCGGTGCGTTTCCAACAACCTTGAGCGCAGCTTCTGAATCTTGTTCCAATCTCGTGATTTCATCCAGCGACGGAAGTGCATCTGCTTTGGGTTTTGGCCCGGAAGGTTGCGGTTCCGACGGCTTCGTTGCAGGAGGATTGGAAGCAGTTCCTTTCGGTGGAACAGTTGACGACTTCTGATCCGGCTTATTACAGCCAGAAATCATGAGTGCGATTATGACCGTGCCGAGAGAAAGGAATGCAAACAACCGGATCATAAAACGTCCTCGCTAACTTATGTTTATGCAACGCACACGGATGCAGAATGATTTCAACACAAGTCACGTGCAGACTAACTGTAGTTCTATGACGCAATGTTTTCAATCAACTACGGGCATTTGAATGCAGTGCAATAGTTGTCGGCGTGTCTTTATGCGTCGACATTGCTGCCTGTCGGGTGCTTCAACACGGTCAGCTCGCTCCGATTTTCAGGTCTCCGTGGATGCTGGAGTTGATTCGACGGAGGTACAACGGGTTGGGCTACGAGTCCTTCAAGGCACATGTCGGAATATTGTGGGATCGCGAATTGGTAGGGACTGCCCTTGCGGGTGGTCCTCGCACAGATCCGATCCGTCGCTTCGAGTCAAACGAGTGTGCTACAGCTTTGCCGCTTCAGATAAGCTGTACCCGATTCCATTTCGAACATTGCTGGTGTACGAACTCAGCATGCCCCAAGGTGGCCAAGTTGTGCCACTTCCTATTGACCCGACTGCCGAACGGCCGCATAGAACTCCACGCTCCGTGACTGACAGACTACTCGGAAGCGAATCTGTATCCCACACCCTGTTCTGTCAGAATGTACCGTGGCCGCGCGGGATCTGCTTCCAGTTTTCTACGCAAGCTGGCGACTAAGACTCGCAGGTAGTGGTATTCCTGCGAATCGAGTGGGCCCCAGACTTCCCGCAGCAGGAAGCGGTGCGTCAACACCTTGCCTGCGTGCTTGAGCATCGTCACCAGCAGTTTGTACTCCAGCGGTGTCAGATGGACTTGCTCCGATTTGACAACGACAGACCGCGCTGCCAGGTCGACTTTCAGATCTCCGATGGTAATAGCGGTCGCTTCCGGCCCGACGCGGTTGGCGTGGCGCAGGGCGGTACGCATGCGAGCCATCAATTCGCCAGTACCGAATGGCTTGGTGACGTAATCGTCGGCACCGTTATCCAGCGCTTTGATCTTTTGCGTTTCCTGATCGCGAGCGGACAGGATGACAATCGGGGCGGTAAACCATTCCCTCAATCGCTGCAGTACTACCTGACCGTCCAGATCAGGCAAGCCCAGATCGAGAATGATCAGGTCTGGAGGTTGGCTTGCGGCCAGTCGCAGACCTTCCTCGCCCGATGCGGCCTCGATCAAATGATATCCTTCGTTCGCCAAAGAGGCTCGCAGGAATCGTCGAATCGGCAGTTCGTCTTCGATGACCAGAATGTTCGGTTCGCCCTGTTTCATGGCGTCATTCTACCACAATGTGCGGAGAATCCTTGAGGATCGGCAGGCGAATAATGAATTCTGCGCCGCCACTCTGGCGGTTTGCCGCCATGATGTCTCCCCCATGAGATTTAATGATTGCTCGGCAGATAGCAAGCCCCAGCCCGCTGCCGCGGCCACCATCTACGCTTGGGGTTGCTCGGTAGAACTTGTCGAAGATTCGTTCGACAGATTCGGGAGGAAGGCCGGGGCCATTATCAGCAACCGCGATTCTTAACGTCTCGCCGTCGACTGCTGCCGTGATCTGGATTCGCGACCCTGCCGGAGTGTGACGAGCGGCATTCTCCGTCAGATTGACGAAGACCTGCTCCATCAGCAGACCATCCAGCCACATCAGCGCCAGGTCGGGTGCCAGCCGGACTTCAACTTCGTGACCAGCCAACTCACGCCGAGTCCGGTGTAATGCCGATCCGACAATTTCCTCCAGCACGTGCCATTGTTTGTTCGGAGAAGCCGCACCGGCGTCGAGTTTTGACATCTGCAGGATGTTCTCAAGCAGGCGGTTCAGTCGAGTCGCTTCCTCGGCGACCGTTTCCAGCAACTGGCGTCGGGTGACGTCATCCAAGGTCGTCACTTCCAGCAGACTGCTGCTGGCCCCGGAAATCGCCGCCAGTGGAGTCTTCAAATCATGCGAGACACTGCTGAGCAGGCTGCTGCGGATCTGTTCCGTTTCGGCTTGCACGCGTGCATCCGCTGCGTCGATGGCGAGTTGGTCTCGTTCCAATGCGAGCGCCAATTGGTTGGCACAGGCCTCCAGCAACCGACGCTGAGTCGGCTCAACCAGCCGTTCGGGATCGGGCACGCTGATCGCGATGACTCCATGGGTCTGCTGAGATCCCACCAGTGGCAGAAACAGCGCAGTCGCGCTGGGAAGCGTATTGGTTCCTGCCCCGGCAATCTGATCGTGTTCGGCGACCCAGTGTGCGACCGAGTCGTTCACGGGATGCCGGGCGATTGTTGAATCTCGACCGAAGACGATTTCCAGCGATTCCGATGATCGACGCAAATAGATGGCAACTTCACCTGCGAGCATCTCGGCGATCTTTTCACCTGCGGCACTGGCCAGAAATTCGCGACCACAGAGTGAGCTGAGTTGCTTTCCCAGTTCATACAGAGCCGACGTCTGGCGTTCTCGTTGCCGAGTGCTTTCGACCTGTGCTCGCAGTCGTGAGGTGAGAGTGCTGATCACCACGCCGATGGTCAGCATGACCGCAAATGTCACGGAGTACTGTGCATCGGCGATCGCGAAATCGTAGAAGGGAGGAACGAAAAAGAAGTCGAACGCCAGGACAGCCAGAATACTCGCCAGGATCGCCGGGCCACGACCGTACCGGAATGCGGTCCAGGCGACCGACGCCAGAAACAGCATGACCGTGTTGGCTTCAGCATCCGCAAACTTGAGATACCGCAGCGCGTAGACGAGGCAAACGGTGGCAGTGACGAACGCTGCCGATTTCACGAACGGCAGACGATCGCTCGGCAAGCGTTTTCTTTTGATCGTGGCCGATTCTTTGTGATCTTCCTGTCCATGAATCACATAAACGTCGATCTCGCCGCTCCGTTCGAGGACTTCATCGACCACGGTTCCGAAGATCAGTCGACGCCAGCGTGGCTGATGAGTTTTGCCGATCAGAATCTTGGTGACATTCCGCGTCCGGGCAAAGTCGAGCAGCGTCTCGGTAATGTTCTGACCTGCCAGAGTGACCGTTTCGGCTCCCAGTCGTTCTGCCAGCCGAAAATGCTGAGCGATCTGCTGCTTGGCAGGTGAGTTGGACGATTCCCCCGTGAGGTCGATCGAGACCGCAAGCCAGGGGGCTTCAAGTGCTGCCGCCATTCGCTTGGCCGTTCGGATGACTCGGCCTGTCGTCGGACTGGGGCCGACACAGACGAGCAATCTCTCGGCTGTGGCCCAGGGATGAGTAACCGCCTTTTCGCGGCGGATCGATTCCACATCGGTATGAATCCTCCGGGCCGCCTGTCGCAGCGAGAGTTCTCGCAGGGCGGTCAGGTTAGCCTTCTGGAAAAAGCTCTGAATCGCTCGTTGAACTTGCTCTGGCAGGTAGATCTTTCCAGCCTTAAGCCGAGTCAGCAGCTCTTCAGGCGTAATGTCAACAAGTTCCAGATCGGTCGCCATGTCGAAGACATGGTCTGGAATCGTTTCACGGACAGTCACTCCCGTAATCTGTCCGATGATGTCATTCAGGCTTTCGATGTGTTGAACGTTCAGCGTCGACCAGACATTGATTCCTGCCGCGAGCAATTCTTCGACGTCCTGCCAGCGTTTTTCGTGAGTTGAGCCGACCGCGTTCGAATGTGCCAGTTCATCGACCAGGATCAGATCGGGATGTCGAGCCAACGCGGCTTGGACATCAAACTCGCGCAGAGTGACCCCGCGATACGACATTTCTTTGGGGGGAAGACTCTCCAGACCCTCCAGCAATGCGAGTGTTTCCGGGCGTGCGTGAGGTTCCACGTATCCGATAACGACATCACGTCCCTGAAGAGCCGCCTTTCGAGCAGTCTCCAGCATCGCATACGTTTTACCAACGCCAGCGGCGTAGCCGAAAAAGATTCTCAGTGCCCCGCGTCCCTGGCCGGTCTCTTCAGCCTTGATCCTGGCCAACAGGGCATCGGGACTCGGTCGATCATCCGTCGACATCTGTTTCAATTCCCACGTTGCTGTTGATCGAGCGCCAGGTTCAGGCGGAGAACGTTCACGCGCGGTTCTCCAAGAATTCCCAGTTGACGACTTTCGGTATTGTTTCGAATGAGTTCCCGTACGTTGGCGACAGACATTCTCCTCGATTCAGCGACTCTTGGCACCTGATATTCCGCCGCGGCCAGACTGATATGCGGATCCAGGCCACTTCCCGAACCGGTCACCAAGTCGATTGGGACTGGTGCCTCACTGTTCCCGGCAGCCCGCAATTGAGAAATCCGGCCTTCTGCTGCCGTCGTCAGTCCCGGATGAAGCGGCCCGAAGTTTGAGCCACTCGACGAAGCCGCGTTATAGGGAGTTGGACTGGTCGCCGACAGTCGGCCCCAGAAGTATTCGGGTTTTGAAAAGGACTGCCCGATCAATTCTGAGCCAACGATATGGTTGTCCTGAGTCAACAGGCTGCCGTTCGCCTGTCGCGGAAACACAACCTGCGCCACACACGTCACAACGAGCGGATAGATGCCCCCCGTGAGAACCGTCAGTGCAAACAACATCAGCAACGCCGTACGAAGTTGTCGGAACATGTTTTTATTTTCCTGTTTTCGGGTGAATTCAGTCTGGGGAAGTTTGACGGGATGTTCCCGATCGATCATCTCTCGCGGTATTCCATGGGCTGCTCAGATTCCGGTTCAACCAAGTCCGAATGCCAACAGGACATCGATGGCCTTGATCCCCACAAACGGCACGATCAGGCCGCCGCATCCATACACCAGCAGATTGTTGCGTAGCAGTTGAGCGGCTCCGACAGGACGATAGGCGACCCCTTTCAGAGCCAACGGGACCAGTGCAATAATGATCAATGCATTGAAAATCACCGCAGAAAGTATCGCCGTCGCAGGCGACGACAAGTACATCAGGTCCAGCGCTTTCAGGCTGGGATACGTTGCCGCGAAGGCGGCTGGCAGGATGGCAAAGTACTTGGCGATGTCGTTGGCGATGCTGAAGGTCGTCAGTGATCCACGCGTCATCAACAATTGCTTGCCGATGTTTACGATCTCGATCAGCTTCGTCGGGTTGGAATCCAGGTCCACCATGTTCCCGGCTTCCTTGGCCGCCTGAGTCCCGCTGTTCATCGCCACGGCCACGTCAGCCTGAGCCAGGGCCGGGGCATCGTTGGTGCCATCGCCTGTCATGGCGACCAACCGGCCCCCTTTCTGGTAATCGCGAATCAGTGCCAGCTTGGCTTCCGGCGTTGCTTCGGCCAGGAAGTCGTCGACACCCGCTTCGGCGGCAATCGCTGCGGCCGTCAGAGGATTGTCTCCCGTGATCATCACCGTTTTGATCCCCATTTGCCGAAGTTCAGCAAATCGCTCTTTGATGCCTCCTTTGACGATATCCTTCAGTTCGATCGCTCCAAGCACCTTCGAGTCTCGACAAACGACCAGTGGTGTTCCTCCCGATTTGGCGATCTGCTGTACGGTCGTCCGCACATCTTCAGGTAAGAAGCCCCCGAGGTCGCGCACATAAGCTTCGATGGCTTCCGCCGCTCCTTTGCGGATTTCGTGACCGTCCAGCGTCACGCCGCTCATTCGAGTCCTTGCAGAAAACGGCACGAAATGAGGCTTGATCTGCTCCAGATCGCGGCCTCGCAACCCATATTGATTTTTGGCGAGAACCGCGATGCTGCGACCTTCTGCGGTTTCGTCGGCCATCGATGCCAGGTGGGCGGCTTCCGCGAGATCCCGATCATTGACGCCATTGGCGGGGATGAAACGCGTTGCCTGTCGGTTGCCCAGAGTTATCGTGCCCGTCTTGTCGAGCAGCAGGACATCGATATCGCCTGCAGCTTCGACCGCACGGCCTGACATCGCGATCACATTCGCCTGACTGAGACGATTCATTCCTGCGATGCCGATGGCCGAGAGCAGTGCCCCGATGGTCGTTGGTGCCAGGCATACGAAGAGCGCAATCAGCACCGTCAAGCTGATGGGCTTTCCCTGCCCTGAAGCCTGAACACTGAAAATCGAATACGGTAGCAGAGTGGCAACGACCAGTAGAAAAATCAGCGTCAAAGCTGCCAGTAGAATCGCCAGTGCGATTTCATTGGGTGTCTTCTGTCGCTTAGCCCCTTCGACCATCGCAATCATTCGATCCAGAAAGGTCTGGCCCGGTAGTGTTTTGACTTCGATGATCAGCCAGTCGGAAATGACTCGAGTCCCGCCAGTGACTGAACTGCGGTCTCCACCGCTTTCGCGGACGACCGGAGCACTTTCTCCCGTGATGGCACTTTCATCGACGGACGCGACACCTTCGACGACTTCGCCGTCGAGCGGAATGGTTTCGCCTGCTTTGACAATAACGAGATCGCCAATCCGAAGGTCCGTTGCGGCCACAGCAGACGCCGTACGACCGCTGAGATCCGAAAGCTTCTGAGCGACGACGGTCGTTCGACTCTGCTTCAATGAATCGGCTTGAGCTTTTCCGTGCCCTTCGGCGATCGCTTCTGCAAAGTTTGCAAACAAGACTGTAATCCACAGCCAGACCGCAATGGCCAGCACGAACCAGGGCGATTCGCGGGATGAGGAACTCACAGAGTTCAGCCAGAGTACAGTGGTCAGGATGCTGCCGAGATACACGGCAAACATGACCGGGTTACGAAGTTGGACTCGCGGATCGAGCTTCACAAATGAAGCCGATATCGCCTCCCGCAGGATCGTCCCATTCAGAAAGTCTTTTGATTTTGACATTGCGTGTTCCTGTTCGCTTCCGCACGTTCGAGCATCTGCGAATGTACGGGTGGTGTTGTGCAGTGAGTGCAGCCAGATTCGTTGGAGCGAGGCGTCAGCCATTTACCAGCAGATGTTCGACGATCGGCCCCAGTGCCAGTGCTGGAAAGAAGCTCAATGCCCCCACCACTATCACTACTGACACGAGCAGCATCACAAACAGCGGCGTATGCGTAGGCAGTGTTCCCGCACCGACGGGAATCGTCTTTTTTGCTGCCAATGAGCCCGCAATCGCGAGGACTGGAAGCATCACCCAGAAGCGCCCGATCAGCATCGCGGCTCCGAGCATTCCGTTGTAGAACCGAGTGTTGGCACCCAGGCCCGCGAAGGCACTGCCGTTGTTGTTCCCCGCAGAAGTGAACGCATACAGGACCTCACTGAATCCGTGAGGGCCGGGATTAAAGATTGTCGCGATGCCGGCGCTGGAAACCACTGCGACCGCGGTTCCCACCAGCACCGTGGCACAGGAGAACAGAATTGCCAGCATTGCCATCTTGATCTCAAACGCACCGATTTTCTTGCCCAGGTATTCCGGCGTCCGTCCGACCATCAGGCCGGCTACAAACACCGCCACAATCGCAAACATCAGCATTCCATACAGCCCGGAACCGACACCGCCGAAGACCACTTCCCCCAACTGCATCAGCCAGAGTGGTATCAGGCCTCCCAAGGGAGTGTACGAATCGTGCATCGAGTTGACTGAACCGTTGGAGGCCGCCGTCGTTGTCACAGCCCACATCGCCGAATTCACAATCCCGAAGCGAGTCTCCTTGCCTTCCATGTTTCCACCTGATTGCATCTCTGAGGCAGTCTGATCGACAGACAGGGATGTGAGGGCTCGATTGCCATGCTGCTCGGCAAGAACGGTTAGAATCAGCAGCGGTACGAAGATCACCGACATCGCCGCCAGGAGTGCCCAGCCCTGGCGTCGGTCCCCGATCATTTCGCCAAACGTAAAACACAAGGCTGCAGGAATCAGCAGGATCGAAAGAAGCTGCAGAAAGATTGAAAGCGGCGTCGGATTCTCCAGCGGATGCGCCGAATTGGTATTGAAGAACCCGCCCCCGTTGGTTCCCAGTTGCTTGATCGCCACTTGCGACGCGACAGGCCCGACAGCAATCTTCTGGACTGCGATTGTCTCGCCGATTGAATCGACAATCGGTTCCAACAGTGACACTTCGCGGCTGCTGTCAAACGTCTGCACAACCCCCTGTGCTACCAGGCCGACAGCCAGAACCAACGACAATGGCAACAGGATGTAAAGGGTTCCTCGCGTCAGATCGACCCAGAAGTTTCCAATCGTTGTTGCTAATTGGCGACTGAATCCACGCACCAGGGCGACCAGGACTGCCATCCCCGCGGCTGCCGACACAAAATTCTGCACGGTCAGTGCGAGCATCTGCGTCAGGTAACTCATTGTCGATTCACCGCCGTATCCCTGCCAGTTTGTATTGGTGGTGAAACTGATGGCCGTGTTGAAGGCCGAGTCTGGAGCTACGGCAGGCATGTTGTCTGGATTCAGCGGCAGCAGGCTCTGCAGTCGCTGAAATCCGTAGACAGCAACAAAGCTGACGAGACTCAGCATCAGCACCGCGAAGGAATATTCTTTCCATGTCATCTCACGATTGCGGTCAACCCCGCACAAGCGATACAGCAGGTCTTCGACCGGCCGCAGGAATCGCTCCAGCAGGGGAGCGGAACCGGAATAGACGCGGGCCATGTACCACCCGAGTGGTCGTACGCAGGCCAGCAATACGCCCAGAAACAGCACGATTTGCAAAACAGAATGACTGGTCACGAGAAGTACTCCGGCTTGATTAAGGCGATCGCGAGGTAAACGATCAGAACAAGCAGAACGACAAGCCCCAGAACAATTGCCCAGTCCATGATCAGTCTCCTGTCCTGAGTTAGTCGAACAGAACCACCAGTCCCGCAGAGAGTGGGAAGAATGCGAACCCTGCCAGCAGCCAGATGATGTCCATGCCTGTCTTCCTTTCGATACAGAAATTGCATCGAACGAATTGAAGCAGACATCACATCAAAAGGGGGGCAAAAGAGGGCTCGGAGATATCAATTCTTTATCAAGATCGAGTGCACGCTTCGAAATACTTGCGTAGTCAGGGGCCCAAATCTTGGGTTGCGCCCATCAGTCGCTGGGCGCTATCCTGCGGTTAGTAGAACCGGTTAGAACCGGACGCTAGCGCGTTCCGGCTGATGGATCTATTCCAAAAACAAGTCATGACGAGACGTTAGAGCCCTGTCACGTCTACGACTCGGGATTGATGCTGACAGGCGACGTTGAAGCGTCTTATGCTAAACCAGTAAGAATTCAAGCCGCGTGCGTTTCCTGATTGGGCTGGATTTCGTTCTTTGCCACCAGCCGTTCCATCCCCTGCCAGACTCGATCGACATTTAACTCAGTCAGGCAGGCCACACGCTTTTCGCCTCGCTGCGGGCAACGCTTGCAGTAGCTTGCGGCACAGGGAACCGTCGTCGAGACGAGTTCGTGCTGGTTTCCTGCGGGGCCGGAACGCGCGGCAGATGTGCAGGTGAATAATCCCAGCGTTGGCGTTCCCAACCCGGCAGCCAGATGCATCGGTCCCGAATCGTTACTGACCACCAAATCGACACGAGCCAGTAAAGCCGCCAGTTGTTTGAGCGTCGTCTGGCCGGCGAGATTGACGATCGGGGTACGGACAGTTTTCGGATGACGCGAGGCACCATCGCTCATCAATTGCTTCAAATGTTCGGCGTGTGATCGTTCACCGCGGCTTCCGAGAATGATCGTTGCCCCGTGCCAGGCTTGAGTTCCGCGGTCCAGCAGCTGCGAGAACTGTTCCACCGGCCAGCGTTTTGTTTCCCAGCCTGCTCCTGGATGAACGGCTGTGATCGGTCGCGGCAATGGTGCGAGAAATTTTTCCGCCCATTCTTCATCCGAGTCTGAGACCGTGATTAAGGTCTCTTTCGGGGAATCACCCATCCCAAGGACTTCGGCGACTCGCCAGATTCTAGCATGGGCTGGAACGGTCTTGCTCGTGTCCGGGATGACGCAATTGGTCGAAAGCGACGATCCTTCGCGAGCCGTCTGCAAGCCGATTCGTACCGGAGCTCTCGTCGCAAAAGTCATCACGGCGGTCCGCAACAATCCCTGCAGGTCGAACACCATCTCAAATTTTCGCGACTTCAGTGTTGAAAGCAATTGAGACCAGTCGCGCCAGCCACCCTTTCGATCAAACGGAATTGTGTCGTGAACACAGGGATGGCCCGCAACCAGATCCGTCAGTTCACGACTGATCACCCAACTGATTTCAGCCTCGGGAAATCGGGCCTTGAAGACTGGCAGAAGGGGCAAAGTCTGCACGACATCGCCGAGCGCACTTGGCTTAATGATGCAAATGCGAGCGGGGGTCATTTTTGAAAGTTGAGATGGGCAGATTCTGTGAAACATCCCTGTTTCCAATCTCAATGGACAATTTTGGGAGAACTCCGATATGTTGAGCATATCTTAGAATTGATTGTATCGAAACAGCAAGAGTTGGCAGATCATCCCACGCTTAACGCAACGGGTTTTTCAGAATCATGTCGCAACGAACAGGTCCCACTTCACGAGGAATCGTGGTTTTCGAGCGGCATCCGTTCTGGGGGCCCGAGCTGAAACGACAGGTTTCGGATCAAAACATCCTTGTGCGTGAGTGCCGGTCGGTCCACGATTTGACTTCCCTTGTCAGCGAGTTCTCAGAAGTCGTGACGGTCATCGTTCTTGACGCCGCTCCGACCGAATTCCTTTCCTGGTTGACGCGTCAGGTTGCGACGACCTGGCCCTCTGAAATTGTGGTGATCGCCTCGAAAAGCCTGTCAGAGGTGGAGTGGCCGATCCGGGAGGCAGGAGCCACGGAATTTGTTGATGACGAAATCCCGGGCGTCAGCGTCGCCCGAATCTGTTTACGCATCTTGCGAAAAGCGAGTTCCGGACTGGGGCGAGTTGCCGCTGCTTCAGGACAGTGATACAACTTCACGATCTACCGGTATCGCAAATCTGTCGTCCGACGGCGGTTCGCTTGCCGGTTACCCAAGAATCATAGGTGTCGGGAATCTGCGCATTGGCCAAGGTGAAGAGTCGCTCTGGCATTCGGGTGTGAAATTCGGCCTGAACAGGATGACAGTGTTCCGGCGGATTGGGACTGGAATTCTAAGCCCAAGTCCCATGAGACAAAGCGCCGACGCCACCCACACGACTAACCCACCGCAACTGCGGAGAGAACAAAACGAAAATGTTGACACAAGCCCAAGTCCTGAATCGATTGAGTGGAATTCGAGATCCAGAGATCGGTCGCCCGTTCGGCGAACTGGAAATGCTTCGCAGTGTCGCGATCGGCCCCGACAACTCTGTCACCGTGACAATCGATTTGCCAACTCCGGCCTATCCTGATCGAGGCCGGATCACAGCTGCGATCTGCTCAGCAGTCGCGGAATCATTTCCCGGAACGGGCAATGTCGAAGTTGCCTACGTTTCGGATGTTCGCGGATTGAATTCCGGGGGAACGCTCGGTCTGCGTGTGAAAAACGTTGTGGCGGTCGGTAGCGGTAAAGGTGGGGTTGGCAAGAGTACCGTGGCGGCAACGCTGGCTTACGGTCTGAAATCACTCGGCTGCCAGGTTGGCTTGATGGATGCAGACGTCTACGGACCGAGTATTCCTCATATGGTCGGTGCCCACGGACGCCCCTCAGCCGTCAAACACAAGACATCGACCGGTGAAGAGTTCGAACGGATCGAGCCGGTAGTCGCCAACGGACTCAAAGTGATCTCGATGGGTTACTTCGTTCAACCGGATCAGGCAGTGATCTGGCGAGGTCCCTTGCTGCATCGGGCGATCACACAGTTCCTGAAGGACACGGACTGGGGTGAACTCGACTACCTGATCATCGATCTTCCACCAGGAACGGGCGACGTTTCGCTGACACTCTCGCAAATGCTTGGCCTGGCAGGGGCCGTCATCGTCTGTACGCCGCAACAGGTGGCGTTACTTGACGCCATGAAAGCGATCAGCATGTTTCGCCAGGTCAAGATTCCGATCCTGGGACTGGTCGAAAACATGACCGGTGACATCTTCGGTCGCGGCGGAGCTCGCAAGAAGGCCGAAGAGATGGGGATTCCATTCCTCGGCGAACTGCCGATTGATGCCGGAATCCGTATTCGCGGCGATGATGGTCAGATCGCCAGTCTGTTCTCAGAAGACAATCCTTCTCGAGGTCCGCTGGTTGGGATCTGCGAACGAACGGCAATTCAAATCGCCCGACAGTTGCTGGAAACCCCCAAGATGCCGACCCTGGAAATTCTTTGACGAACTTCCGCAAACCAGATTCCGTGTGGGCTGAAAGCCCACAAGCACAAAGCCCAGGGCTTCAGCCCTGGGATTGGTGAACAAACCAAAATATGCGACCTGAAAGGTCGCGAGAAGTCATCAATCGGAGCTGATCGCTCTGACTGTATTTCTTGCGACCTTTTATCAATCCGCGAATGCCGATGGCTCACTTCTCCGCAGCCACGGTTGTCCCCATCGACTGCAGCAACTCCTTCAGATTCAATTTCACATAAGGCCGATCTGCGGCCGGTTGCGAATGATCTGCGTTGGCGACATACAGCACGCCATCTTCCGGGACGAACAGGACATTGTGCAGGTTCGAATTCATCGCCACCGGGCGACACATCAGGGACTGAGCTGCCGGGGCATCAATCTGTCCATGCAACTTCGTCACCCGTTTCCGCAGTTCTTCCAGTCTTGAACCGGCCGACAGCACGACGGCATCTTTGATTCCGTCACCCAGCAGCGGATGTGTTTGACCCGGTTGAAGGAACTCGATCGATTCCGGATACGCCGCAACCCCCACGGCTCGATTGGTCTTTCCGTCGGCAAACACGTAGTAGTACTCACATGTCCGCGGATTGTTCTTCCACAGATCCATCACTTCGTCGAGCGTCGTACATTCTTCCAGAGCCCGGCGCATCAATGTGGCCATCGGGACCCCATCCCAC
>Ga0194055_10002137_pt1 | contig 15797 bp, 5 predicted proteins | sample SepL449m_MetaG_FD_155482 | JGI IMG/M metagenome (GOLD analysis project Ga0194055, IMG submission 155482) | Anoxic zone freshwater microbial communities from boreal shield lake in IISD Experimental Lakes Area, Ontario, Canada - Sep2016-L442-9m | ecosystem: Environmental > Aquatic > Freshwater >... | reverse complement strand
TAGCTAATAGAAATTACCCTGCCTGCGAGATCGTAGCCATCCGTTCCGGTGATTTTGGTGCGAACGATATCACCCGAGCGAAGGCCTTTTCCCTTTAGGCGGATCAGGCAATCGATATCAGGTGCATCTGCAAAAGTTCTGCCTGTAAACTGGCCAGGGACTTCTGGGTCTGGGCCGTCCACAATCGCTTCTATTTCCTTACCCAACTGGGCTTGGCACCACTCGAATGCAATGGGTTGTTGCAAAGCCATGAGTGCGTTTTGCCTAGCGGTTTTAACTTCTTCAGGTAGATGATCTTCGAGTCTGGAAGCAGGAGTTCCCGGTTCAAGCGAGTAGGTGAAAACACCCAATCTTTCGAATTTTGCCTGCTTGACGAATTCAACAAGTTCTTGAAACTCTTCTTCGGTTTCTCCTGGGAATCCTGCGATGAAGGTTGTGCGGAAAGCAAGGTTTGGAATTGCTGCTCGTAATTTTGCAAGCAGTGTTTCAACATCGGCCCTGCGCACTTTTCGTTGCATTCTGCGCAGCACACGATCATTGATATGCTGTAAGGGCATATCAAGATAGGGCACGATTTTTTTCGAGCTCGCGATTACTTCAATCAGTTCATCGGTGAAGAATATCGGGTATGCATACAGAATGCGTATCCATTCTATTCCATTTACTTTTTCTAACTCGCGCAATAACGCTGCAAAGCGGACTTCACCATAAAGATCGAGCCCGTAGTAGGTGGTATCTTGGGCAACGATTAAAAGTTCGCGCACACCATCAGCAGCAAGTTCCTTGGCTTCGCGAATTACTTCTTCCATGGGTTTTGTTATATGCTTGCCACGCATCGAAGGAATGGCACAGAAAGTACAAAGCCTGTCGCAACCTTCAGAAATTTTGAGGTAGGCAAAATGCCTAGGTGTGATGCGGAAACGGCCGGTATCTTCCTGAGCCTTCACGGGCGCTGGGCGAAAAACCGAGCGCTGTTCATCCGCAGCTTTTCTGGAAAGTGTGCGATTAATGATCTGTACTATTTCTTCGCGTGCATGAACCCCAAGTATATGATCCACTGTTGGAACATCTTCGAGAAGCGCATCGCCTTTGCGTTCCGCTAGGCAACCCGCAACGACTACTGCTCCTAGTTTTCCTTGTTCTTTTAGATCCAGCATTTCTCGAATGACGCCCAGCGATTCCTGCCTAGCTGGTTCGATAAAACCACATGTGTTGATGATTACGAGATCCGCACCTTCTGCGTTGGCAGTAAGGGTGTATCCATCCTGGGCAAGTTTCCCTAACATGCGCTCGGAATCAACGAGGTTTTTCGGACACCCAAGGCTTACGAAGGCAAATGTCCCCTTGGACTTTACTGGTTCTGCTATTGGGTTTTTTTTGGAAGTTAGCTGCATTATATTGCTTCCCGCAGGCAAAAAGCCCCTGCGATTTTATAGGTTGTACAAAACTACTTGGGTAGTCCCTTTTCCGGTTCTAATACCCTAGATAAATGCCACAAGTAAAAAGACACTAATATTTAGTTTAGCTATTCAGAGTTTATCTTACAACGAATCAGTATGAATGGTTTGGGTATTTTTGAAGCAAGCCATGGAAAAGGACGCATAACTCAACTCCATAAAACACCAAAAACCTTACCAGATAAGAAGATAGGGGTTGCACAAAAAACGCCAAAAGTGTCTAATATGGGCAGTCTGGGTAAAAAATAGGCGCTGCGGCCGTCTGTTTTTGTTCTTTATTCCTACCGTTCTTTTCAGGTGCTAGTTCGTAATTCATGGACATCTTTTTTCTTATCTTCCTGCTGAGCGTAATTTTTGCACTTCTCATCTTTTTCTTTTGGGTTGGGATAAAGGTACTTAATTTTCTCTTTGGCTTTCTTTTCTCCTCGAATTTGCCACTGCGATTCTGCAAAGCCTGTGGCAGCGAACTTAATCCAACTTCGATTCAATGTTATAACTGCGGTAAGAATTTTTTGCCTGTCGTTTCCACAGAAGTGCACGAACTCCGTGTAGCCCTTGAACAGCTGGAAAAATTAGTAGATCGGGATGAAGTTTCGAAAGAGGCCAGCGCTGCGGTTGTGTTTGCGTTGCAAAATCGCTTGGCAAAAATTACCCCAGTTCCAATTCCGCCAAGCAAACCTGTAGAAGCTTCAAGTACTCAACAATTAATATCTGTTATAGATAATGATAGTGTTCCACCTGCATTGCCAATGCAATCAACAGAATCTAAAACTCAGCTTGAAGAGGAAAGGCCCGTACTGCCTTTTCCTAAAAATCCTGAAACGCCCATAATTGTAAAACCGCAAAGAACCTTGGCAGGAGTGCTTAGCCTGTTTCTTGAAAGTCGCAATATCTTGCTTGGGGAGTTGGTGGGCGGATTATTAATTGTGGGCGGGTCGGTCGCCTTGGTTGGAACCTTATGGAATAGCCTCGAACAAATCCCGTACTTCCCGTTTTTAATGCTTGCAGCAATAACATTGTTACTTTTTTTTGCAGGGCAATACACCCTGCATCATTGGAAGTTACAATCCACCAGCAGGGGTATGTTGGTCATCAGTATTTTACTCGCAGTGCTTTCTCTTTTGGTTCTTGCAAATCTGGGCCTTGCTGGTTCAAGTTATTGGATTGCAGCAGCGGTACAAGTTATTGCCTTTACAGGTATTGCAATTCTTTTCAAAAAAGCAACTTCCGATCTGTTTGAAGATATTGCTTTTGCGGGAATTCCACGCCCTTTGACTCTGGGGATATTAATCTTTTGCGCTGCGATGTTGCTTGCTTCATGGCATGTGCCATTAGATATGAAAATTGCACAAGGCGGGGCAATTCTATTGGCACTGTTTGGCGCTTGCTTGTCTCGAATTGCAAAACCAGCAACCTCTGCAAAACTCATTCTTTTTGCACTCCTTCTGGTCTTTTCACTTTTTGTTTCTCAAGGGTTTCTTTTGGCATCGGGTGCGGATTTTACAATCTCTTCGCTTGCTATACCTTTGCTATTTGCAGGTGTTGTATTTCTAGCTTTACAAATCCCTAGGCCAGAGGCATCAGACGATGCTTTTTCATTGGCAGGGCCGTTGCTTCATGGCTTCGGTATTTTAACTATTACCATTGCACCATTTCTTGCATGCACCGATGTTTCTTCGATGATCCTAGCTTTATGGATCGCCGTTGTAATGCTCGTCTTATTTTCCAGAACCGCAGTGCCTTTATTTGGCCCGTTGGCAGCCATCCTGCAAATGGTTATCGCTTTCTCCATACAAGTGCATTTGTTGAATGGAACTTTAAGCCCAACTGCAACACTTGCTTCGTTGGATCTTGTTAAAATCGTGGTCGAACCACCCTCTGCTTTTGTAATGCTTCTTGTCGGGATATTAATCACTGGATTTGCTCGCTGGAATCTTGAAGATAGTTTCGAACGCAAGGGCTGGATTGCAGGGGCATGGATTGCTGCGATGAGCTCTCTTACTATGGGTTGGGCGCAAGCTGAGGGCCCTGGCCCAGGAGGCGCCATCGCTCAAATCGGCTTTGCTTGCCTTCTGTTGTATCTCTATAAACTGCAAACCAATCGCTTCAGCGCAATTATCATTGCTGTTTTTCCGATCTCCGCAGTTGCTGCTTTCTTATACCCCGACCCTCCAGCAAATTTTGGATTCGCAAGCCTTGGGATGATTGCGTTCATTTATTCTGCACTCGCAAGATTCATTCCTTCTTCTGTTAAAACAAATTCTTTAACTCAAGCTTTTAAGATACTTTCCTGCATTCTCATAGGGTGTTTATTACCCGCTTGGTTTTTCCTTTCGAAAACTCCTGAAGATAAATCTTTCTTCTTTAGTTTGGGTGCTTTGGAATTGGGCATTGCCTGCATTCTACTTGCTTGGCAATTTGGCAGGATGGAATTGACGCTTGGTGGGTTGTTGTTTTGGTCGATTTCAGGCTACAGCTTTTTTCAGCATCACCTGTTATTTCCCCTGCCTTTTACTGCAGGGTTATTAACTGCGGTAACGCTTGCACTTTTGTTGCATCTTCTAAATAGTTTTTTTGTTTTCTTTGATTCGCTTTGGGATGACGGGGTGCAAACGCCTGCCCAAATATCTGAATTCTGGCTGTTGCTGATTTTGCCTTTGGTCCTTGTGGCGGAATCCGCGGGCGCAGTACTTGAAGCAAAGGTTCTGGATCTTCCTCTTTCAATTTATCTTGATTGGTTTGCATTCGCTGCGTTACTGAGAGCGTTATTGGTAAGTAGCAGTCCGTGGTTTCGAACCTTCCAATTAGCAATGGCGGGTTCGGTGGGTTGTTTGTCTTTGCACTTCATCAGAATGCAGCCTTGGTTTCTCGAACAAGGCGGGAATTTGAGTCACCCTTGGGCATTGCAAACCTTGGGATGCTGGCTTTCTTCCCTCGCATTTGTCTGGAGTGTATTACGATTTGAGGCACGCAAAAGCCGTATCTTCCGCGATATCTGGTTCGAAACCAGAAGATCTATTGATGAATGGACCCTTGCAACCCTATGCGCAATTTTACTAGGATTAGGCTTATTCAGTGGCTTCCTTTCATCTACCTCTAATTGGGGTTTGCTCCCTGCAAGCGATTGGCCCAGCCTGATGATGGGCCAGGGCATTCTTCTTTGGTATGCGATTTTGTTGGTTACGTGCATCATCTATCTTTGGGATGAAGCCAGCTATCCGAAGTTAGTATTGTTTCATTTACTTATTAGTTTTGGTGCGACTTCGCTGGGTTATCATCTTGGAAAAGAAAACATTGCGCTTGGTTTGAATCTGAGTTGGTCGGTTTGGTTCCTTATTGGTTCTATTCTTCTTTCTTTTAATGATTCACTGAATGCTTTTTGTAATCGTTTCACTATTCGGGTGCAGGAAGGCAATCTTCCCGAACGTGCCTTAAGATGGAACATTGCTGGATTTGCAATACTTACTCTTGCTTGGAAACTTGCAGAAGATCTTGCATCAATCATGCAGGATTCCGCTCAGATTCCTTTTCAAGCAAGAAACTTCTGGGCACCCATCGTGGTTCTTATCCTTGGGCTTTTTGTCCAAGTATTCTCCCAGCGTAATCAGCGATTCTTATTTCATATCCAATGGCTTGTCATGGCCGCTGCAGGTGTGGGCTATGTTCGTTCCCTACATAATGCCGGGCAGTTAGACAAAGGTTGCATTGTTATTTTGCCCCAGATGATGGCCCTTGCTGGTGGGCTTTTTCTTTGGGTTTGGTTTTTACTAAAGCGGTTTGTTGATTTTAAATTCGCAGATTATCCGTCAAGGGCAACTTTAAGTGCGGGTTCCCTTGCTGCTGTTGCAATCATCCTTGGATTGATGCGCCTTAATGGTTCTGCAAATGAAGCTCATATATTCACTTCCGAAGCAGGTTCTATTCTAGGCATGGTGATGCTGGGTTCCGTTTTAAGCGGCTGCACTGCATTGCGACTTCAAGAATTCGGCACCTTATATTGGCGTAATGTTTTCATCGCAGGGTTTGGAATCCTTGCTACACTTGCTTGTGTATTTGAACGAAACGAAACTTTTGCAGGTTTGAAATTTCTTGTTATTGCAGGGCCGGTTTACTCGCTTCTCTGGGTCTTTGCTTATCCCATAAAAGATTATTTTCAACAGCGCTTGATGCGGATTCAGTTCACCAACCTTAGTGAGTTGGCTGGAATTCTTCAGGGCTTGGGATTGTTCCTGCTATTTCTGATTACTTGGGCTGCATGGCCTCTTGGGTTCACTATTCACGCAATGATTGGATTGGGTTTCTTGATTGCAACCTCCATGTTGCTTGGCTGGTTTCGTAAAAGCGACAGGCATGCAAGTATTGCATTCTGGCTTACTTCTCTGTTTGGCGCACTTGTGATTTATCATCAAAATAAAGGCGATGCTTTCGTTAACTGGTATGCGTTGATGATTGCAGGAATAGTTTGCGCAGCTTCGATTCAGACTGCAGTATGGTCACGAATCAAGGTTCTTAATAATGAATGGTTGTTGAAATCTAGGGTGTCAACTCTTGAAGCAATTCACATTTCATTGCCTTGGGTTGCTTTGCTGCTGTTGCTTCTTCCTACAGGGTTTCAATTTGTTTTGGTTGGTAAAGAAGGTTTCTTTACCAATTGGTTAATCACCATGTCAGGCAAGACCATTTGTATTGCAATGGTATTTAGTTTAATTGCCAACCTTTATTATCGGGTGCGTGCTGGCCTTCCACTTGGAATCATCTGCATAGGCTCGGTTTTGAATTTCGGTATAGTTGCAGGTTTGATTGAATATGATAAGCAAGATAGCTTTTCTAATGCCTTACTAGCCATCTGCGTAATCTGGATTTTATTTGGATTTGCAATTTCTCTTTTAGGAATAGTTTTTCAATCCCTTGGAAAAACTTCCATTTTTATTGATGAAGAATCTTGGCCTACGAATCTTAATTTTATTCTGGTTGCATCCCTTTTTGTTGCTATTCGAATGGGTGCAATTGAAGCAGTTAATCCCTGGCTTGTATTCTCCCTTATTTGCTTAGTTGCATTAGAAATGGCGATGATTGCAGCTTGGCGCAACCTTGCGGGGTATGCCTTTGCAAACATTTTGACTTCACTTGGTGGGTGCATCTATCTGGGGATTGCTTTCCATCTTCATCATCCATTGGATATGGTTAACTTAGTTTGTTTGGGCCTTGGAAGCATCTCGTTTTTCTGGTTCCTTGTTTCCTTTTTGCCTGTTTCCGGAATCAAACTCCTTGCCATCCGTATGACTGAATCTGCAATGCAAATTGCTTGGGTTGCTATGGGGCTAAGCGGTGCAATTGTTTATTTCGGTTGTTTGAATGGCCAGCTTTATTTAACTGATCTTCCTCTCGCATTTTATTCGATTTCTATCTTGGCACTTGTTGCAATAGTTGGATTTTTCAATCAGAAAGTGAAGTTTAGCGACCTGGGTTTATTCACCCTTGGGCTGGTTGCGATTGCCTACTGGCTACGATCTAGAAACTTGCTTTATGCAGAATTAATTCAAAGTACTTGTATTCCGTTAGCTTTGCTGATGACTTTAATTACAGGGATTATTGCAATGCCTGTAATGAAGTTAAAGCCACTTTGGTTACCTGGTGTTCAAGGTATTGTGTCAGGTATCATTTTACTACTTTCTGTTTGGATCTCGTGGGATGCTGAAATTTTTGAAGAAAGAATCATAGGAGCTTTTGCAACTTTTTGTGTCGCACCTTCTGCTTTGTTTCTTGCTTGGGCAGGGCTTGGTACTTCTCGGAGTGTGCGTAGGGAATTTTTATTCTTGATTGCTGCAGCTTGGTGTTTAGTTCTGCAAGCTGCTCCTTCGCCGCTTGATGATTCCCGCTGGCCTCAAAGGGCTGCGTTATTACAATTCGCCATCTTGGTGCTTGCAATTGTTGGCAGATTGATCTTAGGAAAGTTAACCGGCGTCTGGGAATTTGCAACAAAATTGATCCGAGATCGTCTCCCAATTTTTGCGTTTCTTTCTATTTTTTGCACACTTGCTTTGGAAGCAATTTATTTCAACCCTGATGCAATGAAAAGCCTGCAACCTGAATGGGCTATTCAATTGGTTTTGGTTTCTGTTGCTGTGTTGGGCTTTGGTTGTTTGTGGTTTGTTTGTTTTCTTGATGCGGAAAATGCCAGTGATACTGCTTGGAAGAACACCAGATACACTTGGGGCGTGATTGTTGTACTTGTTTCAATTTTTCTGCATTGCAGACTTTGCAAGCCTGAATGGTTTGGTGGTTTCTTTGGACAATACTGGTCGCTCGGCGCCCTTATCCTTTCTTTTATTGCTGCTGGTATCTCAGAATTATTTTTCCGAAGGAACAAACAAGCTATCGCTTTGCCTATCATGCTTTGTGGCGTATTGATTCCTTTGGCACCCCAGTTATCTTTCTGGTTTAAACAATTCTTAGTTGCCTATCCTGAACAGTTTTTCTTCATGAAGGCTTTTGCTGAATCTGCAATGAGGTTGCCGGGTGATTTTGCATCTCAGGCATTCTTGTGGTTTTTAGCAGCATTGGTTTGGGGTTGGGTTGCTATGCAGAGGAACTCTTTTTACCTTATGTTGGCTTCCTGTCTGGGATTGGTTAGTGGGTTTTGGTCGTTATGGGCTAGCCAAGGTTTTTCTATTTTCCAACATCCGCAAATGTGGCTTGTACCTCCTGCAATCTTCCTTCTTATTTTAGAATTTTCTCTACGTTCGAAACTGCATAAAAATCTTTCTCAATTCCTGCGCTACACTGCCCTTGCCTTCCTTTACGCTTCCTCCGCTTCGGATCTTTTGATCCTAGGCATTGGTTATTCTGTTTGGCTACCCATCGCGCTTGCATTCTGGTGCGTTATGGGGATTTTGGCAGGCATGGCTACACAAACTAAAGGGTTTCTTTATTTCGGGATGGCGTTTCTTCTGATGGATATTTTCTTCATGATATGGCATGCAGCGGTGGATAAACAACAGACTTGGGTTTGGTGGATAGCAGTCATTATTTTAGGAAGCGTAATCTTGGCAATGTTCACCCTGTTTGAAAAAAAGAAAACAGAAGTGAAGAATCTGATGAACAAATTTAAGTCTTGGGACTAGGTTAGCAACTAGCCTTGTCTTCTTGCTATAAACCGCATTTTCAATTAGCTTTATGCTCGTATTTTAATAATTCAATGAATTTGCTAGACTCAATTTAGCCTAGGAAGGGCCATGGTGTCATACAAAGGAATGTTTACATGAATAGTTCAGGATTTCTTGTAAGTGTTGTTCTTTCAAGTGTTTTGGGTTATGGAAATCCAGATCTTGAAGCATTAAAACAATATCAAAACCAACCGTTGATTGTAAAGTTATCAACGCCTGTAAACACTTTTTATACGCTTTGTTTTGCTGCAGAAGCATACCCTGTAATTCCGGGTTTGATGAAAGAGGCTTCTTCCTGCCTAGAATTTGAACCGGGAACCATATCCCCTGATATTTTAAACAGTATGATTTTGGACCTTAATGATATTCTCGATGAGTTATCTGTTCCCTTGAGTGATTTTAACGCATTACCTGGTCAGGATCGGCTTGTTGTTTTTAAAGATGAAGCTCTTAGCATTAGTTTGAAAAAATGCAATGACGGCCTTTGGCGTTTTGATAGGGAGACCGTATCACGAATCAAATCCATGCGCATTATTTCTGCCAGTAGAACTCAAGCAAGAAAATTAATTGCCAACCAACTAAAATCTGGTTTGCATGATCCCAATAATACCATGAGTGAATTCATGGAACATTGTTATAAGGGTGATTTTATAACTGCTACGCATCATCTTGATCTTTCTGAATTCCCACCAGATAAAATAAAAACAAAGGGCGCGTTAATTGGGTGGAAACTTGCTGCGATTATCCAGCGTAAAGGTTACTTATTCACTCAGGAAATTCCCGAAGATCCCAATGGGCCAAAATATATTTGGAATGCAAGTAGTAAGGGCATGATCGCTGTACAAAGGGCTTATATACCCGGCGGGAAAGATGCTTGGCTTTTTACCAAGGATACGATTCGTGCGGTTGATTTGATGTATGAAGATATAAAAAATCAACCCATTGATATTCGCTATAAAATAATGGGTAAAATTGTCCCCCCAGTTCCTGATAATTTTGATACCTCTCTCTTTAAAGTGCAATCGGGAAAGCCCGATTCTGTACCAGATGAACTTTCCACCCCTCGTAAGCTCCTTAGAAATTTTTACCTTGCGATCATGATGGCTGAATTTGATATTCATCAGCAAAAGAACCTCAACAACTTCCTTGATTTAAGCATGCTTCCTGTCGAAGATTTGGAAAACCTCGGCCCTAAAAGGGCAGTCATGCTCGATGCTATTCTTCGTAAAATCAGCACCGACTCCAATAACCTTGCAGATTCATGGAGTAGCCCTACCCAAGTAATAAATGGCCCTCCTGGATTCGAACTTGGTATTCTTAGGCAGCATGATGGATGCTGGCGGTTTGGCCCTGAAACCGTTGCAAATATTCCCACTATGTTTTCAAAGCTTTCTTCTGAAGAGCAAGCTAAATATAATTACACCCACGATCTGGCCAATCCTCGTAACACCATATTTTTCTTTTTAGCTGCTGTTAATTTCTTTAATGATCGCGAAGCTAGTCGGGCACTGGATCTTTCCGAAATACCTGTTCCAGCCCGTCATGAGTTAGGCCCTGTGCTTGCCTTCAAGTTAAAATTTATATTCGATAGGCTTAGTCAGATTTATCTGCAAGAAATTCCCACTGATTCTAAGTTGGTTAGTTATGAACTTTATCGTGGGCCCTTGGGGAAAATTTTTATTTCCCCTCAGGATAATGGTAAGGGGAAAATTGAATGGAAGTTTGATTCTAGTTCAGTAAGGCGCATCGAAACTATCTTTAATGCTGTTATTGATATGCCTGTGCGACCAGATTTGGTAAGGTTAAATTTGGTCAGGCTTAAGGCTGATTTTTGGTCAGAACCTGGTATATGGTTTCGTTTGAATATACCTGCAAAGTATCATCAAATATTTTTCGGGCTTTGTATCTATCAGTGGGCTGTAGGGTTTATTTTTACCACTCTCAGTTTGTTAATTGCGATCTCTTCTACTTTTTTTGTCAACGTTGGTATTCATCATTTTGTCCCAAAATCTAGTGATGGTGTTTTTAAGAAAAGAATGAGACGTAATTTGCGAGCCTTAAAAGCTCTGATCTTTTTTACCCTTGTCTATTCGTTTATTCCCTGGCTTGATCTTCCTAATAATATCGCCATTTTTATTTATACTATAGAACAAATTTTCATAACCCTTGTTGTTGCTTGGTTCTTCCTGCAATTGATTGATACTATCGCCCTTATTTATGAAGTTTCTGAATCCATGATCAAATACAAAGGTGTCGCAGACATGCTCGTTCCTTTTATTAGCAGGAGCATAAAGCTAATTGTCATACTTACCGCCATCTCTCTTTTGATTAAGAATTTTGGTGAGGCAGAATCGCTGGGCAGATTCCTAGCAGGGCTGGGCATCCTTGGAATTGGAATTTCACTCGCTGCACAGGATTCTCTCAAGAATCTTTTTGGCACATTACTTCTTATCAGTGAAAAATCTTTTCGTGTAGGCGATAAAATCATTCTGGGTGATAAAGAAGGCACAGTCGAGCAATTAGGTTTTCGCGCTACCAAACTTCGCACTGCAGAAGATTCTCTTTTATTGATACCCAATGCCAATCTTGCGACAGCCATCATCGACAATTATGGTTTTCGCAAGCAACGAAGGTTGCGTCTGGTGTTTGGTATTGATCTTCATACCGAGGTCGAAAAAATAGGTTTGTTGCATGTTAAATTGTTGGAGAAACTCGTTGCAACTCCTAGGGTTATTGCCAACAAGACGACGATTTCGTTTTTAAAAATAGGTGAGAATGGATTGGAGTTTGAGATATCAGCTTTTGCAGATATTCAAAATGATGAGCAGGAAAGAAGGCTTAAAGAGACGATTTTAGAAATCGTTTTGAACTTCGCATTAGAGATGGGAATAAAGACGACCAATCTTAAAAAGTAAAAGTTGTAAGCAAAAGTTGATCAATAAAAAAAGCTTCAAGAAAGCGTATGCCTTCCTGAAGCTTTTATATTTAAAGAAGAAATTAATCTCTTAGCTTGATGGATACATACTTGGTTTCTAGGTAGGATTCCATGCCTTCCTGAGCTAGTTCCCTGCCCAAGCCGCTTTCCTTCATACCACCAAACGGGCATTGGGGCGTTGCTGGTACGGGGTCGTTGATACCGATGATTCCTGCTTCCAATCCCTCCGCCATCTTCAGCGAAGTGGTTAGGTCATTGGTGAAAACATAGGCAGCAAGCCCATAGGGCGTGTTGTTTGCAGCAGCAATAACATCATCGATTTTGTCGAATTCGATGATAGGCATTACAGGGGCAAAAGGTTCCTCGGTAAGGATTCTGCAAGTGGGGTTAAGGCCAGATATCACGGTAGGTTCGAAGAAGTAACCCTTTTCGAATTTGTCGGATTTCTTGCCACCGGTAAGTACTTGGCCGCCCTTGCCCTTGGCATCGTCAATTAGGCCTTGGGTATGTAACAGTGCTTTTTTCTCGAACATTGGTCCGACTTCGATACCTGCATCGAGGCCATTGCCCATTTTCAACGCCTTGGCAAACTCGACAGCAGCTTCGGTGAATTTCTTCTGGATATCCTTGTGCACAAAGAACCTACTGGGCGAGATGCAAACCTGCCCGTTGTTGCGGAACTTTCCTGCAACCGCAAGCTTGGCGCTAACCTCAGGATCGGAATCTGGGAAGACAATGAATGGCGCATGCCCGCCTAGTTCCATGCTGATTCTTTTCACCTGATCTGCGGATGCCCGGATCAGTTGTTTGCCCACTTCGGTTGACCCTGTGAAACTGATTTTTCTGCAAATGCGATTTTGCATGAATTCATCAGCCATCTCTTGGCCAGGGCCGATCACTAGGTTGGCAACACCTGCGGGAAGGCCAGCTTCGATAAGGCATTCGAAAATTACGATCAATGATCTTGGAGTTTGGCTTGCTGGCCTGCTAACTACTGTGCAACCAACTGCAAGGGCGGGTGCCAACTTGCGGATTGCGAGTGTGATGGGGAAATTCCAAGGGCTGATAGCTCCTACCACGCCCACGGGGTGCTTGAGGGTGATGTGCCTTTTGCCTGGCACCGAGTTCGGGATTACTTGCCCATAAGCTCGTTTACCTTCTTCTGCAAACCATTCGAAAGTATCTGCAGAGTGCATTACTTCTGCTTTGGCTTCGACAACAGGTTTACCTTGTTCCATAGTCATAACGCGAGCGATGGCATCAGCGCGTTCGCGCATGAGGTCAGCGGTTTTTTTAAGAATTTTCGCTCTATCCCATGAGGTTAGTTTCTGCCAGCCTGGCATGGCCTTGGCAGCGGCTTCCAACGCCAGCTTGGTTTCTGCCCTGCTGCCATAGGCAACTTCCCAAAGTACTTCTTCGGTTGCAGGATTGATGACTGCGTGGGTTTTGCCATCTAGGGCATCGCACCATTTGCCATCGATATAAAGTTTGGTCTGAATGGATGTAGCAGTCGTCATGAATCAACCTCAATCGTTAAAAAAGTGGAACAGTTGGTATTGTAGTAAAACAAAATCAAGCGCTTGGAAGATCAAGAACTTTGCGCATACGGGCAACGATGTCGGTGAGTTCTTTTTCACCCCCGCCTCCGACTTCGGAAGTAGCCCAGCCATCATAGCCAATTTCACCCAGGGCCTTTAAAACTTCGGGCCAGTTTTCATCACCTTCGCCGATGGCGCACCATTGCTTGGTATTGCTATAACCTTTGAAGTCGAATTTGACCATTCTTTTGCCGAGCTTGCGGATCCAGTCAGCGCTGCTAACGCCATACTTTACCATGTTAGAGCAATCAAAATAAGCAGCGACAAATGGGCTTTTGAAGTCATCGATGTATTGCACAAGTTGTTCGGGTTTCGTGATAAAATTGTTCCACACGGTTTCGATGCAAATCTTGATGCCTAGTTTTTCTGCGGTGGGCAATGCTTTCTTCACTTCGATCTGGGATCGTTCGTAGCATTGTTCGTAGGTTGCATCCTTGTTGACAACACCCGGAACTAAAAGCAGGGTATCTGCACCAAAGAACTTGGCATCTTCAATGCCTGAAATCAGAGCCTTAAGCCCCTTGGCTCGAATGGCTTCATCGGGCGAGGAAAGAGTATCTTGCCAGTGCACCGAATCAATCACGCCATGGATTTTAACGCCTGTCTCATCTGCAGCCTTTTTGGCTTCTTCTTTGTTCAAGCCACTTGGGCTGTCGACTTCAACACCTTCAATCCCAAGTTTTTTTGCAAGGGTAAGTTTTTCGAGCGGAGTATTGCCAGCCTTGATCATGCCATACTTAACTGCAAGTCGAAGTACGGGCTTCTTGGCTGGTGCGAGGCTGGAGTTAAGAGCCATCACTGAATTTCCCAAGGTTAAAGATGCGCTTGTTGCGAGGGTGCTTTTCACAAAGTTTCTACGATCCATGGTTTGCTCCTTTTTTGGAATTCGTCTCGAAAGTAAAGATTAATCGTTTAAACTGTCGCTTGACAGAAAAAACTACCCGAGTCTTCCATATGTAAGGGATCTAAGGGTGTGGGCTGGTTCGCCTTCCCCTTAATAAATTAACCAAGGATGAAATTCAAACACTTCGCGATAAATTTATGGTTCTGAGTTCTATCAACAAATTACCTAATCCCCACGCTGTGTGATTGTTTCTTACACTAGCCAATCCTTCGATTTCCCCCTATTTGCTGGATAATTTTCATTACTAGCGGTATGATTATCTTCATGTAAGTTCCTTCTTTTCATGGGGATGGCATGCCTTCCGTTTTAATCCTTTACTTAGTAGCTACTCTGGGTGCTGAACCTGCTAAGATCGACTTCAACCGCGATATTCAGCCGATTTTCAAAGAGCATTGTTATAAATGCCATGGCGAAAGCAGCAGTAAAAATGGCCTAAGGCTTGATCGTAAAGCTGATGCCCTCAAGGGTGGCGATTCAGGAAAAGTGATCATCGCAGGAAAAGCAAATACAAGTATTCTCTTTCGCAATGTCTCTGCCCTCGAAAACTCAATCATGATGCCTCCGAAGGGGCCAAGGCTTTCATCGCAACAATTAGATCTAATCAAGAATTGGATCAATCAAGGGGCTTCATGGCCTGATGATGGTTCTGAAAAGTCGAATGTACTTTCTTGGTGGTCGCTTCAGCCGATGAAAGTTATTCCTCCTCCTCAGGCTAACCCCCAATGGGTTAAAAACCCGATTGATTCCTTCATTTGGAACAAGTTACAGCAGAAGGAATTAAGCCCTTCCAAAGAAGCTTCCAAGAGTACACTTTTGCGCAGGGTTTATTTTGATGTCACTGGTCTTCCCCCGGAACCCGCAGAGATTGAAAATTTCCTCAACGACAAATCGCCTGATGCTTATGAAAAGCTGGTCGATCGTTTGCTTGCTTCTCCACAGTATGGGGAACGCTGGGCGCGCCATTGGCTTGATGCTGTTCACTTCGGCGAAACCCATGGCTACGACAAAGATAAGCTAAGGCTCAATGCATGGCCCTATCGGGATTATGTGATTCGTTCGTTGAATGCTGATAAACCTTATGGCCGATTTGTTTCAGAGCAACTTGCGGGTGATATGCTTTTCCCTGGTACTCCTGAAGGAATCGAAGCCTTGGGTTTTATTGCATCGGGCCCTTGGGATTACATCGGTCATGCTGAAGTCCCCGAGAGTAAAATCGATGGCAGGGTTGCGCGCCATCTCGATCGTGATGATATGGTTGCCAATACCGCCAATACTTTTCTGAGCATGACGGTTCAGTGTGCGCAGTGCCATAACCATAAGTTTGATCCTATTTTGCAGACCGATTATTACGGCATGCAGGCGGTGTTTGCAGCGCTTGATCGTGCGGATAAGCCCTACCATGCGGATGCTGCAATAGCATTGCAGTTTGAATCATTAAAACAGAAAATCAAAGTTCAAGAAGCAGCGATGCAGGCATTCGAAGCAAAGATGCCTGGTAGAAAAGAACTCGCAGAAATTGATTCTCGCATTGCTCAATTGCAAAAAGCATCTGTTGGAAAGAACCCTGCGTTTGGTTACCACAGTGGCATTAGCCCCAAGCAATCAGAATCAAAGTGGGTTCAGATCGAACTTCCCCAATCTCAGATAATTGATAAGGTTGTGTTGCATGCTTGCCATGATGAGTTCAACAACATTGGTGCTGGGTTTGGTTTTCCTGTTCGCTATCAGGTGCAAATT
>Ga0194055_10002136_pt1 | contig 15798 bp, 12 predicted proteins | sample SepL449m_MetaG_FD_155482 | JGI IMG/M metagenome (GOLD analysis project Ga0194055, IMG submission 155482) | Anoxic zone freshwater microbial communities from boreal shield lake in IISD Experimental Lakes Area, Ontario, Canada - Sep2016-L442-9m | ecosystem: Environmental > Aquatic > Freshwater >... | reverse complement strand
GGGCCCGGCATCCTGGCCGGCTTCATCGCCGGAGAGCGAGCCGTGCGCTGGCAGCGCCTGGGCGAGGCGGAGCGCCGCAGGGCCGTATTGCAGGACCTGGTGTGCTGGTGGGGAGCCGAGGCGGCCGAGCCCGCCGATTTGGTGCTTCACAACTGGAATGCCGAGGGCTGGAGCGGCGGTGCCTTCACCTCCTTCCTGACCCCCGGCGCCTGGACCACCTACGGCGCGATTGGGCAGGAGCCCCATGGCCGGGTGGTGTGGGCCGGCACTGAGGCCGCCAGCCGCTGGCCCGGCTACTTCGAGGGGGCGATCGAGGCGGGCCTGGCCGCCGCCGACCGCGTGCGGGGTCTTCTCGGGGATGCCGGTGCTGGGGAGAGCCTTGAGGGCCTGTAGCGCTGTGGGGTTGCGGGAGTCTGATCGATCAGAAGCGGGCAGATGGCCAAACCATTCACAAGGCGATTTTGGCCCGGCCACTGGATCTTGATGTTCGGCATCTTGATGTTCGACATCTTGATGTTCGGCGTTGCTTTTACTCGCCGACTGGCGTACAGAGTTCAATCAGGCACCCATCCGGCGCTCGAACATACGAGACGATCTGCCCCCAAGGTTTGGAGACAGGCGCGCTCAATTCAATCGCGCCTTCCCTCAATGCATGAGCATGAGCAGAAGCGACGTCAAGAGTCAGCAAACCGATTTCCATCCCCAGGGGTATCTCTGATTCGTTTCGCCGGTCTCAAGTTCTCCATATGTTCCTGATTCATGGAGAAAACGCCGCTTAAACCCAAAGGCCCGCTCGTAGAAACTCAGGGATGAAGCGACATCGGCGACGTACAGAATCGTGTATCCGAGCTTCATGGTCGAAAACTAAGAAATCTATCAGTCATATTAGCCCACATATCAGTTGGAGGCAAGAACCTCCGCTTGGATATACGCCTTACGTTAGCATTCCGATGGGAGCACTGACTTCGTCGCTGCTTATCATCTGCTACAAGTCTGGGGTCTGATTGTCAGCCTAGGAGCGACTTTACTGTGCGCTGTGAACGGGTTAGTTGCATTTTCGCCACCTCTAGCGCGCGTTTGGCGCCTTCGGCGCTGGCTTCTTCCAGCTCTTCGTCCCAGCTTTCCAGGTCTTCGAGACCATACTTGTTCATCCGCTGGCCAACAGCGTTTACAATCCCACCGAAAACAGTGGTTGCTAGAGCGTCGAGAGCAGCGGCTTCGACGAGATTGTGCACTCCTTCGAAACGGTCGTTAAGGGCCAGTTTCATGGCGGATGCTGGCATGAAGGGCGAGACGATATCGAAGAACCAGGCTGCTGATTGGCACTGGGGTGCTATGCGGCCCAACGCGTTTCGCGCCTCTACGCCCAGCTGATAAAAGCGTTCGGGGCGGAACTCGGACAAGCTGGGCAACGTTTCCACCATCGTGGGCGTGAGCAACAGGATGCGCTGGCCGGCACGGCGCATGGCGGCCTGCTGGCCCTTGGGCGCGAGCCAGATTGCGCAGTTGCGGAAGTAGGCCAGGATGTCGAGGTAATTGTTGCCGCGCAAGCCGATCAGGTTCATGTTGAACCAGTGGTGCCAGGTGGAGTCGACGACGATGCGCCCTTGGTTGGCGGCTGGCTGGTGTCCGTCCCACACGCCGAGCAGCCCGAACTCGCGGTCGTCGGTGATTTCGTATGTGCCCTTGATGCGGCCGATCACGTTGCGGCCTCGCGCGATCACCTCCACAGGCACGCCGCCGGTGAACTCGGCGGCGTTAGTGGCCGACGGCAGGATGCAGTCGCCTTCGTGCGGATGATCGGGCATCACGGTAATGACACCGCGCGGGCCGCACAGTATCGGGTGTGGGTACTTCTGGTGCTTCCACCATGGCCGCCAGAACGGTGTTGTGTACCGATAGTTCGGATAGATGGGTTGAGGAACACTATCGCTCTCGTTGTCGCTAGGTAACTGCTGGGTGTCGTTACGGGTGAGGTCAGTACTGTCCGGCGCTCTGAGCATGCCGGCTGGCGGCGGCGGGCTTGAAGACCACCACTTGCGCATGGATCGCACACGCTTGATGCCGCCGCATAGGCCCAAGCCCAAGTCATCATGGTCGCCCATAGCGAGCACACCCCCGCCCCGGTCCATGAACGCGTGGATTTCAGCGGGCTCGTTGAGGTTGCGGTTCGGGTCCGTGATCAGGTAAGGCGCTCCCCACAAGTAGCCGAACAGCCAGAGCTCGTCGAAGCCCTTCAGCGAACCGGCGGTGAAGAGAAAGTTGTCGAATCCCGGGGTGGCGGTGGCTTCGGTTCCGCGGTGTGCCTTGGTAAAGGTGAAACGTGCGTAGCTCGGGTGTTCAGGGTGAGCAGGGTCGAAGGCGTCCTGCAGCGCTAGGCCGAGCGAGAAGCCGGCGACCGTGTCGTAAGAATTTCCGTCACACACCACCAACACCTTGATCTGTGCGGGGCCCCAGCGCACATTGGGCCATACGGGAATCTCCCAGCGCAGCCGCGGGTCCAGGAATCGGTCGGGGATGCGGGGCGGCTCGAACGGGATCGGGATGTCGAAGGCGGTGGTGGGCATAGCAGCTATCCGAAACCAAAGTCTTCCCAAATTTTAAAGTCCGTATCGCAAGAGTGCCATAAGAGTGCCGTCATTGCTTTACATATCGCAAAGCGCAGAGGCTCTATTCGTTGGCGTCACCTTCCCGTATTGCCTATGCAGCAGGGCTGCTTAACGCTCGCGATTACCTGGCCGCAAGGTGTCCTCAGCGAAGAAGATAGCCTTGCGTTGGCGGCACAGGTGCATGGAGGTGTTAGCTGACCAGTGTCTTTACCTGGGGCGCTGGTGCTCCACGTAGAAGGCCTTCCACATTTAAGTCCTCATCAACATCTGGCCAGTGGATTCCGTAGCCAGCACCTGCAATCTCCCAGTTGTGACGCTCCTGGGATGTTGCATGCAGAAGCCTTGGGAACCAAGCCAACGGCACCGAGATAGATCGTCCATCAGCCAGGTCAACGATCAGCCTGTCTTCTGTCAAGGCAACGTCTGTGACCTGCTCGCCAGGGTTAGCCATGAAACTCCTCCCATGCTTTTGATATTGCGACTCATCAGGGCAACCCCGGGGTGGGCAGACCCGTCTCCCTGGTTTGAGAACCACCTCAACCAGACGAACCATGCCCAGGCTTGATTCTGGCGCCTCTTCCCTGGCGTCGCTACGGGATGGCAGCAGCGCCGCGGTGCTGGGTGCCGACCGCAATGAGCGCAGTGAGGAACGGCTCGGCTACCGCAACGGCTACCGGTCTCGCAGCCTCACCACCCAGGTAGGGAACATCGACCTGCTGATCCCCAAACTGCGGGCCGGCAGCTTCTTTCCCTCGATCCTCGAGCCCCGCCGCCGGGTCGACCAGGCCCTCTACGCCGTGATCATGGAGGCCTAGATCAGCGGGGTCTCGACCCGCAAGGTCGATGCCCTGGTGGGTGCCTTGGGCTCCCAGAGCGGCATCTCCAAGTCGCAGGTGAGCCGGATCTTTCAGGAGATCGACCAGCAGGTGCAGGCGTTCCTGAGCCGCCCGCTACAGGAGTCTGGCTACGCCTACATCTACCTGGATGCCACCTACTCAAGGGCCGGCTGGGCAAGGCCCTGCAGGTCTGCTCAAGGGCCGTCGTCGTCGCCATGGGCGTCTTTGCCGACGGCCGCCGCGAGCTGCTGGGCATCAAGGTGGGCGACAGCGAGACCGAGGGCTTCTGGAGCGAATTCATCGCCTCCCTCAAGGAGCGGGGCCTTACGGGCGTCAAGCTCGTTGTCAGTGATGCTCACGTCGGCCTGACCAAGGCGATCCGCCGGCAGCTGCAGGGCTGCGTCTGGCAGCGCTGCCGGGTTCATTTCGCCAAGAACCTGCTACAGAGGGTGCCCAAAGGCCACCAAGATTCGAAAACCTATCTTTTGCAAACAACTACGCACACCAGAATAAGCCTGTGCGCGCACAAACATGAATAACAGTATGATGATTTGTGGATTAATAATACTAAAACTAGTTTACGCAAAAATTAGCATACGCATTGTAGCTTCAATTGACCGAAAATTTATTCTAAGTATTCTAAGGTTTGGGACTGCTTGATCTGCTTACGAATTTTCCGCGACCAACCAAATGCCGTAGCTGCTCCAAAGAGTGGCAAAGGTCCAGGTACAGGAGGTGCAGGTGCAGAGACAGGCTCGACTTCAAGAGTTTGTGCCCAGTAATCAACATGTCCCGCTAATTGTTCCGCAAAAGTGCTTGATACGATAATATCAGTATCGGCGGAAACAGTGAAGTTATTACTAAATGTGGAACCATAGGAGCTAGTGAAAAATATGGCAGAGGGTGACGTAGGAATCGTATTTTCATACGTGAAGCCATTGGTCAAAGTTTGAGAGGTCCAAGTCGAAGTAACTTGAGGATTTATGGTACCAATTTCGGCGAAGAAGCTACGCAAGATACCACTGGTGCTGATCAACTTAACGGATTTATCAAATTTGAGCTTGATTGAAGAGATTTGGGGGGCAGGGTTGGTGCCCGCGTTGCCGCATGTAACAATGCTGGTTGGGCGATTACCACCCAGACAGCTGCCGAGCGTTTGATTGGATCGAGACACAGAAACACCAGAAGCCGATGAAGGATTGGCGATGGTGAGCTTGACACCTCCTTTCTCAAATAAAAGAGATGTACCTATATAGTCTGAATGAAATATTGAGCTAGGCGTTCCCCCTCCAAAAATCGGATCCGAGACTCCTGTAGGTACAATCGCTTCAGGGGAATTTGAAAAAAGGTTGAATGTGATCGTCGCAGCATAGGATGGAGCAGACTGCGCTACCGCTACACTTACTCCGAAAAGTGCGACAAGCATTCCACTTACACGAGCGTGGAAGCATGTATTGGAGTGTGTCATGCTCAAATCTACTTATGACAACTTACAGCATGATGCAGCAAAGGTGCATCAGCCAAAGAATGCACATACAGCACCCCAAGCCTACATAAATATTAATCTAGTGTAGAGACATAAATGAGATGGGTAATATGGGAGGTTTGCTTCTTTGCTTTGTCTTGATGTGGTCACCCCCCTGGCGCCGGGGCAGCCATGTCGCCCGGCAGCCAGATGCGAGCGCTGACGGACAGTAGGGCCAGGGCGAACAGCAGCACGATGGCGGCGGGCAGCAGCTTTGAGCGAAGGAAGGACACGGAGCTGGAGGGCGGGTTTCCCCCTTTTATAGGAGAACCGTCGGAGCCCCAACCTCTGCGGGCAACGTTGCCGGCTAGCCCTCCACAGTGCGCCGCAGCCAATACAGCGGGCCGGCGATCAGGCCCCACCTAGGGTTGCCGCGATTCGCCCCCGGCCGATGGCCTCCCACCTGCCTCCCTCCGCGCCAGCCGACGGCGCCGGGCTAAAACCCGTGCCCACCTGGCGGCGGCTGGCGGCGGTGGCGGCCCTGGGGGTGGCCAGCGGCAGCCCCTACATGGTGGGCACCAAGCTCCTGCAGGGCTGGCTCACCACCAGCGGCATCCCCCTCGGCCTGATCGGCCTGCTCGCATACGCCGAGCTGCCCTACACCCTGAAGATGGTCTGGGCGCCGCTGCTCGACCGCTGGCCGATCCCCTGGCCCGACCGCCGCCGCGGCTGGTTGCTGCTCCTCCAGATCCTGCTCGTGGCGGTGATCGGTGCCATGGCCCTGCTAAGGCCTGGCCGCAGCCAAGCCAGCCTGCTGGCGATCGGCCTGATGGCCGTGCTCCTAGCGGTGGTCAGCGCCACCCAGGACATCGTCATCGACGCCTACCGCACCGATCTGCTGCCGGAGGGTGAGCGGGGCGCCGGGGCCGCCGCCACCAACCTCGGCTACCGCGCCGCGATGCTGGCGATCGGCGCCGGCGGCTTCATCCTGGCCGGCCGCGCCGGCTGGCCCCTGGCCTTCGCCGCCGCCGCCGCCCTGATGCTGGCGGTGCTGCCCTTCACCCTCACCGCCCCGCCGCTGCCGCCGCTCGCCCACCAGGTCACCAGCCTGCGCCAAGCGGTGGTGGGCCCGGCGAGGGAATTCCTGCGCCGCACCGGCGGCCCCCGGGCAGTGATGCTGCTGGCCCTGGTGCTGCTCTACCGCTGGCCTGATGGCCTGCTCGGGGTGATGGCGATTCCCTTCCTACTCCAAATTGGCTTTAGCCCAGAGGTGGTGGGTTCGGTGCTCGCGGGCTGGGGCATCGCCGCCACCATCGTCGGCACGGTTGTGGGGGGCCTGCTGTTCGGCCGGCTCGGGATGAACCGCTCTCTCTGGCTGTTCGCCCTCGTCGGCGCCGCCGGCAACCTCAGCTACGCGGCGCTGGCCCGCTTCGGCGGCGGCATGGCCGGCCTGCTGGCGGCGGTGGGCCTGGAAAACCTGGGCGGCGGCCTGGTGGGGGCCGCCTTCGTGGCACTACTGATGAGCCTCTGCAACCCCCGCTTCTCCGCAACCCAGTACGCCCTGCTCTCCGGCGTCTATGCGCTCAGCCGCTCGGTGCTCTCCGGCCCGGCGGGCTTCCTGGCGGAGGGGGTGGGCTGGGACAGCTTCTTCATGCTCTCGGCAGCCGCCTCCCTGCCAGCCTTCCTGCTGATGACCCGGCTCACCCCCTGGCGAGGCGATGGGGTGCAGGGGGCTTTCGATCCCCTGCGGGATCCAACCTGAGCGGCGCTCTTCTCTCCCCCGCCTCCCTCCTGCGCAGCTGCCCCTGAAGCGCTTCAGGCCATGGCCAGGGCCGCCAGGGTCTGGTTATGGAATCCACCGGCACCATGGAGGCGGGCAATTTCGCCGTAGGTGTAAAAACCGGCTACGGGCAAGGGGCCCAGCAGCTCCTCCATACACTCGAAATCCCCGTCGGCTGAGGCGCTCTCCAGCACCGAGCGGAGCGCCACACAGTCGAAGAGGAGCATGCCGATCGGCGCGGCGCCGGCCAGCCCAGAGCAGGCCTCCCGGCAGGCATATTCGGCGTCTCGCAGCACCGACACGCTGTCGCCCTGCATGAACATCGTCATCCCACCCTGGGGAAGGCCGGCGATGCAGGTGAGGCTGCGGGTCTCCAGATCGGCGCCGGCCAAGTAGCGGATCTCGATGCGATCGCGCCTTGGTATGCCTAGGGGATGGGTGGCTGCAAAGGCGGCGAAGGCTTCCCGGCTGGCGCTCGCCTGAGGCGCCTTCAGGGTTTCCAGGTAGACGTCGAGGGCTGGACGGTCATCCAGGCTCTTCACGCTCACCCCCGAGCTGGAGGTGAGCAGCATCGGCTCTCCCACCGGAAGCAAGCTGTGGGAGACACCGATAACGATCGGGCTGTCGGATCCGATGGCGGCGGCCACCAAGGCCTGGTTCAGCACTCTGGCTCCGAAGATCTGGGAGGTGGAGCGCATGGCCATGTCACCGCCCGCGCATCCCCCCTCCAGCGGTACTGAGGCTCCGGACACTTCGTAGGCCCCGCGCACCGCCTCCATCTGGTCGCCACAGAGGCCATCGGCCAGGAGCACCAGGACGCGGTGGGGATGGGAGGGAAGGCCATCGAGGCAGCGGGCCGCCCGGCGGGAAGCCACCCGCAGGCTTCCCAATTCCCCCTGCCCCATACCCACCCGCACGGAGAAGCCGGCACCGCCCAGGGCCCAGAGCACGAGGCTGTGGCGCAGGGAGCGGCCGTCGGTGAGTTCACCGGAGGTGCTGCAGGCGATCAGGGGAACGGATCCCAGGGCGGCCTGGAGCTCCCCGGCCATCGAGTCCATCGGGTAGGCCAGGGAGAGAAAAGCGATCACCAGGGCTGGTGCCTCGAGCGCGGCGAGGCCCTCCGGAAAGAGGGCGGTCATCGCTTCGGCGATCGCCCCGCCCGGATCGGGGGTTGCTGGAACTGCCGCAACGCACCCAGCGGGGGCGTGGACCGCTGGATTCCCCCCGGATCGTTGGCTCTGGCACAAGAGCCGCGCCGGGGGAGGGATCGGTCATGGCAGCCACGGGGGTCGAAGCCTCTCCAAACGATGAGGGGATTGGGAACCCGCGATGACGCAACAGGCGAAGCTCCGCGCCTGCGGCCGCGTGCATCACCCCGGCTCAGCCCAGCCGGCGCCGCAGCTGGCCGCAGGCAGCGTCCTGGTCCAGACCGCGACTGGCGCGCACGCTCACCGCGGTGTGGCGGCGGGCCAGGGCCGTGCGGAAGGCTTCCACCGCGGCGGGCGAAGGGCGCTGGAACTCCTCCTCCTCGATGGGGTTGTAGGGGATGAGGTTCACGTGGCTCTGGAAGCCCCGCAGCAAGGCGGCCAGTGCCGCGGCATGGCGCGGCTGGTCGTTGAGCCCCCCGAGCAGGATGTATTCAAAGCTCACCCTCCGGCCCGTGATCGTCACGTAGCGGCGGCAATCCTCCAGCAGCTCCTCGATCGGATAGGTGTGGGCGGTGGGGATCAGTTCCTCCCGCAGCCGCTGATCCGGGGCATGGAGGCTCACCGCCAGGGTGAATTGGGCGCGGCCCAGCCGATCGAGGGCCCGTTGAGCCAAGGTGGGGAGGGTTCTGGCCACGCCCACGGTGCTCACCGTGATCTGACGCTGAGCCATGCCCAGGTCGCGGCAGAGGCAGTCGATCGCGGCAAGCACCACCTCGCTGTTGAGAAGGGGTTCGCCCATGCCCATGAACACCACATGGCTGGGGCGGCGGCCCATGGCCTCGCGCACGCTCAGAACCTGGTCGACGATCTCGTGCACGGCAAGGGAGCGCTGCAGCCCTCCCTTGCCCGTGGCGCAGAAGCGGCAGGCCATCGAACAGCCCACCTGGCTACTCACGCACACGGTGAGCCGCTCACCGCTGGGAATCCCCACGGTTTCGATGCTCAGGCCATCAACGGTGCCGAGCAGCAGCTTGCAGGTGCCATCGCGGGCGTCACTGCGGTGCAGCACCCTGGAGCGGCCCAGCAGGGCCTGGCCGGGTTCGCTCTCCACTGTGGTGATCCGTTGCTCTCTGGGGCGCTCTGGACTCCCTTGCGCTGGTGGCCAAAGGACCTCCGCCTCGGGCCCAATGGTCCCTGACCCGGCCGGGAGCACTGGCAGCTCCTGCAGTCGCTGACGCCAGGCCTTGGGAAGTACCGAGATTGCATCGAGGCTGCCGGCTCCGCGGTTGTACAACCAGTCGTGCAGTTGGCGGCCACGGAAGGCGGGCTGTCCCTGGGACTGGGCCCAGGCTTCCAGCTCCGCCACCCCGAGTCCCAACAGGGGGGTCAGCGCCACCGCCTGAGGCCGCAGATCGGTGGATGCCACAGCGGCGGGTTCCGGGTTTGCGCGCAATTCGGAGCCGGTTGCGGACCCTGCAGCAGCCGCACTGGAAGAATCCTCAGGGCTGACTCCCGCCGCCGTGGCGGCCATCAGGGCCGGATCAAGAGGCCGTGGCCGAGCGTCCATTCCACAACCACCAGGGCCACGAACCCCAGCATGGCGAGGCGGCCATTCAGCCGCTCGGTGTGGCCGTGGAAGCCCCAGCGCGGCAGGCGTTGCACCGGGATGGGGGTGCCTAGATCGGTTCTAGCTACTGCGGATGGAGCGGCGGATCGGCCGGGGGGCTTGGCGCCACCACGGGGGATGGGCCGGTCGGGGGCGTCAGTCATCGCTGAGCAGCCCCTCCTCTTGCAGGCCCTCAAGGGCTGCAGGATCGGCGATCAGTTCCTCATCGAGGCCCTCGTCGAGTCCCGGGCGGGTGAAGGCAGCGAAGCTGCTGGCCGTGGCCTCGATGCCATGGCGGCTGCGGGTGGCTTCGAGATCCTCATCGGAGGGATCGTCCAGCACCGCCGCCGAGGCGGCAGGGGTTGGCATCTCGACCGTGTAGTCGGGGCGGAGGTTCTGCACGCGGCGGTAGCTCGCAGCCTCTTCTTCGAGGATGTCGGGGTGGGGTCCGGCCTCGGCCCGGAGCTCCTCTTCGAAGCCCCCGAAGCCGGTGCCGGCTGGGATCAGACGGCCGATGATCACGTTTTCCTTGAGGCCCCGCAGCCAGTCGCTCTTGCCCTCGATGGCCGCTTCGGTGAGCACCCGGGTGGTTTCCTGGAACGAGGCGGCCGAGATGAAGCTGTCGGTGTTGAGGGAGGCCTTGGTGATCCCTAGCAGCACCGGCGTGAACTCGGCCGGAGCGCCGCCGGTGATCGCCATGGCGGCGTTGCCCTTTTCCACCTGACGCAGTTCGATCAGCTCACCGGGCAGCAGGGTGGTGTCGCCCGCATCCTCAACGCGCACCTTGCTGGTCATCTGGCGCACGATGACCTCGATGTGCTTATCGCTAATGGAAACGCCCTGAGATTTGTAGACGTTCTGCACTTCCTGCACCATCTGGAACTGCAACTTCGAGATCGATTCCTGGGCGGCCTCCATGGTGGGCTTGCGCAGGCGCAGATCCTCGAAGAAGCACTCCAGCAGCTCGTGGGGGTTGATCGGCCCATCGGTAAGCAGTTCGCCGGCGCTGACCTGCTGGCCATCGCTCACCATCACGTTGCGACCCAGCAGGATCGGGTAATCGGTGATCGCGTCGTCAGCTTCGATCACCGACACGGTGATCGAGTCGTCGTCTTCGCCCTGTTTGATCTGCACCGTGCCGCTCTTGCGGCAGAGCACAGCCGATTCGCGGGGGCGGCGGGCCTCCAGCAGTTCCTCAATCCGGGGCAGGCCCTGCACGATGTCACCGGTCTTCTGGCGCTCGAACACAAGCAGGGCCAGGCCATCACCCCGTTGCACCAACTCACCATCGCGCACGTGCAGAACCGAATCGGGCGACACCATGTATGGGCGGCCGAGGCGAATCGTGACGGTCTTGTCCTGGATCGCCTCCACTTGGCCGCAGCAGGGGGCCGTGACGCCCTCGGCGAGGGGATCGCCATCGACAACCCGGTCGCCGACCGCCACCGAAGCGGCACCGGAGAGCTCAAGGCTGCGGGTGTCGCCGGCCCGCTCCACGAGCAGACGGCGGATCGGCTCTCCGGTGAGGGATTCCGGCAGCTGCACCACGCCATCCTCCTTGCAGAGAATCTGGGTGGTGGCCACCACATCGCCCCGCTTCACGCTGATCCCATCCTCAACCTGAAGTTCGGTGTGGGTGGAGCCGTGGCTGGCATCGGAGAGGGTGTCGCGCCGAACCAGCAGCGTCTCGAGAATCACCAGCTGGAGGCGATCGATCGTCTTGGCCCGCTTGTCGGCCACCGCTTCCACATCCACCGTCATCTGGGGGGTGGTGTCGAAGGTCTCAAGGATTAATTGGGTGCGCAGCAGCTCAACCCCCTCCACCGATTTGATTAGCTCGCCATCCTTGTAGGTAAGCCGCTGGGTGGCCTTGAGGCCGAGGGAGGGACCACCGCTCTGCTTCACCGAGGCCAGTTCAGGCAGGTGCGCGGCATCGGGGATTGTGTATTCCTCCACGGGCCGCAGCAGGAGGGCACCTCCCTCCGGAGTGTCGACCGCCTCAACGAACTGCATCGACTCGGCCACCAGCCCGGGGGCGATCTCCTCACCGGGGTTCACCATGCGTCCATCGCCGCCGTAGCGGCTGAGCACCTTGGCGTCGCTGATCTGTCGCAGATCGCCGGAGCGAACGATGATTTCTCGGAGAATGTCGTTCTTCTGGGTCACTGTCACGATACCTGCAGTCTGGCTGAAGATATCCTTCACCACCTCCGTGCCGGCTTCGATCCACTGGCCGTCCTCAATCATCAACAAGGAGATGTCTTTATTGATCTCATGGGTTTCCTGCGGGATCCAGAGGAGGGTGCCACCTTTGCTCACCTCGTAGCCATGCTTGGCAGAACGGGCTTTCTTGATCGCCAGGCCTGGGGCGAATTTCACGATGCCGCCGGTCTGGGTCCGGAAGCGGTCGTCGTGGAGTTCGGCAATCACCTCACCGGCACCGATCTTGGTACCGGGATGGGTGATCAGCCGATAGCGACTGCCATCCTTCTCTTCAAGGAACCAGTTCTCGCCGCTGTGGGTGGATTCACCCTGCAGTTTGCAGTCCTTGAGGTTGATGCTGGCGGTGACGATTTGCACCTCGCGTGAATCGCCGGCCGATTCGCGCAGCCGCACCGCGCCGCCGTATTCGCTGGACAGCCGGCTCTCGGCGAGCACATCGCCGGTGTGAACCGGTTTGTTGCCCTGTACCACCGGCTGGGCATTCGGGGGAAGGTTGTACACGTCGCCGCTGAACACCCAGAGGCGGCCAAGGCGCTGGGCCTTGTGGGTGATGTTGCCCTGGCGGTCGGTGACCTCGCGGGGCTGAATCACATCTTCGAAGCGCACCTGACCCGCCAGGTCACAGATCACATCCTTGGTGGCCTTCTCCACGCTCTTCTTGACCTGAGCGCCTGCGGAGATCTGGGCCAGCATCGTGTCGGAAGGCACATGCCCACCATCGTTCACGAACAGGATGGAGCCGGAGCTGATGCTCAGTTTCTGAGATTTACCCTTGGCACTTTTCACCTCCAGAACGAAATCGGTTTCGGCCAGGTGGGCTTCCACGCCGTGGGGCGTCCGGTGGGCCCGCACCCGTGCCTTGGCACCAAACTCCACAGTGCCTTCAATCGAGGAGCGCACCACCCCGGTTTCGGCCGTGGACACACCGCCGGTATGGAAGGTGCGCATCGTGAGCTGGGTGCCGGGCTCACCGATCGACTGGGCGGCGATGATGCCCACCGCTTCGCCGAGATCCACCAACTCATTGTGAGCCAGGGCCCAGCCATAGCACTTGCGGCACACCGAACGAGAGGCCTCGCAGGTGAGGGGCGAACGCACTACCACGGTGCGCACCCCGGCCGCCTCGATGCGGCGGGAGAGAGGAGGATCGATCTCGCCGTCGCGGTCGACGATCACTGTGCCATCGGTGTCGAGCACCGGCTCACCGGCCAGCCGACCCACCAGCTTGGCGGCGTACTTTCCCTTGTCGTCGGCATCGATTGGAATGCCGCGGGTGGTGCCGCAGTCTTCCTCCCGCACGATCACATCCTGGGCCACGTCCACCAGACGGCGGGTGAGGTACCCCGAGTCGGCGGTGCGCAGGGCCGTGTCCACCAGACCCTTGCGGGCCCCGTACGAAGAAATCACGTATTCGGTGACCGTTAGCCCTTCGCGGAAGTTGGTACGGATCGGAAGGTCGATGATCTCGCCCTGGGGGTTGGCCATCAGGCCCCGCATGCCCACCAGCTGACGCACCTGGGACATGTTGCCCCGGGCACCCGAGTTGGCCATCATCCACACCGAATTCAGCGGGTCGTTGTCGTTGAAGTTCTTCTTGACTTCCTCGACCAGACGCTCATTGGTTTCCGTCCAGGTGTCGATCACCTTGGTGTGCCGCTCCACCTCGGTGATCTCACCGAGCCGGTAACGCTCTTCGGTGTCGGTGATCTGCTGTTCCGCCTCCTGCAGCAGGCGCACCTTCTCACCGGGGATGCGCAGGTCGTCCACCGAAATCGACACGGCCGCCTGGGTGGCGTAGTGAAAGCCCAGATCCTTGAGCTCATCGGCCATGGAGGCGGTGGCCGCTGTTCCATGGTGCTTGAAGGCCCAGGACACCAGGTTGCGCAGGGCCTTTTTATCGATCACCCGATTGCGGAAGGGGGGAGCCTCCCGGCTGAAGGCGGGTGTGGTGTCGGGCACGGCCGGGGCGGGAGCGGCCTTGCTGCTCTTCTTGCTCGACTTCTTGGCGGGCGTGGCGGTCATGGCGTGATCGGCGTTGTCAGCGCGGAGAGGAAAGGCTGGTGAGAAGGAAGAGGGATGGCGGTGTGCCGTGGGCTGCTCTCGGGCAGGGCACGACGGTGGGAAGGGAAGCGCCTCCCGGGTTCGGCATCAGGCGGCGGCCACAGCGGCGATGATCGTGTGGTTGATCACGACCCGGCCCACGGTGGTCAGCAGGTAGCGGCTGATCAGAGCGCCGTCCTCGTCGAAGCGGTCGCGGCGGTACTTCCACTGCTCCACGCGAGTGCCATCGCTGAGGGTCTCGCTCGACTGGGGCTCCCGGTCCTCGTCGTCGCTCTCAACCTCACCGTTGAAGCGCACCCAGATCCAGTCGTGGAGATGGAGGTGCTTCTCCTCGAAGGCATGGATCACGTCCTCAAGGCCCGCGAAGGTGAGGGAACGGTCGCCAAAGGCAGGCCTGGCGGCACCGGGCTGCTCGGCGGTGAGGTAGTAAGCGCCCAGCACCATGTCCTGAGAGGGTGTGATGATCGGCTCGCCGGTGGCGGGCGAGAGAATGTTGTTGCTGGCGAGCATCAGCATCCGTGCCTCGGTCTGGGCCTCGATCGCCAAGGGAACGTGCACAGCCATTTGGTCGCCGTCGAAGTCGGCGTTGAAGGCGGGGCAGACCAAGGGATGCAACTGGATGGCACGTCCATCCACCAGTTTCGGCTCGAAGGCCTGGATCCCCAGACGGTGCAGGGTCGGGGCCCGGTTGAGCAGGATCGGGTGCCCCTCGATCACCTCCTGCAGCACCTGCATGACCTCATCGTCGGCGCGCTGAATCAACTTCTTGGCCGCCTTGATGTTGTTCACGATGTTCTGGCGGATCAGGCGATGGATCACGAAAGGCTGGAACAGCTCGATCGCCATCTCCTTGGGCAGGCCGCACTGATGCATCTTCAGCTTGGGACCCACCACGATCACGGAACGGCCGGAGTAATCGACCCGTTTGCCGAGCAGGTTCTGGCGGAAACGCCCCTGCTTACCCTCGATGATGTCGCTGAGGGATTTAAGCGCCCGGTTGTTGGCTCCCACCACGGTGCGACCGCGGCGGCCGTTGTCGATCAGGGCATCGACGGCCTCCTGCAGCATGCGCTTTTCGTTGCGCACGATGATCTCGGGGGCCAAGATCTCCTGAAGCCTCGCCAAGCGATTATTGCGATTGATCACCCGCCGGTAGAGGTCGTTGAGGTCGCTGGTGGCGAAACGGCCGCCATCGAGCTGCACCATGGGCCGCAGATCCGGTGGGATCACCGGAATCACATCGAGCACCATCCACTCCGGACGAGCATTGGTGGCGATGAAGTTGTCGATCACCCGCAGGCGCTTGATCAGCTTGGCCCGCTTCTGCCCCTTGCTGGCGTTGATGTCTTCACGCAGCTGATCGCCGATCTCGTTGAGATCGAGGTCTTCAAGCAATTGCTTCAGGGCTTCGGCACCGATGCCGACGACGGGTTCATTCTCAATCTCGGAGTCTTCGGCGAAGATCTGATCCTCGATCTCCAGCCACTCGTCTTCGGTAAGCAGTTGCTTGTAGGTGAGATCCTTATGGTCGCCCGGATCGAGCACCACGTAGCAGTTGAAGTAAACGATCTGCTCCACATCGCGCAGGGGCATGTCGAGCAGGATCGCCACATAGCTGGGAATGCCCTTCAAATACCAAACATGCGAGACAGGCGCCGCCAGCTTGATGAAGCCCATGCGATGGCGCCTCACCCGGCTTTCCGTGACCTCCACCCCGCAGCGCTCGCAGACGATGCCGCGGTGCCGCACGCGCTTGTATTTGCCGCAATGGCATTCCCAATCCTTGGAGGGGCCGAAGATCTTCTCGCAGAACAGCCCGTCCATCTCGGGCTTGAGGGTGCGGTAGTTGATCGTTTCCGGCTTAGTCACCTCGCCCACCACCTGGCCGTTGGGCAGGGTGCGCTGACCCCACTGCATGATCCGCTCGGGGGAGGCGAGCGTGATCTTCACGTAGTCGAAGTGGTTCTCGGTGCGGAGGTTGCTGTTGGACATGGCGGCTGACGCGCGGAGAGGGAGGAAGGCGGGGGGTATCGGAGTCCCGTGCAACCGCCCCCAAGGTGGGGGCGGTTG
>Ga0194055_10002135_pt1 | contig 15807 bp, 20 predicted proteins | sample SepL449m_MetaG_FD_155482 | JGI IMG/M metagenome (GOLD analysis project Ga0194055, IMG submission 155482) | Anoxic zone freshwater microbial communities from boreal shield lake in IISD Experimental Lakes Area, Ontario, Canada - Sep2016-L442-9m | ecosystem: Environmental > Aquatic > Freshwater >... | reverse complement strand
CATGAGCTTAATGAGGTTAAATTAACTAAAGTGAAGGGTTTCAAGAATTTCCGTTTTGCAACAGAAGATGAAGTAAAAGAGTACCTTAAATGTCCACCAGGATTCATAGGGCCTTTAGGAGTTAAATCTTCTATAAAAATCATGGCAGACAAATCCGTAGGAATTTTGTCTGATTTTATCTGTGGTGCAAATGAACCCAAGTTTCACCTAAGAGGTGTTAATTTTGTGCGAGATCTCCCAGAACCAATGCTTTATGCGGATTTGAGAAAAGTGGTTGAAGGCGACGCGAGTCCAGACAATCAAGGAACGCTTCAAATATGCAGGGGCATTGAAGTGGGCCACATTTTTCAGCTAGGCAATAAGTACTCTAAGGCGATGAAAGCAGAATACTTAGATGAAAATGGCCAAACTCAAACTTTAGAGATGGGTTGTTACGGTATCGGGGTATCTAGAATTGTAGCTGCTGCGATTGAGCAAACGCAAGATGATAAGGGCATTGTCTTACCCGTTAATATTGCTCCTTTTGAGGTGGTGATTGCGCCCATAGGTTACGACAAGAGTATTGAAGTCAAAGCTTCGGCTCATAAAATTTATGATGCTCTTAAAGAAATAGGTGTGGACGTTTTACTCGATGATCGTGGTGAACGCCCAGGCATTATGTTTGCCGAAATGGAATTGATAGGTATTCCTTATAGAATTATTATAGGGGATCGCAATCTAAAAGAAGGCAAAGTCGAATTTCAAGGTCGATTGGATCAGGAATCTAAATTAATTGATGAAAATCAAATATTTACAGAAATTAAATCTTTATTATCCCTCTAAAGCATTAAACCCATTTTTTTATAACTAACTGATTTAATTGAGTTATTTTTGTCAAGCATTTATTACAAAATAATTACAATTAAGTGGTGTACTTATTAAAAAAAAGGGTTAATATTCGGCAAGTAGTTAGTAATCGATGACCTGGAAGACTAGGGCCAATTGATAACTAAGTGCCCAAGTACTATAGCTCTTTGATGTTCATATACAGTCAACTAACTTAGGAGATGTTATGTCGAAATCATTAGCATTAGCAATCAGTGTTGGTGTAGTAGCAGGTCTTTGGACTTTCCTCGGAAGTGGTTATCTCAGCTTTGCAAGTATCGCGATTGGTTTTTTAGCTTGGGCTGCATCTGGCCTAGTTGGCAAATCAGACGCAATGCAAAAAACAGTTATCGGAATGACTTTCGGCGCAATCATTGCATCAGTTGCTGTTTTTCTAGCGGGTATTGAATTACCTGTAATAGGCGCAAATCTTGCAGTAGGCGTTGGTGTAGCGGCACTCATTCTAGTACTTGTTGCTGATAAGGTGTCTCAAGTTGCTAATGTCGGCGTGAATGTTTTAGGTTTTGCGTCAGCTTTTACACTAGCACCAAGCGCAGCTAGCATCGGTGCAATGGATTTATCTAATCCAGTCGCCATTGTTTTAGTTTCAAGTATCTTGGGCGTAGTTGCAGGTAATGTAGCAGGAAGACTTGCGTCTGCAATTAAGTAATTATTTTAAATAGCTTAAAAAAACGCACCCTTCAGGGTGCGTTTTTTTTATTTAGATTTACTAGAGATTTTAAATCCGTAATAGGTTCCGAATTCACCTTCAGATTCGTTATATATAAAGAATAGATTATTTGTATAGCCGAGACCATTGTAATGATTATGGGCTCTTAGTTTTATCTCTTTTGGTAAGATGGATTTGCCAACATAATTACCTTTAGCATTAAAGATTAATACTGCCTTATGATCGACATCGAGAATCGCCATCTCTTCCCCATCGATGCTTGTGGCTGCAATAAAATTATCACTTAGATCGTCAAATGCGACACCGGCCGATTTTAAATCTAAATTAATTTCCCCTATCTTATTACCGTCGTTAGCATCAATGACGATAACTTTGTCACTCCTCTTTTGTTTAGCAAAGTAATGATTAGATTTGGAATCAAAGGAAGGCATCGTAGCCGAATCACCAAAGGCAGGATTAAAACCTGAAACCTCTTTTGAGCTACCTTTCAAATTACCTTGAGGATCAAGATCTAACGAATAAATACCAGTATTAGGCGCAAAACCTACCTCACTCGATACATTATAAGTAATCGTTGTAAGCTGAAAGGTGACTTCATTATAAAAAATGGAGCGATTGTCAAATCCGGCTTGAGTTGAGGACAGATATTTTCCAGATTGATCATAAGTGTGAATAAGGGATTTGGAAATAGGGGCTTCAGTTTCCGAGCCCAAGGGCGCTAGGCCACCATCAGCAATATAATATTTTTTTTGGCCTGGTATAAAGGCGACTGTCATAGGTCGGGTAGTGGGTTTTTTAGCGAGCGCTATTTTAATTTCTGATTTTGCTTCGGGAAGCACATCAGCATAAATCGAGAAATTAAGCATTAAAAAGCACAGTGCAATAATAATTTTCATAAATATATCTTCTTAGATTGAGTTATTAATTTTAGTTTGATCGTTCAATGAATGAAGCATCACCATAACTAAAGAAACGATACTCATGTTTAATAGCATGTTGATAAAGTTTCTTCATAGTATCACTTCCGCTAAAAGCAGAGACCAAAATAAATAAAGTACTTTTAGGTAAATGAAAATTGGTGAGCAACGCATCCACAATTTTAAATTGATAACCAGGTTTAATAAAGATAGAAGTTTCTTTATACCCTGATTCAATAATTTCCTCTGAGAATTTACTTTCTAAGGCTCTGAGCACTGTAGTCCCAATAGCAATAATTCTGCCTTGATTGGCTTTAGTGTCTTGAATCATTTGGATAGTTTCATCTGGCACATTAAAAGATTCGCTATGCATTTGATGGCCATCGAGATTGTCTTCTCGCACAGGCTGAAAAGTACCAGCACCTACATGAAGCGTTAGAAATGCATGTTTAATTTTTTTAGCATCTAATGCTTTGAAAATTTCATCAGTAAAATGAAGCCCCGCTGTAGGAGCTGCAACTGCACCTGATTCTTTTGCGTAAATCGTTTGATATCTTTTTTCATCAGATTTGTCTGCACTTCTTTCGATGTAAGGCGGTAAGGGGATATGTCCGAATTGCTCTAGTACATCATAGGCAGACAATATTGAATGAAATTCAATATGAAAAAGATCATTTTCTTTTTTGATGACTTTAATTACGACATCTTTATTGATCTCAAAGATATTGCCATCTAATATTTTTTTTGATGTCTTTAAATGAGCCAAAGCATGATGATTGTTGATAATACGCTCAATCATGATTTCAACTTTTCCACCTGTTAATTTTTTCCCAAATAACCTCGCTTTAATCACACGTGTATCGTTGAAAATTAAAAGATCATTTGGATTTAATAAATCAATAAATTCGGTAAACTTTTTATCGCTGAATGACTTTGTATTTTTATTTAAAACAAGAAGTCGACTTGAATCCCTTTTTTGAAGAGGGGTTTGGGCAATAAGATGCTGGGGCAGGTCAAAATTAAATTCTTCAATTAGCAATTATATTTATGCGCTTAATATTTTAAGAGGAATCTTTAAATGATCTGAATATTAGAATTATGTAATATGATTTAAAATAACATTAACTAAAATTGCAAGCGTTAACAGCAAAAGAATAGCCACTAAAAAACCTATAATCAGAAAATACTTTATTCCATGTTTTTGAACAAAGGCATCATCCTGAGAAAATTTTCTATTGCTTTGGACGCCGAAAAAAGCAGATAGGATACTTTTAATGATATGGAGCATAGTCTTTTTATTAAGTGTTAAATCCCTACAATTTTAATATAGTTATCAGATATAAGCCGATATTATCTATAATGTTTATTAGGCCGGGATGGCGGAATTGGTAGACGCACGGGACTCAAAATCCCGCGCTAGTAATAGCGTGCGAGTTCGATTCTCGCTCCCGGCACCATAAATTAGAAAATTATTGGAATTTTTTTCTTTTGTGTGTGTCAAGGAAAAATATGATTCAAATTAAAAATTTAAAGAAAGGCACTTTAGACGAATTTATTCTTCGCCCAAATCCATCTATGCCATGGAAAGTGATTAAAAAAATTTACTTTTTTTTCTTTATTTTTATCCTCATAATTGCCTCAATGCTCTGTTATTTTGGATTATATCTAGCGATTCCTTTTTACGGCATTGAGGTTTTTTTGCTTGGGTATGCTTTGTATATCACTTGCCTTAAAAGTACTTTTTATCAAATTATAAGAATCAGTTCCCGTTTAATTGAAATTAAAACTATTCAAGGAAAAAAAATAATTAAAGAGGAATTTAATCGAGACTGGAGTAAATTTAGACTTGTGACAACATACTTCAATCGGCCTAGTTTCATTGTCATAAGCTCTCATGGAAAAAATACTCGTGTTGGAGATTTTTTATGCGAGAGTGAGCGCTTAGAATTATTTAAAAAAATTTCCTGATTACAATCTTTTCGTATTGATTTTAAAAAATCCTACTGATAACATGAGAAACATAAAATTTCAGTAAATAAAGATCATTTAACTTTTACGGTAAGGAACATTAAATGCATTTGAATAAGTGTATGGCTAGATTTTTATCTAATTTCACAGTTATCTTGTCGGCACTATTCTTATTGAGCCCAGATATATTGCATGCTGCTTGGGGTTTGAATATGACACAAGGAGCTACCCCTATAAGTCACGATGTTTATAACATGCATATGACTTCTCTATATGTATGTACTGTCATTGGTTTTTTAGTTTTTGGAATGATGTTTTGGTCTATATTCCATCATCGAAAGTCAAAAGGTGTTAAACCAGCAAAATTCTCTCACAGCACAACCGTTGAGATCATTTGGACTCTTATACCTTTTATTATTATTGTTTCATTGGCAATACCAGCAACTAAACTTCTTGCAAGAATGGATGACACTTCAAAATCTGAAATCACTATCAAAGCAACAGGGTATCAATGGAAGTGGAAATACGACTACATAAACGAAGATCTAACTATTTACAGTAATTTGGCGACTGATAGTGTTGAAGCTAGCCAGAGGAATTCAGGGATTGATCCAAAGACTACTGATAACTATTTACGAAATACTGATACAGCTCTTGTGCTTCCTGTAGGTAAAAAAATTAGAATTATGACAACGGCGAACGATGTTATTCATGCATGGTGGGTCCCTGATTTAGGCTGGAAAAGAGATGCTATTCCAGGATTTATTAATGATAACTGGACAGTAATTAATAAAGAAGGTACTTATCGTGGGCAGTGCGCTGAAATTTGCGGTAAGGGTCATGGATATATGCCCATTGTAGTAAAAGCTGTTCCAGAAAAAGAATACCTAGCTTGGGTTCAAGAAACAAAACTTGCATTAAAATCTAAAAAAGATAGTGGCGATAAAGAGCTTTCGATGGATGAGTTAAAATCTAAAGGCGAAGCTGTTTATAAAGCCAATTGTCTAGCTTGTCATCAAGCAAATGGACAAGGGATTAAAGGAGTTTTCCCAGCACTCGATGGAAGTCCACTTGCAATACTTAAAGATCGTATTCCTGAGCATATTCATCAGGTGATTTACGGTAAAAATAATATGCCTGCATTTGGAGAGCAATTGTCAGACACAGATATTGCTGCAGTCGTCACTTACGAAAGAAATGTTTGGGGTAATAAAACAGGCGATATTATTCAGCCTAAAGATGTAGCAGCTGGCAGAAAGAAATAATTTTAAATTTAATTTTTTTAATTTAGGAAGATTTTAAGAATGAGCACAATAGCGCACGCCGATCACGATCATCACGATCATAAGCCCACAGGTATTAAACGTTGGTTGTTTTCAACAAACCATAAAGATATAGGTACGATGTACCTAGTATTTTCATTGATCATGTTCTTTATTGGTGGGTCAATGGCGATGATTATTCGTGCAGAGTTATTTCAACCAGGGCTTCAGTTTGTAGACCCACAATTTTATAACTCCATGGTTACTGTGCATGCGCTAGTAATGATTTTTGGAGCTGTGATGCCCGCTGGAGTTGGGCTTGCAAATTGGATGATACCTATTATGATTGGTGCTCCAGACATGGCACTTCCACGCATGAATAATATGAGTTTTTGGATTTTGCCTTTTGCTTTTGCGCTTCTTTTAGGTACTTTATTTATGGAAGGCGGAGCTCCTGCGGGCGGCTGGACTATGTACCCACCTCTTGTGCTTCAAACAGGTAAAGCATTTCCATTTTTAATTTTCGCAGTGCACTTCCTTGGTGTGTCATCTATTATGGGGGCGATTAATATCATTGCCACAGTATTTAACATGAGAGCGCCAGGAATGACATTAATGAGACTACCTTTATTTGTATGGACCTGGATAATTACAGCATTTTTACTTATTGCCTCTATGCCAGTTTTAGCTGGCGCTGTGACAATGTTGTTAACCGATAAATATTTTGGAACCAGTTTCTTTAATGCTGCAGGCGGTGGCGATCCAGTATTATTCCAACATATCTTCTGGTTCTTTGGACATCCGGAAGTTTATATTTTAATTTTGCCTGCATTTGGAATTATTTCGCAAATTATTCCGACTTTTGCTCGTAAGCCGCTTTTTGGATATGCATCTATGGTTTACGCAACGGCTTCAATTGCCATTCTTTCTTTCTTTGTATGGGCGCACCATATGTTTACAGTTGGTTTGCCTATCAATGGCGAATTATTTTTCATGTATGCGACAATGTTAATTGCCGTACCTACAGGCGTTAAAGTTTTTAATTGGGTAGCAACAATGTGGAAGGGGGCTATGACCTTTGAGACTCCAATGCTATTTGCATTAGCATTTGTCATCTTATTTACAATTGGAGGCTTTTCAGGGCTTATGTTAGGCATTACGCCAGTTGACTTCCAATATCATGATACTTATTTCGTTGTAGCTCATTTTCACTACGTGCTATTGACAGGCGCAGTATTTGCTCTTATGGCTGCGATTTATTACTGGCTTCCCAAATGGACGGGGCACATGTATGACGAGAAATTAGCCAAGATTCATTTTTGGTTATCGGCTATCTTTTCAAATGTTCTTTTCTTTCCACAGCATTTTCTAGGCTTAGCCGGCATGCCAAGAAGAATTCCGGATTACAGCGTTCAGTTTGCAGATTTTAATATGGTTTCAAGTCTTGGTGGTTTTGCGTATGGTATTTCACAATTGTTATTCGTATATATTGTTATCAAATGTGTCTTAGGAGGCAAAAAAGCTACGGGTCAAGTTTGGGAAGGTGCGCGTGGATTGGAGTGGACATTAAGTTCACCACCACCATTCCATTCGTTTACTAAGCCACCAAAAGTCACAAAAGCCTTAATGGACTATTGATGGTTAAAAAAGTATTTACAAATAATAATCAAATAGTTAAAAAAAGAAATAAACGTTTAGCATTAATTTTAGGGCTGATTGCTTTTTCTTTGTACTTAGGATTTATTTTAAGCAATATGAAATGATTAAAATTGGCGGCATTAAGCGAACAACTGTTCTTTTAACGTTGCTCACATTGGTAATGTTTGGTTTTGGTTATGCACTTGTGCCGCTATATGATGTTTTTTGCGAAGTCACTGGATTGAATGGAAAGACGGGCCGTATTTATAATGCAGAAGCCTCAAAATTAGTTATAGATGATCAACGGTTTGTCACTATCCAGTTTGATTCGAATATAAATGGTAATTTAGCTTGGAAATTAAAAGCTGATCAAAAGTTTTTAAAGGTTAATCCAGGTAAATTTTATGTTGCAACTTATACAGTTGAAAACATGATTAATGAAGAGATAGTGGGGCAGGCGATACCGAGTGTTACGCCCCAAATTGCATCACTTTATTTAAAAAAGTCAGAATGTTTTTGTTTTAGGAATCAAGTGTTAAAGCCCGGTGAGAAAAAAAAGCTTACCGTACGTTTTGAAATAGACAGGGATATTCCTAAAGATGTGGAATCACTTACTCTTTCATATACTTTTTTTAGAGCTTTAAAAGGTAATAAAAGAGCAAGTTAAGTAGCATAAATAAATTATTAACAGATAACGAGGAAATATATGGCAAGCAAAGATATTTATTTTATACCCGAACCAAGTCAATGGCCAATTGTGGCGTCACTCGCATTGTTTACGACTTTTATTGGTGGTGCCATGATCTTAAATCAATCACCCAATGGTAAATACGTTTTAATACTAGGCGCTATTGGGATTATTTATATGTTTGCAGGCTGGTTTTCTAGTGTTATTAGTGAAAGTCTTGCTGGTAACTATAATAAACAAGTTGATATAAGTTTTAGAATGGGCATGGGCTGGTTTATTCTTTCTGAAGTTATGTTTTTTGCAGCTTTTTTTGGCGCTCTTTTTTATGCTCGTGTTTTATCTGTGCCTTGGCTTAGTGGAGAAGGTCATGGTGTAGTGACACATCAGTTTTTATGGCCAGCATTTAAAGCGTCATGGCCTATGGCAGTGATGCCAAATCCAACCAATTTTACCGCATATAAAGATACTATTCCGGCGTTTGGCGTACCTGCAGTGAATACCTTGATACTTTTATCTAGTGGAGTGACAGTTACATTTGCTCATTGGGCCTTAAAAAAAGCACAAAGAACTCATCTTTGCGTTTGGCTTGCCGCTACAGTTGCATTAGGGGCATTATTTGTTTATTTACAAGCGGGCGAGTATCACCATGCTTATACCGAATTAAGTTTAAAGCTTAGTTCTGGGATATATGGATCTACATTTTTCTTGCTTACAGGATTCCATGGTTTTCATGTAACGATGGGAGCTTTGATGTTAGCGGTGATTTTATTCAGATCATTTAAAGGGCATTTTACAAAAAATGATCATTTTGCTTTTGAAGCTGTGGCATGGTATTGGCACTTCGTGGATGTAGTTTGGTTAGGTTTATTTATATTTGTGTATTGGCTTTAAGCTAGCAGATTTAAAAAGCGCTATATTTTATAGCGCTTTTTTATTTTATATGCCATGAGGATGAATCAGGCCAGAATAAAATCCGTAAAAAAGTAAGAGAAATAAAAAAATAGAAAGACCAACTCTAAAGGAAAGTGAAGTTACCATTCTGTTAGAATTCTTTTTTTTATCTTTGATTAGAAAAAAAAGTCCCCCTGAAAGAGATAGTAAGATAAAGAATAGAATTGCTATTACAAGAATCTTAAATAAGAATTCACTACTCATAAAATAACCCTGCCTTCAATATAATTTTTGAAAATTTCAATATACAACATTAGTTTTAATTATAAATTATTACCTAGCCTGGTATTTATTATATTTTTTACTCTTTTTATTAAATTAGGGTTTTGGCAGTTGGATCGTGCGGATCAAAAAAAAATAATTAATATGGCGTTTGTCGAAAGACAAAATCAGCCACCAATACCATTAAATAAAGAAACTATCCAAATGCCAATAATTGATATTATTTGGCATCACGTTACTATAAGCGGGGAGTTTTTAAATGATAAAAATATTATTCTAGATAATCAAGTTGTTCAAGAAAAAGCAGGTTTTCTAATTTACACCCCTTTTAAGATTTTAGATTCCAATAAAATTATTTTAGTTAATAGGGGTTGGTATCCTCTATCCAATTCTAGAAATGATGTTCCCAATATTCCCCCTATTAAAGGTGCGCAAGCAATTGAAGGTGAAATTAATCAAATGCCCTCTTCTGGCATTTCACTGGGAAAAGTTATAACTGAAAAATTAAATGAATCGTCTTTTAGGCTTCAGAAGATGGATTATGAAGTTTTATCTTCTTTAATAGGCAAAGATTTAATGAGGTATGTAGTTAAGCTAAAAAAACCGATTTTTGATAAGACTTATGTTATAGATTTGGGTATTCCAGTCCCAGACAGCGATAAAAATTATGGTTATGCATTTCAGTGGTTTGCGATGGCATTTACTCTTTTCATTATTTTTATAAAATTAGGCTTAAAAAAGAAATGATGATAAGTAATATTTCTAAGTCACGATTAAAACTAATCGGCATTGTATTGTTATTTGTTACACCTGTAATTTATGCATGGTATTTAGTTTTTTTTACAAATTTCAAAATGCATTCAAAGGGAGTTGAGCATGGACTCTTAATTAGTCCAATTATTCAGGTTGGCGATTTTGAATTAGTAGAGCCAATAAGCCATAAAATATATCAATTAATGGGCAAATGGACATTGGTTTCTTTCGTTGAAAATAAATGTGACAAGGCGTGTGAATTCCAATTATATTCATTAAGACAAATTTGGGTTGCGCTAGGTAAAGATGGCAATAAAATACAAAGACTAGTGATAGTTAAAGATAATAATTTAATTACATCTGAACAGATTAAATTGAGCCAAGGTCAGTTTTTACTGAAAGATGATAGAGATTTAAAAGAAAGGCTAAATAGTCGGTTTAAATCGTATCCAGCCTTTGAGAGTGAGGCTATCTATTTGATAGACCCTTATGGTAATTTGATGATGCAGTATAAAAAAGGAACAAATCCATCTGGAATAATTAAAGACCTAGAGCGATTAATAAGAATTTCAAAGTAATTAGGAATTAAGATGTTTTTTTAAAAGAGCGTTTAATTTATTAAAATCCAATTCTCCAATCACTTTATCAATAATTTTTCCATTTTTATCAATAAGTATTGAAGTTGGCGTAAGGCGAATATTTTGAAACGATCGCGCAATTTGACCATCAACGTCTAGTACAACAGGAAAAGGGATTTTATTCTTTTGGGTAAAATTTAAGACCTGATTTGGCGGGTCATAATTCATAGATATAGCAATAATTTCTAAACCTTGACCTCTGAATTGATTGTAAGTAGCAGCTAGATTTGGCATTTCTTTGATACAGGCCTGGACAGTCGGTTGCCCAGAAGTTAATAATTGTGAAATTATTTTTAACTTGATAAAGCTTGATGGCTTCACCAGTAATTGTGGTCACTCTAATTTCAGGAACTTTTTTATTTGTAGTTAATGAAAAAAAAAATAAGACTAAAAGACCTAATAAAACGAGTAACAGCCAGCGAGATTTTTTTGCCATGATTGGGTGAATGTTATAATTCTTTTATATTGTTGGAATTTTTTCTTCTTAGTTTAATCGATATTAATATAAATTTATAGAAATGTAATTATGAATCTTTTTAAAAAAATTACTTTATTTTCAACAATTATGGCTTTTTGTTTAATTGTCCTAGGCGCTTACGTAAGGTTATCGGATGCTGGTTTAGGTTGCCCAGATTGGCCAGGATGTTTTGGAACACTAACTGTTCCAGAAAGCCAACAAGCGATTGAAAAGGCCCAACATACTTTCCCAGAGCAAGTTCTAGAAAACGGCAAAGCATGGAAGGAAATGATTCATAGATATGTGGCAGGCCTATTGGGACTTTTAATTTTAACAATTGGATATTTAGCCTATAAAAATAGAAAATCACTAAAAGTGAGTATCCTTGTTCCTGGCAGCCTTCTAGGCATTGTATTTTTTCAAGCTATGTTAGGAATGCTTACAGTTACACTCTTACTAAAGCCCATTATTGTAAGCGCTCATTTAATAGGGGGTATGACAACTTTAGCTATTCTTACATATATGAGTTACGAACATTTCAATGAAAATTCAAAAATAATTCTAAAAAAGAACATAATTTTTTATATGGCAAGGTTTGGCCTTATTCTGATTTTTATACAAATCTTTTTAGGTGGCTGGACTAGCACTAATTATGCTGGACTCGCTTGCACAGATTATCCGACCTGCCATGGTCAATGGATCCCTGATATGGACTTTAAGAATGGGTTTAATATTTTTAGAAATTTAGGCCAAACGTCTGAAGGGGCTCCAATCAGTCTTAACGCTTTAGAAGCCATTCAGTGGACACACAGAATAGGTGCTATAACTGTAGTTTTTTATTTTGGCTATTTATCATATACATTAATGAAATATAAACAATTGAGATTTGAGGCGATGCTGCTATTAACGATATTAGCAGTTCAATTTATTATAGGAGTGGGTAATTTGATTCTTCATCTCCCAATAGCTTTAGCTGTTAGCCATAATCTAACAGCAGCTTTACTAGTTGTCGTCATAACAATGATAAATACAAAAATTAAAAAACAACATGCTTAACTTTCTTCAAAAAAATACTTTGAATCTACAGATAGATTTGAAAAATTTTTTAGTTCTTTGTAAGTTGCGAGTTAACTCTCTTATTGTTTTTACTGCTGTGATTGGAATGTTTTTATCCACTCCTGGCATGGTGCCATTTCATTTGTTACTAAGCTCTATTCTGGGTATTGGTTTTGTCTCGTGTGCAGCAGCAGCTTTTAATTGCTTAATTGAACAAAAAATAGATGCGGTGATGGCAAGAACGAAAGGTAGACCTATAGGAACAGGACAAATATCATCCGAACAAACTATAGTTTATGCAAGTATTTTAGGAGGGGCAGGTTTAATCATTCTTTATTGTTATGTCAACCCTCTAACAATGTGGCTTACGCTCGCAACATTTTTTTCTTATTCTGTCATTTATACAATTTTTCTTAAACCTGCTACGCCAATGAATATTGTTATTGGTGGCGCTTCTGGCGCTATGCCACCTATTCTGGGGTGGGCAGCAGTTAATAATACTGTTGGGCCCGAAGCGTTAATATTATTTTTAATAATTTTTTGCTGGACTCCGCCTCATTTTTGGGCATTAGCACTTTATCGAAGAAATGATTATGCAAAAGTAGGTATACCAATGTTGCCTGTCACACACGGCGAGTCTTTTACATTGTTACAAATTGTTCTATATACAATCATTTTGATTATTGTGACTATGGCGCCATTTAGTCTTGGGATGAGCGGACTTATTTATTTAATTTGTGCAACTATTCTTAATGGTTTTTTCTTATACTATGTAGTTATGTTGTATAAAAATTACTCAGATAAGTTATCTATGAAAACATTTAGGTATTCTATTGTTTATTTAAGCCTAATTTTTTCTGCATTGTTAATTGATCATTATTTTAAATTTACTCTTTACTAACATTATTAAAGGATTACTAAATGAATTCAGGCGAAAATAAAAATGTTTTATTTGAATTAATTGCCATTATTATAGGAGCAATTGCAGGAGGTATTTTATTGATTTTATTCATAACTTATGATTTCAAGACTGATGCGAGCTCTAATGTCATGGTAGAAGGTAAAATTAAAGAAAATATTCAGCCAGTAGCAAAGGTAGAATTAGCGCAGGTAGTTTCAGAAGGCTCAGCTTCGGGTGGAAAATCAGGAGAAGAAGTCTATAAAGCTGTTTGTTTAATGTGTCATCAAGCAGGTATGTTAAATGCACCAAAATTCGGTGATACTCAAGCTTGGGCTCCAAGAATAGCTCAAGGCTATGAAGTACTTGTTCAGCATGCCATTAAAGGAATTCGCTCTATGCCAGCAAAGGGCGGCAATGCTTCATTGTCTGATAATGAGGTTGCAGGTGCAGTTTTATATATGAGTAATTCTTCGGGTGCTAACTTTAAAAAATAATTATTCATGGCGATCTATGTAATTGGTGATATTCAAGGTTGTTATAACTCTTTTTTAGCTTTATTAAAAAAAATTAAATTTAAACGAGGTAGAGATAAACTCTGGCTCGTGGGAGATTTAGTTAATCGGGGTAACGGATCATTGCAAGTATTAAGATGGTGCTATAAGAATAAATCATCTGTGACAGCCGTTCTAGGGAATCATGATCTTCATGCACTAGCTATTAAATATAAAGTTATTGAGCCGGACGATGAAGATACTTTATCGCGTCTTATGAAAGCAAAAGATTCAGATGTGCTTTTTGAATGGCTAAAGTCTCTCCCCTTAGTTCATTACGAAAAAAAACATTTAATGGTTCATGCCGGCGTATTGCCTCAGTGGACAGTTAAGGATGCTCTTAAATTTTCAAAAGAAGTCAGCATTCAGCTTCGCAGTAAAAAATACGTCGAATTTCTATCTCTCATGTATGGAAATAAGCCAGATAAGTGGTCAAGTTCGTTAAGCAAAAATGATAAAGCTAGAATCATTATCAATGCAACAACGCGATTAAGAGCTTTATCCTCATCGGGCGCAATTGATTTTACGTACAAAGGTGAACTAAAAAATATGCCTAAGAAATTGAAACCATGGTTTGATTTCCCGAGAAGAAAAACTAAAGATACAACAATCTTTTTTGGTCATTGGTCGGCTTTAGATTTAGTCACAAGAAAAGACATTTTTGCAATTGATACAGGCTGTGTTTGGGGAAGATCCTTAACAGCTATTAGACTTGAAGATAAATCCGTGTTCTCTGTTAAAACTAATGCAAAAGATATTTAATTAATTATTCTCTTGTATTAATTTTCTTGTATAAAGCGTTTCAATATCATCTCGGGTAGGACTGTGATTTTGCCCACCTTGGCTTTGAATCTTAATAGCGCCCATGACAGATGCTAATCGACCAATTGATTGCCAATCCCATTTTTTTGAAATTCCATAGAGAAGACCTGCGCGATAGGCGTCACCACATCCTGTAGGGTCAATAGGATCCTCAATTTTAATAGGATCGATCTTATATGTTTTATTGCCAGCATAAATCATTGAGCCTTCTGCACCCAAAGTTACAATGAATGCTTCTACTTTTTTGGAAATCTCTTCTGTAGAAAGTGAAGTTTTTTCAGATAAAAGTGTTGCTTCATAATCATTGACAGCAATGTATGTCGCATCATCAATAAATTTTAAAAGTTCTTCGCGATTAAACATAGGTAAACCTTGCCCGGGGTCGAACATAAAGGGAATATTAAGCGCTTTACATTCAGCAGCATGATTCATCATGCCTTCTTTCCCATCCGGGGCAATGATAGCCATGCATATATTTTTAGCATCTTTAATTTTATTTTGATGTGATTCCACCATAGCGCCTGGATGAAAAGCGGTAATTTGATTATCGCTAAGATCGGTTGTAATATAGGCCTGGGCGGTATAAAGGCTTTTAATTTCTTTAATATGCGAAATATTGATAGTATTTTGATTGAGCCACTCAAAATAATTAGAGAAATCGTTTCCGACCGTTGCCATGATGACAGGATCTTCATTGAGCAATTTAAGGTTGTATGCAATATTTCCCGCAGTACCTCCAAATTCTTTTCTAAGTTCAGGAACGTAAAAAGCCACACTTAGCTTGTGAATACTTTCAGGCAAGATATGATTTTTAAATTGGTCTTTAAATACCATAATGGTATCGAAAGCCATGGATCCACAGATGAGTATACTCATACTGGTTTAAACTCAACTAAGTAAATGATTGCAACAAGAAGTATCACAGGTACTTCGTTAAACCAGCGGAAATAGATATGACTATGCTTATTTTTTTTATATTTAAAATTCATAAGATGTTTAAAACAGAGATAGTGATAGATAACTAATATAACAACAAGGCATACTTTAATTTCTAGCCATGAATCCGTTGATCCATAAAGACCCCAAAGCCAGCCCCCAAATAGAATAGTTAAAAACGCCCCGGGCGTCATAATTCCATAGAAAAGTTTACGTTCCATAACCTTGAATCTTTCATGGCTAATTTTATCTTTGCTCAACGCGTGGTAAACAAAGAGCCTCGGTAGATAAAAAAGACCAGCAAACCAAGTCACCATAAATATAATATGAAGAGTTTTTATCCAGAGCATTTTGGGTATTTTTGAGAAATTAATCTGAACTTTTTTAAGGTTATTGGGTTCATAAAATGGCAAGAAAAAGGCTCTTTAAACCGAGTAGATTGAGTCCATATTTTAACTGAATTTTTTGCCTAAAGTTCAATAACCCTATGGG
>Ga0194055_10002129_pt1 | contig 15846 bp, 10 predicted proteins | sample SepL449m_MetaG_FD_155482 | JGI IMG/M metagenome (GOLD analysis project Ga0194055, IMG submission 155482) | Anoxic zone freshwater microbial communities from boreal shield lake in IISD Experimental Lakes Area, Ontario, Canada - Sep2016-L442-9m | ecosystem: Environmental > Aquatic > Freshwater >... | reverse complement strand
GTTCAAGGGCCGGGGAAGGAAAAGTTGCGGTGGGCACCGCTGGTATGGCGACCGATCGACAACGTGCGGCGCGACGCTCAGTCGAAGAGCGACTTTTGCGCCGTCTCCCCTTTGCGCCGCGGCTTGGCGGCGGGGGGCGCGGCCGAGGATTCGAAGGCGAGGAGAAGGTCGCGGGCCCGTTCGACAACGGCGGCGGGGACACCGGCGAGCCGGGCCACGTGGACGCCCCAGCTCTTGTCGGCAGCGCCGGGGGCGACCTGATGGAGGAACACGAGCTGGTCGTTGTGTTGCTTGACGAGCACCTGCACGTTGGCAACGCCCGGGAGCTTGTCCAGCGCGGCGAGCTGGAGGTAGTGCGTGGCGAACAGCGTCCGGCAGCCGGGGACGCCGTGAAGCCATTCGACGACGGCCTGGGCGATGGCGAGGCCGTCGAACGTGCTCGTGCCGCGGCCGACCTCATCGAGGATCACAAGGCTCCTCGGCGTGGAGCGATTGAGGATCCTCGCCGTTTGGGCCATCTCGACGAGGAACGTGCTGGCGCCGGTGGCGAGGTCGTCGCCGGCGCCGATCCGGGCGAAGAGCCGGTCGACAACGCCGATCCGCGCGCGGCGCGCGGGGACAAAGCTCCCGGCCTGCGCCATCACCACCAGGAGCGCCGCCTGACGGATGAACGTGCTCTTGCCACCCATGTTGGGGCCGGTGACGAGGAGCATCGAGGCGAAGCCGGCGCTGCCGGGAGAAGCCTCGGGGAGGCGGGCGGCGAGCGCGAGATCGTTGGCGACGAGCGTGCCGGCGGGGAGGATCTCCTCGAGGACCGGATGCCGCCCGGCTTCGATCGCCAGAACGCCATCGCTGCTGATCTCGGGGCGCACCCAGCCCCGCGAGCGCGCGACCTCGGCGAGGCTCACGAGGACGTCGATCCGGGCGAGGATATTGGCCGCGCGGTCGAGACGCTCGCGCTGGGCAGCGACAAACTGGCGCAGCGCCTCGAGGAGCTCGAGCTCGCGGCGGAGGGCTTCGTCCTCGGCTCCGAGCACCTGCCGCTGGCGCTCGTCGAGCTCCGGCGTCGTGTAGCGCTCGGCGTTCTTCACCGTCTGCTTGCGGATGTAGTCGGCGGGCACCTTGGCGGCATGGTTGCGCCCCACCTCGAGGAAGAACCCAAAGACCCGGTTGAAGCCGACTTTGAGCGACGGGATGCCAGTCCGGGCGACCTCATCGGCCTGGTAGCGCGTGATCCACGCCTTGCCGCCGCTGGCCAACTCGGCGAGCTCGTCGAGCTTCGGATCGCAGCCCGGGCGGATGAAGCCGCCGTCGCGGGCAAACATCGGGCAGCCCTCGCGGAGCGCTGCGCCGACACGCGTCGAGACATCGTCGAGCGGGTCGAGGCCGGCGGCCAGCTCGCCGAGGAGGCCGGGGCTTCCCCGGAGCGTCGCGATCAGCTCGGGGAGGATGGCGGTGGCCCGGCCGATCCGCTCGAGGTCACGGGGGCCAGCGCGACCCGACATGACGCGGCCGATGAGGCGTTCGATGTCGCCGATGCCGGTCAGCAGGCTCCCGAGACGGTCGGCGAGGGCGGGTTGGGCGACGAGTGCGGCGGTGGCGTCGAGGCGTTCGTCGATCGCCCCCTTCTCCACCAGCGGTGCGGAGAGCCAGTCGGTGAGCAGGCGCGCTCCCATCGGCGAACGGGTGCGGTCGAGGACGCCGGCGAGGGAACCGCTCCGTCGGTTGCCGGTAGCGCCGGTGGTGCGGACGAGCTCCAGGCTGCGCCGCGAGGCTTCGTCGATCTCCATCCGCGCGCCGCGTCGCCAGGCGGCGAGCGTTGTGATCCGGGAGATGGCAGTCGGCTCGTTCTCGTCGAGGTAATGAATGATCCCGCCGGCCGCGCCGATGCCGGGGAGATCGTGGGGAAGGTCGAAGCCGAGCCCTTCGAGGCGCGCTCCGCCGACGGCTCGATCGATCGCGCTGCGGGCGCTCCCCTCCTCAAACCACCAATCGGGGCGCGCGGTGATGGCCGCAGCTCGCCCTGTGGGCCGAAGGAGGGCTTCGACGGCGCTGCGGTCTTTCAGCGCACACAAGCATTCGGCCGGCTCGAGGCGGAGCACGAGATCGAGGACATCCTCGGCGGGCACGACCGCGGCTTCGAAGGTGCCGGCGGCGACGTCGATCCAGGCGAGGCCCACAGGGAGCGATCCGGCCGCGGCAGCGGTCGCGTCGTCGCGGTCGTCGCTTTGGAGCCGGGGAGAAGCGCCGGGAGCGAGGGCAAGGAGCCAGTTGCGGCGGGCGGGATCGAGGAGGGTTTCGTCGGCAGCGATCCCGGGGGTGACGATCCTGGTCACCTCGCGGCGGAGAAGTCCTTTCGTTGTTTTTGGGTCGTCGATCTGTTCGCAGATGGCGACGCGGCGGCCGGCGGCGACGAGCTTGACCAATTGCGGGTCGAGCTGATGGTGGGGAAACCCGGCCATCGGCATGGCGTCGGGCCCCTTGTCCCGGCTGGTGAGCGTGAGATCGAGGAGCGTGGCGGCCTCACGGGCGTCATCGCCGAACAGCTCGTAGAAGTCCCCCATTCGAAACAGGACTAGCGCCCCGGGGCAGCGTGCCTTCGCCGCTTCGAACTGCTGCATCATCGGACTTGTCATGGGGGCCCAGTGTGGCCGATGAAGCCGTCTCCCGGCCAGAGGCCGTCGTCCGACGGCTGCCGGGGCGATGCTCGCGCGGCGAGTGTCGGCCAACAGGGCCGGGAAATCGACCCGCTTTGACCGGTCGGGGGCGGCAGGCCACAATGGGGGTGCCGGAGCGGACTCCGATGAGAGGCCCCTGCGATGGGGGCCTGTGAACCTGGTCAGGGCCTAACCGCAGCAGCCATAAGCAGTCGTCCCTTTGTGCGGAGGGCCTCTCATCGGCGTCCGATCCCATGGCCGCATCCGCTGACTCCACCATCCCGTCAGGCGCCGTTCCCACGGAGGCTTACCGGGTCGTTGCTCGCCGCTACCGGCCGCAGCGTTTCGACGAACTCGTTGGCCAGGAGCACGTCGCCCGCGGACTCTCCGGGGCGATCGAATCGGGGCGGATCGGCCACGCCTATCTTTTCACCGGCGCCCGCGGTGTCGGCAAGACGAGCGCCGCGCGGATCTTCGCCAAGGCCCTCGAATGCGCGACCGGGCCCGCGGCGGAGCCCTGCAATCAGTGCGACAACTGTAGCGCGATCTCCGCGGGGCAGGATGTCGATGTCGTCGAGATCGACGCCGCCAGCAACCGCGGCATCGACGAGATCCGCACGCTGCGGCAGAACGTTGCCGTCCGCCCCGCCCGCGGACGATTCAAGATCTACATCATCGACGAAGTCCACATGCTCACGCGTGAGGCCTTCAACGCGCTGCTGAAGACGCTCGAGGAACCGCCGGGGCACGTCAAGTTCGTTCTCTGCACGACGGAGCCGGAGAAGCTCCCGATCACGATCCTCTCCCGTTGCCAGCGGTTCGACTTCGTCACCGTCGATGCCCCGGCGATCGCCCGCCGCCTCGGTCAGATCGTCACCGCCGAGGGGGCGACGGTCACCGACGGCGCCCTCGAGCTCATCGCCCGCCGTGCCGCCGGCAGCATGCGCGACAGCCAGTCGCTCCTCGAGCAACTCCTCGGCTCGAGCGCCGGCGCGATCAGTGTTGACGATGTCCATGCCGTCATTGGCACCGGCCGCGAGGAGCGGATCGGCGCACTGGTCGGGGCGATTGCCGGCCGCGATCCGGCCGCGGCACTGGCTGCCCTCGACGCGAGCCTCGCCGGCGGCGCCGATCCCGGTGGTGTCCTCGAGCAGCTCCTCGCGGCCCTTCGCGATTGCCTCGTGGCGAGTGTCGGCTGCGGCCCGGCGCTGCTCCTCCAAGGGGACGGCCTCGGTATCGACCTCGCTGCTACCGGCTGCCTGCTCGGCACGGAGACGATCCTGGCGATGCTCCAGATTCTCGATCAGTCGCTCTTGCGCATGCGAACGAGCGGTCATGCCGGGGTGCTCGCCGAGATGGCGGTGGTGCGCCTCGCGCGGCTGGACGATCTCGACCAACTCGCCTCCGCCGTGGAGCGGATTGCCCAGCAGGCCGCCGTGGCCCCACCGCCGCCACGGGTGGCCCCATCCGCGCTGCCCCGGCCCACGGTCGCGAATCCCCCAGCGGCGCCGGAAACGCGCGAAAAAAAAACGACCGACCTGACGGGCGGGGCTGATGCTCCCGCTGTTGCGGTCGAGCCAGTGGCCCCCCCACAGCCTCGCCCAGCGTTGCCCACGGCGGCCCCCGAGCGACCGCCGACGCTGACCGCTCCTGCTGCGCTGCCGCCGGCGCTGCCGAGCGATCCGCTGGCGGCCTGGGAGGCGTGCGGCGAGGCGGTCGGTGGGTTGGCAGCCGATTTCGTTGCCATGGCCGGCCGGGTGGCATGGGTCGACGACGTCCTCGAAGTCAGTTTTCCAGCCGAGGCGACGACCGCCGTCGCCTTCCTCTCCCGGCCCGAGATGGTCGCGTCACTGAATCGGGCCCTCTCGACGGGGGCTGGCCGGCCGCTGCGGCACCGCATCAAACAGGAACCGAAGGTGGCCGTGAAGCCACTGGCCGGAGGATCGTCCGCGGCGGGAGGGACCGAGCGTCGGGCCGACGAACCGGCCGCGCCGCCGTCGGCTCCGGGGCGTTCGCAGGCGGCGCTCCTCCGGGAGACCCTCGATCATCCGCTCGTGATGCAGGCCCGGAGCCTGTTCGACGCGGCGATCCGCAAGGTGGAGCAAGGGCGGGCCCGGGCTCCAGCGGTCGAGCCGACGCCGGTCGAGGCGCTGATTTCCGGCGCTGGCCAGTCGCTCCCCGATGACGACACAATCGACCACGCCGCCGACGGCGACGACGTCGGCTGACCCCGGTTCGGCTTCAAGGAGGAACACCCATGCCCGAGGAACGCGGCGTCATCGCCACGCTCATCGACTGCTTTGCCGAACTCCCCGGCATCGGCCGGAAGTCGGCGGAGCGACTCGCCTACCATGTGCTGCGGATGCCGCGTGAGGAGGCACTGGCGTTCTCCGCCGCCCTCCGCGCCGTGAAGGAGAATCTCCGTCCCTGCCGCACCTGCTTCAATCTCGCGGAGGGGGAGGAATGTGGCATCTGTCGCGATGCGCGCCGCGACCGGACGACGCTGTGCGTCGTCGAGCAGGTCCGCGATCTCCTCGCCCTCGAGCAGACCGGTTCCTATCGGGGGCTGTACCACGTCCTCCAGGGGCGGGTGGCCCCACTGGAGGGGACCGGGCCGGAGACACTCACGATCGACGCGCTCGTGGCCCGCCTCCGGCAGGGGGGGGTGCGCGAGGTGATCATGGCGACCACCCCGAACGTCGAGGGGGATGCAACGGCGCTGATCGTCGTTCAGCGGATCACTGGCCTGGCTGTCGAGATCACCCGCCTGGCCCGCGGTCTGACCGTCGGTGCGGCGCTCGAGCAGGCCAACCGCGACATGCTCACCGACGCGCTCGCCGGGCGGCGCCGGATGTGAAAGGCCAGGGAGTGGGCGGGCGTGTTGATTCCGTGAGGCGGCAGCAGCTTCCCGAACGCTTCCCTTGGAAACGGGTATCCTGGCAGGGCAAAGACCCCGATGCGGTGACCGTTGAAGGATGCGTGCCATGCGGATGTCGTTCGGCCAGGAAATGCGGTTGGCGCAGAAGCAGGTGCTCGCGCCGCGCATGATCCAGTCGATGGAGATCCTGCAGCTGCCGACGATGGCGCTCGAGGAGCGGATCGAGCAGGAGATCCAGAACAACGAGACGCTCGAGGTCGACGATTCGCTTGGCGATGCCGCCATCGGTGACAGCTCGGAAGGCGAAGCCCGCGCCCTCGCCACGACCGTCGATGCCGCCGATCCGGCTCCTGAACGGACGGCCGCCGAACGGCCGCTCGTCGTCGATCAGGACCATGCCAACCAGGCCGATTTCGAGCGTTCCTACGACTGGTCGAGCGAATACCCCGAATCGGACGACGACCGCAGCCGCCCTTCCGCCTCCCGAATCGACGAGGCCTCCGACCGCTACCTCGACGCCATGGCCAACATGGAGGAGCGCCCCGAGACGCTTTTCCACCATCTCCACGAGCAGCTCTCCAACGACGAGCTCGGTCCGGAGGTGCGGCAGGCTGCGGAGAAGGTGATCTACAACCTCGATCCCAACGGCTACCTGCCGATGCCGCTCGAGGACCTCGTCGACGTCGAGGCCACGCCCGATTCCCCCCTCTGGCAGGCCCAGCTCGGCCAGCTCCACACGGCGCTGTCGGTGGTCCAGGGGATGGAGCCGGCCGGCGTGGGGGCCCGCGACCTGCGAGAATGCCTTCTCCTCCAGATCCGCCCCGAGACACCCCACGCCCGCCAGCTCCGGAGGCTCGTTTCAGACCACCTCGAGGATCTCGGCGCCAATCGCCTGCCGCTGATCTCCAGGAAGACCGGGTTTACGATCGAGGAGATCGAGGGGCTGCGTCACGATCTCCATTCGCTCCAGCCGAAGCCGGGGGCCCGCTTCACGGTCCCGTACGTGCCGGTGGTGAAGCCCGACGTCCATGTCGAGATGCAGCAGGACGGTACTTGGAAGGTGCGCCTCGAGGAGGTCGATCTGCCGAACCTGCGGATCAGCCCGCTCTACCGCGAGATGCTTTCCGACCCGGCCACGCCGCCGGAGACGCGCGAGTACATCAAGCGGAAGATCAATTCGGCCCAATGGCTCATCGAGGCGATCGAGCAGCGCCGCAGCACGCTCCTACGGACATCCCAGGCGATCGTCGATCACCAGACGCGCTTCCTCACCGACGGGCCGGAGGCGATCGAGCCGCTCAAGATGCAGCAGATCGCCGACCGGATCGGGATGCACGTGACGACGGTCAGCCGCGCCGTCGACGATAAGTGGCTGCAGACACCGCGTGGCCTGTGGGCGTTGCGGCGGTTCTTCGTCGGTGGCACCGTCAGTGCTGATGGCGAGGAGGTGGCCTGGGACGCGGTGCGGATCAAGCTCCAGGAGATCATTCAGGCCGAGCCCAAGGACGCCCCCTTCAGCGACGACGATCTCGTCATCGGGCTGGCGAAGCAGGGGATCACGGTCGCCCGCCGCACGGTGACGAAATACCGCAAGTCGATGGACATCCCCAGCTCGCGCCAGCGTCGTGACTGGAAGCTCGCCGGACCGGCGAGGGATCCGGCCGGGGCCGATCCGGTAGCGGGTGGAGAGACGGACGGGGATGCCGACGGTGAACCGACGCAGTCAGCCTGACCGTTACGGAGAATCCTGCCGATGCGCTGTCCCTTCTGCCGAGTCGACAACGACCGGGTGATCGATTCCCGGTCGATCGACGACGGTGCGAATATCCGTCGGCGGCGCGAATGCCTCTCCTGCCGGCGCCGGTTCACGACCTACGAGCGAGTCGAACGTCAGGCCCTCTCCGTGGTCAAGAAAGGGGGCGTCCGCGAGCCCTTCGACCGCGACAAGATCCGCTCCGGGCTGAATATCGCCTGCGGGAAACGGCCGATCACTGAGCACGACATCGAGGCCCTCGTGTCGGAGATCGAGTCGGAGTGTTACGACAACTACGAGAGCGAGGTCCCCAGCCGGGCGATCGGGGAGCGGGTCATGGAGCTCCTCCGCGGTGTCGACCAGGTGGCTTACGTGCGCTTCGCGAGCGTCTACCGGGAGTTCAAGGATGCCCGAGATTTCGTCGACGAGCTCGAGCCGATCCTCGCGAGCGACCGAGCCGCGGCGAGCGACCGAGCCGCGGCCAGCGACCGAGCCGCGGCGCGGTTGATGGCCGGAGGGCAGGGGATCGTGGCCCCACGGGCGTCGGGCCCGGCGGGCGAGCGTCCGGCTGAAGCTGCCGTCGAGCCGCGCGGCCGCTGATGTGCGGCCGGGGGGGCGAGGCGTTTAGGGCTGCGGCCGGATCCGTCCCTCGCCGCGTCGCCATTCGCCGCGAGTGCCGCCGGTCTTCTCGTCGAGGCGGATCCGGTCGATCGTCATTCCCGGGTCGATCGACTTCGTCATGTCGTAGAGCGTCAGCGCGGCGGCGGTGACTGCCACGAGGGCCTCCATCTCCACCCCGGTGCGGCCGGTCGAGCGGACGGTGGCGCTGATCGACACCCCCTCCGGGTCGTCGAAGTCGATGGTCACGGCGACCGAGTCGAGCGGGAGTGGGTGGCACAGCGGCACGATTTCGGCGGTCTTCTTCGCCGCCATGATCCCCGCCAGCCGCGCGGCGGCGACGGCATCCCCCTTCTCGAGATCCCCCGCACGGATCCGCCGCACGGTGTCGGGATGGGCGAGGAGTCGGCCGGAGGCGCGGGCCGTCCGGGGGGAGATCGGCTTGTCGCCGACGTCGATCATGCGGAGCGGGTGGGTGTCCATGCCGGGAGGATACCAGGGAAAAGCAGGCCGCGAGTGGCGGATGTCGACGGTCTGCCGGCACCGAAACGACCGCAGGCCGGAGTGCCCCCCTTGGCACACCGGCCTGCGGTGATGGAGTTCGGACGCGAGTCGGCGGTTAGACCAGTTCCTTGCGGGCACCGATCAGCGTGCGAAGGCGTTCGGCGAGGAGGGCCACGTCGAACGGCTTCTTGAAGCTCTCGTTGACATGGGCCCGGTCGACCGTGATCTGCGACCCGTCGTCGGGGAGCAGGGCAATCACGATCGTCTCTGCATATTCGGAATTGCGCCGCAGATTCTGGCAGATCTGTTGGGCGTCGATCCGGCCGATCGAGTAGTCGACCACGATGCAATCGGGGTGGAAGCTCTCGGCCTGGATGCCGGCCTCGAAACCACTGGCTGCGATTTGGATCTTGAACGACCGCTCGAGCGGCAGATGCTTCTTCAGATTCTCGATGAGCACTTGGTCCTGCCCCACGAGGAGGACCTTCGCCATCGCCTCATCCTCGAGATCGCCCAGCGGCATGCCGTGTTCCTTGAGGAACTTGATCAGATACTCACGGGGGATGCGGCGATCCTGACTCCCCGGGATCCGGTAGCCCTTGAGGCGACCGGAATCGAACCACTTACTCACAGTCCGCGGCGCTACCTTGCAGATTTTGGCGACCTGGCCTGTCGTGAAAACCTTCATCACGTGAACTCCATGTGCACTTTTTTTTGTGTCCGGAACGTCTCTGGCCAGCCCGCTCCCAAAGAGCGCGGGACACAGCCCCCCCGACGCGGAAACCGACTCAGTGGGAACGACCGCGTCGTCGAGCCCCACGATGGCCGGCATGAAGCGCGGGGGGGCTGGAAGAGGGCATTCCTCCGCAGGCGCACCCTTCACGGATGCTCCTCGAAGAAGCCACGACTCGCAGGTGTCCCCCCCTGCTCCAAACCCGCGGATCGCGTTCCGGACGAACCGGTTTTGCGGCCGCGGTATGACCGACCTAGGGAAAGATCGAATGGACACGTGGTGCGACTTGAGCCGTTCTTCGCGACGGCAGCGGTGGGAACGGGTGGTCCGACTGCAACGGCCCCCTCCAAAAGCGTGAAAAACAAGGGCACAGCCCCTGTTTCCCACGGGGCGTCACGCCGCGGCCCGCAACGGAACCGGAGCGGTCGCCGCCGTCGACTCGAACCGCACCGACACCCGCTTCGACACCCCCGATTCCTCCATCGTGACGCCGTAGAGCGTGTTGGCGGCGGCCATCGTCGCCTTGCGATGGGTGACGACGATGATCTGGGTGTTCTTGAACTCCCGCAGCACCCCCACGAACCGGTCGACGTTGGCGTCGTCGAGGGCGGCGTCGACCTCATCGAGGACGCAGAAGGGGCTGGGGCGGGAGCGGAAGATGGCCAGGAGGAGGGCGACGCACGTCATCGTCTTCTCACCGCCGGAGAGGAGGGAGATGCTCCGCGGCTCCTTGCCGGGCGGACGGGCGACGATCTCCACCGACGTCTCGAGGACATCGACCCCGGGCTCGAGGATGATGTCGGCCTGGCCGCCGCCGAAGACGCGCTCGAAGAGGGTGCGGAAGTGACCGCGGACCGTCTCGATCGTCTCGGTGAGGAGTCGGCGGCTGTCTTCGTCGATCCGGGCGATGAGCTGCTCGATCGCCAGCTTGGCGTTGGTGACGTCGGCAAGCTGGGCCTCGAGTCCGGCTAGCCGTTCGGCGAGTTGCTCCGATTCGGTGAGCGCCTCGAGGTTGACGGTTGTCATCGAAGCGAGCTTCCGCTTCAGCTCATCGATGGCGCTGTCGAGCGCCGGCCGATCGGAGGGGATCTCCTCCTCGGTGGCATGCTCCGTGGTCCCGGGGCCCTCGGTCGCTTCGGCGCTGCCCGCTGCCTCGATGTCGATGTCGTACTCGTCGCGGATCCGCTCCACGATCCGCACGCGCCGGTGCCTCGCCTCGCCCGCTTCGAGCTCACGGGCGTGGATCTGGTCGCCGAGCCGGCCGGCGGCGGCGCGGGCGCTGGTCGCGGTGTCGGTGGCGGCCACCGCGGCGGCCCGGATCGACTCCTGGCGGGCCACGAGGGATCCGAGCGAGGCATCCGCATGTTCGGCGGCCCAGGTCGCCTCCGCCAGCAGGCTCCCGGCCCGGAGGACGTCGAGCTCGGTGGTGTGGAGCCGGTCGCGGATCGCGTCATGCCGGGCGTGGATCGAGAGGCGTGCCGACCGGCGCTCCGCGACCTGCGCGGCCCGTGCGGCAGCGTCGTGCTCCGCCCGGTCGAGCCGCTCCCGGCCCGTGGCGAGCTCGATCCGCAGGCGGTGGATCTCCTCGGTGAGCGATCCGCGGGAGCGGTCGATGTCGAGGATCGACTGCTCCATCCTCGTCCGCTCGCGGCGGAGCTCGGCCAATTCCGCTTCGGTGACCCCGAGACGGGTGGTGATCTCGTCGCGGAGGCGTTCCGCCTCGCCGGAGCGATGTTCCAGGGCTGCGACGGCCTCTTCCGCCGCGGTGAGGGACTCGCGGGCCGATTCCTGCTCGCGGGCGAGACGGGCGGCGTCGCCCTTCGCGGCGGCCACGCTCTCGGCGTCGTGCTGGCGCCGGGATTGCAGCTGGCGGACCGCCTGACCGGCCGCCGCGAGTCCGGCCTGGAGGTCGGTGACCATCGTCGCGTGGTCGTCGCTGCGGCGCACGAGCTCGTCGTGCCGCTGATTGAGAGACTTGAGCTCGGCCCGACGGGCGACCAGCCCCAAGGCCCCTGCGACACTCCCCACTTCGTAGCGGCCGCCCCGGCAGCTCTGACCGTCGCGGGCGACGAAGTGGAGCGTCGAATGGGCCGCGGCCAGGCGGCGGGCATCGTCGAACGTCGCCACGACCCAGGTCTGGCTGAGGAGCCATGCAGCGGGCGTGTCGGCGGCGGTGGCATTGGCGGAGGCGATCAGTCGGTCGAGCCGACCGACGACGCTCCCGTCAGCCAGCAGATCGGGCTGGTCGTCGGTGGGGATCGGGCTCGGGGCGACGATGCCGATCCGCCCTCCGGTGGCGAGCGCCCCTTTGCCTGCTTCCGTGGCGGCCCACGGCTGTAACCACCCGGCGAAGCGGTCGAGCGACGTCACGGCGATGTCCTGCGCCGTGACTCCCAGCGCCACATCGACCAGGCTCGCCCATTCCATCGGCGCGTCGATCATCTCGCCGATGATCCCGCGGACGGCGCTCCCCTCGGCGTCGGCGGCCGCAGCGGCGAGGAGGCGTCGGGCCGCCTCTGCCACCCCCTCGTGCCGTCCGGCGAATTCCTCGAGGAGCCCCCGGCGTTCCCGGCAGGCCTCGAGTTTCGCCTGCCAACCGGCGAGCTCGCGCCACCCCGATTCGAGTGCGACGGTGCGCTCGCGGACGCTCTCCTCGGCGGCGCCGATGTCGCGGTCGGTGGCTTCGAGCCGTTGAACGAGGGCCTGGAGGTTTCCCTCCCGGGCCGCGAGGGCCTCGGCGGTGGTGTCCATCCGACGCCGCGCGGTGTCGATGCGGAGACGGGAATCGGCGGCCTGACGGCGCGCCTCCTCCTGCCGGCCATCGGCCCGATCGGCCTCGAGGAGAAGGCGCTGTCGCTGGGCAGCGAGGTCTTCCAGTCGCGTGGCGAGGTGTTCGACGTGGGTGCGGGCTTGCTCGACATCGGAGTTCGATCCGGCAGCGGCTTGTTGGCATGCCGTGAGCCGTTCCTCGAGAGCCCCGCGCTCGGCGCTAAGGGCGGACGAGCTTGTCGCGGCGGCGGTGGCGGCGTCGATTGCGCTGCGGAGGAGTGCGGCGCTGGTGCGCCCTTCCTGGTCGATCCGCGCCAGTTCCCCCTCCCATTCCCCCATCCGCTCGAGGAGCGGTTGGCGACGGGCCTCTGCGGCGGCAGCCCGCTCCCGTTCGGCGGTGACCACGGCCCGCAACTGCGTCACCTGCGGCACCAGTTCCTGATCCTCGAGCCCGCGGGCGGCGGCCTCGGCGGCGGCCTCGGTGGCGGCGATCTCCGTTGCCCCGAGGTCGGCACGGAGCCGGGCCAACGTCGATTCCACCGCGGCGACCGCGCCGTCGACCTCGGCGAGATCCTGACGGGCCGCGACGAGCCGGAGCCGACGCAGACGATCGGTCATCTGCCGCCAGCGGCGGGCTCGCGCGGCCTGGTGCCGGACCGTCTCGAGGCGTGCCGCCACCTCGCCGACGATGTCGGCCAGTCGCTGCCGGTTCTGCTCGGACCGCTCCAGTCGCCGCAGCGACTCGGTGCGTCTGGCACGGAACTTCGTGATCCCCGCCGCCTCCTCGAAAACCGCGCGGCGATCCTTGCCGGAGGCCATGAGGAGGGCGTCGACGCGCCCCTGCTCGATGACGCTGTAGGCCTCGGTGGCGGCGCCGGTGCCGCTGAAGAGATCGCGGATGTCGCGCAGCCGGCAGACCTCGCCGTTGATGAGATACTCACTTTCGCCACTGCGATAGACGCGGCGGCCGATCTGGACCTCATCGGCCTCGACGGGGAGGAGCCGGGCGCTGTTGTCGAAGACGAGCGACGTCTCGGCGCTGTTGAGCGGCTTGCGGGAGACCGATCCGGCGAAGATCACGTCGGTCATCTCGCGGCCGCGGAGGCTGCGCACCGACTGCTCGCCGAGGACCCATTTGATGGCGTCGACGACGTTCGACTTCCCTGAGCCGTTCGGTCCGACGACGACGGTGATGCCGTCGGGGAACTCGAAGCGTGTCCGGTCGGCGAAGCTCTTGAAGCCGAATAGTTCAAGCGCCTTGAGCCGTGTCATGACGAGGTGCCGGAGTGGCCCTCCCCGGCAGCGACGTCTGCCCCCCTGCCCGGGCCGCGCCGGGCGGTGTCGGCATCGCGATCAGCTGCTTCCTCGACCGGTTCGTCGCCTGCCTCGTCGCCCGCGTCACGATCGCGGGCCGACGCCTCGTCGTGGATCGAGGTCCGGCCGTCGAATTCGTTCGGCAGCGCGTCGAAGGCAAGACGGCTCGAGAGGCAGCGGCCGGCGCTGGCCTGCTGGAGAAACTGGACGACGTCGGGGTAGGTGCCGCCGACTTGGATGATCGCCCGGGCGACCGGCTCGACCCGGGCGTCGACTTCGACGACCTGGTCCGCCTCGCCCGCCACGAAGCGGTTGATCGTCGCCCTGCCCGCCTCGACCACGACGACGATCGAGCTTCCCGCTTCGGCGCGGAGGCCGGAGTCGATCGCGTGCTCCGTCCCGAACAGAACAATCTCCGGCCGGGTGCTCCGCGTGCAGTGGACCAGCGGCGGCCCGGCGACATCGACGACATGGAGCGAGCAGGCATCGCCGAGGCGCTCGCCGCGGATGAGCGGCGCGGTGGGATCGATCTTCCACAGGGCACGGAACGCCCCATAGCGTGTCTCGGCGCTTGAGCTGGTGAGGAGCGATTGAAGGGCGTCGATTCCATTGGCATCGTCGAGCACCTGGAGGGCGGCGAGGGCCGCGGGGCGGGCGCTGCGGAGATGGAGGGCGGCCTCGGCGAGATGGGGGGCCGCGTTCGACTCGCCGAGATAGGCGAGCGCTTCGGCGGCGGCGAAGCGGACCTCGGCGTCGGACGACTCAAGCCCTTTTTTAAGGATCGGGAGGGCATCACGGCCGATCGCCTCGAGCTTGAGCGCGGCGGAGGGGGCGGTGACCGGATCGGCGAGCTGCCGGGCGAGGAGCTCCATTCGTGCGTGCCGGCCGGCCGGCGGCTCGACGACCGCGATCGCCCGGAGGACGCGGATGTAGCGGCCGAGATTGTGCTCGTAGGCCGGCGCGATCTCGAGGTCGATGAAGCGTTCTGTCTTCGGGGTCGCGACCCCGCGCTTCGTTCCCTTGATGACGGCATGGAAACGGCGATTGATCGTGTCACCGACGCGCTTGGAGAGGGCGATCGAGCGGTGTTCCGGGGCGATGATCAGGCCGATCGATCGCGTCGTCAGGGAGACGCCGCCGCCGGGGACGCGGGCGCGGAGCTTCGACTTCGAGTCGAGCGTTCCCCCCGATACCGGATCGACCAGGAGCGGCCCCTCGGCGATCCCCAGCACGTGGCCGTCGCGGACCCGCTGCCCGAGGATCGCCATTTCCGCCAGACGGGTCTCCATTAACCAGCCGGCGTTGAGGCTCGTCGTCTCGTTGTCGGCCGGAACCTCGACCATGACGTCGAAGCGGTCTCCCTTGCGGATGCCAGGGGGGAGATACCCATGGACCCAAACGAGCGAGGTCGTTGGGGAGGCGAGGAGTTTGTTCGGCTCGGCGACCCCGCGGGCCTGCATATCGGCCATGATGAGAGCCCGCTGGGTTCCCGGCGGCGGATCGCTTCCCGTCCCCGGAAGGCCGGTGACCAGCGCGGCCCGCTCGATGCGCTGTGGGTGGGTGCCCCAGGGCGCCGCATAGTCGCCGACAAGACGGATGTCAGATTCCATTCCGATCAGCGCCGCCACCTCGGGGCTCTGGCTGCGGATCGCCGGTCCGGCGCAGCCGACGAGGGCGCACAGCACCGTGAGGATCGGGAGTGCCGGCCGTCGGCGGGACTGGTCGGCGGCGGCCCGGAGAGGGGGGCTCAGAGCGGGCGAGGAGTGTCGAGTGGTCTGCATGGCACGCCGTCATCCCCGGGGTCATGTCGAAAGCCGGCGGTCGATGACAGCCGCCTCCATCCGCTCCGGACGCCGGGTCCGGGCGAAGGCGTGGGGAGGGTAGGAAGATCGCCGGATGAGGGTCAAGACGGTTTCGCCAACAGGTCTCCACAAGGGGGCTCCATTCGTGGCGGGAGTTCTCTTGGCTCGCCCGGGTGCAGTTGCTACGGTTCGCCCCCACCTTGACCCCCGACTCGATGGAGTGACGACACGTGGCGACCACGGAAGCCGACCGACTCCGGATTCAACTGCGCTGGATGATCCGCCGCGACATGCCCGAAGTCCTTTCGATCGAGCAGGAGGCTTTCGAGTTTCCCTGGTTGGACGAGGACTTCACCCGTTGTCTCCGGCAGCGGAACTGCATCGGGATGGTCGCCGAAGTCGGGGACTCCGTCGTCGCGTTCATGATCTACGAGCTCCACCGAACGCGCCTCCATGTCCTCAATTTCGCTGTCCGCCGCTCCCACCGGCGGTTGGCGATCGGGACGCAGATGATGGGGAAGCTGTTCGCCAAATTGAGCATCGAGCGTCGCGACCGGATCCTCCTTGAGGTCCGCGAGCGGAATCTCCCCGCGCAGCTCTTCTTCCGGTCGCTCGGCTACCGGGCGATCTCCGTTCTCAAAGACTTCTACGAGGACTCGACCGAGGACGCCTACCTCATGCAGTACCAGTCGCACGAGGCTGCCACGGTCGCGATGCCGCGGCGGATGGCCGGCTGATCCGGCTGATCCGGCTGATCCGGGAGGACGCCGGGAGGACGCCGGGAGGACGCCGGGAGGACGCCGGGAGGACGCCGGGAG